>Ga0137308_100405_pt1 | contig 74806 bp, 62 predicted proteins | sample Inofrocosms_June_FD_97181 | JGI IMG/M metagenome (GOLD analysis project Ga0137308, IMG submission 97181) | Mouse cecal microbial communities from Vienna, Austria - N-Acetylneuraminic and N-Acetylglucosamine D2O microcosms_June | ecosystem: Host-associated > Mammals > Digestive system > Large... | reverse complement strand
TCAGCCAACGCCCACACAAAGTCTTGCATACATTCCTTTTATGGGATATACTAAATAGAAAATAGCTATGGAACAAAGGAGCTCGATTATGGAATTGACGACGGTTAGAGAGATTTTCAGGAACAGGGAAGAGTATCTGGGGAAGGAAGTCACGGTGGGCGGCTGGGTGCGCAGCGTCCGTGATTCAAAGACGTTTGGATTTTTGGTACTGCATGACGGCACGTTTTTCGAGCCGTTGCAGGTTGTATATCATGATAAGATGGAAAATTTTGCGGAGGTATCGAAGCTGAATGTAGGCGCCGCAGTGATTGTGAAGGGAATCCTGACGCCGACGCCGCAGGCGAAGCAGCCTTTCGAGATTCAGGCGGAGGAAGTGACGGTGGAGGGCGCGTCTGCGCCGGATTATCCGCTGCAGAAGAAACGCCACAGCCTGGAGTACCTGCGGACGATTTCGCACTTAAGGCCGAGGACGAATACGTTCCAGGCAGTATTCCGTGTGCGCTCGCTGATTGCGTATGCGATTCATCAGTTTTTCCAGGAGAGGGATTTTGTGTATGTCCACACGCCGTTGATTACAGGCAGCGATTGTGAGGGCGCGGGCGAGATGTTCCGGGTGACGACTCTGGATTTGGAGGATTTGCCGAGGACGGCAGACGGGAAAGTGGACACTGGTAAAGACTTTTTTGGCAAGGAGACGAATCTTACGGTGAGCGGCCAGCTCAACGGTGAGACTTATGCGCAGGCGTTCCGGAATATTTATACGTTCGGACCTACGTTCCGGGCGGAAAATTCAAATACGACCCGCCATGCGGCAGAGTTTTGGATGATTGAGCCGGAGATTGCGTTTGCGGATTTGAAGGATGATATGATGCTGGCGGAAGCTATGCTGAAATACGTTATCCGCTATGTGCTGGAGCATGCGCCGGAAGAGATGAATTTCTTTAATTCTTTTGTGGATAAAGGGCTTCTGGAGAGGCTGAACCATGTGGTGGATTCGGAGTTTGCACATGTGACTTACACAGAAGCGATTGAAATTCTTGAGAAAAATAATAAAAACTTTGATTATAAAGTTTCCTGGGGATGCGATTTGCAGACAGAGCATGAGCGCTATCTGACAGAGCAGGTATTTAAGCGCCCGGTATTTGTGACAGACTATCCGAAGGAAATCAAGGCGTTCTATATGAAGCTGAATGAGGACGGAAAAACCGTGGCGGCTATGGATTGCCTGGTTCCGGGAATCGGTGAGATTATCGGAGGAAGCCAGAGGGAGGATGATTACGAGAAACTGACTCAGAGAATGGACGAGCTGGGATTGAAGAAAGAAGACTACGGTTTCTATCTGGACTTGAGGAAATATGGTTCTACCCGCCATGCAGGCTTTGGCCTGGGCTTTGAGAGGTGCGTGATGTACCTGACCGGAATCGCGAATATCAGGGATGTTGTTCCATTCCCGCGTACAGTAGGAAATTGTGAATTATAAGCAGGAAAGCCATCTTGAAAACATTTTCGGGATGGCTTTGAACAGATACGCAGACATATAAATAAGGAGCACAGGGAGGAACACCATGGGGAGCAGGATACTGATTGTAGATGACGAGAGGGAAATCGCGGATGTTGTGGAACTGTACCTGAAAAATGAGAACTATGAGGTAGAGAAATGCTATAATGGAACAGATGCACTCCGCTGTATTGAAGAAAATACGCCGGATATGGCATTGCTGGACGTGATGCTGCCGGATATCGATGGTTTTACAATTTTGCAGAAGGTAAGGGAGAGGCACACGTTTCCGGTAATTATGCTTACGGCAAAGACGGAGTATATGGATAAGATTAACGGCCTGACGCTGGGGGCGGATGATTATATCGCGAAACCGTTTAACCCGCTGGAGCTGATTGCGCGGGTGAAGGCGCAGCTGAGACGGTTTACGAAATACAATGAAAATGGGAGGCCGCAGGAGGATGTGCTCGACTTCGCGGGACTGGTGCTGAACCGGAGCACCCATGAATGCACTTATAATGAAAGAGAGCTGACGCTGACGCCGATAGAGTTCGATATTCTGTGGATTCTCTGCGAGAACAGAGGACAGGTGATCAGTTCAGAGCAGCTCTTTGAACAGGTCTGGAAAGAGAAATATTACAAGAACAGCAACAATACGGTGATGGTTCATATCAGGCATCTCAGGGAGAAGATGAGCGGGCCGACAGGAAAATCTGACTTTATCAAGACAGTCTGGGGAGTGGGATATCGCGTTGAAAAATAATTACCGAAAACTGAAATGGCGCCTGATGCTGCGCACAGGCCTGGTGACTGTGCTGGCATTGTGTATCGGATATATGATTGTGGAGCTTCTGGTGGATGGTATTTTCCAGCAGCGGTTTCCGGAGCTGGTCATCCGTTTGCTTATGTTCTTTGATTTGAGCAATGCGGAAGCAAATACCTTGTACGGAAGGATCTTCATGGAGCACAAAGATTTGTTTCTGGTAGCCGGGTTCATGATGCTCTTTCTGATTTTCTTTTACGTGGCAATTTCTAAGGTCACGCATTATCTGGATCATATTGGCGAGGAGATAGACAATATCCTGAGCGATTCGGATGCGCCGGTGACGCTGGAGCCGGAACTGCGTCCGATTGCAGAGAAGCTGAATACGTTGAAAATGACGCTAAAGCGTAAAGACAATGCGGCGATGGAGAGTGAGCAGCGCAAAAATGATTTAGTGGTTTATCTGGCTCATGATTTAAAGACACCGCTTACTTCTACGATTGCGTATCTGACGATGCTGGACGAGCAGCCGGAAATGCAGCCGGAGGAGCGGGCGAAATATATTCATATCGCGTTGGAGAAGTCTATGCGGCTCGGAGAACTGATTAGTGAATTTTTTGAGATTACCAGGTTTAACCTTCAGGATATCGTATTAGAAAAAGGGAATGTGAATTTATCGATTATGCTTGAGCAGCTGGCAGATGAAAGCTATGCGGTGCTTACAGAGAAGAAGCTCACCTGCTCGATTCACACCGACGACGGGCTGATTGTGTTCGGAGACCCGGACAAGCTGGCGCGGGTGTTTGACAATTTGCTGAGAAATGCCATTGCCTACAGTTATCCGGGAACAAATATTGATATTCAGGCATATTGTGACCTGAATACAGTGGTAATTACGTTTACGAATCAGGGAGAGCAGATTCCTCAGCAGAAGCTGACCTCGATTTTTGAAAAGTTTTACCGGGTGGACAATGCCCGCTCCAGCCAGACGGGGGGCACAGGGCTGGGGCTTTCCATAGCAAGGGAAATTCTGGAGGTGCATGGAGGAACGATCGAGGCGTCCAGTACCTATGCCAGCACAAAGTTTACTGTGCGTCTGCCCAGATATCATGAGGAGCCTGTATTAAAGCGGAAGAGAAGCGCGAAAGCAGAGGGAAATGACGGTGCGGCGATTCGCACAGACAGGAGGTAAACGATGGCAAAGGAGAAGAAAAAAAGGAAGCGCACAGTGGGAGATATCATCCGCACACTGATTCTTATAGTGGCGCTGGGGGTGTTCTGCTATTCGGGATATCAGCTTTATACGATTTATGCCGTGTATAAAGAGGGAGAAGACGAATATGACGCTTTGGCGGATCATTATGTCAAAGAAGAAACAGCCGAGCCGGAGCCTGAAGAGCTCAATGGTGAGCTGGTCATGAAAAGCCCAGTGGATTTTGACAGCCTGTTAGAAATTAACCGTGAGATTATCGGATGGCTGAAAGTGGAAGCGCTGGACATCAGTTATCCGGTGGCGCAGGGCGAGGACAATGATTTTTACCTGCATCATACATTCCAGGGGACGCCGAATATCGCAGGGTGTATTTTTCTGGACTGTGAAAATAAAAAGGATTTTACCGACAGGAATTCTGTCCTGTATGGGCACAATATGCGGAATCTCTCAATGTTTGGGAAGCTGAAGCAGTTTCGTGAGGAAGGAACCATAGATAAGAGCCGGTACTTCTGGGTTTACACACCGGAAAAAATCTATAAATATGAAATTTTTGCCTGCCATGAGGTGGGATATACCAGCAAGACATACCAGCTTACCTTTAAAGATGATGATGATTTCATGGAGTATATAAAAGAAGCCTTTGACCATTCGGTGATAAAGAGCAAGGCGTCTGTGAGTACAGAAGATAAAGTAGTAACGCTTTCTACCTGCACAGGGAATGAGACGACCCGGTTTATCGTGCAGGGGAAACTGATTGAAGAGTATAAGACAATAAAGTAAGGCGGCGGAAGTATAGCTGCCTGGCGTGGCCGGGCAGAGGAGAAGACGCTGGCTGTTGTCCGGTAAACCGGACAGAGCGGAAAGGGGACAGATGGCAGGGTATGAATATGAAGTGGGCGATGTGGTCAAGTTGAAAAAGAAGCATCCCTGCGGGAGCCAGGAATGGGAGATCCTGCGGGTAGGGGCGGACTTCCGGCTGAAATGTATGGGCTGCGGGCATCAGATTATGATTGCCCGGAAGCTGGTGGAAAAAAACACCAGAGGGCTGCAGAAAAATACTTGAAAAGCCTGTACTTTTATGATAAAATCGACAGATGTGATATATTACTAAATTCCTTGTTCCCTGTTATGGCGGGGGGCCAGAGACCATAAGGAGGTGCGAAGAGCATGAACAAATATGAATTAGCCGTTGTTGTCAACGCAAAAATCGAGGATGATGCAAGGACAGCTGCCGTCGAGAAAGTGAAAGAGTACATTACTCGTTACGGCGGAGTCATTACGGATGTTGATGAGTGGGGAAAGAAAAGGCTCGCTTATGAAATCCAGAAGATGAGAGAAGGATTTTACTACTTCATCCATTTCGAGGCAGAGTCATCTGCTCCGGCAGAGATTGAAAGACATGTCCGCATTATGGAAAATGTCATCCGTTATTTGTGCGTTAGACAGGATGCATAGATAGAGAAGAGGAGAAAAATGAACAAAGTTATATTGATGGGGCGTTTGACCAGGGATCCGGAAGTACGCTATTCTTCCGGAGACAGTTCTATGGCAATCGCCAGATACACATTGGCAGTAGACCGCAGGTTCAGGCGTAATGGAGACGGGGAGCAGACCGCAGACTTTATCGGCTGCGTGGCTTTCGGAAAGAGCGCGGAATTTGCAGAGAGATATTTCCGTCAGGGTTTGAAAATTGTAGTAACCGGGCGTATTCAGACCGGGAGCTATACAAACAAAGATGGTCAGAAGGTCTACACCACAGATGTGGTTGTGGAAGATCAGGAGTTTGCAGAGAGCAAAGCTGCTTCCATGTCAAATGGCGGAGGCGGCGGATATGAACCGTCAGCCCCGGCGCCGGCAAGGCCGGCTCCCAGTGCGGCGTCAGGGGATGGATTTATGAATATCCCGGACGGTATCGACGAGGAGCTGCCGTTTAATTAAGAGTATAAAACGTTCTGGAAACAAAAATAAAGGAGGGAAACACAGATGGCTTTTAACAGAAATGATAGAGGCGATTCTCCGATGAAGAGAAGAGGCGGCCGCAGAAGGAAAAAAGTATGCGTGTTCTGTGGTAAAGAGAATAACGAGATTGATTACAAGGATGTAAATAAATTAAAAAGATATGTATCTGAGAGAGGAAAAATCCTTCCCAGAAGAATTACAGGAAACTGTGCAAAGCACCAGAGAGCTTTGACTGTAGCTATCAAAAGAGCACGTCATATCGCCCTGATGCCATATGTTCAGGACTAAGCATGTAAAGGATTTCGAGTATGTAAGAAACGCCTTGCGGTTGTGCCGCAGGGCGTTTCTTTGATTTGTGGAAACAAAGGGAAACATGTCAGAACTTGCGATATGTTATCCATTCCCCATGAGGAAAAATATGGTATACTTTTGGGGTAAGGAGGGGAGTCAATGAGCGAAACCAGGTATATGATTTCTGACATGGCAAAAAAGGTGGATGTGGAGGCCCATGTTCTTCGGTACTGGGAGGAAGAGCTGGACATAGGAGTTTCAAGAACCGAGCTGGGGCACCGTTATTACACAGAGGAGGATATCAGATTATTTCGGAAAATCAAAGAACTAAAGGAAAGGGGGCTTCAGCTGAAGGCAATTAAGGTACTGGTTCCTGAACTGAAAAAGAAAGAGGCGGAGTCTTTAGAAAAAGAAGACACTGCAGGTGAAAAGATAATTGTCCTGGAGAAAAAGAAGAGTGAAAAGGAGCAGGCAGAAACGCTTCCGGCAATCGGGCCGGATCCGGACAAGCTTAAACAGTTTGAGAGTATCGTTACAGGAATTTTCCGCCAGGTTGTCCAGGATAATAATGTGGAACTGGAAGGACGGATTACAGACAGCGTGGTTAAGGAGATGAACGTACTCATGCAGATTCGGGAGGAACGGGAAGAAGAGCGGTTCCGCAGGCTGGATGAGACGATTCGGACATATCAGAAAAACCGCCAGCTGGTGGCGGCAGCAAAAGAACCTATTGTTAATAAGAAAAAATGGCGTCACTTTTTTAGGCTGTGAAAAAGAGACTGGTGTGCAGTGTGCTTTGCCCATATAGTAAGGAGGGCGCTTCGCACTGTATACCAGCCTCTTTATGTTTTTGTCGTGTGCCTGGATGTTGACTATTCAGCGGAGATAGCACTTGTCGGGCATTCAGCTTCGCAAGTACCGCAGTCTAAACATGCGTCAGCATCAATTACATATTTTCCATCGCCTTCGCTGATAGCGTCTGCAGGACAAACACCTGCGCATGTTCCACATGCTACGCACTCGTCAGAAATTACATATGCCATAATAGTATCCTCCTTATGTTTTCGGTTTAAACTTGTTTGTCAAGCTCATGATTCATTTTAATACATTTCATGCTATTATACAAGAAAAATCTTTATGAAATTATTGGGTCGGCAGCTGAATGCTGCCAATCCGATAATTTCTGCCGGTTATACTATTTAATCTTTTTTTGTCCCCGCTTTTTGAAGAGTTTTGTATATGATTTTTTCTTGCTTTTTGGAACTTTAATGGTTCCTCTTTTATAAGTTTTTAGCAGAGCGTCCTTAGCGACTTTTTTCAGCACTTTACTTTTGACGATGATTGTTTTCAGCTTTTTGTCATTGTAAAATGCTTTCGTTCCAATGGTGGTGATATTTTTTCCAATGGTAACGGATTTCAGTTTTTTCATGCCCGCAAATGCTTTTTTTGACACACTTGTTACCGTGCATACTATGCCTTTTACTTTTGCTGTTGCCGGAATGGTTACTTTTGTCATGCTTTTTGTCTTAACACCGTAAACTTCTACTTGTTTCTTTGCAGCGTCTGTTACCCGGTAACGCAGATTTTTCCAGATATCGGTATCCCCTTTCTTTATCGTGTCTTCTGTCGGGGCAGGAGGCTTTACGGATGGGCCTCCAGGTGTTTGTACGGGAGGCTTTACGGATGGGTCTCCGGGTGTTTGTACGGGAGGTTTTACGGATGGGTCTCCGGGCGTTTGGCCAGGAGGGTTTTCCGTATTATTTCCGTCTGCCAATATAAGCTCTTTTTCTGCTTTCTGCAGCGCCAGGAGCAGCCTTTTTACTGTAGCGGTGTCGGCATTTTCTGAAACTTCTGCTGCTGCGTGGTATGCAAGTACGAAAGTGTTCCAGCTGGTTTCTGTGTATTTGCTTCCTCCTGCATCAATGAGAGTCTTTGCACTGGTTACGGCGTCAGCCAAATCTTTTTTTGCCTGTTTGTTTTCTTCCTCCGCTTCTTTTTGGAGAACCAGGCTTCCGGCAGCTTCGTATATAGATTTGAGCGCTTCGGCTTTATCCTCGGCGGAAGCCGACTGCTCAAGGAGTTCTTTGGCCGCGGTTATTGCTTGTGCAAAATTGTTGTAAGATTCCGGTGTATACAATTCTTGCTTTGTTTCTTCTTCGGCAGCGGCTATGATTGCCTGCAGCTGTTCAGTATCGGTTCTCTCTGTTTTTTTCGTGTAGGTTTCGTAGATGACGGGACCTTTTTCTTTCCACTCAATCTTTACTTCATTTACCGGACCGTAGAACAGCAGATTTTCAAATGTATTCAGACTGTTAGAAAGAGTTCCTATATAATTCCATTTCCCGGCGTTCGTGCGGACAAACACTTTTGCATCAGAGATTACGGATGCATCCTGTAAGACGTATAAGGAATCAGCAGAGCCTGCGTCGATGCGCCAGGTCAGTTCCCCGTTTCCTTCTGAGGGGACGAAGGAGGTTAGGATAGAACCATCCGCAGCCTTTGATGCTTCATGGCCTTCTTTGCCTTCCGGTGTGGCAAAGATGCTTCTGGTTCCGGCATTGTTCTGCAGGGAGATGCCTGCCAGGTGGAAAGATACGTCCTGACTGTTCTTGTTTATCAGGCGGATATATTTTGCATCTATGGATTCAAAAGAGTTTTCTACCGGATACCAGTCAAATCCATTATAACTGTATTCAAGCGCCAGTTTGTCCTTGTTCGTATAATCAGCAGTCAGAGATGTAATCTCTCTGGCTTCTGTAAATGCCATTCCAATGTATTCTCCTGATTTCAAAGTAAGGTTTCCTTCGATTTCAGGAATCCCTGCAGTCGTTTTATCTATATCTGTCGGGTATTCTTCAAAATCATCTACATTGGTGTAGACGAAAGTTGCCAGCGGCCGCGTGGTAACCGAGAATTCTCGGATAGAATACCATTTTCCGGTGGCGGCAGTTGTCCTCAGACGGACGTAACGTGCGTTTATAGACTGAGAGAGTACGTTTTCTTCAATCACATTTGTGCCGTAAGTGCCAATAGATGTCCAATGTTCATTATCCAGGGAATACTCCAGTACGCCGGAAGTAAAGATATCTCCATCGCTATTTGTCCGTCCCTGCAGGATACGGATAGTGTCTAATTTATAAGCGTCCCCTAAATCCAGCCCAATATAGGCATTTGCAGACACAGTAGTATTAAACCAGGCGTAAGTGTTATCCATACCGTCAATGACTTTTTCGGCGTCGCCCTCATAGAAACCGCCAAGGCCCTGATAAAACAGGCTGCTTTCTGCTGATGTGATGGTATCGCTGAAATTGCCGTTCAGGACTTCCAGTGCCGCTTCTTTTAAGGAAGTGTCCATTTCCCGGGCAAAAGGCATGATTTTCATGGCTCCGGCTTCTACCATATGCGTCGTGATATATTGAGTGTCTCCGTCTTTTGTCAGAAGAGGAGATTCGCAATTTTTAGAGGCTTTGTAGTTATTAATTGCAGTGAGATAGCTTCCGCAGACTGTGTCCGCATCATTCTTTTTCAGTGCCAATGCTGTTTCGACATAGCCGGCACATGCTTTTGAAATATAACGGAGGGAGTCAACCCAGGGCTTCATTTCAACTTTGAGATTTTCGTTTGTGCCGTTTTGCTGGAATTCATCGGCGGCAGTAATAATTTTTTGGAACTGTTCTATCAAAGCCGTGCCGCTTGCGGTGATGTCCCGGTCAGCGTTGTAGTCATTTGTAAACGCAGTAATGTACGGTTCAAGCTCGGTTGACTCGCCCATAGATGTGATACCTCCCGGGCTTGGATTCGTCAGATGCCGGCAGAGTTCCGTTAATGCTTCGGGCGCTCCAGCATCAATATATTTAAATCCGTCTTCCCAGCTGGTAAAGCAGGAAAAATCAGAAGTATTCCATGCAAAGTCTGCAATTGCAAACAAGGATGTTTTAGATGCTTCTGCCTGCTGTAAAGGATTGGTAACGATACCGCGGAAGTCTGTCAGGCCGGGACTCAAAATTCCCTCTTCTGCCGGTCCCATGACAAGACGCTTATGGTTTACGTCGTTTACAGGCCAGTTCAGCCACATAAAAGCTTCCTTTCCGGCTTTGCTTTTAAAGTTTGTAAAAGTGTTCTGTGACGCCGGATGGCATACCCATTCGCCTGTCCACATCAGCTCTACATCTGTAAGATTTTTAAAATAGTTGAAATAAGTAGATACTGTATAGCCGCCGCCCCAGCTAGCTGCTGCAGTGCAGTATACCTGAGGGACAAAGACCAGGTTATACGTGCCGTCATGCTCCTTGACCCATGCGGACATATCCCGGCAGAGGTTTGCCTGTACTTGGGCGTCGCTTACGGCATCATCTGCGGAGATGACGAACTGGCGCACGCCGGCATCGTAGAGCTGCTGGAACTTATTCTTTACGATTTGCAGGCTTTCGTTATAGTTTGCAGAAGTAATCTTATCATGCATAAATGGATGAATAGCCCAGGCAAAACGGCATTTTGACGCTGTTCCTGCCGCTACCATTTCTCGGATATCTTCTAACTTGTCATCGGGATATAAAGTTCTCCAGTTACTGTTATGGTATTCGTCGTCCTTGGGCGCGAAAATGTAAATATTCATCTTGAAGTCGCCGCCGAATTCCATCAGGCTGATACGGTCCTCTACGCTCCAGGGTATTCCGTAATATCCTTCGATAAAGCCCCGATACTGCCCGTCGGCATAATCCTCTATCTGAAGTTCCCGTACTGTGGCGCCTTCCGCCTGGTTTATAATCAGTTTCAGGGTGCTTAAGCCATAAAAAGCTGCATCCGTATCTTTTCCCAGAACAGCAATCACATTATCTTTAATGCTTAATACATATGCATCTTGTTTGTCGAATAATTCTGAATTATAAGTTATATTATTGTCAAACCATTGTTCTACAGCTCCGCCGGATCCCTTTGTGCCGGCCAGGACATTTAGCGTGCCGCTTGCTACATTGTCTGTACGTGTCCCCGTAATGCTTTTGAGCTCCAGGATATCGTTGAGACGGGTAATTGTCGCCGTATCTATTGTGTTTTCAATCACCAGGTTCGCTGTGTTTCCCAGTTCCAGTACATCTGCCCCATAAGAAATACCTTCTTGGGGCATAGGGTAAATTTCATACTCTTGTGTGCTGGCTTCTGTTTCTGCTGCTTGTGTTTTCAATTCTGCTGCCGGAATTCCTGTAATAAATATTGCCGCCGCCAGCAGAAGACTGAAAAGTTTTTTTGCTTTTCTTTTCATTGCTGCCCTCCTTTATATAATTATTACAAATATTGCGTAAAATATTTAATAAAATTGTGCAATATTGTTATGTTTATTATAGGAGTCTGGAATGGCTTTGTCAATTGGCAAAAAAATTTTTATAAAGTGTTTTGCAGTATATAGAAAGAAGTTTCGCTGTACAAATCTGTAGGATTCAGATACAATAATAGAGAAAAGAAACTGAAAAATTGACAGTAAACAGGGGGGAAGAAAGATGAAGGTAGGGAAATGTATTGCCGGAGGCGTCCTTACAGCAGCAATGATTTGCCAAAGTTTGTATGTGCCGGGTGGGTTCGGTATAGAGACTGTGAAGGCGGCTGCGGCAAATGTGGCTTTGAATAAACCGGCTACGGCATCCGGGGTAGAAAGCGGCGTTGAAAATTGTACACCGGACAAGGCGGTGGACGGTGATGCTACAGAGAGCAGCCGCTGGGCGGCGCCGGAGATGAGGAATAGTATTACGGACAATGAGACACATACACCTCAATGGCTGATGCTTGATTTGAAAGCTGCCGGAACGGAAGTAGAAACGATTAAAATTACGTACCATTTAAAAGTCTGGAGCACGCAGTATAAGATTCAGACCAGCGAAACAGGAACTGACGGAACATGGGAGGATGTATACACACAGCCTCTCAGGGACAGCGGGGACAATAATGCAGTAGTAGATACCATTTCTGCAGCGTCTATGGCAAATACGAGCCTGAAGCGTTATGTGAGATTTTATTTTGAACGGGTGAATAACAACGCGGGGGGGCTTTCCGTATCGGTAAGGGAAATTGAAATTTTAGGGACTCAGACAGGCGTTATCCATACGGTTTCGAACGCTCAGGAGGCAATCAATTCCGCGGTGCCTGTGGAGGTGTCTGAGACAGATACTGCATTCGGGATTTCTGAGGTGCCAGGGTATGACGTGGAGGTGTATGGCAGTGAAGCAGACAGGCTGATTGGCGATGACGGAACCCTTTCTCCGCTGCGTATCGGTGACCGTACCATAAATGTCATTGTAAAGGCCGCGAATAAGACAAACGCAAACGATACAGCGAAAAAGAACGTTTCCGTAACTGTACGGGATAACACGAGCCAGTATCCGGCTTTATTCCCGGAGGTGGCGAACCCGAACCCGGAGCCGAAGGTATTGCCTTCCCTGCAGGAGTGGTATGGTTATGAGGGAGATTTTACAATCAGCAAAAATACGGAGATTGTGTATCATGATGCGGCTAATCTTGGGCTTGCGGAAGTGGCGCGGGAGATGCAGGCGGATTTGACAGAAATCTGCGGATTTGTACCAAATGTGAAAGAAGGGACAGCTCATGATTCTGATGATATCTATCTGGAGTCCCTGACAAGCGATATCTATGGTACAGGCGATGAGGGATATCTCATGGTAACAGATGAAAATGGAATCCATATTTCATCTGCCGGAAGGACAGGCGTGCTTTATGGAACGGTTACCGTAGAGCAGATTCTTTATCAGGATAGGGAGCATCAGGCAGTGCCTAAGGGTGTTATCCGTGACTATCCCTTGTATGCAGTGCGCGGCATCATGATGGATGTTGCCAGGATTCCGACCAGAATGCAGTTTTTAGAGGACTATACGAAGATTGTTAAGTGGTATAAACTGAATGAGATGCAGATTCACCTGAATGATAATCAATGGTCAGAACCGGAACATTCTCCGAATTACGAGAATTGGGCGCAGGTGGAAGCTTCCCACAGGCTTTATTCAGACACGTTTCCTTCTCTGGCAACCCAGAATTCTAAATATATGAAACCGGGGGATAATGAAGGACGTTATGATTATTATTATAATGTCCATACGGGAACAAAGGAAAAAACGGGGGAAGCGGGTGAGTTATACTACACGAAAAAGGAATTTAAGGAGTTCCAAAATCAGGCGGAAGCCAGAGGAATCCGTGTAGTTGCCGAGCTTGATACGCCGGGGCACTCTGCAGCATACATAAAGTATGTGTTCGAGAATCAGGAAGAAGTGATAAAAGCTCTTGTAGATAAAAATTATCTGAACAGAACAGAGTATCTTGATTCTGAGGGAAATATAAAAGAAGGCGTTTCGTTCTACATCCATAATCCGAAGGATTTGGAGCTTTTGGCAATTGATGAGAATAGTACAGATACGGAAACGCGGCAGAACGCAGTTCATGCAAAAATTTTTATGACGGCATTGTTTGACGAATATCTGGAAGGTGATGATCCGGTGTTTACTTCTGATACAGTTAGCGCAGGAGTTGATGAGTATTGGGATAAAAACACAGGGAATAACAAAGAGGCATTCCGTAACTATATGAACGATATGTATGATCTTCTTGGAGATAAATACGGAAAAGAAGTCCGCATGTGGGGAGCTTTGGAGGCGATTCCGGGTACAACAGAGCCTAATAAGAATATTATCCTGGAAATCTGGAATGGGCGGGGGGAAGACAATGTCCATAACAGGATTCGTGAAGGATATCGTGTGATCAATGTCCCACAGATGTTTCTGTATGTGACTCCCGGACGTTACCATAAAGATATCATCAGGGAAGAATATATTTATAATAACTGGGATCCTACATTATTTGACGGTGGGAATGGAGGCGCCCGCGTGGATAAAGGCGAACCGTCTGTGCTTGGAGCGAAAGCGGCTCTTTGGGGCGATGCCAATCGTTCCGGAACTACAGAAGCAGACTTGAATGAAAGATATCTCAGGAGCTGTGCAATGGTTAGTGAGAAAACCTGGGGCGGCCAGAAAGCGGACGATACGTTTCTGGAATATGAGCAGACATTTGACCGGTTAAGGGAAGGCCCGGGGACAAAGATTGCCAATCAAATTGACAGTAAGACAAATGTTGTGCTGGACTATAATTTTGAGAATGTATCAAAAGATGGAGCAACCATCTACGATGCCAGCGGAAATGGTTATAACGGAACGATTACAAATGGAACAGTGGTACAGCAGGCGGGAGAAGCCATGCTGAAATTTGACGGAAATACAAAGATAGAGACGCCTCTTACAAGCCTGGGCTATCCATATACAATGAGCTTTGATGTTTATCTGGACGGCTCGGAAAGTAATACAAAGGAGTCTTCCCTGTTTTCGGGGTATGACGGAAGACTGCAGGCAGCGGGAATGAATGGCAGCCTGAGCCTGAACCGTGATTATTTTACCCAATCCTTTGATTATCAGATAGAACAAAGAGTAAAGCATAGAATTACAATTGTGGGGACTTATCAGGTAACAAAACTGTATGTAGACGGCCGGTTTGTGAAGATTCTTTATGCAGCGGCGAGAGATATTGATAATGGCGGCAGTCTGGGAAATCAGAACTGGACAGACAGCGATAATAATTATACATCTACATTTGTCTTTCCTCTGAATACTATAGGACAAGGGTTTTCAGGATACTTAGGAAATATTAAGGCATATAACAAATCACTGTCAACGGAAGAGCTGGCGGCAGAAGGGTTTACGGGAACGGGCGAAGCAGATGTGGCCAGAAACCGTCATGCATATACAGAAAGCGGGAATACGGCATATTTGAAATCAGGCGAAAATCTGGCAGGTTCAGATAGCATGAAACTTTATCCGGCATGGAAAGCAACCGATGGCGACGGTCATGTGACAGGCGCCGCCGGAGTTTCGACATCCAGTGAATCAAGGTGGAATTCTTCGAATAACGATACAGACTATCTGATGGTTGATTTGGGAGAAGTCCGGACGGTAAACAAAGTAGTGATTGACTGGGAAGCAAATAGGTATGCCGCTTCTTATAAGATTCAAGTATCTGCTGATGGGAAGAATTGGGAAGATGCTAAATCTGTAACAGGCAATACGAATGCTTTGACTACAGATACTTTTACAGCAAAAAAAGCGCGCTATGTGAAGATGCAGGGAGTTCAGAGGAAATCAGGCGCTGCTGAGTATGCGGTATATGAAATGAAGGTTTATGGTTCTGTGGATAAGGGCGCGTTAAAAGCAGCTTGTGATACGAAAGCATCTGAACTGAAACAGAAGGATGTAAGCTGGGAAAATGCCAACGTGCAGTTTGAAGGATATGTGTTGGCAAAAGCTGTTTTGGGCGATGTGCTGGCGGGGCAGGAGGAAGTGGAGCGCGCGCTGGAAATCCTGCAGGCAGCAGGGAAGAAAGATGAAGCGTTAAAGGATCCGGAAATAAAAACACTGCTTGAACAGGAAAGCCTTTATGAAATAGTGAGCTGGAATGTGTTTAAAGAAGCATATGATGCAGTAAAGAATGCGCCCATAGATATACCAATGGAGCAGTTGCAGGTATTAATTGACGCAATGAAGACGGCGCAGAAAGGGCTTGTAAAGAAACCGAATGAACCAGACAAGCCAGGTAAACCAGATAAACCGGCTCCGGCGCCCGGACCAGGGCCGCAGGTGACAGTTACCCGGCTGGCGGCCCCGGCTGTAACGGCAGTCAAAAGTACGGCGGAGGGCGTAAAAGTATCCTGGGGAGCTGCAGCAAATGCGTTTTCTTATCAGCTTTACCGCAAAACAGGCAGCAAGGTTACAAAAGTGGGCGGTGCAGTGAAAGGGACATCTGCGATAGATACTGCTCCTCTGGGCGGAAAGAATATGTCTTATTATGTAGTAGCGATTTCCGGGAATCCGAAGGCTTATACAGACAGTGCGGCGGGCAGCGCAAAGAGCATTATGCTTCCCAAAGCCACCGGAAAGGTGACCGCAAAACAGGCAAAGGGTAAAAAGGCGGTTTCCATTAAATGGACGAAAGTGAAGAGAGCATCTTCTTACATGATTTACCGTTCGGAAGGCAAGAAAGGGAAATGGAAGAAGATTGCTACGGTGAAAAAGAAGAATTCTTACACTGACAAAAAGGTGAAGAAGAAAAAGAGCTACTCGTATAAAGTGATTGTAGCATCTGCAAAGAAATACAGTCCTGCAAAAGCGGCAAAAAAAGTGGTGAAGGTGAAATAGGCGTCCATTTCATGCCTTGCGGGAAGTAAAAAAAAGTATTATAATTGTTACTGTTGGCACGGGTCTGTGCAGGAATGCACAGACCCATATAAAAGCAGCAACTTATAATTCCCGGTATGGGCCGGGTGAAAATATTCAGGAGGAAAAATTCATGACAAAGGTAACAAAGGATATGATAATTGGCGAGCTTCTTAGTATGGATCCTGAGATGGCAGGCGTTCTGGTTGCAGGCGGTATGCATTGCGTAGGATGCCCGTCTGCGCAGGCAGAGACTTTGGAAGAGGCCGCGCTGGTACACGGCATTGAGCCTGATGTATTGGTGGCGAGGGTGAATGCATTTGTGGAAGCAAAGCAGAATTCCTGATGAAATAAAGGAATCCATACGGATTACGATATAAAGAAAGACACCGAGAGAAGCATTTCTGCTTTTCCCGGTGTCTTTTTTCCTTAGTTTAGTATTTTGAAATTACCGCACTATGCGGCGTTGGCAGATGTTGCGTAGTTTTTAAGAAATCTGCGCCAGCTGCTGCAGGGCATTTCCTTTCACAAGGCATTCTTGATGTTCAGAGTAAAAGGCATCCATGCCCGGCGCAAATTTATGTCCTTTTCCGTATTCTGAAAGAATGTTGCAAATTTTGTTAAATTCTTCAGGACTGTGCTCAGATTTGCTGATTAGCAGGTGGTATTCCTTTGTACAGATATTTTTATACAGTGTGTTGTATCCTGTATAAATGGAATTTAATATACCTGCCGCATGGATTACGGTATCTAAGTCTTTAAATTTATAAAGCCGTGTAAGATTTAACGGCATTTCACACGTTTCTTCTGCAAGCGCCTGTTTGGAATCCTGCTTTTCTGCAAGCTTTTTCTGTGCCGCCCGGATTTTGTTAAACAGACCAAGGATATCGTCGGCTCCTTCCAGGTGGGAAGCAATCGGGGAATCTTCGGAATCCATAACGCCTCCGGCATTGGAGGGTGCAAACTTGGCAAATCTTGTGTCCAGTTCTTCCGGATCTTCTACTTTCGTAATAATCAGGATAATAGATTCTGAGGGCAGCGGAATAGCTTCAATCATCAGCGGAATATCATTTGCCTCAAAACCAAATTCGTAAGCAGCCTGCTGCATCATATCCCGGAAAAAAGACTTTGCATTTTCAGTTCCATAGGCAAGCTCATTTAATTTTAAATGGCGGCTTGCGAGGTCTTCTTTTGTGAGAGTACAGCGTATTTGCGTATCACTGATTTTTTCTATTTTCATATTATCACATCCTATCTCTCTGCCTTATAGCTGCATGGTTAAAAAAGCCCGCAGGCTCTTCAAAGTTTACGTTTAGTATAAACAATTAGAGTCTATCTGTCAAATCAGAACAGAAATAATTTGTGAACATTTTGCGAATACACAACAAAAAACAAAATATTTATCACATACTATTGACATAATAAAACTTATGGGTTATAATTCTGGTAAATCAAGGGAAGGCGGTGAAAAGTGAGCTCTTTATTTTTACTAGCCGTCACAGGAGCGGCAGTTTTGTGGGATATACGAACCGGGAAGGTTCCAAATTTCCTGATTGCGGCGGGGCTAGGAACTGCATCATGGTTCCGGCTTACAGAGCTTGGAATTTTTGGATTTTGGAGTTTTTTGGGAGGAAGTGCCCTGCCGTTGCTTTTACTGGCGGTATTATTTTATTTTCGTATGCTTGGCGCAGGTGACATTAAGCTCTTTTGTGTAATAGGAGGTTTTCTTGGCACAGAGCGGGTATTCATCTGTATGGCATTATCATTTCTGATGGGAGCAGTTATCTCCCTCGTGTTACTAATCAAACGGCGCATTTTTAAAGCGCGTGTTCTATACTTCTTTGCCTATATCGGCAAACTTTATCAGACAGGAAAATATAGTCCTTACAGGGGAAAGGCTCGTGAAGCAGAGTTTTGTTTTACTCTACCAGTGTTTTTTAGTGTATTGCTTTGTGTAGGAGGGGTTTATTGAAGAAAGATATTTTTGCGATTTGTGACCCGGAGGCGGCTTACGCGCTTCGGCTGACAGAGTTTATCCAGGAGAGGCAGGGTACGGCATTTGAAATCCATGCATTTACAAATGTAAAGAGCCTCTGTGAATTTGCAGCCGGACATGAGGTTTCTTTGCTTTTGATTTCCACGCGCGCCATGTGCAGGGAAGTCAGAGAACTGCCGATTGAGAAAATTGTAATTTTATCAGAGGGGGAAATACTGGAAGAGTTGAGTGAGTATTCCTGTATTTATAAATATCAGGCTTCTGACAGCCTGGTAGCTGAAGTTATGGAAGACTATGCTGCGGAAAGACGGACGCCCCAGGCGCTGCTAAAGAAAGATATGTGTTGCATTGCAATATATTCTCCGATAAAAAGGGTGTTAAAAACATCTTTTGCCCTTACGTTAGGACAGCTTCTGGCAAAGGACAGGAAGGTACTGTATCTGAATATGGAGAGTTGTTCCGGATTTTCGCGTCTTATGGAAAAGGAATTTACGGCGGACATTTCAGACTTGATGTATTTCATAAAACGGGACGGCGGCAGTTTGGTGTACAAACTGCAGGGAATTGTGCAGAGTCTGGGAAATCTGGATTATGTACCTCCGGCGCTGTCGCCGATGGATATCCGGAGCGTGGAATGTAAAGAGTGGCTGTCTCTTTTGGAAGAGGTGGAGTCATACAGCACGTATGAGATGATTATCCTGGACTTTGATGAGTCAGTAGACGGATTTCTGGAAATTCTGCGCCGTTGTCAAATGGTTTATATGCCTGTGCGGGAGGATAACATTTCCGTGGCAAAGATTCGGCAGTATGAGAAATTACTGGAGTTCGCGGGATATGGTGACTTAGAGGAAAAGACACGCAAACTAAAACTTCCTTTTCATGGGAATTTTGGACAAGGCACACAATATGTAGAGCAGCTTATATGGGGGGAGCTGGGGGACTTTGCCAGGAATTTGATAAGAGAGGAGTTTGGGAATGGATGAAATAGAGATTCGCATACAGTCGCTTAGGGAAAAGCTGATAAAAAGGATAGGGGAGGAAACAGAAGTACGCGATGATAGGGTTCAGGATATTATTGATGAATTAATCATGGAGGAGGGCAGGGAAGCTTATATAAGCCTGCCGCAGAAACAGCAGGTTCGCATAGAGCTGTTTAACAGTATAAGAGGGCTGGATATTCTTCAGGAACTTTTGGATGATGATGACGTAACAGAGATTATGGTGAACGGAACAGGGGGAATTTTTGTAGAACGGCAGGGACGGATTTCAAAATGGGAAAAGCATTTTTTCTCCGAGGAGAAATTGCAAGAACTGGTGCAGCAGATTGTAGCGGGATGCAATCGGATTGTAAACGAGTCGGTGCCTATCGCTGATGCCAGGCTGAAAGATGGCGCCCGGGTTAATATTGTATTGGCTCCGGTGGCGCTAAATGGGCCGATTATTACCATACGGAGATTTCCAAACCGTCCGATAACAATGGCACAGCTTATCGAATGGGGGGCGGTGACAGAGGAGGCAGTGAGTTTTCTGAAAAAGCTGGTAAAAGCAGGGTATAACATTTTTATCAGCGGAGGGACAGGGTCGGGAAAGACGACGTTCCTGAATGCCCTTTCTGATTATATTCCAAAGGATGAGAGGATTATCACGATTGAGGATAATGCAGAGCTTCAGATCCAGGGAGTAGAAAATCTGGTAAAAATGGAAGCGAGAAGGGCGAACACGGAGGGAGCGCATGAGGTTTCTATCCGTGAGCTGATAAAATCCAGCCTGCGCATGCGGCCGGACAGGATTATTGTAGGGGAAGTACGTGGGGAAGAAGCGATAGATATGCTGCAGTCATTAAATACCGGGCACGACGGCTCTTTAAGTACCGGACATGGAAACAGCCCGCGGGATATGCTTTCAAGGCTGGAGACGATGGTTTTTATGGGGATGGAGCTTCCGGTTTCGGCGGTCCGAAGACAGATTGCATCAGGAATTGATATTCTGGTGCATTTGGGAAGGCTGCGGGACAAGAGCCGGAAAGTGCTGGAGATTGCCGAGGTATCCGGGTATCAGTATGAGACAGAGGAAATCCTCCTCCGTACTCTCTACGAATTCCGGGAGAGCGGATGCAAAGAAGAGCAGAAAGTACAGGGGAGGCTGGAAAAATGCGGGGATATGGTGAATACGGGGAAGTTTTTGCAGGCAGGAATTTACGAATGGTAAGCAGGAGAAGGATATGGATTATGGAAATTACAGGTTTACATGGGCAGAGAAGGTACGGTACGGTTTGGAATATATCCTGCTGGATGGTGTAGTGAGTGTTCTGTTTTACCGCTCGTGGATTCCGTTTTTGTTATTTTTTCCGGGAGTTTTGTGGTTTTTGCGTGTGAAGAGAAAGGAACGGCAGAAAGCGCGGATACGGGAGCTGGGAAAGCAGTTTTTGTCAGGGATGCAGGCAGTATCAAATGGGCTGGCGGCAGGGTATTCCGTGGAGAATGCTTTTGGGGAGGCGCTAAAAGAACTGCAGAAGGTTCCGGGGAATGATTTGGTGGAAAAAGAGTTTTCTTTGATAACAGTGCAGCTGTCTTTTAACAGGACGCTGGAAGAGCTGCTCTCTGATTTGGCGAAACGGAGCGGGGAAGAAGATATCCGTAACTTTGCGGAAGTTTTCGGGGTGGCAAAACGAAGCGGCGGAGATTTGGTTGCTATTATTCGAAATACGGTGAAATCTATCAGCCGGAAAGAAGAAACGCGAAAGGAGATCAGGGTGTGCATTGCCTCGAAGAAGCTGGAGCAGAATGTAATGAGCGCCGTACCGTTGTTTATTTTGGCGTATGTAGGGACAGCGTCTCCGGGATTCCTGGATGTCATGTACCATAGTGTTGCAGGAATTACAGTGATGAGCGGTTGTTTGTTTGTGTATTTTTTGGCATGGATGCTTGGAAAACGTATTGTGGAAATTGAGGTGTAAAGATGAAAAGATTGTTGTTTCCATTTTACAGGATAAGCCTGTGGATAATAGGCAGGATACCGGATAGCATATGGAAAGAAAAAAAGAGGGAGACAGCAGAGCGGCAGAGTATCCTGAACCCGGGAAAGAAGCCGGAACCGGAGAAATATTATGCCTGGCGTCTGGCGGCAGTGATGGCGATTTTGTTCTGGGGAATGGGATTGGCAGTTTTCGTAGAAATAATGATGGGCAGAGCAGAAGAAAGTATGCTGAGTATGCATCTTTTACGGCCGGCCTATGGAGAAGGCTACAGGGAGACAGAGCTGGAGGTTTCTATCGAAGGGGAATCCGGGAATATGGTGCTTCCGATACAGATTAGTGAGCAGGAATACACTGCGGAGGAGATTCAGGAGATTTTTAAAGAAATCACCGGGGAACTGGAGCAGCAGATTACGGGAGAAAATCCGAGCTTGGAGAAAGTAAGAAATGACCTTGTATTTCCGGCATCTTTGTACGGAGGGGCGGTAGAAGCGGAGTGGATGGTTTCTCCCGCAGATTTGCTGGATACGAAAGGCCAAATTTTGAGGGAACCGGAGGAAACAGGGGAATTGGCGGAGATTCGGGTACTGCTGAAGTATCGGGAGTATCAGGCAGAGTATACATGTTACGCGTGTATATATCCGCCAGCCAGGACGGAAGGAGAGATGTTGGGAAAACATCTGAAAGAAGAGGTTGTGCGTGCCGACGAAAAGGGGAAATACGAAAATAAATTAATTTTGCCGGAGGCTGTAGATGGACGAAAGGTAATCTGGAAAAAACCATCCCTGCATATGGGCGCATACCTGGGTGTTCTGGTGGTGATAGGAGCTGCACTGGTATGGATTCAGCAGAAAAAAAGCATACAAAAGCTGGAACAGCAGAGAAAAATACAGCTTATCCGTGATTACCCGGAAATTCTTTTTAAAATGGCCATGCTTCTTGGAGCAGGACTGACATTAAAAGGAACATTTCGGAAGATTGCCGAAGAATACCGGGAACAAAAGCCGGAAAAGCTCCGCTATGCTTATGAAGAAATGTGGGCTGCCTGCAAAGAAATGGAAAATGGTGTAGGAGAAGCGGCTGCTTATGAAAAATTTGGGAAACGGTGTGGGGAACCCGGATACATAAAGCTTGGCTCTATTTTGTCGCAGAATCTGAAGAAAGGGGCAAAAGGTCTTCAGGAACTCTTGGAACAGGAGGCAGAGACGGGGTTTGAGGATAGAAAACATGCGGCGAGAAAGCTTGGGGAGGAAGCGGGAACGAAACTGCTGTTTCCGATGATGCTGATGCTGGCAATTGTACTTGTGGTATTAACCGTTCCGGCAGTAATGAGCTTTTGATCATGGTTTCGCCGGAAAATTTTGAGATACGCAGATAGAGTTTGAAAGGAGGTGATCTATATGGAGCATGTGAAAGACTTTTTGGCAGAAGAAGATGGAGTAGGCGTTGTGGAAGTGATTTTAATTTTGGTCGTTCTGATTGGGCTGGTTATTATTTTTAAGAGCCAGCTGACGAATCTGGTGAATAGCATTTTTAAGAAAATTACAAGCCAGAGCAATGGAATTTAAAATTATGCAGCAGATGTAAAGGAGGAAGCAATGAAAAGGTACAGATGCCGGGGAACGATTACAGTATTTTTAAGCCTGGTCAGCGTACTGTTTTTATCCCTGGTCTGTACTATGGTAGAATCAGCGAGACTTCAGGGAGCCAGAGCCTGGGCGGCGGCAGTAACAGATATGGGGATTTTTTCTGTATTTGGGGAATATAGCACAGAGATTTTAGAGAAATATGATGTGTTGTTCCTTGACGGTTCTTATGGGAACGGGGAGTTTGAGGAGGAAAGAATAGCGCTGCAAATGCGGGAGTTTATGAGGTATAATGCGAATCCTGCGGAGGAAATGAAGTTGATAAAAGGACGGAATCTTTTTCCTATGGAAATAGAGAAATGTGAGGTTTCCGGATATACATTGGCTACGGACGAAGACGGGGAAGCTTTTTATCAGCAGGCAGTGCGGAATGTGAAGGAAAATTTGGGGACGGAGCTGCTGCTCAAATACCAGGAAGCAAGAAAGGAAGCCGAACGGCAGCAGGAAGCGGCAGATATTTATGAGAAAAAAGATGGGATTGACTGGGATAACCTGGAAGGCTTAGAGCGGCAGCAAGAGGAGTTAAAAGAGGAAGAGATAAAAGAAAAAGGCGGGGAGGAAGTAACAGAAGATATCCGACAGGATAAACCAGTGGAAAATCCGTTGGATACAATTAAGAAAATAAAGAAGCTGGGGATTTTGGGACTGGTGATAAAGGATGCTTCCAGTGTATCAGGGAAGAGCGCCGAAAAGCAGGAGATGGTTTCGGGAAGAACACGTAGAGAAGGGAATCTTCCAGTGGAAAAGAAGTATTCAGGAGCGGCATCTGACGTTATATTCCAGGATTATCTGCTGGGGCGCTTTGGAACATGGAGAAAACCGTGTAAGGAAGGAGCGCTGGAATACCAGGCAGAATATATACTGATGGGCAAAGACAGTGATGAGGCGAACCTGAAAGCTGTGGTTAACCGGCTGCTTCTTATGCGGGAGGGGGTAAACCTTCTCTATGCGGCATCGGATACAAAGATGAGAAGTCAGGCAGGGAGCCTTGCAGTGTCTATTGCCGGAGCAGTTCCTGTTCCGGGGCTGGTACAGGCGTTGGAGGCGGTGCTGCTTCTCGCGTGGGCCTATGGGGAGAGCCTGCTGGATGTACGTACGCTGATGTCAGGCGGGAAAGTTCCGTCTATAAAAGATGCATCTACCTGGAAGCTTTCTCTTGAAAAGCTTGCACAGGTCACAGAGCTTCTGGAAGAATGTGACAGCGGTGGGGGAAGCGGGCAGGATTATGAAGATTATTTGAGGATTTTGATGCTTACCGGAGAAAAGCGGAAGTATCCTTTACGAGCGCTGGATATGATGGAACAGACGCTTGGAGGACAGGCGGATAGCTGGATAGTGAAAGCAGAAGCGGCGGTTTCCTGGAAATTTCCTGCTATATTTCTGAGAATTCCTCAAGTATTTATGGGGCTGCCGAAGCAGACGCCGGGATATGAAGTAAAAGGAAGTTTTGGCTATTGAGCCGTTTTGTTAGGAGGTGGACAGGGATGTTCTTTCTCTGCTCAAATAAATATAAAAGAAAGGAAATAAGCTCTCTCCCGAGACAATATGGTTTTAGAAAAGAGGGCAGGGAAAGGATATCCCTGTCTGCCTCCTGCAGAGGAAGCCTTACTGTAGAGGCGGCGTGTGTGCTCCCTATATTTCTTTGTGGAATCCTGGCATTTCTCTATTTCTTTCAGGCGGTGACTATGGCTGGGAAAGTAGCGGAAGCATTGCAGGATGCGGGAAAGCAAATGGCGGTGTATGCCTATGTAAAAGAGCAGGCGTTGGGTAAAGAAGAGATTTCAGCATCTAAAATTGTAAGCTTGATTTATGCAAAAAACAGAATTAATCGGACATTGGAGGCAGATGCCCCATCTGTCAGCCTCATGCGTTCTTCAGTTTTGAAGAAGGATGGAATAATAGATTTGGTTGCAGAGTATAAGTTTCGGTGGAAGATGCCGTTTTTCTCATTTTCTGATTTCCCGATTCTGCAGAGAGCCAGAATCCGTGCGTGGACAGGCAGAAGCAGTGTGGATAACGGTGGGAATGAGAATGGGGACTCTGGGGGCAAGGTATATGTGACGGCAAATGGAAATGTGTACCACAAGAGCCGGGACTGTACCCATATCCGTTTGTCAGTTCGTCAGGAACCGGAAAGCAGGGTGTCCGGACTTCGGAATGTAGATGGAGGAAAATATCATCCTTGTGAAAAATGTGGCGGCAGTGGTTCACGGATATATGTGACAGATACGGGAGATAGATACCACAGTTCGGCAGCATGCAGCGGTTTAAAACGAGAAGTAATAGAGATACCGCTGTCACAGGCGGAGGGATGGAAGGCATGTTCAAGATGCGGGTAAGAGGAGTACAGGATGGAAAAATGGATAATGGGGATATTTTTGATAATAGGCAGTGTGGAGGATATAAGAAAGAAGGAAATTTCGGGTATATATCTGGGAATATTTTTTCTTTCCGGTTTGGCAGTACGTTCTATAGAACTAATTTTTGGAAATGGGATAAGCCCTGTAGTGAGCTGGATTGCCGGGTGCGCGGCGGGGGCTGTACTTGCAGGTGCGGCGAAACTCACGCGGGAGGCGATAGGTTATGGAGATGCATTGACGGCGGCTGTACTTGGCGTTTGGCTGGGCTTCCCGGCGTTGATAGAAATTTTATTTCTTGCGCTTCTTTTGTCAGCAGTATATTCTGCATGGCTGATTTTTGTAAAGAGCACGGGAAGGAAGTACAAAATTGCATTTCTGCCATTTTTGGCGGCAGGATATTTAATCTGGTTATTGTTGGCAGGGGAGGGGAAAAGCGGATGAAACTGAAAGGAAGCTACACTGTGGAGGCGGCTTTATTAATGGTTCTGGTGATTCCGCTTCTCGCCGGAATTATCTATATGGGATTTTATTTGCACAATGGGGCGGCAATGCAGAATGCTGCCTATGAGCTGGCAGCATTAGGGAGCCTTCATTATGGTGAAAAAGAAAGGGAGGAAATTATAAAAGAGAGAAAACGGGAGATTGGTTCGCAGCTGTTCCTGGGGCTTCAAGGGATAGAGGCAGAAATACATATAGGTAAGAAAAAAATTACTGCCGACTTTCAGGGAAATTTGCAAGTGCCGGGACTGGTTATGCGGATTTTCTGCGGAAACAGGCTGGAAGTCCGAGGGCATGCAGAATTGATATCGCCGCAGCCTCAAAAGACAGTTATGCGCATCCATTTGCTGAAAAAAATTGGGGAGGTTAAAGATGGAAGCAACGTATCGCCGCGACAGTGAGCATAATTATATGATATTGAAATCAGATGAGAAACTTCACGGAAACGAATATCAGGTCAGGATGCTTTTGGGGAACGAAATTCCCGGGCTTTTGCGATGCAAGCTGCGTATGATAGACGGAGAAGCGTATTTTTATTATGATATTACGTCCCGCCAGCCTCTGTCCAGAATTTTAGGACAGCACCCGGCAAGCAGTGAAGATATCCGGGCAATTGCGTCGGGTCTTGTCAAAGCACTGGATGGGATAGAGAGATATCTGTTGGCAGAGGAGGGGCTTCTCTTAGAGCCGGACTTTCTTTATATGGATGTAGAAACAAAAGAGATAAGTTTTTGCTATCTGCCATTTTTTCAAAAAAATTTTTCAGAGGCATTTCGTGAGTTGGCAGAATATCTTTTGAAAAGCTTAAATCATGAAGATGACCAGGCGGTATTGTGGGGATATCAGCTTTACAGCGGGACAGTGGAAGAAAACTATCATGTGTCTGCGGTGGTAAGGAAACTGTACCGAACAGACGGCAGCGGAAAAGATAAAACAGTAAAGAGAGAAATAGAAGTTTTGGAGCGGGAAGAGGCAGAGAGCAGCAAAGAGGCGGAAGTACCGAGACAGTCTCTTCCGAATCCTGAAAGCTTAAAATCACCAGTATGCCAGAGCCTGACAGGGCAGGAACATTTGAAAAAGCGCAGGCAGTACAGATATATTCTGGAGATGATTTCAGGAGGCGTGCTGCTTGCGGCAAGCATGGCAGGACTTGTTTTTTGCGGGATGTTGACACTGACACAGGCAGGCGGGGCAGTGTTTTTGCTGGCAGCGGCGGTGTTTTACGCGGCGGGTGGAAAGGGAAAGAAACGACAGCGGCCACCGAAACAGGGGCAGAAAAGGCAGGAAGAAAGACCGGCAGAACAAGAAGCACAGGGTGGCGTACAGCAGTGGAAGGAGCAAAAGGAAAAGATTTGCGACTTTTATGAGGAAGCCGGTGAGGAAATCTATGGACAGACAACATTGTTTCGGGAAGGGATGCCGGGGGATGCTCCGGTGCTGCTTAGCATTCATGCAGAGCAGAGGGGAAACGCAGTGGTGGATGAGGAGAAATTTATTATAGGAAAGCTAAAAGGGAAGGTGAATCTTGTTCTTGATTTGCCTCCGGTCAGCCGTATCCATGCCGGAATTGAGCGGCGGGATGGAAAATACTTTCTGACGGATTTAAATTCTACAAATGGCACGTTTTTAAATGGAGAACGGCTGGAAGCAAATGAGTACAGGCAGCTTCGTTCAGGAGATGAAATTTACTTCGCAGGAGCCGGTTATTATTTTAAAGAATAGCCACAAAAGGCTTGCAAACAAAAATCTTTCTGTTAAAATATGGGTAAGCATAAAAAATATATGGTTTGTGGAAAAGGAGAATCCAGATGGATGAGGTAAAAGACTTTTTGAAATCCAGGACATTCTGCAACCTTTTTATTATTTTCGTGAATATTGCAGTTTTTCTGATAATGGAGATAATAGGAGATACAGAGGATGTGGAGTTCATGCTGCGTCATGGTGCGTCTTACACACCGTGGATTGTAGGATATAAAGAGTATTATCGGCTGGTGACCTGCATATTTCTTCATTTTGGTCTGGATCATCTATTTAATAACATGTTTGCCTTGATGTTTTTAGGAGATGGGCTGGAGCGTGCGGTGGGGAAAGTGCGTTACCTCATGATATATTTGGGCGGAGGAATTCTGGCGAATGTAGTATCCTGCGCGTTGGAATACCGGACGATGGATTTTAGTGTAAGCGCGGGAGCTTCCGGAGCTGTTTTCGCTGTGATAGGCGCATTGGTTTATATTGTTGTAGTAAACAGAGGAAGAGTGGATGAATTCACGGGAAAGCGTTTGGTTCTGATGGCAGCGTTGACGCTTTTTGAAGGTTTTACTTCTACCGGGGTGGACAATGCAGCCCATGTGGGCGGTTTTGTGTTCGGGTTGCTTTTTGCAGTTTTGCTTTATAAAAAGCCACGTCAATCAAGAAGGGAGAGTTCTTGGTATTACTGATTATGTAAGTGGCAGAAGGATGGTGAAGCAGGTTCCGGTGCCCGGTTCTGTTTCAAGTAACAGCTGCCCGTGGTGGGCTTCGATAATGCGTTTCGTAATGGCAAGCCCCAGTCCGGTGCCGTTTGGTTTGTGGGTAGTAAAAGGCTGAAACAGAGAATCTATGTATTCAGCAGGGATTCCGCAGCCTGTATCTGAAATTCGGATGGATAGGTATCGCCCGTCTGCGGAGGCAGCCAGAGAAACCGTACCGTCTCCTTCGAGTGACTCAAAACCATTTCGGATTAGATTGTGAAGCGCCTGACGCAGTTTGGTAGAATCGGCGTGAATTTCAGGAAGATCCTGTGGTATATGAGAAGAGTAATGGAAAGGTTTCGGAAGCAGGAAATTTAAAGATGCGGTCACCTCTTTTAGCCAGTGGGAGGTATTTAACAGCTCCAGATGGAGAAGCATACTGTTGTTGTAGTGCGAGACATCTTCCAGCAGATTCAGCAAATGTGTCATGTCTCTTCTGACGTCGTTCCAGAACGCGAAATCCCGGACTTCCGGATGCTGCTTCTCTATAAGATTTAAGGAACCATTAATCAAGGTTACAGGATTGCGTATTTCGTGTGAGATTTGAGAGATGGCTATTCGCTGCTCTTCGATTGTTTTTTTCAATGCCTTTAGCTGATGTTCTTGTGTCATTTTAGAAAACCTCCTTTGACGAAAATATAGAATATCCCGGCATTACCGTTTGTGTTCGATTTAGTGTACCACTGTATAAAGAAAATAGCAAATACTTGTTGTTGACATTATTTTGCAAAAGAATTACCATGAAATGACCACAGACTGGAAAATGAGATGTTTTACAAGTATCTGCGGCAGGTACAAGAGAAAGGAAAAATTTGGAAGTAAGCTTCTAAATCTATTAAGAGGGCGCAGAAAATGCGTCAGAAGGAGGAAAAATGAAAGACGACACTTGTATTTTTTGTAAACTGGCAGCCGGAGAGATTCCTTCTGCAACAATCTATGAGGATCAGGAGTTTCGCGTGCTTTTGGATTTAAATCCGGCTACAAGAGGACATGCCTTGATTTTGCCCAAAGAGCATTTTATGAACATTTTTGAGATGCCGGAGGAGTGGGCGGCGAAGGCATTTGCGCTGGCAAAACGGATGTCAGGAAAGATGAAAGAAGTTTTGGGATGCGATGGGTTTAATATTGTACAGAACAATGGTGCAGCAGCCGGTCAGACGGTATTTCATTTCCACATTCATTTGATTCCAAGGTATGAACATGACGGTGCGGGCATCAATTGGCCGCAGGGAACGTTGACAGAAGAAGAGAAAACAGAGATTCTGAAAAGCTTTCAGTAAAAGCATTTGCAGCTGTTTGGAGCTGGGTATTAAAAATTAAATAGCATTCTGAGACGGATTCGAAGGGCTGCGAACATTCTAGAGAAGGAATTTCGGGCACAAATGAAGAATGAGAGGTTTACGGAAGTCTATAAGAGATACAACAGACTGATTATAAAGATAGCGTATGATAGCTTGAAAGATGGATTTGCCGCAGAGGAAATCTGCCAGCAGGTGTTTGTGAGTTTTTATGAGAATATGGAGAAGATTTCAGAAGAACACATGAAAGGATGGCTGATTGTTGCCGCGAAAAATGCGCTGATTGATTATGTCAGAAAGCAAAAGAGCAGAAGTGGAAAAGTATTCTGGCTGTATGGAGTTGAGGAATCGCTTACGACCGAGGATAACGCGGAACATGTAGTGGAACGGGTAATGCAAAGTCAGCTGTCTTTTCAAATTCTGCAAGATCTTCGAAAAAAGAATCAGGAATGGTATGAGATAGTTATGGCGATCTGCGTTTATGGAATGCGGCTGGGAGATGCTGCAAAGCACCTGCAGATGACACCGCAGGTGCTGAGCGCAAAGCTTTATCGGGCAAAAAAGTATATCCGCGATAAATATCAGAGAGAATATCATCAAAACTGATATATCCTATCTGATTCTTTAAGGGGCGATAGAAAATTCAGGTATAAGGGCGGAAAATCAGCGGGACAGATCCTCAATCAGAGAGATGATTTTTGAAATGGCATCGCTCTGTTCACTGGTTTCCATAGCAGCGATATAATCGGCACGGTTATTGTATAGTTTCATAATTCTTGAAATTAGAATAGTAGGAGCAAGCTGATCTTCGGTAAGAACTTCACTAAATCCCTGGTTTTCAAAGGAATCTGCGTTTAGTATCTGATCGCCCCGGCTGGCATTTGCAGAAAGCGGAATCAGCAGGTTCGGTTTTCTAAGAGCCAGGATTTCGCAGATAGCATTGGCTCCGGCGCGCGAGACGCAAACGTCTGTCAGTGCAAAAAGATCCGCCAGTTCTTTTTTGACATACTCAAACTGAATATATCCTTCCAGATGGTCAAGAGAGGAGTCCAGCTTGCCTTTTCCGCAGAGATGAATAACCTGAAATGTTTTCAGAAGTTCAGGAAGAATACCGCGCATGGCGTCATTTACTACTGCGGAACCCTGGCTTCCGCCAATAATCATTAAAACGGGTTTATTTGCCGTAAAGCCGCAGAAGTTCAGGGCATTTAACTTATTTCCGGACAGAAGTTCCTGGCGTATCGGAGAACCGGTCAGCACGGCTTTATTTTCCGGGAGGTGTTTCATGGTTTCCGGAAAATTGCAGCATACTTTATCCGCGGATGGGATACAGAGTTTGTTGGCAAGTCCCGGAGTCATATCGGATTCATGGATAATCACGGGTATATGTTTCCGGTGCGCAGAGATGACTACCGGAACGGTAACAAATCCGCCTTTAGAAAATATCACATCAGGCTTTAAGTGTTTGATTAGTTTTCTGGCCTGTTTGTATCCATGCAGAACTTTGAATGGATCCGTAAAGTTTTTCGGATCAAAGTAGCGGCGGAGTTTGCCGGAATCGATACCATAGTAAGGAATATCCATTTCCTCAATGAGTTTCCTTTCGATACCATTATAAGAACCAATGTAGTGAATATCATAATTTAATTCTCTGAGTGTTGGGAGCAGCGCAATATTTGGTGTAACATGCCCGGCAGTACCGCCGCCGGTAAGTATGATACGTTTCATAATAATCCTCCAATTCAATAATCCTATGATAATCTTATACTGTTATAAGAAAAAGTCAAGAAGAGAGTTGGCGTATTTTATAGAGAAACAGAAGAAAAAAGGGAACTGGAACCGGAAACCGGACTGAACATATGTATATAAAAAAGAAAAAAAGAGAAAATGTGTTAAGGGAATCTGTATTAAATGAATAGCCAAAAGGGGGGATACTTAAGATGAGACTAATGTTTTTAGGGGCGGCGCATGAGGTTACAGGGAGCTGCCTGTACTTGGAGGCGTGTGGAAAGAAGCTGTTGGTGGATTGCGGCATGGAACAGGGGGAAGATACCTATGAGAATCATGAAATTCCAGTGTCATGCAGTGAAATTGATATGGTACTCCTGACACATGCCCATATTGACCACTCCGGACTGCTTCCACTGTTGTACCAGAGGGGGTTCCGGGGACAGATTTTTGCAACTATGGCGACAAGGGATTTATGCGAGATTATGCTTAGGGATAGTGCGCATATTCAGATGTTTGAAGCGGAGTGGAGAAACAGGAAAGGCAGGCGTGCCGGGAAGGAAGAATTTATCCCTCTTTATGATATGGAAGATGCAGAGGGGGCGATTAAATGCTTTGTGGGATGCGCATATGATAAAGAAATCCTGCTGGGAGAAGGTCTGCGCATCCGCTTTGTGGACGCCGGGCATCTGCTGGGGTCTTCTTCCATAGAAGTATGGGTGAAGGAAGAAGGGGTAGAGAAGAAAATCGTATTTTCCGGAGATATAGGAAATAAGAACCAGCCGCTAATCTGTGATCCACAGTATATCCGGGAAGCTGATTATGTAGTAATGGAATCTACCTATGGCGACAGAAGTCATGGAATCGCGCCGGATTATGTGGGGGAATTAAGCAAGATTATCCAGGAAACTTTCGACAGGGGAGGAAATCTGGTGATTCCTTCGTTTGCTGTAGGCAGGACGCAGGAAATGCTTTACTTTATCCGGGAGATTAAGGAGAGACATCTGATTAGGAATCATGGGGATTTTGAGGTGTATGTGGACAGTCCGCTGGCAATTGAGGCTACCCGTATTTTCATGGAGCATATGTATGATGATTTTGATGAAGAGGCGATGGAGCTTGTGGAGAAAGGCATTAATCCAATTGGATTTACGGGGCTGAGGACTTCTGTTACAAGCGATGAGTCAAAAATGATTAATTTTGATATGAAGCCAAAGGTGATTATATCCGCCAGCGGCATGTGCGAGGCAGGCCGGATTAAACATCATTTGAAGCATAACCTGTGGAGGCCGGAATGTACGGTGCTGTTTGTAGGATATCAGGCTCATGGTTCATTGGGGAGGGCGCTTTTAGAGGGCGCGTCCAGGGTAAAGCTCTTTGGAGAGGAAATCGAGGTATGCGCACAGATACGCAGGCTTGCCGGTGTAAGCGGACATGCGGACAATGAGGGTCTATTGGAGTGGATTCAGGCATTTAAAACAAAGCCTGATAAAGTTTTTGTGGTTCATGGCGAAGATAAAGTGTGTGAGCATTTTGCACAGCGTCTTAGAAATGAGCTGGGAATGAAGGCAGAAGCGCCTTACAGCGGCGCAGTCTATGACCTTGCGGAGAATAAATGCATAGAAGAAGGACAGCCGGTAAAAGCAAAGAAGAAAGTATTGACGAAGCTTCCTAAGGAAACCAGAGGAAACACAATATTTACAAGGCTGTGGGCAGCCGGTCAGCGTCTGCTTACAGTTATCCGCCATAATGAAGGCGGAGCAAATAAAGATTTGGCAAAATTTGCCGACCAAATTAATGCGCTTTGCGATAAATGGGATCGTTAAGCTATAGAAAAAAAGAAAGGAAAGGTAAAGTGAAATGAAAAAGTATGTTTGTGAACCATGCGGCTATGAGTATGATCCGGAGGCAGGCGATCCGGATAACGGAATCGCTCCGGGAACGGCTTTTGAGGACATTCCGGAGGATTGGGTATGCCCAATCTGCGGAATGGGAAAAGAAGTCTTTGTAGAAGCATAAACAGGCAGCCGCCTCCCTCTTCTGTGGAAAGAAGGGGGAGGCGGCTGAGAATCAGGAAACCGGCTCCTGTGTAGAAGCAGTTTCTGTCTCCGATGTCTGGAGGAGATATTGTTCCAGGACGGAAAAAGGCGCAGGTCCGATTTCGAGCACATCTTTATGAAATTCTTTGAGGGTGAAATCTTCGCCCTGCTGTTCTTTCACTGCATCCCGCAAGTCCATGAAACAGAGATAGCCTACATAATATTTGAGATAATTAGCAGGAGCCTCAATAATCATGTCATAGAGAGAATCTGCGGCAGCGGCGCTCTGAAAACCTACTTTTGAAAGATATGCTTCCGCCTGTTCCCGTGTACAGCCGCGATAGTGGATGGCAATATCAAGGGCGCTGGAAATTCCCAGGATAATAGAGCGGTTGAGACGGTTCAAATCTGCGGTAACAGAGTCTACATTTGCAGTTGAGTAAGAATACATTTCTACATAAGTGGCCCACCCTTCCACATAGCCTCCAAAATTCAGGATACTGCGGACTTCGTTAGAAGGAACGCTGCCAGAGTAAACGGTCTGGTAAAGGTGTCCCGGATACCCCTCATGGGCGAGGGTGGTGTATAGTTCCAGCGGAGAATAGCCGGAAATGTTGTTGATGTATATAACATTAGAAGAAAGGTTATCCACGGGAGGTGTGAGGTAAAATGCCGGGCTTAAAAAATCCTCCAGTGATTTATGTACGTATTTTACATCACAGGATACGGAAGGAGGAGCCGGAAAGTCCTCGATACATTTTTGCTGAAGTTCTTTCAGGATATCCGTCGGCTCGGCGGTATTGCCGGCAGCGGAAGAACTGAATACTTCAGGGTGTGCGGCAATAAGTTCTTGAAGCTCCCGGAAGTCTGCCAAAAGCTGCTCCTTAATACGGTTTTCGATTTCGGCAATGGAGTCATAACATCCGGTAGTGTCTTTTACAAGGTATTCGTAATATTCTTTTCCATGTTCAAAATATGCCAGTCCTCCAGAATTCTTTCCGGTACCTTTCAGCGCGGTTAGCCCGTTAATCAGGAGCTGGTAGGCGGGAATTACATGGTTTTTTACAAGTTTTTTGTGTTTTGCTTTTAAACTGTCTTTTTGCGGTTTAGAGAAACATTCCATAGCTTCAATATTTTCATCAAAAATTGGAAGCAGGAAATTTTCATCTGCGTCAATAAAAGCCCTGCATTGTGAAATAATATTATCAGCGGCGCGGTCGCTCATAAAAAGCCCGGCTTCTGATTTTGCTTTTTCGAAATCCAGGATAGAAGCATAGTAGGTGTCCATCTGGGATATCAGCGTTAGATATTCTTTGACATCTTCCGCGCTTCGGAAACCGTACTCGGCAAGAAGAACCGGAAGCTGTGCCTGTGTGCCAATCGTAGGACCGAGAGGCTCAGAGTAGAGTGCGTAATCCTTGCCCTGATGTTGGATATCCAGATAAGAAGACAGAATGTCGTAGGTCAGTTTGTTTTTGTCTGAAAGGCTCTTGCGGGATATTTGGGACAGGGAATTTCGGTAATTTTCCAATGTGGAAATTCCCTGGGCAAGAGAATCCGGCGCAGCGTCTCCCAAAGTAATGGGATAATCTTCAATACCGAAAGATTTCGGGTTTGATAGGGTGTAATGAAGGTTCAGGGTATTGCCTGTGATTTCACTGCGGAACATTTCGCCGGTAAAGTCTGTGAACTCCTTGTTATCTCTGTAAAAACGGATGGAGAGCACAAGCAGCAGAGCTGCAGGAATCAGCAGGAGCCTGAGGATAAGAGAACGTTTGTCTTTAAGCATAGGCTACCAACTATAATATTTGTTGTTCTATAGGTATGCCGGGCAGTTGAAAGAAATGTGTTTTTCTCTGAAAACAAACTGCTGCGTACTGATATTATCACAGGCGGCGAGGGGACAGAGGTAGGAGAAACGCCAAAAAAGCCCTGGTTTGATTGGAAAAAATTATAGAGCATTACCAAATTCTTAATTTTTATTTACAAAAGTAAAGAATGTGATATAATATAGGCGGATGCAATGAATCAGACACCTGCAGGGCAGGCATTTGGAATGGCTGAAAAAGTGTAAGGGGAGACACTATAAATATGGGAAACAATCTCCGGGAAGTTTGGGTAGTATAAAATAAGGACAGCGGTTTTCTGCATTGGCATGGAGGGAGAGGCATCATATGGGCAGGGCTGTTGCGAGTATGAATTTGAGGTGTACTATGGAACAGTATATAATAAGGGGTGGAAACCCATTAGTCGGTGAAGTGGAGATTGGCGGTGCTAAGAATGCAGCGCTGGGGATTTTGGCAGCAGCCATTATGACAGACGAGACGGTAATACTGGAGAATCTTCCGGAGGTGCAGGATATTAAGGTTCTGCTGGAAGCTATCAGCGGAATTGGTGCACGGGTAGATAAGATTGAAAAAGGAAAAGTGGCTATCAACGGTTCGATGATTGGCGATGTAAGCGTTGAGTATGAATATATAAAGAAAATCAGGGCTTCTTATTATCTGCTGGGAGCGCTTTTGGGAAAATATAAAAAGGCAGAAGTTCCGCTTCCGGGCGGGTGCAATATTGGCAGCAGGCCGATTGACCTGCATCTGAAAGGATTTAAGGCTCTTGGAGCGGAAGTACGTATTCAGAATGGTTCGATTGTGGCGCAGGCTGAGAAGCTGCAAGGCAGCCATATATTCCTGGATACTGTTTCCGTAGGGGCAACCATCAATATCATGATGGCGGCGTCTATGGCGGAAGGACGTACGATTATTGAAAATGCGGCAAGGGAGCCTCACGTGGTAGATGTGGCAAACTTCCTGAACAGCATGGGAGCGAATATCAAAGGTGCGGGAACAGATGTCATCCGTATCCGGGGCGTTGAGAAGCTTCACAAGACGGAATATTCGATTATTCCGGATCAGATAGAAGCAGGAACCTTTATGTTTGCAGCGGCAGCAACAAAGGGTGATGTGATGGTGAAGAACGTGATACCAAAGCATTTAGAAGCCACTACGGCGAAGCTGGAAGAGATTGGGTGTGAAGTAGAGGAATTTGATGATGCAGTCCGGGTAGTGGCGTCGAAACGTTTGCTGAATACACATGTAAAGACGCAGCCTTACCCCGGATATCCCACGGATATGCAGCCGCAGATTGGCGTGGCGCTTTCTCTGGCATCGGGAACAAGTATTGTGACGGAGAGTATTTTCGAAAACCGTTTTAAATATGTTGCCGAACTTGTCCGGATGGGAGGTATGGTAAAGGTTGAGGGGAATACAGCAATTATTACAGGAGTAGATAAGCTCACAGGGGCACAGGTAAGTGCGCCGGATTTGAGAGCAGGAGCCGCGCTTGTGATTGCAGGTCTGGCGGCAGAAGGGATTACGATTGTAGACGATATCGTGTATATTCAGCGGGGATATGAGAATTTTGATGCCAAGCTGCGAGGGCTTGGGGCGGAGATTGAAAAAGTAACCAGCGAGAAAGAAATTCAGAAATTTAAATTCAAAGTAGTATAATTTACGGAGGCGGGTAAAATCGTGTAGATTTACCCGTCTCTATCTTATTTTATATCTTTGCAGGCGGACTTAAGAATATTTATGAACATAAGAAATTTCGACAGACAGTGCGCGGACCTGTTCAGGCGGCAGAGTTTGAAGAACGATTTTTGTCCGCAAACCATGCGGCTTCATAAGAAGCAGAGGTTTCTTACCCTCTTAAAGTAGAACATGAATCTTCCTGTTTCGATGGGGTTCATGGGAGAAAATACCCGAAAAACCGAGGTTTTCAGGCTGTTTTTGTCGGACGATTTTACTTTGCAAATGGAAAATCTGAGGCTATAATGGCGGTGAAAAAAGCGAAGCGGCCTGGGGTTACAGGCAGCGGCAAAAAAGGGGGAAGATCTATGTTAGAAATTATGCAGCAAAACGTTTTACTCTACGGAATAGCGGTTCTGGGTATCTGGGGGGTGGCCAGCCAGATTATCCTGCGGATCGTATATGATAAGCTTATCCACGATATGGAAAAACCGGCGTTTGCCAAGGGAAAATATGTAAAGCACCTGAAACAAAAATATAATGTTTATAAACGGATGCAATCAGGAATGGATAATGTGAACACTTTTATTCAGAAGAGTTTAATGGAATATAAATTTTTAGGTATGAACCTGCATACCTGGAGGCGGATGGGAGGCGCAGTATTTGTGCTGTGTGCAGTTGTGGGAGTCGTGGGATGGTATTTTGCCGGAACTCTGCAGCTGGCAGAGGAGATAAGACAGAATTATTTGTGGGCGGTACTGGCATCCGCGCTTTTGATTGCGGGGGCATATGGGGTTACGGATACGGGATATCGGAGAAAGTATCTGGAGACTGGGCTCCGAAGCTTGTTTTCCGGCAGCAGCGCGCAGACAATACAGGCGGCAGACTTGCCTGAACAGCGTACAGAGGCTGTAAAAGAGGAAGTGAAACCAGAAAGAAAACCTTTCCCAATAAGAGCTTCTGCGGAGAAAAAGAAACGGGGAAAATCTATGGAGACGAAAGCCCAGAGGGACAAGCGTGAACTAAAAGAAAATCTGGCGAAGCTTAAGGAAGGCGCCGCAGAGACGGCAGCGGCTGAGGGCAGCCGCAAGAGGAATACAGAAATTTTACAACAGATGGATCCCGCAGAACAGGAAAGAGTTATCCGCGAGGTGCTGAAAGAATTTCTGTGATTATGTCTTGATAATATGATGTAAGTTTGCTAGAATGAGGGATGAATACAGGCAGTTTTTAAGATGCCGGTAAAAAGAACAAGAAAGAGGAGTGTTTGAAATGGCAGAGAAAATTACATTTGACTATTCAAAGGCAATAGGTTTTATCGGTGAGAACGAGATAGCGCCGATGGAAAAACTGGTACAGGATGCCAGAGAAGTCCTGGTAAGCAGGACAGGGGCAGGAAATGATTTCCTGGGATGGATTGATTTGCCTGTAGATTATGATAAAGAAGAGTTTGGCAGGATTCAGAAAGCTGCTGAAAAAATTAAATCGGACAGCGAGGTGCTGGTGGTAATCGGCATTGGCGGCTCCTATCTGGGAGCGAGGGCAGCGATTGAATTCCTGCGTCACGGCTTTTACAATATGGTTTCGAAAGAAATCCGCAAGACGCCGGAAATATACTTTGTAGGAAACAGCATCAGCAGCACTTATTTAGCGCAGTTAATCGATGTCATCGGGGACAGGGATTATTCTGTTAATATCATATCAAAGTCGGGAACTACCACGGAACCGGCGATTGCTTTCCGTATCTTCAAGGACATGCTGGAGAAGAAATATGGAAAAGAAGAGGCAGCAAAGAGAATCTATGCGACTACCGACAAGGCAAGGGGAGCCTTAAAGAATCTGGCGACAGAGGAAGGCTATGAAAGTTTTGTAGTGCCGGACGATGTAGGCGGAAGATTTTCTGTACTGACCGCAGTGGGGCTTCTTCCAATCGCAGTCAGCGGGGCTGACATCACGAAGCTTATGGAAGGCGCGGCAGCCGGAAGAAAACGTGCTATGGAAGCTGACTTTGCAGAAAACGACGCATTAAAATATGCGGCAGTCCGTAATATCCTGCTCAGAAAAGGCAAATTAGTTGAGATATTGGCGAACTATGAGCCGAGCCTGCACTATGTATCCGAGTGGTGGAAACAGTTATACGGTGAGTCCGAAGGAAAAGATCAGAAGGGTATTTTCCCTGCATCTGTAGACCTTACTACAGACCTTCATTCTATGGGACAGTTCATTCAGGACGGAAGCCGTATCATGTTTGAGACCGTAATGAACGTGGAAAAACCACGGTGTGAGCTGGTTATCGGTGAGGAGCCGTCAGATTTGGATGGCCTGAATTATCTGGCAGGAAAAACGGTTGATTTTGTAAACAAGAGTGCTATGAACGGAACCATTCTTGCACATACGGATGGAAACGTGCCGAACCTGGTCGTAAACATCCCGGAACAGAATGAGTACTATTTAGGTGAGCTGTTCTATTTCTTCGAGTTTGCCTGCGGCGTCAGCGGCTATCTCCTGGGTGTGAATCCGTTCAATCAGCCGGGAGTTGAGAGCTATAAGAAAAATATGTTTGCCCTGCTTGGAAAGCCGGGTTACGAAGCAGAGAGAGAAGAGCTGTTAAAGAGATTATAAAAATTAAACGGGGGAGACAGTCCGCAAGGAAACTGTCTCCCTTCTCTCTACCGTAGCAGGATGGATGCCATACCGGATAGTTACGTCTACAAATCTTTTTTCTAAAAGGCAAAAGCCTGTTGGCATAGCCAGAGCGTCACACAGCTGTACTAAGCGGTCATAATCGTCATAAACGGCATTTGCAATAAATTCCTCCATAAACAGGTAAGCATCGTCGCTTATGTCAAATTCACCAATAGAAGTGTTAATACCCTGAATCATAAACGCATGAGAAATACATATCTGCGCTGCTTTTTCCCATCCTCGCTCTATGCAATAACGATAACCGTCTATCAGATGTTTTTCTGAACTCACTCCGGCATAACGTCCGACGTCGTGTAGTATTATGTTTATCATATGATGTCAAATTTAATATACGAAATAGAGCCAAATGTGTCAATCGAATATCAGCTGCTTATAGAAAAAAGGCATTCATACAGGTGTGTGTAAAGAATTTTCAAAAAGTAATTGACAAAACTGTATCTGCTGTATATACTGTTAATATACAGATAGAAAAGGAGAGAGTAGATGAACGTTTTTATTGATAATAAGCGGGGCGCGCCGATTTATGATCAGATTTATTCCCAGATTAAAGCACAGATAATAAATGGGGAACTTAAGGAAGATGAGGCGCTGCCATCTATTCGAAATCTGGCGAAAGATTTGCGCATCAGCGTGATTACTACGAAGCGGGCGTATGATGAGCTGGAAAGAGAAGGATTTATCTATACGCTTCCGGCGAAAGGGTGTTTTGTAGCACCGAAAAATGTGGAATTGCTTCGTGAGGAGAGCCTGAAAAAGATAGAGGAATATATGCAGAAGATTGCGCAGCTTGCGGTATCCTGCGGTCTGAGCAAAGAAGAAGTTGTTGAAATGTTTATGATGAACTGGGAGGAATAAAGGATGAATGCATTAGAAATCAAGGGACTGACGAAAGCGTACAGGGATTTTCGCCTGGATTCTTTGGATTTAGTATTGCCGAGCGGGTGCATTATGGGGCTTATTGGGGAAAATGGGGCAGGAAAGAGTACGACGATTAAATTGATTTTAAATACAATCCGAAGAGATGCGGGTACGATTACCATTATGGGAAAGGACAATAGGAAAAATGTGCAATTGATGAAAGAAGATGTGGGCATTGTATTGGATGACGTGGGATTTCCTGAGTGCCTGACCGGGAAACAGGTGGGAAAAATCATGCGGAATACTTATAGGAACTGGGACAATAAGGCATATGAAGATTATCTTAGGAAATTTTCTGTTCCGATGGATAAAGAGTTTAAGGATTTTTCGAGGGGAATGAAGATGAAACTTGGGATAGCAGTGGCTATGTCCCATGATCCGAAGCTGCTGATTTTGGATGAGGCGACCAGCGGACTCGACCCGGTAGTGCGCGACGAGGTGGTGGAGATGTTGAATGAATTCACTAGGGATGAGGGACATTCTATTTTGATTTCTTCCCATATTGTAAGTGATTTGGAGAAGCTTTGCGACTACATTGCATTTTTACATAAGGGGAAGCTGCTGCTCTGTGAAGAAAAGGATGCTCTTTTAGAAGAATTCGGGATTATCCATTGTGCTCCGGAGACTTTGAGGGAGCTGGACGCATCTGCAGTGAAAGGAAAGAAAGAGACGGCATATGGGGCAGAGGCGATTGTGAAGCGTAATGCGGTTCCTGTGGGAATGGATGTTAGTCCGATAGGCATAGAAGAATTGTTTGTGTTTATGGTAAAGGAGGGGAAATAATTATGAAAGGGCTGCTTTTGAAAGAGTCTTATATGATAAATAAATATTGCCGTATGTACTTGGTGCTGGTATGTATATTTGGAGCGGTTTTTGTAATATCGGGAAATGAATTTATGATGTTTTACCCGGTGGTGCTTACGGGAATCATACCAATGAGCCTGATTTCCTATGACGAAAGAAGCAAATGGTACGTATATGCAGAAGCGTTTCCTTATAGCCGGAAGCAGATTGTTTCGGCAAAATATTTAATTACGCTGTTCTATCTGTTGGCAGCAGTTGTTATACTTGCAGCGGCAGGAGTGATAAAAAGTGTTCTGTTTCCAGGCGGAGGAATGAGTATAAAAGAATATCTTTTCGTTGTTAGTACGGTTCCGTTAGCTGGTCTTTTTATACCAAGTATTATGCTGCCCCCAGTGTTTAAAATGGGCGCTGAGAAGGGACGTATTGTTTACTATGTCGAGATTTTTGCAATAGCCTTGATTTTTGGTATTTTTTCAGAGTTCCAGGCGGAACTTGCACGGTGGCTTGCGTATTTTGGAAGCCTGATAGTACCCATAGCGATTGCAGGGATGCTGCTGCTTTTTGGGATTTCGTGGATGCTGTCTGTGAAGTTTTATGAGCGGAGAGAATTATAGAGAGTTTTGTTTAAAACATAGCTGTAAAAATGAAATGCTGAGAACAAGGATAATACAAGACTGATAAATATGAAGTAGATTTGCAGTTAAGAGCAGAGGAGCTTTAAATTCTTCTGCTCTTATTTGTTTTATAAAGTATATAGGAAATGAGGTGCTATTTAATTCTTAAAAGGATATAGAACAGTAAGACGGTTACTGGTTTATTGAATAAGATTATAATGGATTATAGACAAAATATATGATAAAATGACTTTAAGTTTTGATTGTAAACAAAGAAAAAGTTTTTTGACGCTATAAATGAGAGGGGAGGATGATAAAATGTCGGAGATTACAATTATAAAGGGTGAAGAATTTAAGATAGCGGTAAAAAAAGAAATTAAGCGGGATGATATTTTTATAAGCGAATACAGGCGGGCGGCAGTTATGTTGGATGAGATTGCTGGGGCCTTGAAGGAGACCGAAAAAGAAAAAGAAGTTTGTTCATGGAAGGAGAGTGATTTTGAAAATAATATTATTGCATTTTGCGGGGAGCGGGGAGAAGGAAAAAGCAGTGTGATGATGAGCTTTGCCAATGCGGTGTATGAGGATAAAAACAAAAAAAATATTATTTTTGAAGAATGTAAAAACTTAAAGAATCTGAAATTTGCAGAGCCGATTTTGATAGATCCGTCTTTGTTTGATGATGTACATAATGTGCTGGATATTGTATTGGCAAAGCTTTTTAGGCGCTTTTGTGCATATTATGAAAAAGATAACCAGAGTATGGGCGAACAGGCAAGGGAGCGTTTGCTCAATCGGTTTCAGACAGTTTACCGTTATGTTTCGCTGATTAATAACCAGAAACAAATGCTGGACGATGAATTTGATTATGAAGGAAATATCACCAAATTGAAGAAGCTGGGAGAAAGCTCTGCACTGAAAGAGGAATTGGGGAAATTGGTGGAAGAGTATCTGAAAGTTATGGGCGGATATGAAAAAGAGAGTCAGCTTCTGCTTGCAATTGATGACTTGGACTTGTGCAGTGCAAACGCTTACAGGATGACGGAACAGATTCGGAAGTATTTAATTATTCCCCACGTATTTATTGTTATAAGTGTGAAGATTGAGCAGTTGGAGCTGTGTATCCGGGAGAAGAACCTGAAAGATTTTCAGGAAATTTATAAAAATAAAGAAGAGAATATATATGGGCAGTTAAACAGGGAAGTAGAGGTGATGGCTGAGCGGTATGTGGCAAAGCTGATTCCAAAAAAAAGGAGGATTTATCTTCCTAAAGTACAGAATTTTGAGGAAGTACATATTGTCTACAAAGAAACGCAGGAAGGGGAAAAGCTATGGGATTCTAATGAAAAGAAGGGCTTTATTTGTGCAGTGCTGGATTTGATTTATGACAGGACAGGAATGCGCTTTTTGCCGGAAGAGGGTGGGAGCAGCTATCTGCTGCCAAATAACCTGAGGGATATGATTAGCTGGATGGCGGTAATCGCGGAAATGGAAAACCCGGAAGGCAAGGATGCTGTTTATCTCCAGAATATAAAAAGGTTTGAAAAATATTTTCACGAATGGACAGAAGATAGCCTGGAGCTATATAATGGATTGACTTTGCAGGATATAGGAAATATGAAAGCGTTTCATTTGCATAGGGCGGCGCGGTGTATATTGGAAGAAATGCGGCAGGATATTGACAGGAAATTTGCGGAACAATCCGAAACATTTATAACGAATCAGCCGGCTGGTTTTTCCCAGATCATGAGTTGTCTTGAGAATTTAAAAAACAGGCTGATGGATATGCATAAAGGGGCAAGTATTTGTCAGCTGCGCACGTTGTATACGATAAAGCTGAATAAATTTTTGAGAAATAGCCAGAGTGATGAAATAGTAAAGTTTCTGGGCGGATATATCTGGGGAAAAGGGTTTTCAGGTTTGATTCCGGCGTATGGGAACACGAAGATCGACCGCTCCCGATTTTCTATAGGGATGGTCAAAGCTTTTAATAAAATCTTGGAAAAAGTAGATAAAAATGCAGAAGGCTTGGAGATTCCTGAGGATGTGAAACGGTATACGCTGTCTAATATTCCAGGGCAGAACCGGGAGTCTTATATAAAAGCGTGGACGCTTTTGGGACTGCTTTCAAACCCGCAAAATGATAAAGGGGAACCCCAATCTTTGACGGATGGCGCACTTATATCGGGAAACAGGCAGCCATCTAATCATATTCAAATTAGCCTGGAAAATTATCTGGCAGGCTTATGCAGCCTGGATTTCATGTATGAAAAGATGGGGATGAGTCTGCTTGGTATAGAGGATGAAGAATTTCAAGAGGTAACTGCGGTTTTGGCGGATAAAAATCAGGCGGGTATTCAATGCGCAAGAACAATTGCTTCAAATGTGGACGTGGCGCTGGGAGTCAGGGGCTACTGCATGAAAAACCGGAATTACAAGGAAAGGACAAAAGATGAAACAGAGCGCAGCCGGAGGCTGGCAGAACTTTTCTTTAAAAATGTGGCGGACTATATGGAGCAGCAGGGAATGAAGTATAAGTCGTATGATTTGGATACTTTTTCAGTAGGCGCAGCGGAGAATGGAATTTATATCAGCGAATTGTATGCGGAGCTTTTGGATTTGAGTATACAAGATAGGGAGTTAAAGAACCAGCAGGAAGAAAGTGAGCAAATGGAAAAAGCTCTGGCAGAGTTCAGAAGGAATCTGGAAGAAATCCCGGAGATTTGGAGCCCGAAATCAGTTAGGGTAGTCAGGAGGATAACTAGCACAGGAGCAGAATCGGTTAAGAGAAACATGGATAATTTGGCTACTGCCGTGAGGAATTATATGTGGGAAAATAAAAAGCAGCCAGAAGGCTTGGAAGTAGAAGGACTATGCCAATTATATGAAAGGGTTATGGAGGGTTATCTGAAAGGTAAAAGGAGACAATTGCCGGAAGAAGTGAAAGAAGAGTATGAAAGGCTTGCGGCAGTTTTGGATAACATGAAAACAGAGGCAGATGAGAATTAAAACAGCGCACGAAAAGAGGAGCATATATGGATATCGAAAAAGGGAGCTTGGAGATATTATTTTTGAAAATTCCATATAATAAAATTTCAGCTAGGCAATCCATAGGCGGGGGACGGCACGATTATGGCAAAGTTTCGGAAGAACTGTACATGCAGTATGCCCAAAGTGTCTTTTCGAACTATTCGGAAGACGAAAGACGGAATCATTATCTGAAATTAGTCCAGGATATGAAGCAAAATCCAGAAGGGAAGCCGAATGTTTTCTGGTTTATTATGGGAATTGCAAAGAGGGTGCTCACATATGACGGGAGTGAGATTGCATGTAAATTTGACGAGATGCTGCGGTGGAGGGAGATATCCTTTCAATTGGGGCAGGACTTTTTTACCTGTGCATTTTTGGCAGCGCATGATTTAGAGTGGGGATATCGCTGCAAAAGTTTTTCATGGCAGCCAATTATACGCAGCGATAACAGCCGGTTACATAATATTTTGGAACAGGGGATGGCAGAAAACCATTTTCATCTAACGGGTTCTACAAAGGTGTTTGAGCTGAACTGGATATGTGTGATGAATCTTCTTGATGGGAGATGGCATGATTTTAGGAAAATTCCCGGCGCTTTGCAGATTCATCAGGCGGACAGGATCAGGAAGGAAGGGAAGCAGGAGAACTTTTATGCGGAGTGCCAGAGAGCGGCGCTTTATAGGGTATATCTGTTTGCAGTTCTGAAAGGGAATAAAGGATTAAAAAAAATAATTTTAGAAATCATGAAAAAGACAAATGGCAATATCCCGACGGAGCTGTTGGTGGGAGAAATCCAGGATGCTATAGTCCTGGCAAAACATGCTTATGGCGCGCGGGTGGAGGACAAATATATTTTGGACTATGCGTTTGAAAAGGATATGATAGACTGCAATCAGAGAGAGAATTATTTGTTGGCAGGCGAACGCCGATTTTTGTATGAATGTTACAAGGCGTGTGTTTCCGGGGATTTTTGTGCTTATGAAAAAAATCTGTTTTATGTGTATCTCTCTATTCGTACCCATTTTCGGGGGGAATTGATTCAGGTAAACAGGCAGGTGGGATTTGAGAATTTCAGCAGATATCAGGACAGAAAGGAGATTTTTATTGAAGGGCAGAAGGAATATGAGGATGAGCTGATCCGGCTGGCTTTAAATGGAACGCTGGGAAGCCAGAATATAGTTTCCCTGGAGGCGCGTATATGTCCCAAAAAGAGCGCTTTAAAGCTGTATGACGCTATTAAGAAGAATCAGGGAATTGTGAACGGGAATTCTGACAGAAGTAAAGAGAAGGAAAAACGATTAGATGAAAAGCAGGCAGAAAAGGTTATCTATGTATTGCATTTTCCCAAACAAAGAGACAAAGAATTCTGTGCAGGTTTGCCTAGAAACCATAATGTGAGGGCGGATACCAGAAAAAAAGCCAGGAGTATTGCATCACTGTTGGAAAAAGAAACAGATGTGAATGGAAAAATCAGGGGAATTGATACGTGTTCCAGTGAAATCCATTGCAGGCCAGAGGTATTTGCCCAGGCATTCCGGTATCTATTGGATTTGGAATTTTCGCGCGGGAAAGGAACGCGCCGGCGGCATGACAGGGAGGAAGTGAGAACGAAGCTGCATGCTACGTATCATGCGGGAGAGGATTTTTTTGATATTGTAGATGGACTGCGGGCAATAGATGAAACCCTTTTGTTTTGTGGCTTAAAAAGGGGAAGCAGGATTGGGCACGGCCTTGCCATGGGGATAAATCCCGGCGAGTACTATAAAGATAAAGGGCATAAGCTGGTAATGCCGAAACAGCTTTTGCTGGATGACATTGCCTGGCTGTTAAGCAAAGCGGAAGAGACGGGCTGCATCATAGAGAACCGTCTGAAGGCAGAGCTTAAAGAAAAGTATTGCAGTTTGTACGATGAGATTTACCGGGAACATGTGAGGGGTAAGTTTAAGGCGTCTGTGGCAGAATATTATCAGAGCTGGAAACTTAGAGGGGACAATCCGCAGGTATATCGTCTGGAGAAACAGGAGTTTTTAAAAAGGCTAGAACAAACGCCGCTGCTCAGGTTTGACAGATATGAGTTCAATGACAGGGTCAGTAACCATATCAGAAAAATAGAATCCTGCAGGGAACTGTATTTTGCCTATCATTACCATCAGAAGGTGCGGGAGATTGGAGATGAGAGGATAGAATTAAAGGTAGACCAGCGGTATGAGGCGCTTATATGTCAGATCCAGGATAAAATGATTCAGCAATTGGTACACAGAGGGATTGGAATTGAAACAAACCCTTCATCAAACTATTTGATAGGAACTATCACAAAATATGAGGAACATCCAATCCTGCGGTTTAATTCAAGAAAGCTGAAGCCAGTTCAGCCGAATGAGTCCTTGAACGTATCAATTAATACAGACGACCAGGGAGTATTTGATACTTCACTGGAAAATGAATATGCGCTTATGACTCTGGCATTGAGAAAAGCAAAAGATAAGGGCGGTAAACTGCTGTATGATATTGAGGATATTTATGAATGGATAGATTATGTCCGCAAAATGGGGTTAGAGCAGGTGTTTTCATAAATAATCCCCTGCATTTTCGTTGTTTAAGGCGAAAATGCAGGGGATTTTCTCTACATATCAAAAAACCAGTCCTTTTCTCTCTTAACCCGCCTGCGCCTTTTGGGGGGCGCTGTCTGCGGCGGCTGTGGAGAACGGGGCGGCTGCTCGTCGATTCCCCAGTCATTTGCCCGTGTAGGGTCCTGCCAGTTTGGGGAATAGGTTTCATCCCGGGGGCTGTCGATATCGATGGCTTCTTCGTCAAGCCATTCCTCTTCTGATTCCTGATAAGTCCGTTCCGGACGCTGCCAGTAATCATCCTGTGTACCATGTGATGATGAGTAGCCGTTTTGCTGCCGGCGGGGTAAGTCATGATAGTCATTCTGCGGCGAATAGGGCGATTCATGATAGCTCTCCTGCTGTCGGTAAGAAGAAGGCTTACGGCAGCTATCATGCGGCTGATAAGGCGGTTCGCGATAAGTCTCTGGCTGCCGCCAGGGAGTGTCCGCATAACCATCCGGGGCATAAGGCGGCTGCCGATATCCTTCCGGTTCCCGGTAAGGAGGCGCTGGATATCCACCCTGTCTGTAAGGCCGGGGTGGATATGGTGCGTCAGGATATTCGTCATCGTATCCGGGAGTATCTTTAAACCGCTTTTTCTTTCCGCGCATTTTCTGATTCTTTTTCGGGCGGAAAATGGTTTTCCGTCCTGTCCATCCGACGATGCGCACCAGAAGGATTCCAAAGAAGATTCCTATGCTGTCGATGCATACATCTTTTGCGGAAGGGCTGCGCCCTGCTACCAGGGACTGATGATATTCGTCTCCGCAGGCAAAAGCTACACAGATGAAACCTGCCGTCAGCATCAGCAGAAAGCCATGCAGGCCGTATACATAAAGTGGGAAAGCCACAGCCACGGCAAGGGCAAAGTATTCAGCCATATGTGCCAGTTTCCGTGTGATGAAATGGATTTTATCTGCCCATTCTGCAATCTGCCATTCTTCTAGGTTCGCATCGAAAATGTAGTCGGCAGCCTCGATGATTTTGTAGCTGGCTTTGTAGCTTATCTGTGAGGAAACCTCCCCCGGCTGGGCGGAAAAGGAGAAAATCATATACATAAGCAGCAGCGCCGGAAGAAACGACAACGGCTTTAATAAACTTCGAATCATAAATTTGTACCTCCTTTTAAGAGAGTGTCCAGGGTCAGCCTATCATAACACCTTGGAGGTCTGCTGTCCAGAGGCATTTACCCCAATCCCAGCAGGCGTGTGGCAAACTGGAAGTAAACCAGCAGTGAGATCGCATCTACAATCGTGGTGATAAACGGGCTTGCCATAACAGCCGGGTCGAATCCGAGCCGGGATGCAATCAGCGGCAGGGTACAGCCTACAACCTTTGCACAGAAGATTGTGACAAACAGCGTCAGGCAGATGGTGAATGCCACCAGTATCGTCAGGTGGTCGACCAGCAGCAGTTTTCCGAAATTGCACACAGCGAGGGTAAGCCCACAGAGTAAGGCTACACGGACTTCCTTCCAGATGACGCGGAAAATATCACGGAACTCTACTTCTTTCAAAGAAATTCCGCGGATTACGGTTACGGATGCCTGGCTTCCTGAGTTTCCCCCGGTATCCATCAGCATGGGGATGTAGGCAGTCAGGACAACATATTTTGACAGGGCGTCTTCGAAGCTGGTAATGATAAATCCGGTAAAAGTCGCGGAAATCATCAGGAGCAGCAGCCAGGGCATACGGCTTTTCCAGAGGTCGAAGGTGGTCTGTTTCAGGTATGGTTTATCTGCCGGGACGATAGCCGCCATCTTTTCAATATCTTCGGTGGTTTCCTCTTCCATGACGTCCAGCACATCGTCAATAGTGACAATGCCCACCAGACGTTCTTCACGGTCAACCACGGGCATAGCCAGGAATCCATACTTGGAGAACTGCCGGGCAACGGTCTCCTGATCCTCCAGGGTAGATACGGAAATGATATTTTCTTCCATCAAATCTTCCATCGTTTCTTCAGAACTTGCCATAATCAAGTCGCGGATAGTCACGACGCCCATAAGCTGCCTGCCTTTTGCGCAGATATAGCAGTTGTTAATCGTCTCCTTATTAATGCCGCTGCGGCGGAGATGCAGGATGGCTTCTTCCGCGGTCATTTTTGGGCGCAGTTCTACAAACTCTGTAGTCATGATGCTGCCGGCAGAGTCGTCAGGGTACTGCAGGATGGTATTAATCATCTTGCGCTTTTCTGCGTCTGCCTGGATAAGAATGCGCTTTACTACATTGGCAGGCATTTCTTCTACGAGGTCAACGGCATCATCGACGTAGAGCTCATCTACGACTTCTTTCAGTTCGTTATCGGAGAACCCTTTAATCAGCATATGCTGTGTGTCGGGTTCCATTTCAACAAAAGTATCGGCAGCAAGCTCCTTAGGGAGCAGGCGGTATAGAAGAGGAACTGTTTCCTCGGGAATATCTTCAAACAGAGAAGCCACATCAGCGGCGTTCATTGTAGTGAGGATATCACGGAGCGTTGCATACTTCTTCTCCTCTGCCAGCGATTTGATACTTTTTTTCAGGGTTTCAAAAGCATCGGTCATTGGTCTTTCCTCCTATTTATATTTTCTGTATATACTTTACCGGAAAAACGGAAAAGTACAGATAGTGAGTAAAGACACAACAAAAGAACCGTATAGAGAAATCAGCAGCCAAACGGACACATAGGTGTACATCTGCCGCATAAAGGAACCTTTGCCGTGCCGCTACTGCAACTGTCTGCGTCCATAAAACTGCCTCCTTTCAAAGAATTTTTAAAAAGTCAAATAAAAAACCACTGCCTGAACAGTGGTGCGCATAAAAAAATCCGCAGACCGTTCAAGCTTTAGCATCACAGGGCGTGAAACTGCATTAGGTAACGCCTTCTACGACGTCACCTGCTGACCTTCTCGTTGTGTCTCCACAGCTTCGCGGCAGCAGTCCATATCCCTGCGGTAGCCTCACCTACCGAATCAACGATATTGTTTACGATATCTATATCTAATCTACACGTTTCGGTTTGCTTTGTCAATATTTAAATTCAATCTATGTGCGTATCCGTAACAGTAAAGCCGAAGGCTGAACTGTTACGCGTATCCAAGAAAAGTATATAAAACAGTATGCAGATATGCTATACTTAAAAAAATTTGAGATTTTCAATATAAAGGAAGGATGTGTGCGGCATATGGCAGATGAGACGAAAATACAGCTTTTTGAGCAGAAACCTGTCCCGGCGGCGGTTGTGAAACTGGCGGTTCCTACGGTTATCAGCTCCCTGGTGATGGTGATTTACAATCTTTCGGATACTTTTTTTGTGGGAATGGTAAACGACCCGATACAAAATGCAGCAGTCACGCTCGCGGCTCCCGTACTGCTCGCATTTAATGCGGTAAACAATCTGTTCGGGGTGGGAAGCTCAAGTATGATGAGCCGCGCTCTGGGAAAGAAAGATTATGATACGGTTGCACGCAGCTCGGCGTTCGGGTTCTACTGCGCCCTGCTGTGCGGGATTTTGTTTTCGGCAGTTTATACGGGGGGCAGCAGCCTGTTCCTAAAACTGCTGGGTACAGATGCGGAGACAGTAGCCGCGACTGTGGAATACTTAAAGTGGACGGTCAGCTTCGGGGCAGTCCCGGCAATCTTAAATGTAGTGATGGCGTATCTGGTGCGTTCTGAGGGGGCTACTCTTCATGCCAGCATCGGCACGATGAGCGGGTGTCTGCTGAATATTGTGCTGGATCCCATTTTTATCCTTCCGTGGGGACTGGATATGGGAGCGGCGGGAGCGGGATTTGCGACGTTCCTTTCGAACTGTTTCGCCTGCCTCTATTTCTTTGTGTTTTTGTTTGTAAAGAAGAAAAGTACCAGCGTCTGTATCCGTCCGTCTATGTTCGGGTTCCGGAAGAAAATTCTGCTGGGGGTGTGCGGCGTGGGTATCCCCGCGGCGATACAGAATATCCTGAATGTAACGGGAATGACGATTCTGAATAATTTTACTTCCGGCTATGGCTCGGACGTGGTGGCGGCGATGGGAATCGCACAGAAAATCAACATGGTGCCGCTTTATATTGCACTGGGTCTGTCACAGGGAATCATGCCTCTGGTGAGTTACAATTACGCCAGCGGAAATGGCAGGCGGATGAAAGAGGCGGTGCTGTTTTCAGTGAAGATATCGGCCGTTTTTATGGCGGCTACCACGCTGGTTTATTATATGGGGGCGGACTTTTGGACGTCGCTGTTTATGAAAAATGAAGAGATTGTCGCATATGGGGGACGCTTCCTGCAGGGTCTTTCTTTATCGCTTCCGTTCCTGGCTATTGATTTTCTGGCAGTGGGAGTTTTCCAGGCGTGCGGTATGGGGAGCTGGGCGTTTGTTTTTGCCATTTTGCGGAAAATCGTTTTTGAAATCCCGGCGCTGTATATTCTGGACATGCTGTTTCCGCTCTACGGGCTTACGTATGCCCAGTTTACGGCAGAGTTAATTTTAGCTGCCGTGGCAGTTTTGGCGCTTGCGCGGATTTTTAAAAAGATGCCGGGCGGAGTTTCAGTAGAAGGAAAAGGAGATTCTGTTTGACGAATGTAAAGATTGTATTTTCTGCGGGGATTCGCTATACTAAGCCTAAATGGGCTAAGCCCGCGGTATGAAAAGGGGGGATGACATGGAAAGCAGTATCAGGAATGGATATGGGAATAGAAGAAGATACAGAAAGACAGCGGCAGTATTCCTTATGGCTTTTTTGCTGGCAGGATGCCAGAAAGGCGAGAGTGAGCTTACCGAGGTGGAAATTGGGATGGAGGCTGTTGAAAAAGGTGATTATAAGGGCGCGCTGGCGTCTTTTGAAGCGGAGATTGCCGAAGAAGGAGATTTGCTCCGGGCGTACAGGGGTGCGGGTATGGCGTATATGGGGATGGGCGAATATGAACAGGCAGTCCGGAGCTTTGACGCGGCGCTCCATGAGACGGATGAGAAGCAGGAGGACAACAGAAAGGATATTTTGTATTATAAGGCGGCGGCGCTGTACCGGCAGCAGGATTATGACGGGACGATTGGGGTGTGCAAGGAAATTCTGGACATTGCCCAGGAGGGGGATGCGCTTTATCTGACAGGAACATGCTATCTGGAGAAGGGCGATGAAGAGGCGGCGCAGATGAACTTTGATCTGGCGGTGCAGGCCGCGCCTGAAGATTATGATATATATCTGAATATTTACGAGAGTTATAAAGAAAAGAAGCAGTCGGCGAAGGGGGCGGAGTATCTTCAGCAGGCGCTTCAGGCTGAGAGCGGAAAGCAGGAGGATGCTTATTATAAAGCCAGGATTTATTACAATCTGGAAAACTATGAGGAGGCGGGCGCGCAGCTTGCCGGGCTTTTGGAAGAAAAGAATGGGGAGGCGCTGCTCCTGATGGGGAAGATTTATCTGGCAGTAGAAGACCCTGCGCGTTCGGTCAAGATGTATGAGCAGTATCTTGCGGAAATCGGCGAGAGTATCGAAGCGTACAATGGGATTGTCCTGGCAAAAATGGCGCAGCAGGACTATGACGCAGCGCTTGCCGCTGTGGCAAAGGGATTGGCGATGGATACGGAACAGGGAAAACAATCTTTGCTCTATAATGAGATTGTGGCCTATGAACACAAAGGAGAATTTACGGCAGCGAAGATGAAGGCTGAGATTTATATGGAAAAATATCCTGCGGACGAGGCGGGACGGAAAGAGTATGAGTTTCTTTTGAACCGTTAACAGGAAGGAGGCGCAGATGGAAGCATTTGAGCTGAAAGAGATAGAAGAGCGAGTTATCCTGGTGGGAGTCCAGGAAAACAATGGGGAAGATACGGAAGAGTCCCTGCAGGAGCTGGCAGAGCTGGCGCGCACAGCGGGCGCAGAGACGGTGGGAAGCCTGATTCAGAACAGAGAGGCCATTCATCCGGGAACCTATATCGGCAAAGGAAAAATCGAGGAGCTGCGGGCGATGGCAGATATGCTGGACGCCACGGGAATCGTGTGTGATGATGAATTGTCCCCGGCGCAGCTTCGGAATCTGGAGCAGGAGCTGGATATGAAGGTTATGGACAGGACGCTGATTATCCTGGATATTTTTGCGGCGCGGGCGAGCACCAATGAAGGAAAAATACAGGTGGAGCTTGCTCAGCTGAAGTATCGTCAGGCGCGTCTGGTAGGGCTGCGGGATTCCCTTTCCAGGCTGGGGGGCGGCATCGGGACGAGAGGACCGGGTGAGAAGAAACTGGAAATGGACAGACGTCTGATTAAGGATCGTATTGCCCAGCTGAACCGGGAGCTGGCTGACGTGAAGCGCCACCGGGAAGTAACAAGGGCAAAGCGGAGTAAGAATAAGGCTCCGGTGGCGGCTATCGTGGGTTATACCAATGCAGGAAAGTCGACTCTTTTAAATACTCTGACAGGGGCGGGAGTTCTGCAGGAGGATAAACTGTTTGCAACTCTGGATCCCACAACGCGGATGCTGGAGATGGAAGGGGGAGCGCAGATTCTGCTTACGGATACGGTAGGATTTATACGCAAACTGCCTCATCATTTGATAGAGGCGTTCCGCAGTACCCTGGAAGAAGCGAAGTATGCCGATATTATTCTTCATGTGGTGGACGCATCGAACCCGCAGATGGAAAAGCAGATGTATGTGGTCTATCAGACGCTGGCGAATCTGGGCGTGAAGGACAAGACGATGGTGACGCTGTTTAACAAACAAGACAGAATAGCGGAAAAGGAAAACCTGCGAGACTTTAAAGCAGATTACTGTCTGAAGATTTCCGCAAAAACAGGGGAGGGGCTGGAGGAGATGAAGTCTCTTCTGGAAAAGCTTCTCCGGGAGCGCAGTATCCTGATTGAACGGCTTTATCCTTACGGGCAGGCAGGGCTTATCCAGCTTATAAGAAAGCACGGGCAGCTTCTGGAGGAGGAATACCGCCCCGAGGGCATCTATGTGAAAGCGTACGTGCCTGTGGAAATTTATGGAACTGTGGCGCTGTAAGGATGCGGCGTGGTATTCATAATATGTCTCATTTATTCATAAAAACACTACATTTTGTAATGGCGAAACAAAATTGTCATATATGTAGTGCTTTTTGTGTTGACGCTGTAATATATCTCTGTTAGAATAGAACGTGCCGATTCAGCCGGGCTGGACGGCTGTGACAAATGAAGAAAATATTAAGCGCGCATTTGGGGCGCATACGATATGTTTCGCATGGAAGGAGAAGCGGTATGTTCAAAGTAGTAAAAAGAGACGGAGAAGTCGCGGAATTTAATCTGGAGAAGATTTCCGATGCAATTGCCAAGGCATTTGACGCCACGGAGAAGCAGTATAACGGAGATATGACGGGGCTTCTTGCTCTGCGGGTGACGGCGGATTTCCAGCCGAAGATTAAGAATGAGCTGATTGACGTGGAGAGCATCCAGGACAGCGTAGAGGAGGTGCTGGTTCAGACCGGATACGCTGATGTAGCCAAGGCATATATCCTGTACCGGAAACAGAGAGAAAAAATCAGGAATATGAAGTCTACAATTCTGGATTATAAGGAGATTGTAAACAGCTATGTAAAGGTAGAGGACTGGCGTGTTAAGGAAAATTCTACCGTGACTTATTCCGTGGGAGGGCTGATTCTGAGCAATTCCGGCGCGGTGACCGCCAACTACTGGCTTTCAGAAATTTATGATGAAGAGATTGCAGACGCCCACAGGAATGCGGATATCCATATCCACGACTTGTCCATGCTTACCGGGTATTGCGCGGGCTGGTCGTTAAAGCAGCTGATTACAGAAGGGCTGGGAGGCATTGAGGGGAAAATTACTTCAGCGCCCGCCAAACATCTTTCCGTGCTCTGCAACCAGATGGTGAATTTCCTCGGAATTATGCAGAATGAGTGGGCGGGGGCACAGGCATTTTCTTCCTTTGACACCTATCTGGCGCCTTTTGTAAAGGCAGACAATCTTTCGTATCAGGAAGTGAAGAAGTGCATCGAGTCTTTTATCTATGGGGTAAACACACCGAGCCGGTGGGGGACGCAGGCGCCGTTTTCGAATATTACGCTTGACTGGACGGTGCCGGATGATCTGGCGGAGCTTCCGGCAATCGTGGGCGGAAAGCCGATGGACTTCTGCTATAAAGACTGCAAGAAAGAGATGGATATGGTAAACCGCGCTTTTATCGAAACGATGATTGAGGGGGATGCGAACGGAAGGGGGTTTCAGTATCCGATTCCGACTTATTCCATCACGCAGGATTTTGACTGGTCAGATACGGAAAATAACCGCTTGCTCTTTGAGATGACGTCAAAATATGGGACGCCTTATTTTTCAAACTATATCAACAGCGATATGGAGCCAAGCGACGTGCGGAGCATGTGCTGCCGCCTGCGCCTGGATTTGCGGGAACTGCGCAAAAAAACAGGGGGATTCTTTGGTTCCGGGGAGAGCACCGGGAGCGTGGGCGTGGTTACGGTTAACCTGCCGAGGATTGCCTATCTTTCCAAGAATGAGAAGGAGTTTTATAAGCGGCTTGACCATATGATGGATATTTCCGCACGTTCCCTGAAAATTAAGAGGGATGTTGTCAGCAAGCTTCTGGACGAAGGACTGTATCCGTATACGAAACGTTATCTGGGAAGTTTTGACAGTCATTTTTCCACGATTGGGCTGATTGGCATGAATGAAGTGGGGCTGAATGCCGTGTGGCTCAGGAAAGACTTGACACATGCGGAGACGCAGACTTTTGCTAAGGAAGTGCTCAACCATATGAGGGAGCGTCTGGTTATGTATCAGGAGGAGTACGGAGATCTCTACAACCTTGAGGCGACTCCGGCAGAGTCCACCACATACCGCCTGGCGAAGCATGACAGGCAGAGGTGGGCTGATATCCGGACAGCAGGCAGGGAAGGGGATACCCCGTATTATACGAACAGTTCCCATCTCCCGGTAGAATTTACGTCCGATATTTTTGACGCGCTGGATATTCAGGATGAACTGCAGACGCTGTATACGTCGGGAACTGTGTTCCATGCGTTTTTAGGCGAGAAACTTCCCGACTGGAAGGCGGCGGCAAATCTGGTCAGGAAGATTGCGGAGAATTATAAACTGCCGTATTATACGCTGTCACCGACGTATTCTGTGTGTAAGAAGCACGGCTATATCACGGGAGAGCATTTTACCTGCCCGACCTGCGGGGAGACGGCGGAAGTTTACAGCCGTATCACGGGGTATTACCGTCCGGTGCAGAACTGGAATGACGGTAAGGCTCAGGAGTATAACAACCGCCAGCTCTATGATATCGGAAATTCATGCCTGAAAAAAGTACACAGCAGCATTGTCACGGTATCGAAGGAAGATGTGAAGATTGAGCCGGTAGAGAGTAAGAAGTATCTGTTTACCACAAAGACATGCCCCAACTGCCAGATAGCAAAGGAAATGCTGAAAGGCGAGCCGTGCCGGGTGATCGACGCGGAGGAAAATCAGGAGCTGGCCATGAAATATGGAATCATGCAGGCGCCGACTCTGGTAGTAGTAGACGGACACCAGGCGAAGAAATACGTAAATGCTTCGAATATTAAAAAATACGTGGACGCAAGCCGGCGGCGCTAAGCAGCGTATCACGGAAAAGCGAGTTGCCCCGTCAGGGGCTTTCGCTGTATAGAGAGAAAGGAGAAGAGTATGGGAATAAGAAAGAGGGCAGGGACAGCAGCACTGTGTGCAGTTATGGCATTTTCAGGGATAACGCTTCCCGGGGCGGCCGCGGCTGATGTATCGACAGTGAGCGTGAGTTATCATGCAGAGTCAAACAAAGTAGTTGTAGAAGCGCCGGAGGGGGTTGTTTTTAGCGGCGCGGATTTCGAACAGGTGGTGGCGGACGATTTGTCAGTGCATCAGCCCTTGACAGCGAAGGAAGTGAAGCTGGCATTCAAAGATGCGGACGGGAATCCTATGGAGAAAGCATTGACGATTCCGGGGCTGCATGAAGCAGGAAGAGGAAATGAAAAGCCGCAGGTTATCCCGGAGATTGCAGAGTGGTACAGTGACAGTAACGGGAAATTTCGGATGAATGAATCTTCGAAAATTGTGCTTGGCTCGGAAGAACTGCGCGATATAGGAGAGGAGTTTCGGAAGGATTTGGAGGATATTACCGGGAAAAAGCTTTCCGTGGTTCAGGGAACGGAGGATTCGGCGAAAGCGGGCGATTTCTTCTTTACTCTTGGCAGTGGGGACACGATGCTCGGGGAAGAAGGCTACGCTATGGAAATTGGCGGAGCAGCCGTTACAGAAGGAATTCACACGGCGGGGGTATACTGGGCGACAAGGAGCATCCTTCAGATGATAAAGCTGAGTGAGGATGGGATTTCCATGCCGCAGGGACAGATAAGGGATTATCCTAAATATGCTGTGCGCAGTTTTGTATTTGATGTGGCGCGTAAGGCAGTTTCTATGGATATGCTGAAAGATGTGGCAAAAAACATGGCATGGTATAAGATGAATGACTTGCAGGTGCATTTGAATGATAACCTGATTTTCCTGGAAGATTATTATGACGAGGACGATCCCGATCCGACAGATGCATTTGCGGCGTATTCAGGATACCGCCTGGAGTCGGATGTGGCAAAGGACGGAACATCTATTGCGTCGACAGATTATCATTATACAAAAGAGGAGTTTGGCAGCTTTATACAGGAATGCCGCAAAATGGGGATGAATATCGTACCGGAAATTGACGTTCCGGCACATGCTATGGCGATTACGGGCATATTCCGGGAATATGCGGTGAATGGCTGGACGCCGAACAATTCACGGCGTTCCCTGGTAGATCATCTGGATGTGACGAGACCGGAGGTTGTAGCGTTTATCAAAACGATTTTTGATGAGTATATTGAGGACAGGACATTTGATGAGAATACGGTAATCCATGTAGGAGCGGATGAGTTTATGGCGGACGCCACGGCATACCGGGAATTTATGAACGAGATTCTGTGCCATATTAAGCAGACGAATCCTGTGCGTCTGTGGGGCGGGCTGACGAGGATTGTGGATAATAAGACAGAAATTTTGCCGGAGGCAGTCAAAGGAAGCCAGATTAATCTCTGGTCTAAGGACTGGGCTGACGGGCTGGAGATGTACAATCTGGGCTTTGATTTGATTAACACCCTGGACACTTACGGATACATGGTGCCAAGCGGGGGGACAGGCAGAGGGGCGTATCAGGACTATATTAATAAAAATCTGGTTTACAACAGCTTTGCGCCTAATGTAGTGCGCCGGGCAAATGGCTCCGATGTGGCGCTTCCGGCGGGAGATAAGCAGATTCTGGGCGGCGCGTTCGCGCTCTGGCAGGACGAGCAGCTTGATACTCACGCGACGGGACTGAGTGAGGAAGATTTATTCGCACGCTTTTTTGACGCATTGCCGTTTTATGCGGAAAAGACGTGGGCAAACGGGCAGGAAAAAGGAAGCGTGGAGGCGATTGACGGGCTGGCCAAAAGGCTTTCTATCGCGCCGAACACGAACCCCTATGGGGAGCAGGAATCAGATGATGGGATTTATGCAGAGTATGATTTTGATACGTGCCCGGAGCTGGACAATACCCTTATGGGAAGAGATTTGACAGAGCTGAAAAATGCCGCTGCTGTGCAGACAGATGGAAATACGGCGCTGAAGCTGAGCGGTGGTGAAAGCTATGCGCAGACGCCATTGACAACCCTGGGAAGCACAAACGCGAAAAGTTTGTCTTTCACCATAGATTTGGAGGAAGTAAAGCCAGGGCAGATTCTGTTTGAGGCGGATGCGGCGTATGGAACGCACGATATCCGCATTACAGAAAATAAGAAACTGGGATTCACGAGGGAACTGTATAGCTATGAGTTTGACTACGTGCTCACACCGGGGAAGAAGGAAATAAGGATTGAGACGGGGGCGCAGCATACTTCTCTTTATGTGGACGGTGAATTTACAGCAAATGCAAAAGGAAAATATATCTACAATGGACAGGTAAAGAAAGAAAATATTGGCTATTCTTCCCTGGCGCTGCCGCTGCAGCGGATTGGCTCCGGAACAAATGCGGTGAAGGGGCTGATTGACAACGTCCGGGTTGCCGATGTGGAGAATGTTGAAACGCTGGTTCCGACAGACAATTTTGTAATTGCATCCGATAATGAAAATGCTTTGACCGGAAATGGAACGGAAGGCCCAGCCAGTCTTGCATTTGACGGAAATCCGGGAACGCGCTGGCACTCTCAGCACACACCGTCGAAGAAAGAGCTTCCAGCTTCTATCATGATCGATATGGGAGCGGAGTACGAGATTAACAGTCTGGTTTATCTTCCAAGGCAGGACGCCGGCGAAGGAAATGGGAATATTTCAAGGTATACTCTTTCTATGGGGACAGATGGGGAAACATATCCGGACATTATCATTTCCGGCGAATGGGAAGCTGACAGTTTACAGAAAAAAGCTGTATTTTCCCCGGTTCGGGCGCGCTATTTGAAATTTACGGCAGAAGAAGGCAAGAATGGATGGGCGTCTGCCGCGGAAATAGGGTTTGGCATGACTGTGCCCGTGGAGAACGGGGATAAAGCGGAACTGCAGAGGGTTTTTGAAACCTGCCGAATTAAAATCGACGAAGGGAATACGCACTATACCCCGGACTCCTGGCAGGCGTTTCAGAGGGCATTTGCGAATGCTAAAAGTATCCTTGCCAGGGAGGGGATATCCCAGGAAAAAATAGACGCGGTATGTGCAGAGCTTGTGCGTGCGGAAGGGGGACTGATTCTGCGCCCGGTACCGCCACCCATACCGCAGCCGGGAGATGGCCAGCAGGATGAAAAACCTCAGCCGCACCCTCAGCCTCAGCCGCACCCTCAGCCTCAGCCGCAAAAGCCAGTTCCGCTGCCAGTCAAAGGGAGAATTCATAAGGACGCCAAACTGGCCTATAAGGTAACGGCGGCAGCGGGCAGTACAGGAACCGTTATGGTAATGAAGCCCCTGAAAAAGATACATACATCCATAGTGATTCCAGCGGAAGTGAAAATAGACGGTTATGTCTTTAAAGTAACGGCTATTGCAGATAAGGCGTTCCGGGGCAATAAAAAGCTTAAGAAAGCCATAATAGGGAAGAATATTGTAAAGATTGGAAAAGAAAGCTTCAGCGGATGCAGGAAATTAAAGAATATTATCATAAATTCTTCTAAATTGAAGAGCGTGGGGAAGAACGCATTCAAAAACATTCCGGAGAAAGCAAAGATAAAAGCGCCGAAGAAAAAGCTGGCGGCATATAAGAAATATCTGAAAAAAGCGAAGCTGGACAAAAAAGTGAAGGTAATAAAAAAATAGAACAGGGCGGAGGTGCATTTAGCAGTGCTGAAATGCACCTCCAATGCATAAGATGGATACAAAGAAAGGGGCATGTACGTATGGACATCATAGAGTTTTTAAAAGCAGTTCTGTTTGGTATCGTGGAGGGGGTAACGGAGTGGCTCCCAATCAGCAGCACGGGGCATATGATTATACTGGATGAGTTGATTAAGCTGGATGTGCCGGCAGAATTTTTATCCATGTTTCTGGTAGTTATCCAGCTGGGGGCGATTTTGGCGGTAGTGCTGCTTTACTGGGAACGTCTTTTTCCCTTTTCGCTGAAAGAAAAACCTTTTGTAAAAATAGATATTTTTCAGATGTGGCTGAAAATCGTGGTTTCCTGTCTGCCTGCGGCGGTGGTGGGGATTCTATTTGAAGAGCAGCTTGACGCGTGGTTTTATAATTACCAGACTGTGGCAGTGATGCTGATTCTTTTTGGCGTGGCATTTTTATGGATTGAAAACCGTAACGGCGGGAAGCCGGCCGGCGTAAATTCTGTCGGAGAAATTACCTGGCAGACGGCTTTCTGGATAGGGATGTTTCAGCTGATTGCGGCAGTATTTCCCGGCACGTCCCGCTCGGGGGCTACGATACTGGGAGGCATCATGCTTGGGCTTTCCCGTACGGTGGCGGCGGAGTATACGTTTTTCCTGGCTGTCCCTGTGATGTTTGGGGCTAGCCTACTGAAAATCGTAAAATTCGGGTTTGCTTTTTCCGTGCCCGAATTGATGATTTTGCTGGTCGGAATGACGGTGGCATTTGTGACTTCCCTTGTGGTGATACGCTTTTTGATGGGGTATATCCGCAGGCATGATTTCAAGGTTTTCGGATGGTATCGGATTGTCCTGGGAATTGTGGTTTTGGCGTTTTTTATTTTATTTTCATAAAAGACACCGGGCTTTTGCCGCCCGGTGTTTTTTACTGCAGTCTGCATATACTTATTTTTTTACTTTCATACCCTTGCGGAATCCGGCTTTCTTTGAAAACAGCTTTTTGTATTTTTTCAGCTGCTTTTTGGGCGCTTTAATGACAGCTTTTTTGTGGATTCCTTGAATCGCTTTTTCTTTTACTTTCTTTAAAACTTTGGATTTTACCGTGATTTTTTTGAGCTTTTTACATCGGTAGAACGCATTTTTTCCAATCGTCCGCACGTTTTTCCCGATGCTTACGGAAGTGATCATCTGATTTTTTTCGCAGGCTTTCGCGGCGATGGAGGTGACTTTGCATGTTACCCCGGCGATTTTTACGGTATCTGCTATCTGGATACTTTTCTTTTTGGAGACAACCCGTTTTGCCTGTACTTCTGCCTGTTTATCGGTTCCGGATTTGGTAACGCGGTAATCTATGCCGGATATCCGTCTGGTCTGCCCCGCTTTCACTTCTGCCGGTTTGCTGTCGGAAGGGGGAACCCTGGTAAATGCATTTGTGTTCATCTGAGAGGGATTTTCCAGGTTAATATCGTAAAATACAAGGGTCTGTTCGTGCCAGACATACCATATAAGTTTGCCGTTGATTTCAGTGGGCGCGCAGTCTGACAGGTTTCCGTTATAAACGTAGAGCGGGCTTTTCTGGCGTCCGTCTCCGTCAATTTCTGTATAATATACTTTTCCGCTTCTTGACCAGAGCACATAATAGCGCCCGTCTTTTGTCTTTACAAGGTGGGGGGTGCGGGTAGTGCTGTCGCCTTCCGTATAAGAGGTCAGCCAGGTGACAGTTACTTCGGAAGTCTCTTTATCTACAGCCGCTACAAAGACATTCCGCGTGCCCCGCTCGAGGTTTTTTTCGTCCTGGATGACGGAATTTCCGGCAATCAGATAGGACGAGCCGGAGATTTCAAAGCCGCCGACTGCGGCGCCTGTATAGTTGTTTCCGATCTCGCCGGGGAAGTCCATAACCCGTGTTACTGTACAGGGGGTAAGGAAAGAGTCAGGGGTAAATGACCCTGTGGAGGCATCTGTCGCGTATTTTATCAGCGTGATGGAGCGGGGGTACGCATCTCCGTGGTCAACCGCGACGATATGGTTATCCTCTACTTTGATAAATTGGTTAAAGGAATGGCTGACATAGCCGACGCTGGAGTTCATGACGTCCATATAAGAGTCGGTAACAGTCATCGTTTCCATATCCAGTTCTATCGTTGCATTTGCCTGGTGATTCCGGCCGTCCGGGTCGGCGTACATCTGGTGGCTGGTTCGGATTAGGAGATATTTTCCGCAGGCGTCCATGCGGAGCGAACCGGAACGGAAAGGAATCGTGGTATTGCAGGAGGAAAGGCTCGCGGACTTTATTTTATTCCATTGTTTGTCATACTTTGTGATGCGGAATACTTCCAGGGCGTCATCCTCTTTCGGGTTTTCCTGGCCGGTTACTACAAAGTAGCCGGTATCTGTCTCATAAAATCCGCCAAAAAGGGGAAGTTCTTCGGGGATGATCCTGGAGTTTTTCAGATGATAAGCAGAGTCGTAGTATTCTACAAGAAGCCCTTTTATAGAAGGGGCGTATTGTACGCGCATTATAGAGCTATCTGTACATGGAGACAGGTAGGACTTAATGGGGGAAGCGGCTCTAAGGTAGCTTTGTGCTTCCGCATTGCTGCCCGTATAAACAGAGGTACATAGGGAGGTGCTCTGTTTTGTCCCGGCTCCCATAACCGGAACGGAATTTGCACACAGGCTGAAGGCCAGCAACAGGCATAAAAATTTCTTTTTCATTTTTTCACTCCTTGTTTTTCTCTAATAGTCTAGGTTTTCGAATGGTATTTGTCAACTCTGTGCAAACACTTTATGAAATACAAAAAGACAGGCAGGAAACAAATCTTTTAACGTCCCTTACCTGTCTTTTTCAGTGTGCTGCGCAACAGACACCTTCATTTTGATTGATACTCCTATATGAGCAGTCTGACCTGGCAGCTTGCTTTTCAGGTGTATCAATTAAAGCTTTACAACATTAGCTGCCTGCATTCCGCGTGCACCCTCTGTTAAATCATAGGTAACTGCCTGACCTTCGTCAAGAGACTTGAAGCCTTCACCCTGGATAGCTGAGAAATGTACAAATACGTCTGCTCCATCCTCACCTGTGATAAAACCATAACCTTTTTCTGCATTAAACCATTTTACCGTACCCTTATTCATACCGGTACCTCCATTTTTTTTGATATTTGGAATTACATAAAAAAATCCACCAGTTATTACAGATTACAGATGTGGAGTATAATCTCTAATAACTAGTGAATCATTTTACATCCAATTAATCCTAATACTTTTTGAGTATAGCCGTTGTATGGGAAAATGTCAAGTATTTTCACGGCTTTTTTTGTAAGTTGGTAACAGTTCAGCCTACGGCTTCACTGTTATGGAATCCAGCCCATTTAAAGTTTGCTGATCGCAAAGGGCTGGATTCTCTGGCTGAATTTACGCATTCTCACCATGAACGGCAGCTTACTTTCATACAGGTTCTAAACCCTTTGGTGTGGACATAGGATAGAGGGAATAGTCGGTTAGCGTTTAGATGCATCATAGTTTAGGCTGAACGCTAACAACCGTCGAGTGGAGGGATTGGAGTGAATGAACGGGGATTGAAGGTACTTGAACAGTACGATTTGAAGGTGTTGGGCACCAGGCGGGGACGAGGCTCCTTTATCTGCGAGACAGACCGGGGGCTGAAGCTGATAGCAGAGTTTTATGGTTCTGCAAAGCGCCTGCGTTTTCAGAACAGGGCGCTGGATTATCTCAGAGAACAGGGGTATGCCCTGGTAGACCGCACGGTGGAAAATGCTGAGGGAGAATTGGTGACGAAGGATCGGGACGAGACGGTATATATTGTAAAGGACTGGTTCGAGGGAAAAGAATGTGACACGAAGAATGAAGGAGACATCCTTGCTGCTGTGCGGAATCTGGCGAATCTCCACAGGCTGCTCCGGCTTCCGCAGGAAGAGGATGCGGAAACTTATGCGGGAGATCGGCTGGATGAAGAGTACGCGGCGCGGAACCGGGAGATTAAGAGAGCCTGGAACTATATGCGCGGACGGAGGCGGAAAAGTGAGTTTGAAAGCTGCTTTTTGAACAGCTATTCCATGTTTTTTGAACAGGCGCAGGAAGCGCAGAGAGAGCTTACGGATTCAGCGTATGGGGAAATGTATGAGGAGGCGATGAAACAGGGGAGGCTCTGTCATGGGGATTACAACCAGCATCAGGTTTTGAATACAAAAAAGGGGACGGCGACCACAAATTTTGGAAAGTGCCGTTACGATGTGCAGACTGGAGATTTATACCAATTTCTGCGTAAAATTCTGGAGAAGCAGGATTGGGATATAAAGCTTGGCATGGCAATGGTAGAGGAGTACGATAAAATGGTCGCCCTGGGACGCCGGGAAAGGGAGTATCTGAGAATACGCCTGGCATATCCGGAGAAATTCTGGAAGCTGGCGAACCATTATTATAACCATAATAAAGCCTGGATACCTGGAAAAAGTGTAGAGAAGCTGAGGATGCTCATTTCCCAACAGCAAAAAATGAATGCATTTCTGAAAACACTGGATTTCTGAAATACAGGATGTTATAATAATCCCGACTATAATAATGAGGAGGTTATTATGACGGACTATAAAAAAGTGTATGAAGAGTGGCTTGCAAATCCATATTTTGACAATGCGACGAAAGAAGAGCTGAGAAATATCGCAGATGATGAAAAGGAAATCAAGGAACGTTTTTACGCAGACCTGGAGTTCGGTACGGCGGGGCTTCGCGGGATTATTGGGGCGGGCACAAACCGTATGAATATGTATACGGTTAGGAAAGCTACCCAGGGATTGGCAAATTATATTATGTCTGTGGGCGCAAAGGACAAGGGAGTGGCCATTGCGTATGACTCCAGGCGTATGTCCCCGGAATTTGCCGATGAGGCGGCTCTTTGCCTGGCAGCAAACGGAATTAAAGCGTATGTATTTGAATCCCTGCGTCCTACGCCGGAACTTTCATTCGCAGTACGTACTTTAAAGTGTACGGCAGGAATCAACATCACTGCCAGTCATAATCCGCCTGAATATAACGGATACAAGGTGTACTGGGAAGACGGCGCGCAGATTACCCCGCCTCATGACACCGGAATCATGGCAGAAGTCCGCAAGGTGACGGACTATGCTGCAGTAAAGACGATGGAAAAAGAGGCTGCAAAAGCGGCAGGTCTTTATGTTGTGATCGGACAGGAAATCGACGACAGCTATATGGAAGCATTGAAGAGCCAGGTGATTCACTGGGATGCGATTAAGGAAGTTGGGAAAGACTTAAAGATTGTATATTCTCCGCTGCACGGTACGGGAAATATCCCTGCAAGGCGTGTGCTGAAAGAGCTTGGATTTGAGAATGTCTATGTAGTAAAGGAACAGGAACTTCCGGACGGAGAATTTCCAACGGTAAGTTATCCGAACCCGGAGGCTGAGGAAGCGTTTGCGCTGGGGCTTGCTCTGGCAAAGGAAGTGGATGCAGACCTGGTGCTGGCGACAGACCCTGATGCAGACCGTCTGGGCGTTTACGTGAAAGATACAAAAAGCGGAGAATACCGGAGCATGACAGGAAATATGTCCGGCTGCCTTCTGGAAGAGTACGAGCTGAGCCAGAGGAAGGCTGCGGCAGGGCTTCCGGAGGACGGCGCCGTAGTAAGTACGATCGTGTCTTCGAATATGGCGGGTGTGATTGCACGCGCATACGGCCTGCGTTTCATCGAAGTGCTTACAGGGTTTAAGTTTATCGGACAGCAGATTTTAGGGTTTGAGAAGAGTGGGAAAGGCACGTATCTGTTCGGGTTTGAGGAGAGCTACGGCTGCCTGATAGGAACCCACGCGCGCGATAAGGATGCTATCGTGGCAACGATGGCGCTGTGCGAGGCGGCAGCTTACTACAAAACCCAGGGAAAGACTTTGTGGGACGCGCTGATTGATATGTATGAGAAATACGGCTATTTCAAGGATGATGTGAAAGCGATTACCCTGAAAGGAATCGAAGGGCTTGAGAAAATCCAGCAGATACTTGAAACACTCCGGAACGAGCCGCCGACACAGATTGGGGCCTACAAAGTGACTTCTTTTAGAGATTACAAGAAGGATACAGTCAAAAATCTGGAGACGGGAGAGGTGACGGCAACAGGGCTTCCAAGTTCTAACGTTTTGTATTTTGATTTGGAAGACGACGCATGGCTGTGCGTAAGGCCGTCCGGAACAGAGCCGAAGGTTAAGTTCTACTACGGAATCAAGGGAACCTCCCTGGATGATGCGGATGCGAAATCAGCCGCACTGGGACAGAAGGTTCTGGATATGATCAATGAAATGCTTTAATATGGACGAAAGCTACAGCTTTGCTGATTTTAGAGAAATCATAGCAAAGCTGCGGCAGGAATGTCCGTGGGACAGGGCGCAGACTCTTTCGAGCCTGCTGCCTTGTCTTTTTGATGAAATGGCCGAGACAGCGGCAGGCGTCCGTCTGTATGAAGAAACAGGGGATGCCGGGAACCTCTGCGAAGAGCTGGGGGATTTGCTGATGGTGATACTCCTGGAGAGCCGTATCGCGGAAGAAAAGGGTCTGTTTTCCCTGGAAGATGTGATAGAGGGAATCAGCCGCAAGATGATACGCCGCCATCCCCATGTATTTGGCTGCGGGTTTGTGGACGAGAACGGGGAATTGGTGAGGAGGTGGGATGAGATCAAGCGTTTGGAGAAGGCAGGGAAGACAGAAGAGCAGATTTTGCGGGGAAAGGAAGCAGTCCGAGCGGCAGAGGAAGAGATTGGCGGGTATTTTGCGCAGGAAAAAGAAATACCCCAGAGCAGTGTCCGGGGTATCGGTTATTTGTCAGTGTAATGATCTTTGCATGAAAGGATAATAGAATTGTTTTCTATGGTTTTATAGACAATTCGGTTTTTCTCATCAATACGTCGGCTCCACCATCCAGCCAGATTTTCAGATAATGGCTCAGGATGGCCAAGCCCTTTAAACGGACTCTGCTGAATGTCTTTGATGAGCTTATCAGGACTTTGCACTTGCTGCAAAGTCCGTGAGAATGCGTAAATTCAGCCAGAGAATCCAGCACTTTGCGAACAGCAAACTTTAAATGGGCTGGATTCCGTAATAGTGAAGCCGCAGGATGAACTGTTACGAGCATTGTAACAGTTCATCCCAGGACTTGACTGGCAGCATTACAAAATTTTGAAAGGACGATAACTATATGGACGTAAATAAAACATGGAAACGCAAAATAATAGCGGCTCTGGGGGCTGTTTTTGCGGGGACCCTGACGTTTATGCCCTTTGGGACGGCAGAGGCGGGACTGTCAGAGGAAATCCCCGTATTTGAAAGCGGAGTGCGTCTGGAAACGCCCGCAGAAGGGGCGGAAAAACTTCTAGAAAGCAGGACGCAGAAAAAATTTGCGTACGCAGCAAGGGCAGAAGAGAGTTTTGAGGATTATCTGGTGAGCCGGCTGTACCAGAGGCAGGCGCAGATTAATGTTTCTTCCTATGGAATAACGGTGGACGCCATGTCGGATGTGTTCTATACGATGCTTTACCGGCATCCGGAACTGTACTTTGTGAGCACACGCCTGAGCTATTCGTATAATCCTGTGAACGGGAATGTGACAATCCTGACAGTGAGATATCTGGAAAAAACGCCGGAAGAACGGGCGCAGAACCAGGCGAAACTCCAGGAGGAGACGGCAAAGCTTCTGGCGATGATAGACGAGGATATGACAGACCTTGAGAAGATTATCGTTGTACATGATTATTTGTGCCTGGATGTAGAGTACGCATATGCGGAACTTCAAAATGGCACATTGTCTGACGACGCCCATACATTGAAAGGAGCGGTCATTGACAAGAGGGCAGTGTGCGACGGATATTCTAATGCGTTTACATACTACATGCAGCTTCTGGGGATTCCCTGCCGGATGGTTACGGGAACGGCGCAGGGCGATCATGCGTGGAACCAGGTTGAGCTGGACGGGAAGTGGTATCTGGTGGATTTGACCTGGGATGACGCGGTGTGGGATGATTATGGCTATGCGGGCCATGAATATTTCTTAAAGGACGCCGCATATTTCCAGCAGACGCATGCATGGGAGACGTCCGGGCTTGAGGCATGTGACGACGCTTTCTATAATGAGGGCTTCTGGAATGATACGGATGCGCAGATGGTGTATCATGAAGGCGGGATGTACTTTATAAGAAATGACGGAAAGCTGTACAGACATGACTTTGCTGAAGATGAGATTACAGAGCCGGGAACTCTTGTGGCTGAAATCGGCGGAAGGTGGGGCGTAGTCGGTAATGAGAATGCTTTTTATAAAGGGAACTATGTGAAACTGGCGGCGAGGGGGCAGAAGCTTTATTATTCCATGCCTGCGGGGATTTTCACCTGTGGGTTTGACGGGAATGGGCAGAAGCAGTTCCTGGAGGCGGATACTTCGCAGGGCTATGTCTATGGCATGAAGCTGACGGGGGATGTGCTGTATTACCAGACTGCTGAAATGGCTCACACAGAGACACGTGCAGTTTATGAGAGCAGGATTGATGCGGCTCATAGTATGGAGAAAGCAGAAATCACACTGTCCCAGACCAGTTTTCCTTATAATGGGGAAGAGCAGTATCCGTCAGTTACCGTGAAAATGGACGGGCTGACGCTGGAGGAAAACAGGGACTATAAGCTTACCTGGTCTTATCCATTGGGCGGTATCGGCACGGCGGCGTTTGCCGTGAGCGGGATAGGAGATTATGAGGGAACGGCAGTAGGAACCTATCAGATCACGGAACCGGAAGAAGGAGAACAGCCCGGAGATGGTGAAACGAATCCGGGCGGGGATGAGAATAAACCTGGGGAAGACGGAAACCCAGGAGAAGGCGGGAATAAACCTGGAGAAGACGGAAGCCCGGGAGGAGATGAAAGTGATTCAGGAGGAGACGGAACGAATCTGGGGGAAGATGGAAATCAACCGGGAGGTTCAGAAACGAACCCCGGCGGAAACGAGCCTCAGCCCGGCGGAAGCCGACCTGGAGAAAATGTGGATCCGCCCAGAGGGAACCAGCCGTCGGGGAATACGTCTGGCTCTGGTATGGATTCCAAGCCGAAACCCGCTTCCGTGAAAGCCCCGGCGAAAGTAAAGAAGCTTTCCGTGAAAGCGTCGTCGCCCCGTAAAGTACGCGTGAGCTGGAAAAAGCAGAGCTGCGACGGCTATCGGATACAGTTATCCCTGCAGGCGAACTTTAAGAAAATCGCCAAAACAGTAACGGTACGCGGTGGAAAATCTGCAAAGAAAACCGTTTCCGGGCTTAAGGAGAAAAAGAAGTATTACGTGAGGATACAGGCGTACAGGCAGGTAAACGGAAAAAGAGTGTACGGCACATTCAGTAAAAAGGTGAAAGTGCGGACGAAATAAAGTGAGACAGAACCTCCACGGTAAACGCATGAGTGAATGTAGGTTTGCCTTGTATGGCGAATTAAATCAGTCGGTCATTTTTTGCGGACAGTTCAATACATACCTGTCTTTTTCTTTCCCTGCTCCTACGTTTTCCCTCAATCCCACGCTCCCTCTGTATCTTCTTGGCGCAAACAGGACAATACTTCGATATGCCAGAACCGGGGACATATTCAACACCGCACACCGTACAGTGTTTAACGGGTAACGCTGTCCACCGCTTTGTGGGTGTGATATGTAATTCACCGACAAAGCCGATGAATTTATAGTAAATCTTGATTTCCTGTCTAACCGTTCCGTCTGCCATCTTCTCACGCTCCGAAACAAGTATCTTGTCTATCAGTGCGTTTACCACGGTTGCGTCCAGTTCTTTCAAACCTTGGTAGTTGCGGATAAGGGAGAGGAAGTCACGGATTCCCTGCGATTTCTCATAGCTTTCATTGAGAGTTTCCGTTACCTCTTTTAATCTCGCTTCGATTTCAAGCTGTTCTTTTTGGTATTTCCCCGACATCATCTCGAAATTCCGCTCGGTGATACGCTCCATGACCTTATCTTCATAGAGAGAGGAAAACAGCCTGTCAAGCTCCGCAAGACGTTTGTTCAGCTTCTTTTGTTCTTTCTCCATTGCCTTTGCTTTGCTCTGGTCTGTTTCCGTGAGCCGCTTTTCAATCGCCCTCACCGCCCGCTCGTCATTCACCGCCATATCCGCAAAACGGTTGATGTCGGCAAGCACGGCATTGAATAAATCCCTCGCTTCTATATTGTGGGGAGTACACTCGCTTCTCCCGTATCTGGCATAATTATTGCATGAATACAGTACGCAGTCGATAACATCGGGGCGTTTCCTCCTGTTAGCGTTCATCGCCCGCAAAGCATAGCCGCAGTCCGCACACTTGATAACGCCTGCAAAGATATTCTTAAATCCCCCTGCGTTCTGTTCCCGTCTGCGGCTCGTCATAAGCTGCTGTACGGTGTCAAATTCCTCCTGCGTGACTATTCCCTCATGTGTGTCGGGTATCACTTCCCATTCTTCTGGCAGTTTAGAGGGGCGTTTCTTGCTTTTCATGTTGGCGGCAATCCGCTTATAGCCTGCAAGGTTTCCCGCATAGATAGGGCTTCTTAAAATGCCCCTTACGCTGTTCTCGCTCCAGATATAACGGTTTTCCTCGTTACCCTCAAAGTACCGTTCATAGCCCGCCGCCCCCTGTTCCGCCGCATAAGCGGCAGGGCGTAAGACGTGCTGTTTATTGATGTGCTTGCGGATTTTGGCGATTCCGTTTCCCGCAAGCGCAAGGTCGAATATCTCCCTTACAACGTGCGCCACCTTATCATCTATCAGCAGATGATTGTGGTCGGCAGGGTCTTTGACATACCCATAGGGCGCATATGTTCCCATGAATTTCCCCTGCTGAAACCTCGCCCGATATGCCGATTTTATCTTGACCGACACATCGGCTGAATACATTTCGTTTAGGATGTTGCGGAACGGCGTGATGTCCATCGCCGATTTATTCAAGGTGTCAACTCCGTCATTGACTGCTATATACCGCACGTTATTTTCGGGGAAAAAGACTTCCAGATATAGCCCGCAGTCAAGATAATTTCTCCCCAATCTTGATAAATCCTTTGTAATCACGCAGTTTATCAGCCCGTTTTCAATGTCCTTAATCATGTTCTGGAAGCTCGGTCTTTGGAAATTCGTACCAGAATAACCGTCGTCCACATACGTTTTTGCTAAGTGCCAGCCCTGCTTTTTCACATAATCCGTGAGGATGGATTTCTGCGTGGCAATGCTCGCACTCTCGTTTTCCGTGCCATCGTCCTTAGATAAGCGGCAGTAAATGCCGACTGAATAGATTTTCTTTTCTTCTTTGATTCCTGCCATACTGTAAAACCTCCGTATCTGCCCTAACTGTTTTCATGTTCCATTGCGTACATTCTAAGCGGATATATCCTCATTGTCGAAGGTGTCATTTTCTGTAATCCTCTTTCGGATGTCCTCAGAGATAATCGGGATGAATGCTTCAGCAACGGTCTGTGTGCCGACATATTCACGGCTGACAATCATCTGCACTGGCTGTCTTGCCACAATATGCTTTTTCTTTTTGTTTGCTTTTTTATCCTCGCCCATACTCAAATCTTCCTTTCCAGATAGGGCAAGGGAGCGTCTGGAAACGTCCCCTCCCTGCCAATCAGACACAATCAATCCCCGCTGTTCAATTCTTCCTGCAATGCTTTAAGGAGAGCCGCCGCTTCATCAGCGGTCAACGTGATTCCCTTTCCGCACTTCTCACGGTTGGGGGAAAAGCTGCGGATGTCATACTTCGGCTCTTTCCCGTTCCATGAGATTAAATTGATTTCCTTTGTATAGCCGCTGCCGCTTGCCGACAACACGGCGATTTCCTTTACAATCTCGTACTGGATTTTATTCATTCTCCTACCTCAACTTTCTGTACTTACCTCCCGAAAAGAGAAAATTATCGGCTGTCCCTGCCACGTTTCCTCTGCAATTCACGCTCCAAAAGTCTGATAATGGTGTCCTCCATCTGCTTGGGCGTTGTTCCTTTCGGGAAGTATTTCTTTAACCTTTCCATGCCAATTTTCACGGTTTCTTTCTGGTTTCCCTTTTCCTCGGTCATAATGGAAAATATCATATCCATGTCAAGCCGCCCGCTCTGGCTTAGGCTTTTCATCCGCTGTGCCTGTGAGAGTGAGGGCGTTGCTTCCTCGCTTTCCATCGTGGCAAATAGATTTTTCTGCTCGCCTTTCTTCAAAAAGGACAGTTCCACCGCAGGCGTGAGGGCGATTTTCCCCTCGTCCACCATCTGCAAAATCGGCGGTATCAGCTCCGTCAAGCGGATAAATCTCTGCACGGTCATCCTGCCAACGCCGAAGCCCTGCGCCACCTTATCGTCCGTCCGCAACTTCGTCCCAACTTGTGACGAGGTTAAATCCGTGCGGAAACCCTGCCGCTTCATGGCTTCGGATTTCATCTTGTAGGCGAACGCCCGCTCCGATGGCAGGATATTTTCACGCTGTAAGTTGCTGTCCACAAGGGTGATGATTGCCCTGTCACGGTCTAAAGGCAGGACAAAAGCGGGGACTGTGTTTATCCCTGCAAGCTCGGAAGCACGGACACGCCGCTGTCCCGCAATGATTTCATAGCCGTTGCCGTCCTCTTTCGGGCGTGTGATTATCGGCGTTACGATTCCAAACTCCTTAATGCTTTCCGCTAACTCTGACAGCATTTCATCCTCCACCACATGGAAAGGGTTGTCGGGAAACGGGTATAAATCTGCGGTCTTTAATACCTTAAAATCCTGTTTCTTCATTCACATTCCTACCTTTCTCTTGCTCTATTTCGATTGCTTTTCTGCAATTCTTCCAATACCTCTGGCGGGATTTTGGAGAGCAGCCGCCCCATCTGCTCGTTGGTTCTCTGCAACTCAAATATCCTCTGGTTGGCTTTCTGTACCTTTAATTCCTGCTCGTACTTTTCATCACGCATACGCCCCGCATAGTCGGATTCCTGCCCGATTCTCTCTTTCAAGCTGTCGATATACGCCTGCTGTTTGCCGATTTCCTTTGAGAATTTCTCCACGTCTGGAAGCCATGCGGAGAGCAGTTCTAACGCCTTATCTCTTTTCTTTCCTGCGTTAAAAGCGTTGATGTCGGAGAGGGCAGACACGATTTCCGCATACTGTTTATCCAGCCTGCCGCCCAACTTATAGAGCCATGTGGGGATGTGTTTCCGCTTCGTTTCCATTGAGGACTGACCTCTTTCCAATTCGCCCCACCGTGCGGACATCCGCTCATGGTAGGCGGTCTGCCATTCGGATAGGGATTTCTGGTTGCCTAAAATAGACTTCGCTGATAGCTTGTTGTCGGGCGTAAGCGGCACAAAGCATAGGTGCATATGGGGCGTCCTCTCGTCCATATGGACGACTGCGGAAAGGATATTTTTCTTTCCCACACGCTCTGAAATGAAGTCAAGAGCCGTCTGGAAATAGGCTTTTTGTTCTTCGGGCGGTAAGCTGTTCATAAATTCTGGCGAAGCGGTGATGAGTGTTTCCACCATCATCACGCTGTCTTTCCTTACCTTACAGCCCGCTTCTTTTACCATTTGGTTTATCTCTTTCTTGTAGGTGTAGCGGGGCGGCTTCACAAGATGATAGTTATTCTTGGAGCGTTCCATATCAATATCTGGGTTGCTTTTATAGGCTTCTTTCTTCCGCTCGTTGTGGCGTTCACAAGCCGCAACGCCGCCTGCCTTGCGTTTCTGGAAACGCAGGATTGCATAGGGCATAGTCAATCTTCCTTTCTTCGGCGGGTAATCTGTATGCGTGACGGTCATGACGATGATGACGGTGATTTTGGGATACCCCCTATCGCCAGTCATAACCGTCACTGTCACGCCGACATTCTTCCATCCGAAGCCGTAAGGCGCAGGATGGGGCAGGGCGCAAGCCCTGCTTTCAGGGAGTCCAGAGGGAACGTCTGGCACACGGCTCTTTGCAGGGCAAAGTGTAGTGTGTTACACCCTGTAAACGCAGTCGGAAAAATCGGGGGATTTTTCTGACCGCAGGGGTGGCTTTACGAGCCGAAAAGGGCGAGCAAAGCCCACGCCTGCATCTTGCGTTTACGGGGTGTTCTCCCGTAGGGATGACAGCGGCGGTGTATCCCAATATTGCCGTCACCACCGTCACCGCTGTCACCCGCAGGGCAGAGCCGCCGATTTTACATACATCCGCTATGACGGTGACAGTGGCAGGGGGTA
>Ga0137308_100404_pt1 | contig 74918 bp, 68 predicted proteins | sample Inofrocosms_June_FD_97181 | JGI IMG/M metagenome (GOLD analysis project Ga0137308, IMG submission 97181) | Mouse cecal microbial communities from Vienna, Austria - N-Acetylneuraminic and N-Acetylglucosamine D2O microcosms_June | ecosystem: Host-associated > Mammals > Digestive system > Large... | reverse complement strand
CATTTCCGTTTCGTTTACTTTGTATTTACCGTTAAGAATGAGGAATGCCTTGTCTTGCCTGGGGCTGGGATAGGCGTAGAAAGCGCCTGTGCAAAGTCCGTTGTTGGCATTGTCGCCGTAGAAGGCATGCACCGGGTAGGTGATGAGCTGATCCGGTTCTGCCTCAGGCAGGTTGCCGTATACGCGGATGGGGAAAAGGCCCGATCCGCGGCGTCCGTTGCCCATCGAGACAGTCTCGATGGTGAAGCGGGAATCTCCCGCTTTGTTGTTGATATTGAAGCGTGCGACGAGGCGTGTCAGGCGGAATCCGACCTGTACGCGTGCCGAATTGTCGAACGAGGTGAGGTCGATGGGCGTGGTGCAGGCGCCTGCCATAGCGAGGGGGGGAGCCAGGGTGTCGGCTTTGACAGCAGCCGTCAGCAGGCGGGTGTGCCAGCCGACGAAGGTGCTTTCCTGCGGCTTGCCTTCGGCAGCGAACCGGGGTGTGCCGTCTTCGCTTTCCGTAAAGGTGATCGGGGTGAAGTCGGCGGCCTTCACCACTTTATCGGTAGCGGGGTCGACCAGGGTCGTGTCGTTGGCGATACAGTAGAGCTTGACGAAGAGGCCTTTCTTGAGTTTCATAAGAGCGGTCGTTTCTTTGCCGTCGGCTCCGGTGGTATTCGGTTGCAGTTCTTTGGCATCTTTAGGCTGTTTGTCATTGCTGTCTGCTCGATAGGCAAAGCGTTCAAGGAAGGTGTAGTCACCGTTCTCGGACTCCGCTCCGAAGACGTATACGTCGAGTGTGGAGATGGCGTTTTCGGCGGCTGTGGCGATAGATGTCTCTGCTTTGGTCGTCGTGGCGTCTGTGGCGTTTGCTTTGGTGGCGCCTTTTTGCAAAACCAGTTGGCTTTTGAGCGTCATCATCACTTCGCGAACTTCGGCAATGGAATCATCTCCGGGTCGGGGATCACCGCCGTCAGTCTGTGTCTCTTTGGTGCAGCCTCCCAAAAGGAAAGAGCTGCAGAGCAGCATGGAACAGAGTTTGTAAAAAGTTTTCATCTCTCTATGTTTTTTATTCTTTATCCGACAGAACCGCCTTCCGCCCAGTCGGAGGCAGTCGATTGTGTCACTATAATTTCATTTTCATATACGGTGATCAGGAGGTCGAACTCCTGTTCCATATTCAGGTCCATGTTCATCGGTAGCTTGGAGAAAAAGAGGTGGAGGTCGAGATCGCCGATGACTTGTTCGCCGTCGCACCAAAGGCTCCACAGCTCGTGGGTGCCGGCCGTATAACGATAGGTGACGAATTCGCCGGTCACTTCGTAGTCGTAGTTCATGGCGGCCCGGGTTTCGTGATAGGTTATTGTTTTTCCGCTCCGGGGAATCGTATAACTGCCATTGCCCGAGGGGACGGTCTGTTCTGTTCCTCCGGTAAAGTCGTAGAGGGCGGGGATGCCTTTCAGGCGCATCCGCCAAAATCCATCAAATGCTTTTCGCGTCCGTTGAAGATACCGTAGCGGCGGATAATATCGAGGGCGGCATCGGTGTAGGGTGGACGGTATTCGCGAAGCAGGTCGATAAATCCTTCCCAGTCTTCTGCCTCCGAAGAAACTTCGATGCTGCTGCGCGGAATGTTGTAGGCATTGCGCAGGTAGCGGGCAAAAAGCCCCGAACGGGCTTTGGCCAGCCGCTCGTTGTCGCCGTAAGGCCCGTCGGGTGAGGAGTATCCGCGGATGCGCAGCCGGGCAAGCGTTGAGAAGCGGTTGTCGGTGAGCGGCCCCAGTATTTTCTCCACTTTGTTGATCTCTTCCCGGTTGTTTTTGTAATCGGGGTATATATCGTCTTTTCCCAGCGGGTAATCGAAATAGAGGACGGCGCCTTCGGTGCGGTGCTTGTTGCCCATGCCGCCTTCCGACGGCAGGAAAGAAACCATCACTGCGTACTGGTCTACATCGGCGATGCTTAAAACGACGGGGGCAGCGGTTTTTCCTGTCGCAGGTATGTTCTTATATGTATAGACGGTCGTATTTCCGCCCGATGTGTTTTGAATAGATTCCTCCTGAACCGGCCGGGATTGAGGCTTGGCTTGGAATTCGTTTTCCCGGGCAGCCGGGGGAACCGAAGATATTGACAGACTTCGTTTCAGCGTATCGAGTGCCAGCAACTCCTTTCCGCAACATTCCTTATATTCCTGCTGGAGCAGGAGGGCAGCTTGTTGCATCCAGGAGGCATAGGGCACTGCTATCTGGTAATTGATTGGAGCGTTCGGATAATTTCTTCCTGCTATTATCTGCCGGAAAGGTTGTGGCTCATTTCTGTCCGGCGAAAGAGGAGAAAGGAATGCTTCGCGACGGTCATTGCGAGCCCGGCGTTTGCCACTGATAATAACGGCGGGCAGGGAAAGGCTTTGTTTCTTTTTCCCCGACATGACAGGGGTAAAGAAAAAGGCTGTTCCGCTGCCGACGGAAATTCCGTCCAGATACATTGTCAGGTTCACATGCAGGCTGTCCTTTTTTACGTACAGTTTGCCGGGAACGATGCGTATGCCTTGCGCCGTAACCTTTCCATTAAAATGGAAACAAAACAGAACCACTAACAGTATTAATATTAAATTATGTGATAACAGGATGTGTTTCATATATAATAGGCTTCAAAAGACTTATTTCAGAAAATAGATGATAGAAAATCCGATTCGTGTCGGTCCGATATAGCTCCTTGTGAAGGAGCCGACTTTCTCGCCGCAGTCGGCACACCGGTACTTGTCGTATTTCATATAGGCGTATCCGCCTCCTATCATCGCTTCCAGGCCCCAGCGGTCGCTTATCGCCCAGTGATACCCGTAGGTGAGGCCGCCTCCGTAGAGGTCGCCCCGCAATACATACTCTTTCAGACCGGATATAAAAGGGATTTGCCCGATATTGAAATGTCCGTAGTGTCCGTGTACTCCTACGAAATGTCCTTCAAATTTGCGGCAGAACCAGTAGCGTGCTTCAGGTTGGATAAGGTATAGATTCAGTTTCATGTCGTTGGAAAACTTCCATGCGTTGTAGGCACCCTATACTTCTACCGTGAACTGTCTGGCTATACCTACTTCCACACCAGCATTCGGCGTAGTAGTTCCCCAGAACAATACGTTCATCTTTAATGCCGTTTGTTGCCCACGGAGGTTAACAGATAGGCAAATAAATAGAAGAAGTAGGAGGTGGCGCTCTCTGATCTTACCCTTATACATATTAATACATTTAGTGTTTTGTATCTATTCCGTCTCTTACTAAGAGACAGAATGTGGAATACAGGGTAATTGAGTTGGTCTGATTTTTAAAGGAAGATGAATATGACAAATACCTCTGTAAAGAGAAATGTAAAACAAATTGTCAAACAAATTTTCCGTAGTTGTAAGAAATAGGCGGATAAATACTCAGAAATGAGATTTGTGCTGAAGTACATTGAAAATATTATTTTTCAACAGGATTACTAATGAATACGTGCTGAAAGTAGAAGCATTTGCAAAACTGTCTGAATTGGATTGCATTGTCAAACAATTGTTAAACATCTGATAAACAGGATATAAAAGGCGGAAATATTAATAAATAATTGACATAATAGACCAGTAGGAAGGGGTATTTGCTAGATAGCTCTTTCCTTAAAATATGTATCAATATTCAGAAAAGGCCTGAATATTAAACTCTTTATATTTTATTTTTATCTCAAAATATTTGTTTTATCAAATAAATGTTATTACGTTTGCAACGTTTTAACAGACAATAAAGTGCTTTTTCTGTCTCTTAGTAAGAGACGGAATTTATGGTTCTAAGACTTCCCTTGTTTTTCTTTCCCGAAATTACATATTTATTGATTTGATCGAGTTGGGGATTATCAAATGTCGCTATGTAAATGCGGGTTGTTTTTACAGAAGTGTGTCCCATGCTTTCCGAAATCATCTCTTCGGATACACCTTTGCTTTTTGCTGTAGTAGCCCAGGTATGGCGGGGCACATAGGTCGATAGTTCAGTATCTACCAGATTGCCTATATTTTTCAACCGCAGGTTTTGTAGCCGGAGTGCACTTTCATAATCCTTATATGAAGGATCAGGCGTTCGTAGTACGGGAAATAGAAAAGGGGAATTGGAGTGATAGTGGTCGATCAGTTCCTGTATTTCCGGGAGTATCCTGATCTGTAGTTCTTGTCCTGTCTTACGTCGTTTATAAACCAGGTAGTTCCCTTTTATATTGTCGCATGTGAGATGGGCAATATCGACGAAAGCCATGCCGCTGGTATAATAGGCGAACATCAGCAGGTCGCGGGAGAAGATCAGGCCCGGTTTTTTCAATGTCGCATCGCTTAAATTCTTTATCTTTCTGATCACTTTTTCTTCTATGGCCCGCTTGGGTGTTTTTTTAATCCGGGTATTTACGTTTTTGAAGAAGTGTGTGCACTCTTTTATCAATCCGCTGGCCGCTGCTTTGTTCATGATTGCCCGGAAATTGCGCATATAAAACGAAATGGTGTTATCCATCAGCTTTTTGGCCATTAAATATTCTTCATATAGCCGGATCAGCTTTTCGTTGATTTCGTCTATCCGGATGTTCTTTCCGAAAAACGAGAGGAAACTGTTCCCCAGGCTTTGGTAATGGCGGGAAGTGGCCTCTTTTCCCTGCGCCAGGAGAATGTCCGCCAGTTTTTGTATATAGGCGGACAGGTACATGCTTGCGGACCTTTCTTCATACAGTTTCACGATGTCATCGACGGAAAAGTCTTTGTTTACCGGCTGTTCTTCGATTATTTGCCGGATCATGCGACAGGTTTCGCAGGCTGTTTCCGATACTTGCAACAGGTATTCGGTTCGTTGCCTGTCTGTTCCGGGTGGTATCTGTACTATTTCCGTGAGCGGGTCCCACTCTTCTTCGTATACCTTTATATCCAACGGTATACGTTTCATTTTTCGCCGGCAGATCAGCTGGATGTATAGCGGGGTTTGTTTGCCCGTAACCTTCGATTTCCGGCGTTTCACTTTTACTGATACGTTATTCGTAACTCGATCTGTTTATTGATGTTGGTAAACAACAAATATAAGCAGGATTGAGTTTAAACGGGGGAGCCTGCCATCGGTGTTTTTATTTTCGATCGTATCATAAATATCAGAGGAATAATTATCCCGACAAAATTCTTTTTATATCTTTGAGCGGAATGAGCGGTTTGTTTGCGACACATCCGCCGATTGGAAAGCGTATTCAGATTCTGGAACAATTTTAATGGAAACAGATGGATATATTATTGATCATACTAGGAGCGATTTGTCTATTGGTGGGGTTTGCCGGTTGTTTTCTGCCGGTCCTTCCCGGTCCGCCGTTGTCGTATCTGGGGTTGATACTGCTTCATTTTACAGATAGGGTACAGTTTACTGTAACCCAACTGGTGATATGGGGTGTGTTGGTTATTGTCGTACAGTTGCTGGATTATCTGACACCGGTGTTGGGTACTAAATACGGTGGAGGCAGTAAATGGGGAAATTGGGGATGTGTCATCGGAACCGTAGCCGGAATATTCCTGTTCCCGCCCTGGGGAATTTTATTCGGTCCGTTTGCCGGAGCGGTGATCGGCGAATTGTTAGGAGGAAAGAAATCAATGGAAGCTTTTAAAGCCGGGATAGGAGCTTTTGTCGGATTCTTGCTAAGTGTTGTCGTAAAGATGGCTCTTTGCGGGTATTTTGTTTATTGTTTTATCAGTGCTTTGATATAAAAAGAGGACGTTGCCACAGTGATACTTTTGCAACGCCCTCGTTAATTCTTTCTTTGTTTTCTTTTTATTCAGCAGGAGTGCCGCCCGAAGAGATCACTTTACTGCGTTCGATAGATTGCAATGCCAGATAATTGTCTCCGAACTTTTCCAGATTCTCGATTTCTGTTTCGAACTGGTCCAGATGACCTTCTTCTTCTACCACCAAACCTTCGAATACTTTCTTTGTGGCTGAGTCTGCGTGTTGTGCACATTCGTTGGCCCATGCGTTGTAGTCGTCTACGCTACCGGTTTCCATTTCTGCGGCTTTTTCAAGCATAGCTTTAACATCGTGGATCTTTTCTACCGGACCGGAACATTTCATTTCCACTTCACCTTTCAGGAACAGGATACGTTCGGCGAGGCGTTCTACATGCATCATTTCTGTTATAGCCGTACGTTTGAAAAGGCTGGACAGAAGGTCGTATCCCATATCGTCCAAACGGAAATGGAAATACATGTACTGGTTAACAGCTGTCATTTCATCGGCTACTGCTTTATTTAGCAGTTCAATACTTTTTTCTCTTTTAATCATAATCGTTGAGTTTTAAATCTTGTTTTATAAGACATCTTTATTCTAATGCTGTAAAGTTAACAGTTTCCATGATACAATGGGGTCGGCTTGTGATAATATTTTTTATCTTTGTCATAGATTCTATCAATTAAAACGAAATCTTATGACAAAAATACAGGAATATCTGGCTGCTCTGCCGGAAGATAAGAAAGCATTGTTTATCCCCGTGTTCGGAAGTGTAGATAAATTTTACACGGTGGTATATCTGATAATTCGCAATGAGCATGTGACGGACCAGGAAAAGCCGGAACGCTACGAAGACCGTTTGCAGGTGATTCGGCAAGTGAAAAATAAAGTGGAAGAACTGGTTTCTTCTTATGGTTTGGACGGAAAAGAGATTGTGGCGGATATCGCCAGTGATTATTTTGAAGATTTTGTCAATTATAAAGAACCGGAACTGGATATAACGAATGAGGAATTTATTGCGATTATCCGGAATTTATAATAAACGGGAATAGTTCGTTTGTCGATACTTATACTTACACGATAATTCTAAACTTGAAATATATGAGAAACCTAAATCTATGTGCCTTATTCCTGTTATTGGGAATGAATTGTTTGAATGCACAGATTACTGTGGTGAAGGACAGCAAGCCTGTTTCCCGTATCCTGGTGGAAAAGGGAGAAGCGGTGGATAATCAGGCGGCCCTTTTATTACAGGATTTTGTGAAACGGATAAGCGGTGCCTCCCTGCCCGTAGTGAATGATAAATCGCCCCGGAAAGGAGATATCGTCATAGGTGGGAACGATGTATCCGGACTGACCGAAGATGGTTTTCGTCTGAAGACAGAGAATGGCATTGTTTTTATCAGCAGTGGTGGTGATAAAGGGAATATCTATGGTGTAGTAACTTTGTTGGAAGATTATCTGGGAGTTGCTTATTATGGAGCAAACGCCTATACGTTAACAGAACGTTCTACTGTCGTTATTCCGGAATTGGACAGGGCGGAGAATCCGGCTTTCCGTTACCGCCAAAGCCAGTGTTACGCTTTGCGTGAAGACCCGGTTTATAAATTATGGTTCCGCTTCGAAGAGCCTTCGGAAGTATTTGCCGGTGGCATGTGGGTACATACATTCGACCGTATCATGCCCTCCGATATATATGGAAAGTCTCATCCGGAATATTATTCCTTTATCAATGGTGAACGCCGTCCCGGAAAAGCCAGCCAATGGTGTCTGACTAATCCGGAAGTATTTGAACTGGCCTCGCAGAAGATTGATTCCATATTTAAGGCGAACCCAGGGAAGAATATGATTTCCGTCAGCCAGAACGACGGTAATTTTACTAACTGCGGTTGTCCGGACTGTAAAGCATTGGATGAACAGGAGGGAGGCCCTTCCGGCAGTCTGATTCATTTTCTGAATAAGTTGGCTGCCCGCTTCCCGGACAAAGAGTTTTCCACGCTGGCTTATCTGTATACGATGCATCCGCCTAAGCATGTGAAGCCATTGCCGAATGTGAATATCATGCTGTGCGATATCGATTGCGACCGTGAAGTTCCTTTGACCGACAATGCTTCCGGGCAGGATTTCATGAAAGCAATGAAAGGCTGGGCTGCTATCAGTAATAATATATTCGTGTGGGATTACGGGATCAATTTTGATAATTATGTATCCCCATTTCCCAATTTTCCGATCCTGCAAAAGAATATCCAATTGTTTAAAGAACATCATGCAACCATGCATTTCTCCCAGATAGGAGGTTCCAAAGGAGGTGATTTCCCGGAGATGCGTGCTTATATGGTTAGTAAGTTGATGTGGAATCCTTACCAGAATGTCGATTCGCTGATGCGTGCTTTCATGGATGGCTATTATGGGGCCGCCTCTCCTTATATTTATCAGTATGAGAAGCTGTTGGAGGGTGGTTTGCTTGCTAGTAAACAGCGTCTTTGGATATACGACTCACCGGTTACACATAAAGACGGTATGCTGAATGCGAATTGCCGCAAGCGCTATAATGAGTTGTTCGATCAGGCGGAACAGGCAGTAGCCGGTGATCCCATCCTGTTGAAACGTGTACGGCTATCCCGTTTGCCGTTACAATATGCCGGACTTGAAATAGCACGCGCCGAAGGAAATCACGATTTGAAAGAAGTCAAAGCCGACCTGGCTCTATTTGAAGAACGTACGCGCGAATTTAATATACCGACCCTGAACGAACGAAGTAATCCTCCGGCTGAATATTGCAAATTATATACCGAACGTTATCTGCCTGGTAAAGCAAAGAACTTGGCAAAAGGTGCGAAAGTGATCTGGCTTCAAGAGCCGTCCGGTAAATATAAAACGTTGGGAGAAACCGCCCTGACCGATGAACTGTTCGGTGGAACTACTTTTGTGGAAAGTTGGATCGGATGGGAGGGCATTGACGGTTCGTTTATTCTCGATCTGGGTAAAGAGACACCGGTCAGCTCGATAGAAAGTGATTTCCTTCACCAGTTGGGTGCCTGGATATTGCTTCCGAAGAAAGTGACCTATTCCACGTCGTCGGATAATAAAACCTATCAACCGTTTGGTGAAAAGAGTTTGGCGGAAGACCGTTCCGTACAGGTGAAGTTTGTGGGAGTCAAGTGTGAAGCCCCTTCTCCCGTGACAACCCGTTATATAAAGGTCGAGATTGAAGGAATCAAGACCTGTCCTTCCTGGCATTATGGGGTAGGTTATCCGGCTTGGTTTTTCTTGGATGAAGTAACTGTTCAATAGGAAAAGACGGTCGGAATTGTGTGAAATAACTTTTTTTGTATGTGGTTTGTATAAGTATATGCTGAATAACAACTACTTTTGCAGTTCGCCCGGAAATGAAAGCCGGAAGAAGATAAAAGAGTAGTTGTTTTTCAGGAATATACGGTATATCGATGAGTTATTTTATAAAGTTGAGGAATTGGTTCACTTCCCAGGAACATTTGTTGTTCTTGTTTGCGTTGTTGTTTATCGTTCCTAATTGTGTGTTGTTCTTTACGGAGCCCTTACCTGTCACAGTGGGAGTTGCATCTTTGATATTGCCTTATGCCTTTTGGGTCGGTCTGCTTTTGTTGGCACGCAAACCGGGTATTGTCGTCTGGTGCCTGCTACCGAAAGTTATATTGGACGGGGGACAGCTTGTGTTGCTTTATCTTTTTGGCGAATCGGTGATTGCGGTAGATATGTTTCTGAACCTGACCAGTTCGACCGCATCTGAAGCCAGCGAATTACTTGGTAATATATTTCTTGTCATTATAGGTGTCTTCTTCTTTTATACATTGCCAACTCTGCTGCTGGCTGTCTGGTCTGTCCGGATGAAAAAGAAGCTGACAAACTCTTTCCGAAAAAGATGGGCGGTAAGAAGTCTGGGTGTGTTTATACTGGGGATCATTCTTTGCATGCTGGCTCCGATACAAGGCCATATGGTTTCACTGAAAAATGATTTTTATCCGGGAAATGCGCTTTACAACCTTTATTTTGCAATCAATAAAGCGGAAAAAAACAGTAATTATCATATTACATCATCCGATTTTACCTTCCATGCGACAAAGAACGTGCAGACGGAAGGAAAACGTGAAATTTATGTATTGGTGGTGGGAGAGACGTCTCGTGCGATGGAATGGAGTTTGTATGGCTATGAACGTAAAACGACTCCCCGGATGGAGAAACTGGATGGGTTGGTTCATTTTACCGATGTGGTTACCCAATCCAATAATACTCATAAGAGTGTGCCTATCATTCTGTCTGCCGCCAGTGCCGAAGATTATGGGGTGATTTATGATGAGAAAAGTATTGTGACTGCTTTTAAGGAAGCCGGTTTTCATACGGTTGTAATTGCGAACCAGAATCTGAGCACGTCGATGATCGGTTCGTTTTACCGGGAAGCGGATACATTTATAGATATGAGCCAGTTTAAACCGAAGTCTGCTTATCTGACATCTTTGCATGACGGTGAATTGCTCCCTTATTTGCAGAAAGAAGTGGATAAGACGGATGGTAATTTGTTTTTTGTGATTCATACTTATGGTTCGCATTTTAACTATCATGAACGTTATCCGAAAGATTTTGCATTTTATACCCCGGATAAAGCGGAAGGAATCCGTGCCTCTTATAAGAAGCAACTGCGTAATTCTTATGATAATTCGATACATTATACCGATTATGTGCTAGGTGAGATTGCGGATATGATGAAAAAAACGGACGCTTGCGTGTCGATGCTTTATCTGAGCGATCACGGGGAAGATATTTTTGACGATGCCCGTGCCCGTTATTTGCATGCGTCTCCAATTCCGACCTATTATCAGTTACATATACCTTATATTATTTGGTTCTCGGATGCTTACCGGGCTACTTATCCGGGGAAATACCAGACGACAATGGCTCATCAGGCTCTCCCGGTCAGCACGAATAGTGTGTTCCATACCGTATTGGACCTGGCAGGAATACATACGGCAGTTTCCGATTCTACCCTGGCTGTTTCCAATCCGGCTTTTACGGTGCGCGACCGCATGTACCTCGGAGATCATGACGAACCGGTTCCTTTCTGGAAAGTCGGATTGAAGAATGCCGACTTCGAGATGTTGGACAAATGGGGAATTGTTTACGACAAAGATTGATATTTTGATAGAAACTTCTACCTTTGTTTTATGGCAGAACAAAGTGGACACATCACTCTTAAGGTTATTTTAGGTTATCTGTTGTTGGTTGCAATAGCAGTATGTTCTGTCGTATATATTTATCAAATCATCGAACAGGTTGCCGGTGAGGAAGAACCGGACAGTAAAGCCCGTCAGAAAGTTTATCTCGTAACCAATACATTGTCTTTGCTTTATGAAAGCGAGGCGTTGGGGCAATTGGTCGGTATGCCACAGAATAATGTGAATCATTTTAACCGGACGCTGAATAAGGCTCACAGCAATATGGACTCCCTGCGTGTCCTGATAACCGACTCCGTTCAGTTGCTAAAGATCGATACGATCGATATGCTTTTGAGGCAGAAACGACTGAATACCCGCCGTCTGCTTGAAACCTGGAAAGAAACGAATACGGAGCATCTTTATACGATTAATATCGAAAAGGTGATTGCCGAACAAGATACGTTTATCGAACAGAAGGAAATAAAAGAACATGTTGTAGTTAAGCAGGATACGATTCTTTCTCAAAAGAAACCCCGCGGCTTTTTCCGTCGTTTGGCAGATGCTTTCTCACCCAGCCGTGAAGACACGAGCATCATTGTCAATACGACCCGCCAGATAGTGACAGACACTTTGGTGAATGTATTCAATCCGGCGGATACCATCGCCAGTGTGTTGAAAAACTTGCAGGACAGTGTTGCAGGGCAGCGTAAATTGCTGGCTGACCAGTTGCTGGAACGTGCTGCCAATCTGCGTTATAATAATAGTATAGTTACCCGTAAGATTAACCAGATTTTGCGTGATATCGAGGAGGAGGAAGTGAATGCTTCGCTGGAACGTATGCAGAACAAACAGAAGATTCTGCGTGAGACTTCCTTGCTGATTGCCGGCATTGCTATTGTTTCTGTTGTTATCGTGATTATTTTTATCTTCATGATCACCCGTGATATTTCGAAAAGTAAATATTACAGAATGCAGTTGGAAAAGGCGAAACAATATGCCGAAGACCTGTTGCATAGCCGTGAGAAGATGATGCTGACAATCAGTCATGACATCAGGGCTCCGCTTTCGTCGATCATCGGGTATATAGACCTTTTGCTACGGAGGCATCCGGATGAAAGGCAACAATATTACCTGGATAATATGTCTGGTTCGGCCAGCCATATCTTGTCTTTGGTCAATGACTTGTTGGATTTTCACCGTCTTGAATCCGGAAAAATGGAGATACAGCGGGTGGCTTTCAGTGTATCGGCTCTATTCAATGAGATATTTACCAGTTTCAGACCGATAGCCGAATCGAAAGATCTGACTTTTGTCTTGAATCTGAAAGAAGAAGGAACGGAAAAGTTATATATCGGTGATCCGATTCGTATTCGTCAGATAGTGGGGAATTTATTGTCGAATGCCCTTAAATTTACCCGTGAAGGACGGGTTGTCATGGTGGTGTCTATCAATGCTCTGGCAGACAACAGTGCACTGCTGAATGTGTTGGTGAGCGATTCCGGTCCGGGTATTCCGCCGGAAGAACAGGAACGTATATTCGGTGAATTTACCCGTCTTTCCGCAACTGAAAAGGCGGAAGGGTTTGGGCTGGGCCTATCCATAACCCGGAAGATGACGGTTTTGATGGGAGGAAACCTCTCTTTAAAGAGTGTCGTGGGGCAAGGTTGTGATTTCACAATAGAACTGCCGCTTACAGTAGCCGATGTGCAGGTGCTTCCCGCGGCGGAAGAGGAAGCCGTGTCTGAACCGGAGTTACCATCTTTTGTTGGTCGCGATGTATACTGTCTCTTGGTCGATGACGATCCGCTGCAACTCGCTCTTACGGAAGAATATTTGCGACAGAACCATGTGGAGGTGAGTAGCTGTACTGATCCCTTCTCTGTTGTTGCTTTGTTGCAGAAGACCTCTTTCGATGCTGTCATTACGGATATACAGATGCCGGGAATGGATGGTTATCAATTACTGGAAAGCATACGTAATTCCGGTATTCCGGGAACAGAGAATCTTCCGGTTATAGCCCTTTCTGCTAGCGTGGAGAACGAGCATGACCATTATCTGGAATCCGGCTTCACAGGATTTTTGAATAAGCCTTTTACGGCCCGGCAGTTGATTACTCTGTTAAATAAACTTTTATCAACAGAACTGCTTGTTACCTCTGATTTCAACTTTGATTCGTTGACAGCCTTTGCCGGTGAGGACAAGGAAGCCTCCGTATCCATCCTGAAAACATTTGTGGAAGAGACAACCAAAAGCAATGCCTTACTCGAAGGTACATTGCAGGATGACGACCGGGAACAATCTGCAAAGATATCTCATAAAATGGTGCCGTTGTTTACCATGCTCGGCGCTACCTCATTGGTGGAGAAACTGAGAGTTATCGAAAAGAATGCCACCACTTTACCTGTGGAGGAATGGAAATCGCTGCTTTCGGAAGTAATCGCAGAAGTGAAAAAAATCATTGAACAGGCAATGACCGTTTCTAAGTAAACGGTTGTGGGATAATTCTGTGGAATATCTTTGTGGAATTTTTCCCCAGTTGGGTATCTGTTTTCCCCGTTTTTTGTCTTTATCTCTCCGTTGTCTAAAACATTTTATCTTTCTTTTCTGTTAAGTAGTAAGAGTTTATGATACATACGAAGACCTTTTGCAGATTCTGGCACGGTATTCGCTTTCATATTTACAGAATCGTAAGTGGACGTTTCTACATTTAAACCGTTTAAAACAAAGAAAGATTATTTCTGAGTATTCTATTTAAGTCTGCGAAACAAAAAAGGCATCTGTTGGGGATGCTTTTTTTGTTTGGTGTAAGTTTGTTTGTTAACTTTGCGTCCATTATTAAAAAAGACCAATAGTTATACCATGAAGCACGAAATGCCACTCAAGTCGGCACGCATTGAAGTTGTCGACGCCCTAAGAGGTTTTGCCGTTATGGCGATTATGTTTTTGCATAATATCGAACATTTTAATTTCTATGAGTTTCCCGAAGCGACTACCGAGTTTATGAAGTCGTTGAACGAAGGTGTTTGGGATACGTTGTTTTTTCTCTTTGGTGGGAAAGCGTATGCTATCTTTTCCCTGCTGTTCGGATTTAGTTTCTTCATACAATATAATAACCAGGCTAAGAAAGGGAAAGACTTCCGTCTGCGTTTCCTGTGGCGGTTATTCCTGCTGTTCCTGATCGGATGTTTTAATGGTGCATTCTTCCCTGGTGATATCCTGGTGTTGTATGCGATAGTAGGTGTCATCCTGCCCCTGGTTTGCAAATGGAGCGATAAAGCTGTGTTGATAACGGCTATTGTCCTGATGCTTCAGCCTATAGAATGGGCAAAGTTCCTTTATGCGATGAACAATCCCGACTATGTGGCTGCTCCGGGACAATGGCTGGTGCATCATAGAAATATGTATCCCTTCCTGGGACAGACGGACTTCTGGGCGATGGTGAAGTCGAACCTGTGGGACGGACAGCTTTTCAGCCTGTTATGGGGTTGGGGACATGGCCGTTTCTTCCAGACCGCTTCCCTATTCCTGATCGGTATGTTGATAGGACGCCGGCAATTCTTTGTCGATCTGTCTGGTCACCGGAAGTTCTGGCTTCGTACGCTCCTGATCAGTGCTGTTTGCTTTATTCCTCTGTATTATTTTACGGAGGCTTTGCCCGATCTGTTTACAAATAAGAGTATGTTATCTCCGCTCAATACGATTTTCTCCTCTTTCCGTAATTTCGCATTCATGTGTGTACTGGTGGCTGTCTTTGTTTTTCTTTGGCAACAGGTTTCGGGACACAAAGTGTTGCATGGACTGGTACCCTATGGAAAAATGAGTCTGACTAACTATCTGAGCCAGTCTATTATAGGTTCATTTATCTATTTCGGTTATGGTTTGTCGCTGTATAGCGAATTAGGAGTTGCCGCCAGTTTCGGGGTGGGTATCGTGCTGTTTATCCTTCAGCTGGGCTTCTGCCATTGGTGGTTAAAGAATCATAAACAGGGACCGTTCGAAGGGGCCTGGCGCAAAGCAACCTGGATTTGTTCCTGATTTATTCCTAAAATATATATCTTTGCGTAAGGATTTAATATAATTAAGTATGCTATCAGTTCTTATTGTTGAAGATGATATAACTTTTTCTTTAATGCTCACAACCTGGTTAGGAAAGAAAGGTTTTGAGGTAAAAGCACTTAGCTCGGTTTCGGATGCAAAACGCCAGATTGAGAGTGTCAGCTACGACCTGATCTTGTCGGATTTACGTTTACCGGACGGTGACGGGATCGACTTGTTGAAGTGGGTGAAGGAAAAATATGCCTCTTTGCCTTTGATCATGATGACTAGTTATGCGGAGATACAGACCGCCGTGCAGGCCATCAAGCTGGGAGCATCCGATTATATTGCCAAACCCCTGAATCCGGAAGAGTTGCTGAGTAAGATCCGTGAGGTGGTGAAAACGCCTGCGGTAGGACATACGTCGGCAAAGAAATCGCCGGAAGGGAATACTTATATTGAAGGACAGAGTCCTGCCGCCCGTCAGTTGTTCGACCACGTCCGCTTGGTTGCCCCGACGGATATGTCGGTACTGATCACCGGGGCGAGCGGGACGGGGAAGGAATATATAGCCCGCCGTATCCATGAGCAGAGTAACCGCAGTAAGGCTCCGTTTATTGCAGTCGACTGCGGGGCGATCCCCAAAGATCTGGCGGCATCCGAGTTTTTCGGCCATGTGAAAGGTTCGTTTACTGGGGCGATAGACAATAAGACCGGTGCTTTTGTGGCTGCTCACGGAGGAACGATTTTTCTGGATGAGATCGGTAACCTGACCTACGAAGTACAGGTACAACTTCTTCGTGCTTTGCAGGAACGTAAAGTGAAGCCGATCGGTACAAATGAAGAGATCGCTATCAATGTCCGGTTGATCTCTGCCACAAACGAGAATCTGCGGACTGCCATCGATAAAGGTGATTTCCGTGAAGATCTTTATCACCGTATCAATGAATTTACGGTTCGTATCCCGGATTTGAAAGAGCGGAAGGAAGACTTGTTGCTTTTCGCCAATAATTTCCTCGATCAGGCGAATGCCGAGCTCCAGAAAGATATTATCGGTTTTGATAACGAGACGATCCGTCTTTTCCAGTCTTATTCATGGCCGGGTAACCTGCGTCAGATGAAGAATGTCATCAAATATGCCACCCTTCTGGCCACCGGCCGGTATATCACCCGTCGTGAACTCCCCGAAGAACTGACGGAAGCCCCGGAAAAAGAGACTCGCATCCTCTTGAAAGACGAAACCCATGAATGCGAACTCATCAAACGTGCTCTCCAGGAATCCAATAACAACAAGACGCGTGCCGCCCAACTATTGGGAATCGACCGGAAAACGCTTTATAATAAACTGAAGCTTTATAATTTGGATTAGTTATACATTAATATATACCCATTCAAATAGGTTGCAAACAACAACCATATTACGTATGGTATGAAAAGTATTGAACTAGCTTTGTTTACTTGATAACTCTTCAATGTATAGTTGATAACGAAGATGTCGAGCAACAGGATGTTGATAAATCCGATAAGCGGGTTCTGGATATAAAAGAAACTGATGCTCCAGGTGAAATTGAAAAATAGCTGAAAGATAAATGCTTTGATGAAGAACCTTCTTCGTTCTATGGTCGAGTTGATAAGTAGTCCGATGGATAACCCCATGCATACATAAATAATACTCCACGCAATCGGGAAAACAATATTGGGCGGAGTAACCGCCGGTTTGATAAGGGTTGGATACCAGTTCTTTATTGCGTCAGCTTGAAAGTAGCTGGCGGAAAGCCCTACAAGGAAACAAACCAAGATAGGGATAATAATATTCAATGCTTTTCTCATGATTTTTCGTTTTTCTTATTGAATAACAATAGGAACTTCGCTCTTGTTGTCTGAAAGTAGAAAGTTTTTGTGATGTGTGATATGGGCGGGATATTGTATTGTGTTTTCTGCTGCTCCTGAAAATTAAAGGGTGAACTCTTTATTTTAAGTTAAAATATTCGCTGTTAATACTCTTTGGTGTAGTATTTTGTTTATTTTTGTGTTTCGAAGGATTTGTATAATCTTAGTCTCTTTGGAATATGAATATAGAAGTGTTATCCGGAATCGCCCCGAGGCTATATGAATTAGTTGCTCCACTAGTTATGAGTTGCAGTGTTTTGCGGCAGAATAATAATTATCCTTTCAAAACATCAAAACATTATTTATGGTTTGTCGCTATGGAAAGAGACATGGTGATAGGGTTTATACCCGTTGAAATCAAAAGTACCTGTGTCGTTATTAATAACTATTATGTGAAAGGGGAGGACAACACGGTATTGGCATCCCTGATCAATGCTGTTTTGGTACATTTCAAAAATATTTCGGTTGTCCGGGCCGTTGCCCATACCCGGCATAAAGAGCTCTTTGCTTCAGCTCATTTTTTCGTAACTCAAGAATGGAAACTATATAATAAAATGGAGTATAGATGTGATGATGAGAGAGAAGCTCAATGTGTACGAAGCAGTACAAGTTCGGTTGGATAAGATATTTTCTGACTTCGATAACGTATACGTCTCTTTTTCCGGAGGTAAGGACAGTGGTGTTTTGCTGAATTTATGTATTGACTATATACGCGAACACCGCTTGAAACGGAAACTGGGAGTCTTTCACATGGACTATGAGGTGCAGTACCGGGAAACTACTTCCTATGTAGACCGCGTATTGTCTTCCAATTCCGATATCTTGGAGGTCTACCGGGTGTGCGTCCCTTTTAAGGTTCCTACATGTACTTCGATGTTCCAGAATTACTGGCGTCCGTGGGACAGGGAGTTGCAGGATTTATGGGTGAATAAGATGCCCGAAAACTCGCTTTGTATAGAGGACTTCCCATTTTATGATGAGAATATGTGGGATTACCAGTTTCAGTTAAAGTTTGCGGAATGGTTGCATGAAAAAAAGGATGCCGGACGCACCTGTTGCCTGATAGGGATACGGACACAGGAAAGTTTCAACAGATGGCGGGCTATCCATATAAAGAATAAAGTGCAGACTTACCGCCGGCTGAAATGGGTTCACCAGCTGGCACCACGTATATATAATGCTTATCCTATATTCGATTGGAAAACAAAAGATATATGGATTGCCAACGGCAGGTTCGGTTGGGATTACAATCACCTGTATGATTTGTTTTATCAGGCAGGAGTCCCGTTGGAAATGCAGAGAGTGGCAAGCCCTTTTATCTCCCAGGCCATAGCCAGCCTGAAACTATATCGAGCGATAGACCCGGATATGTGGGGGAAGATGATCGGGCGTGTCAACGGAGTCGGTTTTGCCGGGTTGTATGGCGGCACTTCCGCGCTGGGATGGCAGTCGGTCAAATTGCCGCAGGGAATGACCTGGAAGTCTTATATGGAATTTCTATTGGGAACTTTGCCGGAGAAGACACGGGAAGGGTATTTGCAGAAACTCTCCGTCAGCATAAAATTCTGGCGTGAGAAAGGTGGTTGCCTGGCGGAAGGTACTATCGAAAAACTAAAGCAGGCAGGAATTCCGATACGGGTTGAAGGCCGTACAAATTACAAGACGGTAAAGAAACCGGTTCGGATGGAATATCTGGATGATATCGATATTCCGGAATTCCGCGAACTCCCAACCTATAAGCGTGTCTGTATCTGCATATTGAAGAATGACTACTATTGTAAATATATGGGCTTCTCACTGAATATTCACGAGAGGAAACAAAAGGAAGACATATTAAAACTTTATAACTCTGAATTATATGGAGGAATATACTAGTCCTGTGTACAAGGTAAGGGCTGTCCCTGTGGAAAAGGTGGTAGCCAACAGCTATAACCCTAATGTCGTAGCGCCCCCGGAAATGAAATTGCTGGAAGTTTCTATCTGGGAAGACGGATTTACTTCCCCGTGTGTATGCTACTATGTTCCGGAGGAAGACATCTATGAACTGGTCGACGGCTACCACCGCTATATGGTGATGAAGACGTCAAAACGCATCTATGAGCGTGAACGCGGCTTGCTTCCCGTCACTGTCATCGAAAAAGATCTCTCCAACAGAATGGCTTCGACCATCCGTCATAACAGGGCACGTGGTACCCACAATATTGAACTAATGAGTCATATCGTCTCCGAGCTCTCCAAAAGCGGCATGTCGGATGCCTGGATACAACGTAATATCGGTATGGACAGAGATGAAATATTGCGTTTGAAACAAATATCAGGTTTGGCGGAATTATTCTCTAATAAGGAGTTTAGCTTGTCGGAAGAGTAATAGTTGTATGGGTTTAAGGCTTTTAGGATGATGGAATGGTGTTTATAGTAGAGTTTTTGCATATTTGATAATTACTATGTATCTTTGTCGCATGTTAAACAAACTATTTAAATCGGATTTGGTGTAGTAAACAATCTGTATTCCTTGTACAGGTTGTCCTTTTGTTTATTCTCGGGTAATTCTATCCGGGCATAATTCCTATTGTATTAATTCAATTTTAATCAGTGTACAATGATGACGGCATTGTTATGCTTTCATGGGTATACTATATACATAAAGAAATGAGTAACGAAAATAAAACAATTCACGAATTCGATTTTAATTTAATCTGCGAATACTTTTTAAACACAGAACGCCAGGGGCCCGGAAGTCCAGAAGTGACTCTTAAAGCATTGGGCTTTATAGATAACCTTACCGGTCAATCTCTTATCGCTGATTTGGGTTGTGGTACAGGCGGTCAGACAATGGTATTGGCCCAGCATGCACCGGGACATATTACCGGTCTTGACTTTTTTCCGGGATTCATCGACAGGTTCAACAGCAATGCCTGTGGGTTGAATCTTCAGGATAGAGTGAAGGGAATCGTCGGTTCGATGGACAACCTTCCTTTCGGAGAGGGAGAGTTAGACCTGATCTGGTCGGAAGGAGCCATTTATAATATAGGCTTTGAACGCGGACTGAACGAATGGCGCAAATATCTGAAAACAGGAGGATATATCGCCGTTTCTGAAAGCGCCTGGTTTACTGAAGAACGTCCGGCAGAGATTCATGATTTCTGGATGGAAGCTTATCCGCAAATAGATACGATACCCAATCAGGTTGCCCTGATACAAAAGGCGGGGTATCTTCCTGTCGCTTCTTTTATTTTACCTGAAACTTGCTGGACAGAGCATTATTTTGCACCGTTGGTTAAAGCCCGGGAAAAGTTTCTGGCCAAATATCCGGGAAATAAAACCGCCGAAGAACTTGTCGCGATGTCACATCACGAAGAGGAGTTATACCGCAAGTATAAAGAGTTCTACGGCTATGTATTTTATATCGCTAAAAAGGTAACGCTATGATTCGTTTAAATATGTATGGTTGGAACGACCGGTTGAACCAACTAAAACAAGAATCGGCATATAATACATTATCTCACGGACGGATAGCCATCGTGCATCGCACCTGTTATGAGGTTGTATCCGATAGCGGACTGTACCAATGCGAGTTGACGGGAAATATGATGTATGGGAAATCTGACTTTGAACTGCCCTGTACAGGCGACTGGGTACTGTTTCAATCATTCGACGATAGCAAAGGTATTATCGTCGGTATGTTGCCCCGTGAACGGACTTTATACCGCAAGAAAAATGGAACGGTAGCCGGAAAACAGGCAATTGCTTCATATGTTGACAAGGCGTTTATCGTGCAGAGCCTCGATGATAATTTCAATATGCGCAGGGTAGAACGTTTCATGGTTCAGATATTGGAAGAAAATATCCATCCCGTATTGATACTCAATAAGGCAGATTTGCCTTTTGATAAACAGGATACAGAGGAAGCAATCAGGCACCTTACCCGTAGGATGCCGGTGTTCTTCACAAGTATCCATCACCCTGAAACGGTCTCCCGGTTACGGGATTCCATATCGGAAGGCGAAACGGTTGTTTTTGTCGGTTCTTCGGGGGTAGGGAAGAGTTCTCTTGTTAATGCACTTTGTGAAAGGTCGGTGCTGCTGACGTCGGATATAAGCCAGTCCACCGGAAAAGGGCGGCATACTTCCACCCGGCGGGAAATGGTCTTGATGGACGGTTCAGGTGTTTTAATCGACACTCCGGGTATCCGTGAGTTTGGATTGACTGTAGATAATCCCGATTCATTAGCCGAAATGCTGGAAATCTCCAACTATGCAGAATCGTGCCGTTTCAAGGATTGCACACATACCAACGAACCCGGTTGTGCTGTTCTGGAAGCTGTCGCAGAAGGTTCGCTGGACATTAAAGTGTATGAAAGCTATCTGAAACTAAAGCGTGAAGCTTGGCATTTCTCCGCTTCCGAGCATGAAAAACGTAAAAAGGAAAAATCTTTTACAAAGCTCGTGGAAGAAGTGAAGAGGCGCAAGGCTGATTCCTGATTTTATATTTATGGTGCAGGGGTCTTCGGATTCCTGCACTGTATTATATTATTTCTTTAAGACATACCAATATTAAAATAGGGTAAATTTTATTCTGTTAGCCAAACAATAAGTATATGCTTTTTTTGTTTTGTTTCTGAAATGCACTATATTTGCAGCATAATAGAAATAAAAACAGAAAATGACCTTTCTGGAATTTAAGAATCAGCTATTTGATTTGGTGTGCTTCAATATCTATCAGGTATATGCATGGCAACCGGATTTCGACCGGAATAATCTTACCCGCTGGGTTAAGAAAGGGTATCTTGTCCGATTGCGACAAGGGTATTTTGCTTTTTCAGAATATAAGGGCAAGCCGGATTATTCTCTTTATTTTGCCAATCGGATTTACCGTCCGTCCTATATCAGCCTGCATACTGCATTATCGTTTTACGGGATGATACCGGAAGCAGTGGTACAGATTACCAGTGTTACATCGCTCAAAACGGCATCTTTCGCCAATGACTTCGGTGAATACTCTTATAAGAATGTTAAGGAAAATTTGCTATTTGGGTACGACTTAAAGCCTATGGCAAACAACCGTATCATACAGTTTGCCACACCCGAAAAAGCATTGCTCGATTTACTATATCTTTATCCATTCTACGATAGTGGGCAGGAATTGGAAGAATTACGCTTGGATGAAAATTATTTGGAGGATGATTTGAATAAGGATTTACTGATGGATTACTGTGCTAAATTTCAAAGCAAGGCATTAGACTATCGGGTAAAGTTACTTTTTAAAACTTACGATTTATGATACAGATTGAACAGATAAGGAATTATTTTCCAACTCAAATTCGTGACTATTCGAGCTTCGATAAACACATACTGAAAGAGTATTTACAGTTGATGATTCTGGATTACCTTTCTTCTACTCCAAACATCCAAAAGATGGCTTTTATCGGTGGAACAAATCTGCGTTTGGTAAAAGGGATAGACCGTTTCTCCGAAGATTTGGATTTCGACTGTAAAGACCTATCGAAAGACGAATTTATAGAAATGACAAACGGAGTTATCCAGTTTTTGAAGCGTTCAGGATTGCAAGTAGAAGCGAAGGATAAGGAAAATCCAAAATTGACAGCATTCAGACGGAATATCCATTTTCCTGAATTGTTATTTGACTTGGGGTTGAGCGGACATAAGGAAGAGCGTTTTTTGATAAAGATTGAAAGTCAAGATCAAGGAATCGTTTACTCTCCGGTTATAACTAATATCAAAGGTTGCGGATTCTTTTTCCCGTTTCCCGTTCCTTCCGACGGTGTATTGTGTAGCATGAAAATTGCAGCTATGTTAGCTCGCGCCAAGGGGCGTGATTTTTATGACCTGATGTTTCTATTGGCTCAATCCAAACCGGATTACGTTTTTTTATCAAAGCGTTGCGGAGTACATAATTTGCAGGAATTCAAGCTGGTGACAGCCGAATTACTGAAAACAGTTGATTTGAAGAAGAAGCAAAAAGATTTTGAACACCTGCTTTTCAATAAAGCAAATAGTGAAAAAATTTTGAGGTTTGGAGAGTTTGTTGATTCATTAACAGAATAATAATTAGATGCTAGAATAAAACCTGCTTAGTAATTAAATTCTAATATGAAATTATACATTATAGGAAATGGCTTCGATCTTTATCATCATCTACCTTCTACGTATTACGATTTTCGAGATTTTGTAAAAGAAAAAGACCCATTTGTATTTGGGATAATTGAAAAATATTTTGATTATACCGGAGCATTCTGGCATGCTTTTGAAGAAAATCTGAGCGAGCTGGATGAATTTCAATTAATTCGTGATATATTGCGTTCTTTAGGTGGTGATGGATGGGACGAAGATGCGCTTGAAAGCTATGATCCAATCTTTGAGTATTATACAATTGGTGTATTTTGCCAGTTAAAAAACTATATGATTGATTGGGTAAGGAATTTGAATCTTCTTCCACTTTCAAGAAAATATCCAGGTATCTATCCCGATTCACTATTCATTTCTTTCAATTACACCAATACGCTTGAAAGACACTTTCATATCGATCCTAATCATATCAATTATATACATGGAAACGCTCAGAAGGAAGCTTGTGATCTTATTGTGGGGCATGATATGGATAATTCAAATATGGATTACGATGTGGACGATAATCAAGAGGGACAGGGAAGGCTTGTAGTACGATCATTTCTAAAGTATAGCAGGAAACCTGTTGAAAAAATTGTAAAAGACAATCAAAGTTTTTGGGAGAAACTAGCTTCTGTAACTGAGGTTATCATAATCGGACATTCGTTATCTTTTGTCGATATTCCTTATTTCGAAACCATTGCTACTTATGTAAGTAAGAAGTGCTTATGGAAAGTTTCCTATTACAATGAAGTTGATGCTGAAAATCATGTAAATGCTCTAAAACGGTGTGGTATAGATTTTCGATTGATTCATTCATTTAATATTTATCCCAGTCGGCCGAAACAGGGTGTACTGTTTTAAGCTAAACGAGGTTCTTACTATCAAATCAACAAGCGACACTAATGCTTCATGTATTTAGAAAGGTACTATTAGGCTATCCATGTTCTTCTGCCAAGAAAATGCAATTCCTTAGAGTATGTTGTATCCATCCATTCTTTCTGTAGGTTTTCAGATATAAAAACTGTACAGAATGACTTAGTTGAAACGAAAACTGTTATTTTCCTCTTTCTATCTCATTCTTTCAATATTTTTTTAGTAGATTTGTGATACTGGTATTAATTTTTAAATCTTTACTACAATGCAATCTCTATTTGAGCAATTAAAAATAGAAAAGACCTATGAACATCTTTTTCCAGAGAAAAAGAAGGGATTAGCTGTAATATGGTTGTATGAACGGGTGAAGAATGGAGAATTTGAGCATGGAGTTTTTAAGGAGAAAGATATACATCGTGCTTTTGAAGCAGTAAGTTATATCGAACGTGAACCTATACGGTTACAATGGGTAACTTATACAGCATATATCCTAGAGCTACAGGAATTTTATCTTATATACAATGATGAAAACCAAACCTATATGTTTACTGATTTTGGTTTTCAGATATGCGATAAGATACACCGTCTGATATCTCAGCGTTTTAATCCTACTTTTATTGAAATAACCTGTGCGGAACTATATAAAAAGCTTGAAATTGCTGTCACAGAAGAACAAATAAGAAACTGGCTTACAATAGATCTGTTTAAATCTCGAACTCTTTTATTGGAACAAGTTGACTATCTTAATCAACAGATTGACCGTTCCGTAACAGCTTTAAGTGAAAAAGCTAAAAGGCGTAAAGAAACTTTGCTCGTAGCTTTACAGGAAATAGAAAAGCAAATTGATACCATACGTCAGCAAAACAGGGAATTAAGAGCTGCTTTCCGGGAAACTGACCGGATGAATGATATTCTTATTTCACATCCGGTACGTGATGGGAGTGAAGAAGTAGATGATCTCATTAGCGAGGCCGTTTCTTATTTTGAAGGTATTCATCTCCGTTTAGCAATGGTAGATTCACGTATTGATAAAATACAGCCTAAAATAAAACAGTTTTTTGCCTCTCTCAACCGAGATATATTTAATACCAAAGTCGAGAAATTTTTGTATTTCTTGCTGGAAAAAAGCCATGTAACAGATAAACAGATACAGTTTCCTTTTCCCTATGACGGAAAAATTCAATTGGCAGATTCATTTCCCGTTTTTACCTCTGTAGATAGGCCAGAAAATCTTTTCCCGCCAGAACGTAAACAGCGTTCCGAATACAAAAAAGACCCGCAAAAAGAACAAGAAGCATATCGGAAAGGTCATGTGCAAATGATGCGCCAGATTCATATCCAATGGTGGCTAGAGTTTATTCGTCGGAAATCTTTGGAAACCGATATCATACATCTTTCTGAAATATTTTTCTACATTCTGGAAAAACATGATAACGATTTGCAGCTCGCTATACAGGTGATTGACCAAAGTATTAAAAAATATAAGGGAGATCCATATTGGGAAATACAGATTGATACAAGTAAAAAAATAGATAATCCCAGTTCAAAACATACAATATCTGATATATGGATGAAACGCAAATAACTCAAAAATATGACTTCCTCGAATGTGAAGACGGTGCAGTACTGTTTTCACAGTTGGTAGATGCTCTGAAAAGAGGTGCTCATATACAATTTGAAGGAGATAAGGCACTTTTTCTTTATCTAAATAAATATGTAGATAATCTGACAGTCTATTTCAAACGACACGAGAACATAACTATTGTTCCAGCCGGTAGTGGAAACGAATTTTATTATTTCCCGCTCTATCACCCTGTATCAAGAAGTAATTATTCCGTTGAGCGGTCGTCTTTACCCAAAGAACATATTCTTATAGCCTTGCTGCTGTACAAAGCTTATTATATCGATCACAATATAGAATTAACTTCCGTAAAAAAGTTTGTTGCTCTAATTCGCGTAGATATGCCTGATCTCAAGAAGCATGTGCAACGTCTACTTGTCAAGACAAAAGGCTCCAAAGAACGTTTTACTGAATCAAATGATGCTCGTATTGATCAAGAAGTACAACGTGCATTCAGGAATTTCTATAAGCTAAGATGGATTGATTTGAAAGAAGACGATTTTACCATTCTCCCTGCATTTCAGCGTATAACACGGGAATTTGCTGATTATATTAATTATATTGACAAATGGCTTAAAGAAGAATAAATATGAAAAAATATCCTCGTATTTACAGTTTGTCTACTGTAGGTATCATACACCATCAGGAAAATGATTACATTTTTCATCCCGCTCGAACCGATTTTATTGGTGACAGCGGTTCTGGTAAAAGTATCATAACCGATTTACTGCAACTTATATTTGTAGGGGCTTCTGCTTTCCGTTCTGCAACCATTCCGGTTCAGGGTAAACGGGAACCTGATGGCCTCGTTTTGCGATCACCTGGTAAATCATTGGATTATGGATATGCATTTGTAAATATAGAAGTTGCCGATGGAAAATTTATTACAGCAGGAGCTTATCTTGAAAGTACTTCCAAAGCCACACGCCCTTTTGTTGTACAGGCTGGGCTTGCTATTGAACAAGGTGAGTTTTCCCCTATGACGAAACCCCTTTATGCTGCCGATTTTCAGGATGACGAATGTATTATTCCATTAGAGGATATTATTGAATACATGGAGGAAAAAAACTTAATTTTTAAGGATTGGCAACGGATTTCTTTTTTTCATAAAGTACTCTATAAAAATAAAATACTACCACTTGACCTTACCGATAAAGATAAAGTACTAAAAGATTATGCGAAGATAATTCAGTCATTTTCGAGGGGGAAAGAACTTGATACTACAAGAAGTTCCAGCTTGTTGGATTTTTTATTCGGGCAGGAAAAAGGAAAAGACTTCATGAATAAATACAAGTCAATTGTAGAAGAAATAGAAAAAAATGCGGTGGACTATGGAAAAAATAACGATGAAATTGTTTTGTTGACACAGAAATGCTTTCAAGTTAGTGATCTATATAAGGTGTTGATAGAAAAAAAGGAAGCAGAAAAAAAATATCTTACTTCCCAATATGTGTTTTTGCTAAGAGACTATAATTCAAATAAAGAAAATCTCAAAAAAGAAGTCTATACATTTTTACAAGCCCAGGAAGATCTATCAGGATTACAAGTATTGGTCCGGTCCGAGTTAGAAGAGGCCCAAAGAAGTCGCGATAAGAAAGAGTCAGCTTATGAAGAAATAAGTGATATTTATAATGAATGGCGACAAAAGAAAAGTTTGCTGGATAATGCTAACAAAATGATTGAACAGTTAAACATTCTTCCTGGAGACTTAGCTGTCTGTTATGAACAATACAGAACTCAAAAAAAGGAATACATTTACTATAAAGAATTGAAGGACAAATTAGTTGGCTCACGTGTGATTGATCTTTTTATAAATTCAGGCTGGAAAGGCGGATTAGCTGCAGGAAATAGTTTTTACCTCCAAAAAACAGATGAATTACGTAACCGTTTATTACAATTGCACATGGTAGAGCAGTTCCACGATATAAATAATCCTAATTCACTTATACGTTGGGCTTTATCGTTGCAACGTAATTTTACAAAAGAAGAAGAAAGCCTAATTTATCATTTTCAGAAGTATGGGATGAATAAACCTAATCATCCTAAACCGCTTGACCGTTATGTTTGCTCCCCGGAAGAATTACTAAAAAATACAAATATAGAACCTGATGCAGAAGGATTCTGGATAAGCCTCGGTGGAATAAACGAGTTTGTAAATTACGTAACAGAAAAACAGCAAAGTCTCAATAATGATCGAGAGACGATTTTGCAATATTTTCAATCGCAGGTGGCTAATATAGAACAGGAGAAAAAAACAATTGAAGAAGAATTAGAACTGTGGAAAAAGCTATATGATATAGTAAATACCCTTGATGCACCTGCTCGTTCAGTAGATATATTTTTCCATAAGCCCGAAATAAAGAAATTTCAGGAAATAGAGGTTTTAAATATCTCTCCCGAACAAATGGAGCAGTCTGTTAAGAGCTTAGCAACAAAAGACTTAATAGAACAGTCCGTAAAAAATGCGAAAGAAGAACAAACATTACTGTACAACCAATTTATGCAGTTTAAAAATATAGTTGAAATATTCCCTGATCTTATACAAAAAGCTACCAGTTTATTAATTTCGATATCAAAGAAAATAAAACCGTATGAAGTAGAGTGGAACACTATTTTGCAGGAACAAACTATTCAAGCTTATAAAGAAGATGATTATATAAATGCTGATAATAAAACTGAGTTTTTTAAGGATGAATTGACCATTTTAAGTAACACTTTGAATAAATGCGATGAATTAATACAGTTGATGACGAATATAGAAAATCAAGAGAACCACCTGAATATGATTGAAACTGAATATATATCACTTTATACGGAATTACCTACTATTGATAGTTTTCCAGCAGTAAGCAGAGAGTCGGTAGAAGAAGCAAAAGTGTTTTATTACCAAAGGAACACCACCTACATTGATCAGTATACCAATATGGTAAAAGGTTTCATACCAAATGAGCAATATAAATTTGAAACTAACCATGATTTTAAGGAATTAATAGCTAATTTGTTGCCTGACTTATTCCCCGAAGATATGATTATTGAAGAGGAAGTCGTCGGTAGAATTAAGAAAAGGCTCGAAGATATTAATGAAAAAAACAGGGAACTGAATAGTAAAAAAATAGGTAAAATCCAGGATTTATTAACCGAAGTGAAACGACAAGTTGAAGCACAATGGGATGAGATTCGTCGTATAAATCGTTTCTTTACGAGTAGTAAAAAGAAGATATCTGGTGCATATAATATGAAACTCGAAAAAACGGATTCTTTACAGTTTCCTGTTAGCTGGTTAAGCCAATTTAAACATAAGACAACTTTAGATAATATGACAGATATGTTCGATGTCTCCATTTTGAACGAATTAAATACGCAAGTATCTATTCGTGAGAAAATTATGAAAGCTTTTTGTGAAATAACCAATAATAATTCCAATGACATAACGTTAGAAGACTTACTGAATCCTAATTCATATATAGAACTGAGCCTTGATATGAAAAATCGTGCCGGACGAAATAATAAAGGAAGTACTGGGCAGACGTATGCTGCCATTGCTCTGTTGTGTATAGCCCGTCTCTCTATTGTCGGTAACAAAAATAATGCACAAGAAGATGGATTACGATTTATGCCCATTGATGAGGCAGAAGGATTAGGTAGTAATTTTGACCTGTTGAGTGATATTGCCAAAGAGTATGATTATCAAATACTTACTTTTTCAATTAATCCATTGGGGAAATATAACGAACAGCATGTATATATCCTTAACCGTAATCCAGATGTAGAAGAAGAAGTAAATTATGCTCCGATAGAGATACGTAGCCGAAATGATATTGATCCGGAATTGGCAAATTTTATAAATGTAAATGACTATGGAAGCTGAATTGACTTGGCGAACACTCACTGCAATGTATTCTCTTTACGAGGGGAACAAAATATCAGCGACAAAAAAAGGTGATAACAAGTTCCGGAACTTGATAAGTAGAAAGTTGGTGCAATATCAGCCAGGTAATCATAATTATTTGATTAAAAGTGAAAAGTACGATGCTTATTTTGCTAAACGCTACTTGGAAGATTATTTGGAATATGACCGTTTTCTGAAGTCTGTACAACCGGATGTGACTGGTCGACAAACATATACAGTTAATGATATCCGTTCTTTACAGTTTATTGCAGATAACAGAGAGCAAATTCGGAGTTCCCTTACGACCCGACATACATTTAGTGAAGACTTCTTTGAACATGGTGGAAGCAAGCATTTGGATGCTTATCAAAGTCTGAACGATTTGGTGCTTTCTATCTTGGGAGTAGAAGATTATCCTCTGGAAGATCCAAAAATGCATCAGTGGAGATTCGTTGTAGATGTTGGTGAACCGCGTTGTATAGTACTTTGTGAAAACCTCAATTTTCTGAAAATGCCCCGCATTGCTCGTGAATACAAAATTGAGTTATGGTACGTAGGTGGAAATAATACAAAAGGAACTCATTTTATTGATGAAAAGAAATTGGATAAACTCTTATTCTATTCTTGTGATTGGGATTATAATGGCTTGGAAATCTATGTTCGGTTAAAAAAGATATTTCAGGAGAAAGGATGTGATATAAAGCTTCTTTATCCTTCAGAACCAATTAAAAAGTATCCGGTCAATATGAAAAAACATAATAGCAAATGGAAAACAACGCTTCCCTTTTCTGGTTTGGAGCAATCCTGTTTTACTTCCAAAGATATTCATTTGATTAATGAATTGATAAGTACGGATAGATGGGTAGAGGAGGAAACGAATGATTTGGTAGCGATGGTAAAGGGGTATATTGATTTGTGAATATCAATACAAGAGTTTGGTACTTATCAGAAGAAAAGAATAAGTTTGCGAAACTTTAGAAAATTGTCATTTGGGGCAAAAATCTTAAATTGGCAAATATGAACTTTTCAAGAAATAAATATTTGTCAAAGCTGATTGGGGTTCAAACAGTTTTTGTTGGACGAGCAGAGTCTGGAGGTATTTGTATTTTAGATTCACTCACTAGGCTTCAACTATAGGAATATAACAAATTGACATTCTGTTAATTCATATACTCTTTCTTTGCTATATATAAAGGTAAAGGACAGTTCAAAAACATTTATCCCCTCAATCCGGAGTTTAATAATGACGGATTGAGGGGCTTTCCTTTTTAGCGGTGACATTCAGATAGTTAAAAATGCAATCATTATGATGATTTCAGGCCAAATGACAGAGATGAGACAAAAACAACTACAATCTGTCACATAAAAACGGCCTATCCAGAAAGAGTTTCCAGCTTTGTAAAAGGTATATTAGCCTACTTTTAGAGTATACCCCCGAAGAAAATTCCCTTATATTCTGCAATGTTAAAAACTTCATTGTAATGATCAGTCCGGTTCATTGTGATAAGTGCCTGGAGTCATTGTGATGACTTCCCCAAGGCATTATGATGATCGGGAAGAATCATTGCAATGAATTTGTGTAAAGGTGGAAATGAGGGTAGGAAATGATGGTGAAAGATGTGATTTTCTTTCTAAAACATGCTTTTTTAGAGATAGTGCCGTTAGCAGAAACTGCGAAAACCGAACAATCTGCAAGCCCTGAATGTTTATCTTTATCTTTTTGATTAATAACGACAAAGAAGGAATAAGTTATGAGAAATAAAGATTTTTGTAGGCTGATGCTTGAGCAGGAAAAGCAGAAGCGTAGTAATGGGGATGAAAGCACGGCTGATCTGTATCGTGCTACCCGAAATCATTTTGCAGCATTCATTCGTGAGGGAGGAAAGAGCGGGTTGCTGGGAGATGTGACGCAGGATGTTGTACAGGAATTTGTCTTGTACTTGAAAGGAAAGAAACTGCGTGTAAATTCGATGAATAGTTATATTAGTAACTTGCGGGCAATGTACAACCGTGCCTGTCGGGGTTGGAAAGGGCGGCCTGAGGAACGTCCGTTCGAGGGGATGCAGTTGCAACGGGAGGAGACCGTTAAACGGGCTGTTCCGGTGGAAGTGATCAAGCAGATGGCTGCGCTTGATCTGGAAGAAGAACCGGAGAAAAAGCTGGCGGTGGATATGGCCCTGTTTTCTTTTTTGGCTTGCGGTATGCCTTTTGCGGATATCGTTCGTCTAGGAGGGGAGAACCTGGTTGAAGAAGGAAAAGTGTTGTCGTATCGCCGGCAAAAAACAGGTGCACTGATCGAGATGGAAGTTTCGGAGCCTATGCAGTTACTGATCGATCGTTACAGACGGGCGGATTCCAAATATCTTTTTCCTGTGTTACAGGAGGGAGCTACGCATGAACAGTATAAACAATGTCTGGCACAGGAAAATCAATATCTGGCAGATGTACAGGTCTTATTGGGTTTATCTGCAAAATTGACGACGTATGTTTTTCGCCATAGCTGGGCATCTGCGGCTTATCATCTGGGGATACCGATCGCTATTATCAGCCAAGCCCTGGGGCATTCTTCCGAAAAAATGACACGCATTTACTTGTCTGCTTTTGATGCAGGTAAGGTAGGAGAAGCAAATAAAAGGGTTTCTGAAGGTGTGAAGGAACTGATGGCTGCATAAATTATCCTTATTTATATAATAAGGTAATTCCCTCTCTTTTTATTTCATATCCAAGCCTTTACAACTTGTGGATTTCGCAAAAGAGTTTGAATGCTCTGCAAACATAGGAAGAATCTTGTGGAAAAACAAAGCTTTTGGGTAAAATCCTAAAAAAAACATATAGAATTTGTATTAATTAACCTAGTTTCCTGCTTGTGACCTTTAAATCATAATTTTCAAAGAATAAGACATAAGGCGGGTGAAGACTGCTGTCTTATTAATATCCGTTTGAAAAAAACTGTTATCATTTTTACATGTTTTTACTCCACAAAATATTGAAATAAGACATCAATCCAAAATATCCCAGGGGTAAAACTCATTAAATCCCCCTTAAAACCGAGGTGCTTTTTATCCTTTTCCTTATTATATAAATAAGGAAGCTATTTAGAGGTTAAACGGATAATCAAAGGCTAGTATTGATATAATATATGTATAGGATAAAAATACCATATTGTCAAATCCCGTTGAAACGGATTTTTCTGTTGCTGGTTTACTGTTTGCTAAAAACAGGTATGACTGCGCAGACAACGACTTATCATAAGGCGGAGTCCTTTTTATTCTCTTTCAGGGAGAACAGCGATATGTTCCTGGCAGATTATGGCGACAATGCTTACCAACTGGAACGGATGGGGCGATTACTCGATGCTTCCCGCAATCGTTTGCTGAAAGGCAACTCCCACCTTTTAATCGTTTCGCATGTGGATGCCTACGGTGGTGAAGAAGAGTCGGTGATCAATGAAGCTTTCCTGCGCGCGAACCGTATCCGTGCTTATCTGAAGGTCCGTTTCGATATTCCTCACGAATGTGTTGCTTTTTATATCGACCGTAGCGGCAGTTACCGTGATCGGGTGCATGTGTATGAGGTATATAAACCACTTCCGTGGTTTGCCAATACCTCGATCCATTACAGTGAGAGCCGTTACCCGGTTGCGATAAAAGCGGCGATCGACCGATATGGTGTCGTTCCTTATGTCGACCTGTACCGCCGTGGAGAGAAGGGAGGTTATGACCGTGAAGTGTATCGTATAGACGATCCTCTTTTTGACCGGACGGAACTGGAAGATTACCGGCTGGCATCGGTAGCGGATACCCTGCGGGTAAAAACAGAGCATAAGATAATTGTACCGGAAGAAACAAGAGCGACACCGGTGGAACAGCCAGTCGTTGTGGGGAAAGCGGAACGCAAAGCTGCATATCTTGCCATTAAAACCAATTTGTTTCCGTGGTGTACAGTAGTCCCTTCGGTGCGTCTGGGAACCGGTGAAACAAAGATAGAAACCGGGTCTTTCATGCCGAATCTGGCACTGGAATACTTTTTTGCCGACCGTTGGTCGATTGCCGTATCAGGCATGTATTCCGATTTCTCTTATAAGAATAAGGTACGCGACCACTGGTCTGTCTCTTCTTTTTCCATCGAACCCCGTGTGTGGCCATTGCGTCCGGGTGAGTTTGTGTGGCTTAATACCGGATTGTTCGGCGAGTACGGCGATTTTGACATACGGGGCAGTGCGATCGATCCGGATAAGGATATTCTCTATGGCCGGACCGGCCGTTTCCGGACGGCAGGTGCCAGTGTTGGTTGCCTGATTCCTTTCGGGAAAGGTTTCTGTATGGAGGCTGGGGTACGGGCAGGTTATCGTTCGGTGTCGGAGGGAAAGAAATACCGTTACGATAAAATGGACGATAAGAATTATCTGGAAACCCGTTTTTCGTCGACAGGTTTTATGATTGGGTTGAATGTCAGCTTGGTATATCGTTTTCAAATCAGATAAGGAAAGGGGGGAATATGGGTAAACATAAAAACGATAGAATAAAGAAATGGGTAATATGCCTGGTCGGCGCCCTGGCCTTGGCGGCATGTACCTATCATACGCCGGATGAAGACTGGGAGGAAAACGGACGGGTACGCTTGCTTCTCGATTGGCAAACCCGAGCACAGCCTTCGGTCATGACTTACCATTTCTATAAAGATGGAACAGGCAGTCCCGTTGTGCGACGTGGGGATGCTTGGGGATATGAAGGAACACTTCCGGCGGGATATTATAAAGTGGTTGTTTGTAATACCGACTGTGAGAATGTTTTGCTGGAGACGGAAAACGGATATGACGGGGCTTGTGGGAGGGCCCGGCAGGTATCTTCCCTGAAATCGTCACCGGTCTTGATCGCACAACCGGGTAATTTGTACAGTACCGGTTGTGAACAAATCGATATCGGGGGCGAAGAAATTGCAGTACGGGAATTAAGTCCCGCCAGTGTGGTTCGCAGGCTGGAGCTGAATATAAAGATCACAAGCGGAGAGACGGGTGAGGTGGTTCAATGTGAAAAACTGACCGGGCGGCTCACCGGTCTATCTCCGGGCGTATATCTTTCAAGTGGCAAACCTTTTTCCGGTACATCTGCCTTTATGGTATTCGAGTCTGAGTTAACCTCTTCCGGAGTATATACCACGATACAGAATCTGTTCAGCCTGCCGGAAAAGGATGCCGGTAGCAGTCCGGTCAGTCTCCTGTTGGACATGGAACTGGCGGACGGAATAGAAGTTTCCACGTCGATCGATATTACAGAAGAGATCGGTAACGCATTCATAGAGAATACGTTTTCGGTGATACTCGACCTGACGGTCAGGTACGATGAAATAGGCGGCTTGACTATTCTGCTGGCGGAATGGAAAAAAGGAAATGAAGGTTCGGGTATCGTCGATCCCTGAAATGGAATAACAATTAAACACTGGTATAATATGAGAACAAGTGAATTTTTAGCAGCAAGTATGTTGGTCGCCGTTTTTCTGGTAGGTTGTACCAACACAGAAGAGCCGGTGACGGCAAATAGTGAAGAAGCGATCCGCATAACGGCGGGTATCGGAGAAACTACCCGTGCGGTGATCGATGCCGGTTATGGCACGGATCTGAATGTGTCGTTTGCCCGGATCGATAACCTGCCCGCAGGGACAAACTGGAATATGCCGTCGATCGATGCTATCCGTACCGGTGGTGCAGGTAATACGGCGATCACTTTCGAGCAGGAACAAAACTATCTGGCGGCAAACGGAGTGTCGGTCCTGATCGGCTACTATCCCCGCAAGACTCCGGAAGCAGGGACGGCCAATCCGTTACGTGTCGTTTACACGATTACCGGAGATGAAGATATTATGGCAACGGAGATACAGACAGGATGGTTGGCAGCCCCGTTCGAAGTATTCACCTTTAATCACCTGCTTACCCAGTTGCAATTTATTTGCGTGGGTTCTGCTGAAGCTGTTGCCAAATGGACGGCAGTCACTTCCATAACGATAAAAAATATAACCACAGAATTGACACTTTCGCTCGATAAAACGACGGGCGCCAGCTTAACGGCTATCGGTGTTGCCAATAAGAGTTTATTGGTAAAGAACTGTCCGGCGGCTGTCTCGGTTGTCGGTCAGGCTACTCCCCGGACCGGCTACCTGATGCTTTATCCGGTAGCGGATATGGGAACGGTTGCGGCTGCGATCGACCTGGAAGTGAAAGCTACTTACGGCGGAGAGGTAAAAACACTGCCTGTTTCTATAACGAATATTGATGGTGGGGTACAGGCGGGACAATCTCACCTGATCACGCTCACCTTTGCGGAGGACGGCACGATCATAGCAGAGGCCGGTATTGCCGTCTGGCAGCCGGGTAATGGCGGAAGTTCCATTATAACCCCCGGAGAATAATAAAAAATCGAATAGTAATAGAATGAATAAACCGATAGTCATAGCAACCGTCGTTATCCTTTCAGGTATCACCGCCTGTTCGGACAGCAATCCTACACCGCAGTTAGTTCCTGAAACGGCGGTTAACCTGGAAGGGGCGATCGGCTTGTCTACCCGCGTTGTAATCGATTCCGGTTATGAAACGGATCTGGATATCTGTTTTGTGCGTCAGGATGAAACAGGTAATACCTACGGTGCGTGGAGTCTGTACAAAGCTGTCCGTAGCGGAGGGGCAGGGAACCGTCCGATCCGGTTTGAGATACCCCAGTTATATCCGGCTGATGGAAGCCATATCCGTCTGCACGGTTATTATCCGGTGGAGAATGAGGTCGATCCGGTAACAGGTAAGGTGATTTTTACTTTAGACGGGATGACGGATATCATGGCAACGGGATGCCTTTCTGCAACCGCTTATGCTCCTGTGAGGACCTGCCTGTTCCGTCATTTGCTGACACAGGTCGGGTTGGTTTGCTATAGCGACCGGGCGGTGCTGTGGGGAGAGATCGTAAAGATAGAAGCAGTGGGAGTCCATACCCGTCAGGAACTCGATTGTACGGATGAGTCTCCCCGGTTGACGGATGTATCTTCCGCTGAAGTAATAAAAAATGTGATCGTGCAAGGGATAACCGGATTATTTCTCCCGCAGGTGGATGAAGGGGAAGGACTGCTTGATGCGCAAGGATATATCCTGCTTCCCGCATCGCTGCCTGTAGGGACGGACGGGAATCCGCTCCGGTTGGAGATAACCACGACGAAAGACGGAAAAGGGAATGAGATAGAAACGATAACGTCTGTATCCATTACCGTAGAAGATGGTTTTCAGATTGGCAAACGACATGTCGTTTCGCTTTTTTTCACAACGGGTACCCGTATACAAACATCTTTTGTCGGCGTAGAACCCTGGACGGATCACGATGCTGATGAATTACCCATCTGAAAGGATGGCTGACATAATTAAGTATGATTTTCTTTAATGTATAATTAAAAAACAAACGAAAATGAAAACAACAACAATGTGGGTTATAGCTATAGCCCTGGTGGCAGCAACAGGTTGCTCGGAAACAGAAACGGAAGTGATCGATTCCGGCGGCGACGATCAGGTAGCTTTAGGTATTTCACCTAATCTAAAGGTGGAAGCCGGAACCAGATCGGCAACTAAATCGGTCGTGAGCGGTGACCTTATTACCTATGCCAATTATACGACTGAAGCTCCGGGATTAGGCGTATTGATAACGAATAAGGCTGCAAATGGCTGGTATACACCTGATGGAACGGACTATACCGGCCACCATGTATGGTATATGGGTGATGAAAGGGGAGCGAATTGGATCTCCATACAAACAAAAGGAGCCACTTTTGCGGATACGAACGAGTCTCCTTATTATCTGACGAAGGATATAGGTAGAGTATATGCTTATTATCCGTATGATGTAACTATAACCAATACTCTTACAAATGTAAATGCGGAAGCCGACCTTAAAATACCCGTAACGGTTTTGAGTAGCGGTGAGATAAACGCTCAAAGAAATAATGCGAAGAAGTATTGGAACGCGGGTGCATGGGCATCTACAGCGAGGACTGACCTGGTCAATCTCAGTTTGCCGACAGAAAAAGACTACCTGTATTTTGGTGCGGATGGCGGACGCTATGTAAATAACGGACGTGCCGACGGATTTTCGCCTGTGACACCGGAGGATGAACCTAATAATCTGGATACGGATAATCCCGGTTACAAGATCAACCTGGATATGAAACATGCGATGGCGATGGTCTCTTTCCGGGTGTACGATGGCGGACGTTTAAGCGGTAATAATGTGAATTTTACGAAATTTACGATTAAGAATCATATCGGTGGTACAAATCTGTTCAAGACCGGTAGTGGAAAAATGTCTTTGACGGACGGTGCGATAACAGAGACAGTTGCAACGGCGGAATTGAGTCGTACGATCACTAATTATGTCCTGATGCGGCAAGTGGAAGCAGGAGAAGGGCAGTATGCCTTTATACAGACCGGGACTACGACCGGTGGGATAAATGGTAAGACTGTATCCAAGTCGGTCAGCGCTATTGTGTATCCTGTCAATTTCGGTAAAAATGAAATCGATCTGGAGATCACGCTTAAAGAAGGTGATAATACTCCCGTCGTGTATCCCGTAACGCTGGCCGGTAATCAATGGGAACCCAACAACAATTACATCTATACACTTTCTGCAGGGCGTAACAAACTCACGGTGATGGATGTCAGTGTTGAAGCCTGGGCGGACAACGAACAGGACGAAATACCTCTGTAATCATATATAAAAACAAAGCCCATGAAACAATTCATATATACACTTTCGACAGTTGTTTTCTTCCTGCTGGCTAACGCTTGTACGGAGGCCACGATCTTTATGGGCGACGGGGGAAATGAAGGCAAAGGCGATGTGGAGGAGGGTGTTCCTTTGAGCGTAAAGAATCTGGGCTTATCGGTCGAGATAGAATCGAGAAGTATCGCAACGGGAGGGGCGGTAGCTAGTCCGGTGAACCCCAATCCGCTTATGCAGGTAGGAGTTTCGGTTACGAAAGCGAATGGTTCCGCCTATGCCAGCGGTACTCATACACAGGTGTTTGTTTACAATACAGCGGCCGTTTTGCCTGGCTGGGAGTTGGCGGAGGGTGAGGAGAGGCTTTTGTTGTTTTCGGAGAAAGGAACCGTATACGGATATGCTCCGGCAGAGAAAAGCGTGTCTTTGTCAGGAACACCGAAAGTACCTGTCATGAGTGGTGTAAAGGTACTGGATAAACAGAAGTTTTACTTTAGCGACACCAGTGATCCGGTAGATGCATCGACCGATATACAGTGGGAAACCGATCAGGATGATTATCTGTATTGTAAAGTGTCCGTAGAGGTAGACCGTTGGCATCCGGAGGTTTCTTTGACGATGAATCATGCATTGGCAAAAGTGAGTTTCCGTGTGCTGGAAACGGATGGCGGTTCGGAGTTTGCCGGTAGCCGGGTGAAGAAGGTCGTGTTGAAAAGTAACAGCGGTTTTAAAAAGTCGACTTCCGCGAAGCTGAACCTGGCAACGGGGGAATTGGGAGGAACGATGGCGACAGTGGGTGAGTTGTGGTTTACAGCAGACGGCGACCTGCGAAGAGTTGGAACGGGGGTTGGTGCTGGTGAGGATGATATCCGTAAGGTTGCCATACAGGCTTTCGGGATGGTTATACCGGTGGCGGACGTCCCTGTGACGTTGGAGCTGACGCTTGACAATGGTTCTGTTTTTACGATGGCTCCGGTGACAGGCGGCGGTGTAAGCACATTTATTGCCAACTGGTTGAAGGGGAACAATTATATCTACAACATCCAGCTATCTCCGCAAGGTATCAGTATTACTAATGTTGAAGTAGCTGGTTGGGCAGAGGGCGGTGCAACGGATGTTCCTGTGGAATAGTGAAACAAAATAATGCGAAAGACGAAATAAAATGGAACGGAATCGAGTACAGTTATATCTGTTATACTTGTTGTGGCTACTGGCTGGTATATTGCTGGTTGGGTGTACGGCGGAACCGGTAGAGGAGATCGTACCGGAAGAGAGCCGGCCGGTAGCCCTTAGTTTCGGCAAGCCCAATTTGGGCGTGCCGGAACTCCTGACCCGTGCCGGAGAGGTTACCACCCCACCTCCAACGCCTTTACCAGCCGGGGCAACCGTACGTATCGGGGCTTATTTCACCGGTAATGTAGGAGATGTGTCGGCAGAAGCTTCCTTCTCTACGGTAGCCCCCTCGTTTGAAGCAACCTACGTGGTAGGGGATGACGGCAGTTTATCCCCTTGCTGCGTGAATGGGAACGGAGAGCAAACGGTGGGTACAGCCAAGGGTTTGACTGTCAGGAATGGTATGTACGATTTCTATGCAGTCTCCCCGGCACGGCCGCTATTGCAAGGGAATGACGGTTTCTATAGGGTAACCGGTATTCCCCATAAAGAGGATGTAATGACCTCTTTTGTTCGTGGTGTGGCTGTGACGAAGACCGCCAGACAAGTGGCACTCCGAACTTTTAGCCGGAAATGTGCGATGTTGGTATTCAATGTGGTCCCTTCACCCGATAATGCTCTTTCTTTCGATCGGTTATACGGAACTTCTCTTGTAATAAGAAATATATCGTCTTCGGGGGCTGTCCTGCTGGCAGGTACGGATACGGGTATTCTTCCTACGGGAGGCGGTATCGGGGTGGATGCGGAAGTTACATTTGCTACAGAAGAATTTGAACCGGTCGATCCTGGTTCTGATCCCGAGAACTGCGGCCTGAACAAAACAAAAGGTGTCGTCCTTCCCAAAGACAACCAGCCTTTCGAGGTAGAGATAACCGTGGTAAGAGACAATGAGGCAGCTACCCTCAAGGCTACTATCGACCAAAATATCTCTTTCGACGAAGGTAAGCGGTACATTTTTACCCTCGAAGTGAAGAATAATGAAAGCAGCCTGATTATGAAGGTACTCGATTGGAATGCAATAGCTTTCAGAGACGACAATGTGGGAGGTCCCGACACTCCTTATCCCGACCCTGACATCAACGAAGGAATAGGTACTACTGTAACCGTTGCCCAATGGGCAGAAATAGTCTGGAGCGGAAATGGGGAGATCGGAGGAAGGGGTAGTATGCCAATTTAGGAATAACTGAGTGAGCTATTTTGAAACAATAAAAACGAAATACAATGAAACGAGTAAGTAAAACATGGTTGTTTGTGTATCTGATCTTACTGGTCGCAGGTAGTTGTACACAGACGGATGTGGAAGAAGATGATATTCCGCTTCATGCCCTTAAAGAAGTGGATGCCGGGTTTATCCTGAATGTGTTGGCTAACCGTACTCCTGTTACCCGTAGCATCATTTTTACTTCTGAAGGTACGATCGAGTCGGATACGCTGGCAGTAGGTGCAAAGGATACGGTACGGACAAAAGCTGCTGCTCCGTTGTCTGAAATACAGGAAAGCCGGATCGCCAGTCTGTGGGTCGGGCAGTATGATGTAGCAACAGGCACGCGTTTGTTCAACCAGTATATCCCTTCTATGACCGGTACTACAGTCAATCTAAAACTGAAACAGAGCCATAATGGTAGCAGGAGCCGTGTCTATTTCGTATCGAATGCGGGTGACCTGGGGGCGATAGCCACTGAAGCGATCTTGAAGAAACATACGTTGACTTATGTTTCTACGGCCGAGGGATTACCTGACAATAATTTATGTAAAATGATGGGATATTGGGAAGGTGAAGTGGCGGCCGGTGGTGTAAGAAATATAATGGTGGCATTGACCCGCCTTATCGCTGCGATTACGTTTACTTATTCAACAAGTGCTGATTTTACATTTAGGCCTACTTCCTTAGTTTTGAAAAATGCCCCGACCGTATCGCAGGTGGAAGCGCCAACGGAACAGTTGACAACAGGAGGGATCAGTTATAATACATATACGGGTACGGTTAACCAGACAGGCGCTACTGTCTATTGGTATCTGCCGGAGAATATGGCGGGTACTGTGAGTGGTGAAAATGCTGTCGACTCGGAGAAAAAGAAGACCGGTCAGGGTGTAACGAATGCTACCTGTATCGAGTTGACCGGAACTGCCGAACAAGGCGGTGTAACATATGGGGATGTTACTTTCCGGTTTTATCCGGGTAGCGATAGGAACAATTACGATATTGTGCGTAACTCCCGTTACACGATGGATGTTACTTTGATAGGCATAGATGTTTCCGACGAGCGTATTACCGTCGGTGAGATACCTCCTATCGTAGTCGACCCTACTAAAATGCCGGCTAAAAAAGGTGGTGAAAAAGAGATACAGATCACAGCTCGTCCGGGGCAGCCGTGGGTGTTCGATATGCCTGCCTGGCTGTCAGCCATGTTGGACGGCCAAAATATTCCTTCCGGTGCAACCATTACACATCAGGGACCAGCTAATGTGGTATTCAAGGCTGTGGAAGCGAATCCGAAAGCAGAAAACAGATCTGTCTCTTTTAATATTGAAGTCAATGGTGTCGATCAGGAGATAACGATCGTTCAGGCAGGTTCTACCCTGACAAAAGAAAGTGATATATCACTGGATGCAGAAGCCGGCTCTGAAGGGTTTTCTTCTTTTACGGCTACCGAAGGTTTGCAATGGTTGGCTTCCTTAAGTGGCGACGGCTGGCTGGATTGGTCGGAAACCAATCCGGGTTCTTCAGGAGCTGAAGCAACAGACGGAGCACAACCGTTAAAAGTAAAGGCTATTGCCATTAATCCGCGGGCACAGGTACGTAGCGGTAAAATAACAGTGAAAGCCGGTGCTTCGGTAGGGGATGCCAGCTATACAAGTCTGAAGCAGGAAATAACCGTCGAACAGGCAGGGGCTACAGTAACCGGCTCAACAGTCAATATGAGCGCAGAAGCGGCAGTCGGTCAGACATCGGCGTTTACTGCTACAGCCGGTTTGGACTGGGCAGCTAGTATAACGAATGGTAATTGGTTCACACTCACCGGAACAACGTCGGGTAATCCGACGACCGGAAATGCCCAGAACATCACTTTTGAAGTGTCTTTAAATCTGTCGTCAACCCAGCGAAGCGGTGAAATCACTGTTCGTGCGGGCGATGAGACTGCAGGCCCGACAGGAACGATCACCATAAATCAGAGTGCTTCAGAATTTAGTACTACCAATGCAACAACAACAATAGATGCTGCAGCCACCACCACTACTGGTTCGGTTACTGCTACTACCGGTCTGGCATGGACTATATCTCCTGAAACTGATAATGGAATAACCGTGAGTCCTACAGGTGGTATTGGTAGCGGTATGTTAACATTTACGGCTTCTGTCAATACCGGTGCTGAACGTACGGGTTCATTTACAGTGGCAGTTACGGGAGCAAGTCCAGCGCGTACAGCTACGGTCACGGCTACGCAAGTGGCAGAAATTCCGGCTTATGTTGGTAATCTCCAGGTCTGTAAGACTGATGGCGGTAGGATGACTTTTAGTGCTGCTAACAGTTATTGTCTTAATTTGATTGCAGAAGGGAAGGAGGACTGGCGTGTGCCTACGCTGAATGAACTGAATATTATGTATTCAAATAAAGGTTCGTTACAATCCGTAATAGGATTCACTGCGTTCGTAAGCAATTACTACTGGTGTAGTACTACTGGTGGTGTCTACGGTCGTTATGTCAAGCACTTAGGTAATGGTGATATTGGCAGCGATTTAGATACCAACAGCGACTATATTCGTTGTGTCCGGCCTAAATAATCCCAAACACAGTAAGATTATTGAAATTTAAAAATAAGATGTAATAATTAAATACAACATATTATGAATAAAGCAGATTTAGTAAATAAGCTAGCGATGAAAATGCATATAACTCAGAGCCAGTCGCGAGAATTTCTAAATACCTTTCAGGAAATGGTGACTGAAGCGATTAAACAGGATACTTCTGTTATGCTTCAGGGCTTCGGGTGTTTTACTCCCTGGATACAAAGAGAACGTGAAGGACGAAACCCGAAAACAGGTATTTCCTGTGTGATACCGCCACGTACAAGTGTCAAGTTCAAACCTGGAAAGTTTTTTCTAAGGGATTTGAACTCATCCAAATAGATAACAAGTAGGAGACACGGACGAATTAACCTTATAGAAATCAACTCTGTGTCTCCCTGCTTCTATTTTTATTCCCCTCAATTATTTATTAACGCCTATTAGATACATCATGAAGAAACAAAACAAATTAGAAGCCTTATTTCCCAACGGAAAAGTCCCAGACGTGAACGAGTTTAACCGCAATCTTGATAAAATGTCGAAGGAAGGGCGTAACCATTTGCTTGAAAAAATTTACAAGTTAGCATTTACTGTATGGGTAACCTTGCCTAAAAAACACCAGAAGTTTATCGAAGAAGTTATCGTCCATGATCGGCAGTCATATGTTGATTTCATCATTGAAAAAACAGTGATGACCTGTCTCCGTTGCCCCCTCCAGTTTCCCGTCTTGTTTATCCGGATGCTCCATTTTACGGAAGTAGTAGAGCGTACCGCACAAACTTCAATAAATCATTTATCAATGTCTGTTCTTATCTGTTTCCTAATTTGCGGCAAGATCGGTACGCTTGCTGGACATATCAGTAAAGGGGGGATTACTAGTGGGGAGGTGCTGGTGTTGGCGGGGAAGGTGAGGGTGGGGGATTATTGCGAGGGGTAATGAATGAGAAAATTTTCATTATCGATTTCAGAGGAAATACAAACCTAATTTCATTTGTTCTAAGGAATATAAAAGTAAACATAATTTTTTTGAAATGTTTGATTGAGTAGTACTATTGACTTTGCTTGTATTGAAAGTGGACTTAATAGTATTCCATAACAAGTACTTCATTTTATTGTTCTTTATCCGATAAATTCAATCTTTTTTGATATTCACTTATTAGCTTTTCATACATTTCTTCCGATAAAGCTTGTACCCGCTAACCCCTTTACAGGAATAGCTACTGAAATGGCAACGATCACTTCGATATTCCACCTCGAAAAAGAAAAAATAACAGTAACGAATAAAAATAGAGATAGTATGGCTAAGAGATTGAAAATTGAAGGTGTTGATGCAATAAGTGTTTTGAACTTCAACTGGTCTATGAGCGAACCGTTAAAGGGTATTCTGAGAGTGGAAAACACGACGGAACAAGTGAAAGCAATAATTTCAGAACCGCAACAAATATAAACGAAGCGTAAAATACGGCAAGTGAACTGATTATACAGAGTGAAGTAAGTAAGCTGAACTCACTAATTCGGCTAAAACACCTATTCAAAAATGCACCGGCGAAAAGACAAAGATGGAAGCATTGGAACAATACCGCTAGACCTTCTTACAGGTTTCCAAGATTGATGACTGTAAACCTATGTTTGTGAGTTGCCATATATGGGCCAGATTCGATGAGGTTGTATACAGGCAGGGAGGTAGAAAGATGAGTGTATCGGGATTGATTGAGAATCTGGCGCTGCATCATCTGGAACGGAGGGTGATTAAGAAATTTAATCAGAAATAAATTGATAATAAACTTTGCATGAAGTTTATTCGCTTGTTTGAAGATAATCTTATAACTTTGCAACATTAAGTGATAACACTAATTAGTTTATGTTTGCAGGTTCTAAAAAGCTTTGCAAATGAAGAATTTGTGAAGCAAGTACAACATGAACTAAAATATAGGATGAAATACTTAATATAAGAATTTAAATATGGCATATGCTTTAAATTTTATAGATTTGTTTGCCGGTGCAGGTGGTTTGTCCGAGGGGTTTATTCGGGCAGGGTTTACCCCTATTGCTCATATTGAAATGAATAAATATGCTTGTGATACATTGCGTTCAAGAATGGCTTACCATTACCTGATACAGCACAATAGATCTGATGAATATGTTAAATATCTAAGAGAGAAGCAGGAAGGAGAAAGCGGAGAGAAGCTTTGGCTTACAGTACCTAAAGAAATAATAGATTCGGTAATTAACAAGGAAATATCAGATAAAACGTTACCTGAAATATTTTTGAAGGTTGATAAACTTAAAGGAGACAAACAAGTGGATCTTATTATTGGTGGACCGCCTTGTCAAGCTTATTCCCTTGTTGGACGAGCTCGCGATCCCGAAAACATGAAAAAAGATCCGCGTAACTTTTTGTACAAATATTATTTGCAGTTTTTGAAACGGTATGAACCTAAAATGTTCGTCTTTGAAAATGTGCCGGGAATTTTGTCTGCACAAAACGGAATCCATTTAGAAAATATAAAAAAAGGAATAGATAAAGCAGGCTATGAAATTGAGTTAAGAAAACTGAAAGCGTCTGATTATGGAGTTCTTCAAAATCGTGAAAGAGTTATCATTGTTGGTTGGAAAAAGGATTTAAACTTAAAATATCCTGAATTGAAAAAAGAAGAAAATCCATATAAAATTTTGCCCGATTTATTTTCAGACCTACCTGAAAGGCAGCAGGGAGAAGGTAGTTTAACTGGATTTGTTCAATATGAGACTTCGGCAACAAAATATTTAGAATGGTCAAAAATTCGGACAGAATTAGACTTTACTACACAACATATTGCCAGACCTCATAATCCGGTTGATTTGGAAATTTATAAACGAGCAATAAAATTGTGGCTTGAAAAGAGAGAGAGACTTAATTACGCAAATTTACCGGCTGAATTGCAAAAGCACAATAATAAGCAATCATTTCTTAATCGTTTTCAAGTAGTCAATCATGACGGTTGCTGTCATACTGTCGTTGCACACATAGCCATGGATGGGCATTATTATATTTATCCATCATTAAAACAAATTCGCTCAATTACCATTCGCGAAGCAGCACGAATACAAGCTTTCCCTGATGATTATTATTTCGAGGGCAGCCGCACTGCTGCTTTCAAACAAATTGGAAATGCAGTGCCTGTAGTCTTAGCAGAAAAAATAGCTAATAAAATCAAAGAGCAGTTTGCTTATGGACTATAGTAAATTACAAAAGGCAGAAGCTATACCCGAAGCCGCCTCAATGATAGAAACATTTCGAGCAATCGGTTACAGTTTAGAAACCGCCGTTGCTGATATTATTGACAATTCTATTTCTGCTAATGCTAAAAGCATATACATTAATCGCTTGTGGCGAGGTAGTAAGTCCGTTATTACCATAAAAGATGACGGAGATGGTATGAGTAGCAATGAAATAATCCAAGCAATGCGACCGGGTGCGCAAAATCCTTTGTCCGACCGTTCTGAAACAGATTTAGGGCGTTTTGGGTTGGGATTAAAAACCGCTTCATTTTCACAGTGTCGTAAACTTTCCGTATTAAGCAAGCGCCAAAACGCTCCCGCTGCGTTTTGGTCGTGGGATTTGGATTATGTTGCTCAAAGCGACAAATGGGAATTGTTACAATGGATCCCCGAAGAATTTACAAATCAGCTAGACGATTTGCAATCGGGTACGCTTATTATTTGGAGTGATTTAGACAGAGTTTTGCCACTGCAAACGGCTGAAACAGATGATAATGCAAAGTGTAAATTTTCAGATTCTTTGGATAAGGTGAAAAATCATATTGCAATGACTTTTCATAGATTTATTGAAGACAAAACAATCAAAATCTTTTGGGGCGAAAACGAGATACCCGCGTGGAATCCATTTTGCCCAAACGAAAACAAAAGGCAGGAACAGCCAACCGAAAATATTAATGGCGGTGTGAAAATGAAAGGATATGTTTTGCCTCACAAAAATAATTTTTCGTCAGAACAAGTATACAAAAAAGCCGAGGGAATACACGGCTACCTCGCACAACAAGGATTTTATGTTTATCGTGGCAAACGCTTACTTTTGGCGGGCGACTGGTTGGGCTTGTTTCGCAAGGAAGAACATTATAAGTTAGTCCGAATACAGATTGATTTGCCGAATAAACTTGATACCGAATGGCAGATTGATATTAAGAAGTCAAAAGCATACCCGCCCCTGGTTTGTCGTGAGCAATTAAAATCTTATGCAAAATCAGTCCGTACCATTGGTAGTGAAGTTTACCGGCACAGAGGCAAAATTTTGAAACAGCGAGCCGGACAGAATTTTCAACCGCTCTGGGAAGAAAAGGTAAAAGATGGCAAATGGCTTTTCGTAATCAATAGAAAGAACACTGTTATTGAAAATCTGAAAGAGTTGGCAAAAAAGCAGCCAGAACAAGCAATCAACAATCTTTTGCATATTGTAGAAGAAAATCTGCCAACAAAAGCCATTTACATCAAAATTGCCGAAAATGAGGAGAAAGAGAAAACGCATTTTTCAGACGAGTACGGCGATATTGTAAAATCAATGCTTGCTCTGATGTTTGAAAATCAAATAAAACAAGGCAAATCACTTAAACAAGCAAAAGCATATTTGAAAACAATAGAGCCGTTTAACAATTACGAAGATTTAATAGACGAATTACAATGAATGATAACTATCAAGTAGTCATAGAAATCTGTCAAAGCATAATCGGCAGAAAAGTAAGTGTTACCGACAGTGAAATAAACGAAGCAGTCAGTAAAGCGAAAATGCTTTATTCAGATGTTGATACTGTAAAATTGAAGAACGATTTACTTTCAATGTACAGCGTTAAGATTGACACTTTTCAAATTTTGGAAGGCAGGCAACGCCGCGAGCCTTGGCTGAAAGATTTTCGGGCAGACCAAAAATCAAAGTGGGAGTTTTGGACCCGTTACGCTGAATATTTGGAAAAGCAAAAAAAGTTTTCTCCAAGTGTTATTTTGCAGTTGGACGAACTGACAGATAAAGTGCTTGATAAACTTTTTAACCCGCAACGTTCTGAAATTCAAATTTCTAAAAAAGGGCTTGTTGTCGGACAAGTACAGTCAGGAAAAACAGCCAATTACACAGGGCTGATTTGCAAAGCTGCCGATGCAGGCTTTAATCTTATTGTTGTTTTGGCAGGTATTCACAACAACCTGCGTAGCCAAACCCAAAACCGCATAGACGAAGGTTTTTTGGGCTTTGATACGCAGTATGAAAGAGCCTACACAATGAACAAGACAACAAAAATAGGTGTGGGGCTTATTCCGGGGTTTGAAAATGCTATTGCAAATTCATATACAACGAGTTTGGAAAAAGGCGATTTTACAAGCAGGGCAACCAATACAGCTGGTTTTAATTTTAATGCGCCGCAGCCCATTTTGTTGGTAGTGAAGAAAAATGCCTCTGTTTTGAAACGCTTGTGTACTTGGTTGCAAACACAAGCTACTAACGACAAAATAACAAACAAGTCTTTGTTGGTTATTGATGATGAGGCTGATAACGCCTCAATCAACACCAATGTTAAAGAATTAGATCCAACAGCGATAAACAAAAACATTTGCAAAATCATTTCATTGTTCAATCGTTCCGCCTATATTGGCTATACGGCTACGCCGTTTGCCAATATCTTTATTCCTCAAAACGAAGACGATTTGTTTCCTCGTGATTTTATCATTAACATTCCTGCACCGACAAATTATATTGGTCCGGAGAAGGTATTTGGAACTTCCATAATTCCAGATGATACAAACAACGACTTACTGCCAATCGTTTGTCCTATAAAAGATTATGATTATTTTGTGCCACAGAGACATAAAAAAGATGATGATAAACCAACTTTTAGTGATATTCCAGAATCGTTGAAAACTGCTATAAAGTGTTTCATTGTTACTTGTGCAATCCGAATAGCCAGAGGGCAGGGAACAAAGCATAATTCAATGCTCATCCACATTTCACGCTATCAGATGTGGCAAAACCACATTAAAGAATTAATTGAACAACTTTTCAACTATTACAAACATGAGATTGAAGCAAGTGACCCCGCAATTTTGGAAGAGTTTAGGAAAATTTTGGAAAATGACACTGCAAATTACAAATCATACAAAACCGTTACGACTGAAATTCAGCAATCAAAATTCGGCAATATTGATAAAAATTTAACGATTCATTCTTGGGAAGAAATAAAACCATTGCTTTTCAAAGCTGTGCAAAAAGTTGAGGTAAAATCAATTAACGGTACTTCGGGTGACTGCTTAACTTATTACGAAAATGAGAAAACAGGCATATCGGTAATTGCAATTGGCGGCGACAAACTTTCGCGAGGTTTGACTTTGGAAGGGCTGTCTGTTAGTTACTTCTTGCGGGCTTCAAAAATGTACGATACACTTATGCAAATGGGACGTTGGTTTGGCTATCGCCCTGGCTATGTAGATCTGTGTCGACTTTTCACAAGTGAGGAATTAAACGAGTGGTTTAGGCACATTACTATTGCTAGTGAAGAATTAAGAGGCGAATTTAACTACTTGGCAGAATCAGGAGGAACACCCGAAAATTATGCTTTGAAAGTACGGACACATCCCGGCTGCCTGCAAATTACCTCAATTTCAAAAATGCGATATACAAAACAAATTTCTGTTTCGTGGGCAGGGCGTTTGATAGAAACTTATCAATTACCAATGGATAAGGGGATTAAGAAAAGAAATTTGATTGTAACCGATAATTTTATTTCTGCATTGGGAACACCCGAACAGAAAGGTAATAATTATCTGTGGCGTAATGTTTCGTCCGATGATATTTGTGATTATTTTTCAAAATTCAAGGTTGCTGACAGTTTGAAAAAGGTCGATTTGGATATGATTGGCAGTTATATTCACGACCTTGTACGGGCGGGTGAACTAACTTCATGGAGTGTGGTTGTTATGAATAAAAATCAGTCCGAAGTGCCGCACATTTTTTCAAACGGTATACGGACTGGCTGTTTTAATCGTAGTCGTGCCGAAGATACGAATTGGAATACTTACTACATTCGTAAAAATCATATTGTTGGCAATCAAACCGATGAATTTATCGATTTGGATGATGATTTGTTAGATGCTGCATTGAAAAGGACACAACAGCGAAAAGCAGAATTGGACAAATCGTGGGACAAGGATTATCCCGCTCCCGAAATTGTCCGACAGGAGTTCCGCCCGCGTACAAATCTGCTTTTGATTATTTATCCGCTTAATCCTGTTTGTGCAAATGTACTCAATAAACTAGGTGAAATACAAAGCGATACAATTTCATATAGTAAAACGGACGAGCCATTTATTGGTTTTGTGATTTCGTTTCCGAGCAGCAACACCAATATTGCTGTTTCATATGCAGTGAATCAGGTTGCGGAATTTGCGGAAACAGAAGCTTTGTTTGACAATGAAAACGATAATGTATATGATGAACAATAATCATATTCTGGAACTTTGGAAAGCATTAGAAGAAGAAAAAAATATAGGGCTTGTAAAGCGCTTGTATTCAAGCAATGTACCGTTTTATATTTACGGTACATTTCAATACCCAGAAAGATATTATGGCATAGCATTCACATTCAGTAACGACATACGCATTGATATTTCATCTTTTGACAACTTGCGAGAATTGAAAGTAATATTGTTGACTGACACTACTTTCTTAAATTCTCACCTGATGATAATTCAACTTTTGCACCCTAACAGCCGCGACATTTTTGCAACGCTGTGCGAAAATCTGATACAGTCGATTATCAAACTCAACACCGAACAGAAAATCTGTCGTACTGTTGTCAATCAGTTAGAAAAGTGGAAAATACTTTTTGAGAAAAACAATTCGACGGGGCTAACATCCGCCGAACAACAAGGGCTTTACGGCGAGTTGCACTTTTTACAAAAGTTTCTCGCAAAAAACTGCACTCCTCCCTGCGATGTACTGCATACTTGGGTAGGCGTTGATAAGGCAATGCGCGATTTTCAAGGTAGTACTTGGGCGGTCGAGGTAAAAACTACCTCAACCAACAATCCACAGAAAGTCACTATTAACGGCGAAAGACAGTTAGACGAAACATTGCTTGAAAACCTGTTTTTATATCATTTTTCGGTTGAAGTATCAAACGGCAACGGTCAGACACTTTGCCAGAAAATCGCAGCAATTCGTAAAAAACTTGAAAATGACACACCTGCATTGTCGCTTTTTAATACTAAACTATTTGAAGCTGGCTATTTAGACAAGCACGAGTCGTTTTATCAGGACAGATTTTATCAAGTCCGCAACGAAAATTTTTACAAAATCGAAAACGATTTTCCAAGAATTAAGGAGAACGAACTGCGCCGTGGTGTGAGTGATGTAAAATACTCAATCATTCTCGCAATGTATGATGAGTATTTAGTTTCTGAAAATCAACTTTTTAATACGGTTAAATTCTTATGAACGAAATAAACAAATACTATCAATCTCTAATTCAGGATATTGTAGCATTGCAGGCTAGTAACGAAGAAGGCGACACACAAGAACAGACTTTTACCCGCATTGCCGTTGATATGCTTGCAGAGGCAGGCGAAACTGAAAATGCTGCTATTGCCTACGATGAAAAGGCATTAGGAACACGCAATCAGCATAAAATCAATGCTTATGCCATATCCGATAATTACGAAACAGTTGATTTGTTTATTTCCATTTTTGATAGTTCTGGAGAAATAAAAACAGTAGCTAAAGCAGATATTGACACAGCAACAAAACGAATTATAAACTTTTTTCGTAAAGCTATTTACAACGACTATGTTAATGAAGTTGCGGAATCGTCGCCAATCTTTGAGTTTGCCAATACTTTGGCAAATTTTCCTGAACTCAAAGAAAATCTTGTGCGCGTCAATGCCATGATTTTAACTAATGGCGAATACAAGGGCGAGTTCCCGCCGAGTGTACAGATTTGTGGTTACAATGTGTTTTACAGGGTAATAGACATAAATTATCTGTATAAAATTTCCGAGCAGTCACGCGTCCCAATTGAATTAGATTTTGATAATTTCGAGGGCGAAAATTTTGTAATCCCCTGTTTGTCAGCAAATACAGGTAATAAAGATTACAAGGCATATATTGCGATTATTTCGGGTACTTGTCTGTCAAAGCTGTATGAACGATATGGAGCACGACTGTTAGAACAAAATGTAAGGTCGTTTCTGCAATTTACAGGTAAAATAAACAAAGGCATTCGCAACACGATAAAAACCAGACCGCATATGTTTCTTGCCTTTAATAATGGCATTGCAGCCACTGCCGATTACATTGAACTTGACAAAACAAACCGCTATATTAAAAAAATCCGTAATTTACAAATTGTGAACGGTGGGCAAACAACCGCTTCTATTTATAACACAGCCCGGAAAGATAAGGCAGATATTTCAAATATATTCGTTCAGGTAAAATTTTCAATAATTGAAAATCCTGAACAGTACAGTGATATTGTTTCTGATATTTCGCGCTGTGCCAACACTCAAAATAAGGTTAATGATGCTGATTTTTCAGCTAACAATCCGGTTTTGATTGCATTTGAAAAGTTATCGCGCTACATTCTTGCGCCAGTAACGGCTCAAAACAACCTGCAAACCTGCTGGTTTTTCGAGCGGGCACGGGGGCAGTACAAAACTTTGCGTAGTCGCGAGGGCTTTACCAAGTCCCGCCAAAGTGCATTTGATCGTAAATATCCGAAAAGTCAGATGTTTACAAAAGTTGAGTTGGCAAAGTTTATCAATGCCTATCAGGAAGTTTGGGACGGTAAAAAGTTAGTGATAAGTCCGAATATCGTTGTGCGAGGTAATGAGAAGAATTATGCAAAGTTTATTAATGATAATTTGCCTGATAACATTAAGAAAATCAATAATGTATATTTTGAAGATACGATTGCAAAGTGTATTCTTTTCAAAACTGCTGAGAAACGTTACGGAACAAAACAGAACGATTACAATATTGGTGAATTGCGGCAGGTAGTTGTACCTTATACTTTATCACTGATTAATATTTTAACAGAAAACAAATTAAACCTATATAAGATATGGAAAAATCAGCAAATTTCGCAACCACTTTCCGATTGTATATATGATTTGATGAAGCAGATTAATAAGTTTATTTTGGAAAAATCGCCTGTTACTCATTATATTGAATGGGCAAAGAAAGAAGACTGTTGGGAACAGGTAAAAGCACACACTTGGAGTTTTAATGTTAATGAGATAAAAGATGATTTGATTGACGAAAAGAACCCGCCGAAACGAAGTCTTGTAGCTGATATCGAAAACTCGGAAGAAACACAGAAGCATGAAGAAAACATAATCCGTTCAATTCCTTTTTCTCTTTGGAAAAAGATTGAAGCATGGGGACGCGATTCGGGGTTTCTCTCTATTCATTATCAGTCAGCAGCAAGCGATACTGCGTATAAAGTCAAGAATAACAGAAAAATGTCTGATACAGACCGCAACAAAGCAATATCAATTTTCGAAATCGTTTGTCAGTACAATATAGAATTATTGGAAGAGGCTGACGATTTGTCAGCACAAGAAAAAGCTGCAACAGAAACGCCGAAAATAGACAGCAATTCAAATTCAAATGAAATCACCTTGGAACTCATTCAAAAAATGGTTGATTGGGATCGCCGCAAGCGAGTTCTGGAAGATTGGAAATGGAAAGTGATGGACGATGTTTTGCAAGGAAGAAAGCCATTAGACAACCGCAAAAAATATACTTTTTATTTGAATTTGGAAAAACTAAAAAGGCACGGTTTTACAGAAGAATAGATTATTTTTTCGCAGTTCGATGATACTTAACAATCTCTTCGGCAACCATTAAAACTTCATTTTCGCGCTGTTCATAAAATTTCAAAGAAATTTTCTTTGGCTGATTTTCGAGTATTTCTGCTTCTACTCTGTCAATCAAGGGAGTGAGGTTATGTTTGTGCGTGTGTCTTATTTCACATTCCCAGACTGTTATGATATTCCAATCCAAAGCTATAAGTTTCTGTAAATTAGTTTTATCCCTTTTAACATTGGAAGTGATTTTATCAATCCAGAATTTTGTATTTGTCTTTGGCGTGTAAGCATATTTGCAGCCTTCGTGCCGATGCCAGAAACAACCGTGCAGGAAAATAACCGTTTTGTATTTCGGCAAAACAATATCGGGCTTTCCGGGCAGGTTTGGAACATTCACACGATACCGAAAGCCCTTTGCAAAAAGGGCTTTGCGCAATACCAATTCAGGTTTAGTATTTTTAGACCTGATTTTTGACATACATTCCGACCGTTTATTTTTGTCCCAAATATCCATTTTTTTAATTGCCAAATTACTATGTACAAAGTTAGAATTTAATTAGCATTCAAAAAAATCTTTTCTGATTTTTCATCAAAATGTTTATAGAGTATTGGTGGTTTTCAAAAAAATATTAACTTTATGTCGAAGTTATTTTAAGGTATGTGAAGTACATATAATCAATGCTGCCAGATTTTCGCTAAATTGTTACTAACAACTTATTACTTCTCAATTATAATCTATCAGTCAGATAAATACAAGAAAGTTTCTTATCCAAAACAAATATGGTGAAAGTATTTTATTACATGCATATATTCTCCGGTTATTTTTATATCCTTTTGTTGGCTTCTATCTTTTTTGTCGATTGCTCAACGGTTGAGTAATCAACAGCCTCATAATAACTCTGTAATATTGTATCATAAACGATATAATAAGGTCAATATGAATAACAAAAAGCCGGACTTGCGCTGGAATTATCTTAAAAGTGAACAGAATAGAGAAGTTACTTTTACCGAATAATCTAGAACCTGCTGGAGAACGATATTTTTAGATTAGAAGGAGTCCGTTTACTTACCAAAATCTCCGGCAGGATACTTTTGAGGGGTTGTAATGACGGCATGTAACCCTTTCATCGTGACAAAAAAAGATTTATTACAGCAACTTGGATGTGCTGTGTACCATATTGTAAGCAAAATGTAAAAATAAAAGGTTATGAAAAATGATCAAGACTGAAAGCAGTTCATTGGCTATGTTCGTGAGAAGCTACAAGAAGTCCTTCAACATGCTGGTCGTGCAGTAACATATTTTATGAGGACAATAATGTTGAATTGTCCATACTATAATGAATTTATTCTTAACCCGTGCCGATGAAATGCCACATCGTTTTTATAGTATGTCGGCAGAGATACGTAAGCAGCGTAAAGGCTATTATGAGATATTGGAGAAAACACAAAAAGGTGGTGTAGATGTAACGGGGTGGTTTGAATGGTTTCTTGATTGTTTGGAAGCGGCATTAGTCAAAACTGAAAAATCAATCAGTACGGTTTTACAGAAAGCAGCTTTCTGGGATAGGTATCGGTTAGTCTCCATGAATGAACGGCAAATAAAAATGGTGAATTTGCTTTGGGATGGTTTTGATGGAAAATTAACCTCTTCTAAATGGGCTAAGATTACAAAATGTTCTGCTGATACGGCTTTACGTGATATACAGGATTTGATGACCAAAGGTGTGTTGCGTAAAACGGATGAAGGTGGAAGAAGTACCAATTATGAACTTGTAATGTGATTGTTTGCGGAGATTAATGTCTGTATTTGCCGTATGATATGCGGAGAATATGAGTGCTAATCTCCGCATACAGTATACTGGCATCACTTGTTTTCTATAAATGACTTATATTCTGTTATTCGATACCCTCTCGGGTATTTATTACGTGATTATATTAAAAAGAGTACCCGAAAGGATATCAAATTTGTTATGAGAAGTCATTAAATAATTTAAATCTATCCTTAAGAATTCCGTTGAATAATCATTATTTCCCTAGTAAACGTTAAATAAGAACCTGAATCCATCGGTGTGATAGTTCGTGAAAAATGGTGTTTTAAGATTTTGGTTGTTCCTAAAGTCTTATTATATACTGTTTTACACGATACTCTCGCGCCGATCTTTGCATATATTCCTACCTGTACCTTTGTATCGTTCCCCTGGAAACAGTAGTATTAATCATTAAAATAAAAAAGCTATGACACTGAAATTTAGAAAGGTGCAGCGCAAGGTTCTTAGCGGTGACGATAAGGACAAGGTGAAGACTTATGCGATGGCACGGTCGTCGAACTATTGCGATATGGATAAGTTGTGTGAATTGATCTCCAGCCGCTCGGCGATGTCGAGTGCTGATGTGAAGGCGATACTTGATTCGTTGAACTGGGCGATGAGCCTGGAGCTTCGTTCGGGTAGTATTGTACAGGTGGGTGAGTTCGGTAGTTTTCGTCTTTCGATTCGTTCGAAAGGTGCGGAGACGGCGGATGCTTTCAATGCTTCCCTGATAAAAAAGGCACGGGTGATATTCTCGCCGGGTACCAGTCTGCGCTGGATGAGTGAGATCGTGAAGTTTGAAGAGGATGAAGACACGAAATCTAAAAAAGAAGAAAATCCGGATGATGACAGACCGGTGATTGAATAATTAAAAATGGTAAATAGGGGATTACCTGATTGAAAGAGAAAGGGGGGACGTATGAAAAAAGTTTCCTTTATTTTAGGAAAGAAAAAGCTTTTTCTTTCCTAAAATAAAGGAAAACTTATGAGGAAAGAGGTTCTCAAATCGCTGATTGCTATTAAGCAAAGTGAAATCCTGTTTGATGTGATAGAACGGGATGTGGAATTGCCATTTGCCTATTATCACTTGTTTAATATGGAAGATCTGTGTTCTATTAAAGCCTTATAATCTATTTTCATTTGATTTGGCAAAAATGAAATTTCAATAAAATCATACCATAGCGGTAATACTTTTCTAAATTTGTTGTATGTATTTTCAATAATCTTATCTTCAACTTTCATTGTTTTTAGTAGATTGTCAAAGTCAGATCTCTTTAATTTTCGTTTTTTTCCGTTCAGAGTCAGAGCAAGTTCTTCTGTGTCTTCAGGTATGACCAGCTTAGTCGATAAGAGATCATAAGCAGGCGTTAGTGTGGTTTCTTTTATCTTTTTATAGAGGGAAAAGTTTTTTAGGTGCATGTCTGCATTACCTGTAAGATAACAGAACAATAAAATCTCAACGTAATTGATCAAGTCCAGGACTGGGTACGCTGAAAACTCTACAATCTTCTTGGCTTACTATACATATAAATTTTAGCTTGTTTCATGGTTCTATTAAATTATTCCTGTCCATAGGCACGGCACCAAGTTGCATTCCGAACAGTTTTAATACCTGATTTACTTTATCCATTTTCAAGGTTTCTTTTCCTTGTTCTAGTTCGCGAAGAAAACGGAGTCCGACACCTGCTTTCAGCGCGAACTCTTCACGTGATAATCCAAGCGACTTGCGCTTTGATTTTACATATTCATTTAATGATAAGTTATTCATTTTTGATACCTCTTCGGGTACAAATATAATGAATATTTCTTGTTTGATACGAGAAGTCATTAAATAACCTAAATCTATCCCTAAGAATCTCACGTAATAATCATTATTTTCCTGATAAACGTTAAATAAGAACCTAAAACGATCGGTGTGATGGTTCGTGAAAAATGGTATTTTAAGATTTTGGTTGTTCCTAAAGTCTTATTATATACTGTTTTACACGATGATCTCACGCCGATCTTTACATATATTCCTACCTGTACCTTTGTATCGTTCCCCTGGAAACAGTAGTATTAATCATTAAAATAGAAAAGCTATGACACTGAAATTTAGAAAGGTGCAGCGCAAGGTTCTTAGCGGTGACGATAAGGACAAGGTGAAGACTTATGCGATGGCACGGTCGTCGAACTATTGCGATATGGATAAGTTGTGTGAATTGATCTCCAGCCGCTCGGCGATGTCGAGTGCTGATGTGAAGGCGATACTTGATTCGTTGAACTGGGCGATGAGCCTGGAGCTTCGTTCGGGTAGTATTGTACAGGTGGGTGAGTTCGGTAGTTTTCGTCTTTCGATTCGTTCGAAAGGTGCGGAGACGGCGGATGCTTTCAATGCTTCCCTGATAAAAAAGGCACGGGTGATATTCTCGCCGGGAACCAGTCTGCGCTGGATGAGTGAGATCGTGAAGTTTGAAGAAGATGAAGATACGAAACCTAAAAAAGAAGAAGGTTCCGGTGGAGATGACAGACCGGAAATTGAATAACTGAAAATGGGAAATTGAGGATTACTTGATTGAAAGAGGAAAGGGGAACGTATGAAAAAAAGACTGACTATTCAATTGGTAATGGCAATCCTGCTCGTAATGAGCGGGATTGTTCTTCTTTTCTCCGGTTTCTGGATTGCTCCGAAAGGGGAGATTCATAATAGTGTGCTGGTGGCTTTCGGGGAAACCTGCACATTTGCCGGAGCTTTGTTTGGGGTGGATTATTCGTATAAAATTAAATCGGTACAAAATGAAAGAGAGGATAAGTAGGAATTTTACTTGGGAAGAAATGACGTATAGCCGGGTGGCGGTGGAGAATGGGTTGCTGAATGAGCCGCCGTTTGAGGTGAAGCAGGCTATGATGGAGTTGGTGAAACGGTTGTTACAGCCTTTGCGGGTGGCTTATGGGAAGCCGATTGCGATCACAAGCGGTTACCGGAGTCCGGAGGTGAACAGGTTGGTGGGCGGCGTGCCTTCGAGCCAGCATGTGAAGGGGGAGGCTGCGGATTGTTATGTGCCTGATCCGAAGGAGTTGTTGGATGTGTTACTTTGCTGTAAGTTGCCTTTCGATCAGGCGATTCTTTATAAACGAAAGAAGTTTCTGCATTTGTCGTTTCGGGTAAATGGAGAGAATCGTTATCAGGTGATCATTAATAAATGAAGGGGGGTAGGTATGGATATGTGGGGTAGAAGTTTATTTGTTTCGGTTGGTTTGTTGGTTGTTTTGCTGCCCGGTTCTAGTGCCGGGCGGCGTAGTGTGCAACACCAGGAGATAAGGGAGGAGGTGCATAGCTTTCATAGTGATAGTATGTTGTTGAAAAATCTGTATCAGGCTTCTCGCAATAAGGTGATCGATATAGAGCATATTGTGTTTGATAGCTGTCGGTTGAATGGGGTGCAGTCTGTTACTCATGTCGCTATTAAGGAACAGGGGGAGGAGGTGGTTGAGTCGGTTGTTAGTTCTGGTTCTGTAGATGAGAACTGTTTTACTGGTTCTGATTCTTTTCAGAAAGGAAGTACTGTGGAGTTTTCTTATCCAAAGCGGATGTTGGTGATTGGGGCGGTGTTGTTGTTTTGTTCGTTATATATAGGTATAGCATTTAGAAAGCAGAAGTAAACTCCCAAATCCAGTTATTCTTTTATTTTGTTGATAACAAGGAATTTGCAGATATGGGTTCTTGGTGGCAAGGCAAGAACCATAAAGATCAGGATGAAATAGATATTATCGGATTGTATGCGGAAGAGAAACCGGATTTGTTCGCATACAGTTTACATATCTTCCATACAGAAATTTCTCACTTCAATTTTGTATTTCGAAAGTACTTTATTTCGGACTATTTCAACTTTTTCATTGAAATCGTTTGGGTTGAAGTTTTTGCGCTGCCGTTTTACTTCGGCGACTAATGCACGTTTATCATCTGCATAAATGCCTATTATATCTATTTCACAGGGATCTTTTTCTTTTTTGCTTTGCCACCATGAACCAATATTTCTGAACTCTTTACTTTCGATCATCATTTGCCTAAAATACATTTCAAGTGTTAACCCTGAATAGGTCGGATAGTCTTTTTTTATAATTTCTCCAAGTTGGTCCAGGTTTTCTGTTTCAATGAGATAATGATATTTGATGAAATATCGGAACCAAAATCGTAGGAATAAGTCGGAAATTTCAAAACGAACGGTTTGTGTACCTTCTTTTGCAAAAATAGGCCGTTTCTTTGCTATCAATTCGTAATCTTCCTCTAGTCTTCTTATATGACCGGCTATACTGGTCTCTCCCATATTTTTTTCAAGTTCAGATAATGTATTTCGGCCATTAGCGATGTCTGATAAAATAGCAAAATAATTACCATACTTTTTACCAAATTCTTGTATTAACAAAGCTTTGCCCTCGCTAAGGAATGGAGAATCAGATCGTACTATGTAATTAACCATGCTTTCCATATCTGTACATCCGTTTTGCATAAACAGGTCTATGTATTTGGGAACTCCTCCGGAAAATGTATATAGGGCCAGTAGATCCTCATGAGTATAGTTCGGTTTATAATCAGAAAGAATTTCTTTCAATACGGAGGTAGAAAAAGGCTTTAGCTTTATAATACTGTCACACCGACCATATAGTGGCTCCTTTGCATTTTGGAATATCTGTATCATAAGAGTGTATACAGAACCGCTGGCAATCAAGTTGACATGTGTCGTGTCTTTATATCTATCCCAGATGTCTTGCATTTGGCTATATACCGTCGGGTTGATATAGAAAAACTCCTGAAATTCATCTATTATCAGGTTGTAGGAAGTGTTCTTGCCTATATTCATAAGCATTTCAAAGAGTCCTGCGAAAGAGGATATTTCATTCGGAATATAGGTATTTAGTGCTTTGCTGGCTATTTGTGCAAATTGGCTGCAAAGCTGAGCTTCATTGCTTCGGCCTACAAAGAAATAAACAGTTGGTGTTTCTTCACAACTTTTGAGGATAAGCTTTGTTTTTCCAATGCGTCTGCGTCCGGTTAAGACCGTCATTTGTGAATGGTTGTTAAAAGCGATTTTCCTTGTTTTATCCAACAGTTTCAGTTCTATTTCACGATTATAAAATTTCATGATAGTAAATTTAGTTCATACTATTTTGAAAATATACGACAGTAAACTTTACGGCTGTATATTTTGCAAATATAGTGTATTTATCTATGAGTAGAAAATATATGGCCGTAATTTATACCGCTGTATATTTTTGCGGGATGGGTGGAGAATGGGTTGTTAGCCAATGCAGTTACGACTGCTTGCTTGCAGGCAGGACGCAAGTTAGGCATCGGTATTTTATGAGATATTAATAGTATTTTCCGATTCCCCCAAATCCAGTTATAATTTTATTCTCTTTCGTTTTATTGATAAAGTTGTTTAGTCGTTTTTCAAATTCTTCAGGCCGTTTCCTGGCTGCTTCAATGTATGCAATTCGGATACGTTTATATGGGGCGGAGAAGTGTTGATAATTTTTCCATGCTGTTTTATCTGCTTTCAATCTGTCAATTATATCATCTGGAAAAATAAAAGGGTCAGACAAAATAGTTCGTATTTTATCCTCAAATTTAGGGTGTATCATTTTATTTTCCAATAACCATTTAAGTCTTTCTTTGTTGGCTTGCGAGTATGTACTTTTAGGGTTTCTAGGCGTGAAACGCTGAATTTTATGTTCTTTGTCAAGTGATTTTATCGTACTGTCAATCCATTCGAAACAAAGGGCTTCTTCAACGGCATCATTGTATATAATGCTTTTTTTACCTGATGATTTCTGGGGAAAGACAAACCAAATTTCGTCTTTGGTTTCAAAATTGTCTGTCAGCCACTTTCTCCAATCTTCCCGATTTTCAAAGTACTTTATTTTATTCTCTGTTGCCATAATGGTCATCTTTTGGTAAACTCAATCGGTTCGATGTCATAATTTAGGGTTTTGATGTCGCAGTCTTCGTAATCTATCCCGTAACGCATCCTGATTTCAGCAAAATGCGGGCAGATATACGAAGGCATAGTCGGGTCGACAGAACACCAACCGGTTCCTTCTATGTAGCATTCGGGCCAGGGATTGATAGTTGTGAGTGATATTTCGTAATTATCTGCGTTTTTCGAAATTTGGGTAATCCGCTGGGGATAACAGTCTATTGCTTTAATATCGGGCTTCTTCACTGTAAAGGTGAAATTGACGGTATCCTGATTAGCCAAGCGGAAGTATTTGGAATATGATTGTGCAAAAACTGACTGTGCAATAAACATACACATACTCAGCATAAATAGGTATTTACTCATGACGTTTCGTTTTATGATTTACAAACGATGACAAAGTTAGTAAATATTTAGATGTTATGATGATTATGGGGAATAAACCTTTGGATGGGGAAATTTTCAGGTAGACTTGAAAAAAGTATCTTTTTTGAGAAGATTATCAAGTCTACCTGAAAATTTTTGTTTGTAGAGTAAGTGAAAACTGAAGTGAAAAACAAATTACTTTTTCAGTAAAATTGATTCTATCTTTTCCTTTAACTGGTCTTTAGGCATTGCTCCCTGAAGCATCTGGGGCTTTCCTTCCATAGGGATGTATAGAAGGGCCGGTATTCCCTGAATGCCGAATGCCTGGGCCAACTCTGTTTCTTTATCTACATCGACTTTGTAAATGTTGATCTGTCCGGCATATTCTTTGGCAAGTTGTTCCAGTGAAGGAGCGATCATCTTACAGGGACCGCACCAGTCGGCGTAAAAGTCGATGATGGCAGGTCTATTGCCCAGATATTTCCATTCATTCGGACTGGCTTCGTAATTATATACTTTCTTCAGAAAGTCAGCCTTATTGAGGTGTACAGGAGCTGCTGTCTCTTTTCCTGTAGTTTCGGTGTCGCTTGCTGCTTCGTTGTTTTTAGCCTGTCCTTTGCATGAGGCCAGCGTCATAAAACCAACCATTAAAGCTAGTAGCGTAAAGAATTTTCTACTTTTCATTAGATACAATTTTTGATATTGATAATTAATATGTCAAATCCTGTTTCCAGGTGATACCACTTATATCTGTCAATATAAGTTCGTAATTTCCTTTTGGCAAATCAGCCAGTGCTTTATCCTTTAACGTTAGCTCTGCTTTACTACCTAATGGTATGACAAGGCTATGTTTACCTGGAACAACTTTTGCCACATAATTGTTTTTGATGTCTTTTGCCGGAAATTCGGATAATTCTTCTCCGTTCCTGTTAAGAATAATATTTCCATTGGTATCTTTTAGAGTGATACCGATCAGAAAAGATCCATATACATCGGCACCTTCCACACGGTAAACGGTGAATGAAAGTTTATCCTGATCCAGACCGGCTGCTGATATCTCGATTTTCGGTTTGACAGATTTATTATGTAATTTTCCCCATACTCCGTTATGAAATACCTGATTAGTCAGGAGTGTCAGGAATAATATGGCCGTAGCACCTGTGATCGACATTTTTCCTAATACATTATGGCTGACAGGCAGTGGACCGGAGGTCAGCCATCGTGTCCATCCATATTCGTTGAACTGCGATATTCTGGAAATAAGCTTATTATCGAGTGAAAACTTTCCTCCACCTGACAGGAAGATCGTGAAACCGGCGGCGATGCCCAGAACGCCTATTTGCCATTCATCCAGACAGGTTGTTCCCAGCCAACCTGAACCTAATAATATTCCGGTAGCAAGGCTTAACACTCCGATACTCATCAATCGGGTAAAGAAGCCGAGCATGAAAAGCAATCCGACAATTCCTTCAATGATTGTAAATATAACCATCGACCACCAGAGCTGTTCCGGATTGGATACGAGATATTCGATGAGAGGCTTTATACCGAATGAGTTGGGAAGAAAATGATTGAATTTTTCTCCAATGTAACCGGCTGTGTCGGGAATCAATTTATTTTCCAGTATCAACCTTCGCCAGAAAGCGGAAAAATAAGTCCAGCCAACAACCAGGCGCAGTGCAAATGTAAACATTCCGAATAAAGAATATGATTGCTGCATATTCTGTTTTTCTTCTATTTCCATATCTATAAGTTATTTATCTTTATTTGTTGAAACTTTATTTTCTTTTTGGAAAGAGCTGAAAAGTAATCCCCCGATGATGCTTCCCCAAATCGAACTGTTGATTGGTGAAGAAGTTATAGGGCATGTCCCTGTTGTACAACCGATAAATTTCCAATAAAGAAATCCTCCAAGTGCGCCTATTGCTATCCCCAGCAATGTGAGCCAGTGTCTTTTGATGTATTCTCTTGCCATTGTAAAATCTCCTAGTGTTGTTGAGTTATTAATATCTTTTCCCTTGCAAGGATTATAATACAAACGTATATTGTATTTTCTAATAAAACAAGTTTCTACTGGAAAATATATATAGGCGTAACAAACTTTCACGAAAAAGTCTATCAACAGCAGTTTCAAAACCGATTTATTGTGAAGTTTTTTTTCTCCTTCGCATTTTTATACAAAATCGTATAGTGGACTTTATTCCCTGTTTGTCTACTTTATAAACATTATAAGATAGAATGGATCTTTACTATCCGGGAAGTCGATTTTCAGCAAAAAACGGCCGATCGGATTTGATATGATTGAAATTATCTATCTTTGTGGTCAAAGAAAGGTAATCAATGACTCAAAAATATCCATCCGCTTTATTGGAAAATGCAGTAAATGAGTTGGCTTCTCTTCCCGGAGTGGGGAGGAAGACGGCTTTGCGACTGGCTTTATATATGTTACGCCGGGATGAAGGTTATACGGAAAATTTTGCATCCGCTTTGCTGGCCTTGCGGAAAGAAGTGAAGTATTGCAAAGTCTGTCATAATATCTGTGACGATGAGATGTGTTCTATCTGTGCTGATCCTAAACGGGATCAGTCGACCGTTTGTGTGGTTGAAAATATCAAGGAAGTAATGGCGATCGAAAATACCGGGCAGTTTCGTGGTGTTTACCATGTTCTTGGAGGGATTATTTCGCCGATGGACGGTATTGGCCCGGGCGATTTGCAGATAGACAGTCTGGTGCAGCGGGTAGCTAACGAAGAAGTAAAGGAAATTGTCCTTGCACTTAGTACTACGATGGAAGGGGACACGACCAATTTTTTTATCTATCGCAAGCTATCCCCTTATAATGTGAAGATAACCGTCATTGCCCGTGGTGTTTCTATTGGTGATGAGATTGAGTATGCGGACGAAATAACATTGGGACGTTCTATTGTGAACCGTACCAGTTTTAATGACTCAATAAAAATATAATCTGATTCTTATGTACGAAACCAAGATTTCCGTTATCATCGTAAACTATAATGTAAAGCATTTCCTGGAACAATGTCTTTATTCGGTTCAGGCTGCTGTTGCCGGACTCGATGCTGAGGTTTTTGTTGTGGACAATAATTCGACGGATGGTTCTGTCGATTATCTCCGTCCCCGGTTTCCGGAAGTGATATTTATAGAAAATAAGGATAATCCGGGATTTGCCAAGGCCAATAATCAGGCGATCCGTCAATGCAACGGAGAGTATGTTTTGTTGCTTAATCCGGATACAGTGATAGGCGAGGAGAGTCTTCGAACTCTGTGTTTCTTCATGGATGAACATCCGAATGCAGGTGGGATAGGTGTAAAGATGCTGGATGGGCATGGGGTATTCCTGCCTGAAAGTAAGCGGAGTTTTCCTTCTCCCTGGGTTTCGTTCTGTAAGATCTTCGGTTTGTCGAAGTTGTTTCCGAAATCCCGTGTTTTTTCAAGATATAGCCTGGCGTATCTGGATAAGGAGAAACAACATAAAGTGGATGTGCTGGCCGGTGCATTTATGTTGCTGCGCCATGAAGCGCTGGATAAGACCGGACTCCTGGATGAAGATTTCTTTATGTATGGCGAGGACATCGACCTGTCGTACCGGATGGTGTTGGGTGGCTATAAAAACTATTATATCCCCGAGCGTATTCTTCATTATAAAGGAGAAAGTACCAAGCATGGCGATATGAAATATGTAAAGGCATTTTACGGTGCCATGTTGATTTTCTTCAAGAAATATTATCCTCATTCCGGCTGGCTGATGGGATTTTTTATCCGGCTGGCTATCGGGTTGCGTGCTTCAATGGCTGCTTTATCGCGTTTGTTGGGAGTAAAGCCAAAGTCCAAAAGCAAGCATAAACGCTTACTGGTTGTTTGCCGTGAGGAAAATTTTGAAGCGATTAAGGCTGCCTGCGTAAAACAGATGCCGGAACTGGAACATGTAAATCTTTGGGACCTGGATGAGGAACGTGTAATGGATGCTATCTGCCGCCGCAATCAGATGAAGGAGTTTACGGATTATGCTTTTTGTTATCCGGATGCCCGTTTTGAACAGATGCTTCTGTTTATGGATACGCTGGTCGACAAGAAAGTTACTTATCATATTTATTGTAAAAAAAGCGGACAACTAATATCACCGGGAAAATAATATGGCACAACTGGAAAATGAAACGATCCGTCTCCGTGCACTAGAGCCGGAAGATCTGGAACTTTTGTATCGCTGGGAAAATAATCCGGAGCTTTGGAGTCTTGGAAATACAATGTCTCCTTATTCGCGTTATATACTGAAAGAGTATATTCGTGAGTCGCATCGTGATATCTTCGACCTGAAGCAGTTACGCCTGATGATCGAGCTCCGTTCAACGGGGGCGGCTGTCGGTACTGTCGACCTGTACGATTTCGAACCGCATCATCGGCGTGCCGGTATCGGTATTTTACTGGAACCTGTTTATCAGAGAAACGGATTGGCTACCGAAGCAATGAATGTACTGATGGATTATGCGTTCTCTTTTCTGAAACTGCATCAGTTATATGTGCATATACCCGTCGATAACGAGGCCAGCAAAGCTCTTTTTACCCGCTGCGGATTTACCGTTACAGGTATCATGACAGATTGGATCATCACAGAAAACGGGTATTCTGATGTACTGATGATGCAAAAAGTAAATAAACAAATTGTGTGATAATTTAATTCAGATAAGGATCTTTCGGATATTTAGTCCATGCCTCGTAGTTACTGCCTAACTGTTCGAGTGAGTTCTTCCAGAAACTTTCTCCATCGGCAAGTAATACATTTTCTTTAGCTGCGTGACTGACTACCCACGAGTTTTTATTGATCTCGTTTCCCAACTGTCCTTCCGTCCATCCCGAATAACCGAGGAAAAACTTTACTTTTCCTTCAATCGAATGGCCATTCTGTATATAACGTTTCAATGCTTCGAAATCACCGTCGAAATACAGGCGGTCTTTGATCTTTACAGAGTCGGGTACGATTAGATCTCCCAATGAATGGATAAAGAACAACCGGTTGGCACTTACCGGGCCACCCAGATAGATTGGTATTTCCGGATACTCTTCCAGTTCCGGAAAAAAAGTATTTACAATCAGATCCGTTTTCTTATTTAATACAAACCCCATCGATCCCTGCGTATTATGTTCTACCAGTAGAACAACAGAACGCTGGAAATAAGCATCTTGCAGGAAAGGTTCTGATATGAGTATGCTTCCTTGTGCAGGAAGGAGATTATTATGCGTAATTTTGAATATGTTATTATATGTAGCCATAGTGAAGATTGCTTACTGTTGTTAGACAGGGACAATATATGGCTTTTGATGTTAAGAAGCAAACGAAAAACCCGGCATTTGGGTTAATAAGTGTAAAATAAATGCCGGGTTTGTGTTAATTATAAGGTATGATTTTCTTTGAATAGCTTTAAACGCTCTTCAAGCAGATCATATTGATGCGGTTTGATAAACGAAGTGCAGGCGCGAAGTCCTTCCTGATTACTTCCTGTCGTGCTTAATGAGATAGCACTTACGCCGTAATAGATCAGTTCTTCCATTAACTGTCCGCCGGTCATTCCGGGATAGGCGATCGTGAAATAGAAACCGTCGGCAATAGGCTCGTTGAGGTCATGGTCGTAAACGATTGTAAAACCATAATCTGTAAAGATTTTCTTTAATCTTTCTGCACGGCGTCCATATTCTTTAACTTCCGAGATAAAATCAAACTGTCCGTCGGATGCAGCTTTGAACATGGCAGCCAATGCAATCTGTGCCGAGTGGCTGGTTCCTGATGACAGGGCGTATAAAACACGGTGAATATATACTGTACCGAAAGTGCCACCGCCATAACGCTTGGTCAGTCCCGGATAGGCACGATGGTAAAGTTTATTGGAGATAGCCGTCACGCCGATACGCTGTCCGGCATAGCTGAATGCTTTGGAACCGGATATCTGTAAAATGTAATTATCTGTATAATGGGCAACGCTTGCCTGGTAAGGTGCTTCAAACGGTTTGCCAAGTTCTTTGCGGAAGTCCATAGCGAAATAGGCGAGGTCTTCGATCACGATCGTATCGTATTTGTTTGCCATTTCGCCGATAATCTTCAATTCATCGTCTGTCAGGCAGAACCAGGCTGGGTTGTTGGGGTTGGAGTAGATCATAGCTGCGATATTGCCTTTGGAAAGATGTTCTTCCAGGATGGCGCGCAGTTTTTCTCCACGGTATTCGTATACGTCGAATGATTCGTATTTATAGCCCATCACAACGATTTGTTGTTTCTGGACAGGAAATCCCGGGTCGATGAACAGGATGGTGTCTTTTCCTTCCGTGCATTGTCCGCTAGTGAGGAAAGAGGCAAATGTTCCCTGCATGGAGCCGGTTACCGGAACACAACATTCCGGAGCAATATCTATATTAATGAATGCCTTGATGAATCTGGAGGCTTCTGCTTTTACTTCCGGCGTACCGTTGATGTTCGGGTAAATGGAAGCGATGCCGTTCTGTAATGCTTTGACTTCTGCGTCTACACCCACTTGTGCCGCTTTTAATCCGGGAACACCCATTTCCATGTGTATGAACTCGGTATTTGTTTCCTGTTCCAATTGTGTGGATATGGCAACAACTTCACGAATCGTTGCTTTCCCGAAATCCGGTAATCCGTAGCCATCTATTATTCGTCTGGCAGTCTGATAATCTACTGGAGTATTCTTCATGTCTGTTATATTTATATGGAGGACAAAAGTAAAAAAATAATCAATCCAATGTGAAATATTTGTGTGAAACTGTTGTATAATTAAAAATATTATCTACCTTTGCACCGCAATCGAGAGAGATGCAATACAAAAACATTGGTTCGGTAGTTCAGTTGGTTAGAATACATGCCTGTCACGCATGGGGTCGCGGGTTCGAGTCCCGTCCGGACCGCTTAATAATATAAGCATAGATAAATCCTGCAAAACATTTGTTTTGTGGGATTTTTTATGTGGTTATGCTTCCTGTCTTTAGGTGTTTCGGATCAAGTTATATTATCGTTTATTAATTTATACACCCACATTCAGTAATTAAGGTTATAATATCTGTAATTTGTCTACAAGACAATGCGATATAAGCCTTTACCTTTGCCTTATGAACATAAATAATAAACCAGATGAAGGAAATATTGAAAAACAAGTGTATGGCAATGGCTGTATGTCTTTGCATCACGGCAAATCTATTTGCGGCAGACAATCATTTAAATAACGATAGTATGGAAAAGAATTTGAATTTAACAGAAGAGTGGGACAAGGTGTTCCCGCAGAGTGATAAAGTGAATCACACGAAAGTGATTTTCCACAACCGGTACGGCATTACTCTTGCTGCCGATCTGTATATTCCGAAAAATGCCGGAGGTAAGTTACCGGCTATCACTGTGAGCGGCCCGTTTGGGGCGGTGAAAGAACAGTCATCGGGTTTATATGCGCAGACTTTGGCGGAACGTGGTTTCCTTACCATCGCTTTCGATCCGTCTTATACCGGTGAGAGTAGTGGTGAACCCCGTTACGTCGCTTCCCCGGATATCAATACGGAGGATTTTAGTGCGGCGGTTGACTATCTTTCCACCCGCGACGATGTGGATGCGGAACGTATCGGTTTCTCGGTATTTGCGGATGGGGCGGTATGGCACTCAATGCGGCTGCTATCGACACACGTATTAAAGCGACCGTCACTTCAACGATGTACGACATGAGCCGTGTAAATGCCAATGGCTATTTCGATGCGATGGATGCCGACGCACGTTATGAACTTCGCAAACAGCTTAATGCACAACGCACGGAAGATTACAGAAACGGGACATATGCCCTTGCCGGAGGAGTCGTGGACCCATTACCTTCCGATGCTCCCCAATTTCTGAAGGATTATCACAGTTATTATAAAACTCAGCGTGGTTACCATAAGCGTTCGCTTAACTCGAATGGCGGCTGGAACAAGACTTCATCACTCTCATTCATCAATATGCCGATACTATCATACAGCGATGAAATCCGTAGTGCGGTATTGATGATTCACGGAGAGAAGGCACATTCACGTTATTTCAGCGAGGATGCGTTCAAGAAGTTGAAAGGTGATAACAAGGAACTATTGATTATTCCCGATGCGAACCATACGGATTTGTACGACCAAATGAATATCATTCCGTTCGACAAACTCGAACAGTTCTTTCATGAATATCTGTAATATAGAGTAAGGACAGAACGATTTCCACGGTAGTTTACTGTGGAAATCATCTTTATCGCATTTTGCAGATCTTCCTGTAGTCTCCGTCGCTTTTTTTCTTAAAACCATTACTTAGTAAGGTCTTTATTGAAATAATATTTTCTTCCGCCGGGTCTGCGGCTATTTCTTTTCCGCCGATTTCAATAATTTTATCTTCCAGTATCTGAATGATTCTTTTTCCGATACCCCGATTCAAAAACTCTTCTTCACCAATCAGATAACCGATTTCATAAGTGTGATTTTGTTCTGCCACATCTCCATACATCTCCTGAAAATCGTGTCCTTCTTCTTCCAGGCTTTTTAGAAAAAAGCAATCAGCATAAAGACAATATCCTATTTTCCGGTCGTTATAGTAAACAATAAAGTGTTTTAAAAAACTGTATTGCCCATTCCTCTCATTTATTTCGTTTAGCCAATCCTCTTTTTCTCCAAACCATTTTTTTATATATTCTTTATCTAGCCATTTATCAAATAATGGAATATCTTCTTCCTGGATAGATTTTATTACAATTTCGTTGTTATTTATTATCATTGACTTATTGCTTTTGAAGCGATTTACTCTGTAAGCTCCTGTTTTTATATTTGTTATCTCTTCAAAGTTAGTAAATATCAGGAAGGTACAAAACTCATACCCATACAAAAGAGAATCCATAGACAGATTTACGCCTGGTAGGTAGTTCGCCTATTTTGATATAAAAAGAGGCAACTGTGCCATAGGCTTGGCACAGTTGTGCGCTATGTACTGCACTTTATCCTAGTATATTCAGAATTTGCTCCGGTGTTGCTTGCGGCAATAATTGTGTGAGGTAATCTATTAAGCGTTGTTTTGACTCTTCCGGTGACCGGTTGCCGGCAGCCTGTACTTTTTCTTTGCCGAACAGTACTTCCGGTGTTGTATATCTGGCGATACCCCATCCGTAAGGCTCTCCCTTCTTGTCATATCGGTATTCGAAATCAGCCACAACGAGCCATGTTCCCATTTGCAGCCGGGTTATGACTGTTTCAAATCCATCTCCTTTCGGTTTTGTCTTTTTAAGTAAAGCCTGTGTTTCGCTTGTCTCCCATGAATCGAACGGATTGACACTTCTTTTGACCGGCTGCTTCTTGTAACCGCACAACGCTTTTATCTCTTTGGATAGGAGGGACTCATGCTCTGTGACTGTCTTATAAATAACGTTACCCATACTTTGTAAAGGTTCCGCTTTCAGATTGTACATAGCACGCCTGTAGTTTATAAGTTCCGGAAACCATTCCATGCTGACAAACCCTGCTTTCTTCTGAAAGAGTTTCCCATAAGCACAATTGAAATTTCGGATAACAGGCCCTTTCCATTCCCACGGACCCTCTTCTTCATCGGAAAACCATAATTCCTGCGGGGTAAATTCTTCAATGGAAAAGTCCGTAATATCATTAGCAAAGAAGGGGAGAAATCCCATCTTTAAAACCATCTTTTCCAAATCTTTGCAGCGATAAATCTTTGTCATGCGGCAAATATATGAAATTACGCTTAAACCATATGTTATTATATGATTAAAGATAAATTATTTCAGACTCCAGGGGAATGCAATCTTATCCAGAAGATCTTTACGGGTAGGAGGGAGTTCACCTTTTTTCAAGGCTCTGCGTTGTACGAAACACCAACTGCCGAGTTTGTTCTCACGGGCGGTTGGCCAGCGGTTGTTTTCTGAGAAGAATTGCTGTAGTTTTTCATAGTTTTCCATCCAGATATCATCGATAGTCCAGATAAAACCTTCGGCTTCCATCCGGGCGATGCGTTCAGCTGAAAGTAAACCTTGTTTCCGGTTCTTGCGCTGGGTGTTACACCAGCTGCCGGCTTTACCTTCATTGCTTTTGGGCCAGCGTTTATGTTTTTTGTAGTAGGCAAGTACTTGCTGCCAGTTCTCCGTCCAAAGCGAATCCAGATCCTGTTCCCACCAGAACCCGATCGAATCGAGCAACCGGATTCTTTCATTGGAAAGGATACCTTTCTTTCGTGCCTGCCGTTGGGTGTTGCACCAGGTATTCAGTTTGTTTTCACCGCGTTTGGGACAACGGTGTTCTATAGCCATAAATGCTTTCAGTTCTTCAAAGCAGTTCATCCAACGACTATCCTGTACTTCCCATTCGAAACCGATCCGGTCCAACTGCAAGATATAATCTTCCGACAGTGTCCCTTTCTTCCGGGCAATCCGTTGGGTATTGCACCAGTTTCCCAGCTTCCCTTCGGCTGCCTGTGGCCAGCGTTCTTCACGCTCCTTATATTCGATCAGTCGTTCATACATCACCGGCCACGCATCCAACTCCGCCAGCATATCATCCACACGGGCACGGATATCAGACAGGAATCCCGTTACCTCAAATTCCATAAAACCTTTAAAGCTTTTCGGGGCACGGATTGCCGGATGATAAGCCAACTCCCTTGACATCGCCTCATAAACAGAACGACCCGAAAGGTTATTGACGAAGTCCAGCACCACCGGATGACGGTCCGAACCTGCTTTCAGGCAACGGCCCAACTGTTGCAAGGCAACCACATACGATTCCGTCCGTCGCAGGAACATGGCGGCATCTACTCCTTCCACATGCAACCCTTCGATCAGCATGTTTATGGAGAAAAGTACATGCAGTTTTCCCGTTTCCCTACGGAAACGACGCAACGTCTTTTCATTCTCCCGGTTACTCAGCCCGTTATGGATCTCGAATGTTTCCGTCTCAAAGCCTGCCTGTCCGAGCCAGTTCGAGACTTCGGGAATCATATGCTGAAGATCTTCCTTGTCTTTACAGAAGACAAGCATTTTCTTTACTTCTTTCGGCAAATAATGCCGGATCAGTTCCGATGCACTCAACGAACCGCGAAAATCCAGTCGGGCAAAATCTATTTTGTCTTGAATACGCTTACGCCTTTCAGATGTACAGTCGCTCCTGTTCAGCATACGCTGTACTTTGTCCAACTGATTGTTCAGATCGAATACGCTCTGCACCAAAACCGGAACAGGCAGTATCTTATAATACCAGGCCATAGACAAAGACAGTTCATGGAACAGGTTCCCCTTGAAATAGACTTCTACCGTATCGAGCATCTCTTCAGGACGTATCGGGGTTGCCGACATTCCCAGTACACGGGCCTCCGGATTGTTATCAATGACTTCCTGTACGGCTTTTCCCCATACCTCCGCTCCGAAATGATGGAACTCGTCGATAATGATATGATCCGCTTTGAGTTCACCCACTGTTCCACGATTCAGGACTAATGCCTGGAAAGTCCGGTAGGCGACATGCGGCATTGTCCTGCCGATTGCTTTTTTGATCTCGGCAATGATCGTAACGTTAGGAGCGATAACCACTATATCATCTTCCGAATGATTGACGATATAGCGGGCAATCAGGTAGGATTTTCCTGTTCCGGTCGCCTGTACAACCGCTCCGATCCTGTTTGTTTTGAATCCTTCCTCAATGGCCCGGTAAGCCGCTTCATTATGTGAAAACAGTTCAATATGCTTTCCTGTTTCCAAGCTTTTCAGATAGCTTTCATCCGAAACTGTCAGTCCGTGCAGTTCAAAGGAAAGTGCCTCCGGCAGATAACCGCCGTGAGCCAGGATACGGAACTGGTTACAGCTGCACATTTCCCCGATCCGCTGCATTTCAGAATACAGCCCATCCACTTCCGGCAAGCCGACAGGCTCCTTATTCCATACCTCTTTTACAATGAAAGTAACGGAATCTTCCCTGAAGCCTACCAGCAGACAGCCGGATTTTTCAGTGACAAAATAATGATAAGAATGATAAAGATCGCAGAGTGACATTGAGAAAATATGTCAATTTCAGAAATCATTCAACCTCTAAAACCTCAGTTTCCTCTTGGGGTTTGAAAAGGTCTTTGATAAACAAATAACCGATTCCGCCGAATATGGCAAGGAATACAAATCCGATCAGGATCAGCGGCTTCTTGGGAGAAGCTGCTTTTAAAGGAACTGTGGCAGGTTGTATTATTGTATACACCGGTGTCTGTTCCTGTACCCGGAGTTTATCCTGTTCCAGCTTCTGGGCCAATGTATTGTAAACATTGAAGGTTAATGTCATTTCATTCTTTAAACGTTCCTGTTCCGTACGGTAACTGGCTGAGATGATATTCTTGTTGGCATCCTCAAAAGCCGCATAGGCACGTTGTGCTTTGTAGTAGGACTCACGGGCTTCACTGAATACTTTCTCTGTGAATTCAAGGTCTTGCTTTACCTTCTGGGTACGGTAATTTGTGATGTATCCCTGAAGTTTTTCCAAAACAATTTGAGTGATATTCGCAGAGATCAACGGGTCTTGCATCTGAACGGAGACTGTGATTACTGATGTCTTTTTATCCACAGAAGCGGAGATGCGTTCCTGTAACGCATTTATGACATCTGCCTGTTCCTTTGTTAACCTGAAAGAAGTCAATTCTCCACTACTTACCGGTTCTTCTTTTGAGAACAAATCTTTCACAACACCCAACAGCTTGAACGGAGCCTGTACCACATAACTCCACCATGCACTTTTCTGATCCTCATTCATATAATCATATAAAGATGCAGAATAATCACCTTTCTCATTTGTCACTTGTACGGGGAATAACTCCAGTAA
>Ga0137308_100402_pt1 | contig 75053 bp, 61 predicted proteins | sample Inofrocosms_June_FD_97181 | JGI IMG/M metagenome (GOLD analysis project Ga0137308, IMG submission 97181) | Mouse cecal microbial communities from Vienna, Austria - N-Acetylneuraminic and N-Acetylglucosamine D2O microcosms_June | ecosystem: Host-associated > Mammals > Digestive system > Large... | reverse complement strand
ATCCGCTCGGCAATCGGTACAGAGAAAGGACATCTGCCCTCACAGCTTCTGCATCCGGTACAGTCTGATGCATTTGCATTTAACTGCTGATAATGCGCGCGGACTGTTCCCGGAACCGCGTCTGACATCAATGCAAGATCATATAACTTATTTACCATAGCAATGTCAATCCTGGCAGGGCATGGCGCACAATGCCCGCAATAAGTACATTGTCCTGTAGAAAACGCATGCCGCGGAGCCGATGCCAGGACACTTGCATAATCTTTTTCCTCACTGGTAGCGGTCTCATATGCCACAGCCTCATATACATGCCGCGGATTGTCAAACCCCGCCATAATTGCCGCTACTGCCGGCCGGGTCAGCGCGTAATGAATGCATTGTACCGGTGTCAGAGCCACTCCAAAAGGGGATGTCTGTTTCTGGAACAGACGTCCCCCCGCATACCCTTTCATAACCGTAATCCCTACGCCGTTCTGTTCACAGATCTTATATAATTCTTCCCGCTCCGGCGCGATTCCGCTCAGTTTTTCATCGTATTGATCTGTAAAATATTGTTCCAGATCCGTAACAGGCGGCAGCAGATCAAAAGCCGGGTTGATACTGAATAAGATCATTTCAATCTCACCATGGCAGGCCGCCATTTTAGCAATCTCCGGATTATGGGAACTCATTCCGATATGGCGGATCTTTCCTTCTTTCTTTAATTGCCGCACATACTCTATAAACTCTCCATTCATTACATGATCAAATTCTTCTGTATTATCAATAAAATGGATCATTCCCAAATCAATATAGTCCGTCTGCAGCCGTGCCAACAGGTCTTCAAAAGCCGGTTTTACTTTTTTCAGATTTCTGGTTCTGACATATTGTCCATTTTCCCAAATAGAACCAATATGCCCCTGGATGATCCACCGGTTACGTTTTCCTTTTATCGCCGATCCGATATTAGACCGGACATTCGGTTCGGACATCCAGCAGTCCAGAATATTGATCCCTTCCTCTTCACACACATCAATTACCGCTTTTACTTCTTCCGTATTATGACGCTCCAGCCATTCTCCGCCGAGCCCGATCTCGCTGACCATTAAGCCTGTCTTTCCAAGTTCCCTGTATATCATAATCCTTCCTCCGCTTTTCGCATCTTTTTCTTTTCTGTTACCACCATTTTCCTCCTGTCTCCATTGCTTTTTCATACATCCCCCGCAGATAATGTGGGTTCATATCTTCTTCATAGCACATCTTAGGCATATATTCGTCCGGAATTAATTTCTTACATTCTGCTTCAAGTTTTTGTAAATTCTTTGTTTCAATCCATATGACTCTCCGCAGCCATATATTATCCGAGTACCTCTTTCTCTTCCGCCCTGTCTGCCTGCGCAAATGAGATCACTGCCTCATTCTTCCTCATAAACAGCAGCCCGAAGGACCCCGGTCCGCAGTTGCTGGCGATTGCGGAAGACGCCTTCTGCACGTAAACCCGTTCGAAAAGACAGTACTGCCGCACCAGTTCCTGGACATATTCCAGCTTCTTTTCATCCATGCCTGCATAGGTAATGAACAGGATGCTCCGGTCGATGTTTCTGGAGTCTATGAAAACCCTTCGGACATAGCTTTTCGCAACATGCGTAAAATCTCCCATTGCCATGCCGATGACCACCATCCGGCTCTTCCGCAGCACGATGAGTGGATGCAGCAGCAGCGCATCGCAAATGACCTGGATCCGTTTGGATATCCGCCCCGACTGGCACATCATATGTGTGCTGTTAATGACAAACGCAGAGGAAATATGATTCCTGAGCCGCTTCACGCCTTCCACGATCTCTGTCTTCGAAGCATGTTTCTCCGCCATTGATACGGCAAACAGTACGATCAGCCCAAGACTGCTGGACAGATGCCCGGAATCAATCACCGTAACATTTTCAAAGGATTTCGCCGCTTCCACCGCATTGTTGTAGCCCTCGCTGACATGCTTTGCCATGGTGATATGGATCACATTCTGTGCCTCGGTCAGCTTATCTGCAAAGAAACGCTCATAGTCTTCGACCTCAGGAGCCTGAGAGTAACCGCTCCACCCCTCCGAAATGTGCATCAGCAATTCATCCGGCTTCAATTCCAGCTCATCCAAGAACCGCCCCTCGTCCGTGCAGATATAGTATGGACACACGGATAGATGAAACTTTTCCTTTAGAGATTGGGGAAGGTCGCATACACTGTCCGTTGTGATCATAAGTGAAAGCCGTTTCGCATGCTCAAAGATCAGGACGTCCTTTCCAATCTCGGACTGGCCGGATTCCTCCGTCAGCTTTACCAGTTCCTTCGGCAGGATGCTCATAACCGCCGCTTCCAGCAGCGCGCCGCTGACCGGCTTCGCCAGATATCCGCTGAAGCCCTCCTTCCGGTAAAGCAGCTGATTGTCACTGCCCGCATTAGCGGTCAGCGCGATCACGGGTACATCCTGGCATAATCCGCCCGGCTGGGTACGCAGCGAGTGAAAGCACTCAATTCCGTCCATCTCCGGCATCAGGTGGTCCATCAGGATTCCGTCATAATGCTGTTCCAGAGTCCGCGTCAGACATTCTTCGCCGCTTGACGCCGTATCAATCTGGATCTTCGTTGCGGATAGCAGCTTACGCACCACGACCAGGTTCATATCATTGTCATCTACCACAAGAATGTGGGCATCCGGCGCCTCGAAGCTCTGCCTGTACTGCACCCCCTCATGAACCTTCATACGGGAAGCCAGTGTAAATGTCCCCAGTTCCTTATCATCTATGATATCCTGCTCCAGCATGACAACGAACTTGGAACCCTTGGTATAGACGCTGTTGACACTGATCTCGCCGTCCATCAGCTCTACCAGCTGCTGTACAATGCTGAGCCCCAGCCCGGTCCCTTCGATGTGTCGGTTTTTTTCTTCATCCACCCTTCGGAACGCATTAAAGATATAAGGAATATTTTCCTTTTTAACCCCCTGTCCGGTGTCCTCCACGGAATACCAGACGCGCACCCGATTCAGTCCCAGACGCTCACACCGGACGGAAAGAGTGATAGAACCCTCAGTGGTATACTTTATGGCATTGTTCAGTAGGTTGATCAGGATCTGCTTGATACGCACCGCGTCGCCGCAGAGCATGCTTGGAATCGAAGAATCCACATGGAGGCGAAATTCCAGCCCTTTTTCCTTAGCCTTGATCCAGATCATATTGACGATTTCCGAAAACAACTCTCCGGTTTCATAGGAATCATTGATGATCTCCATTTTTCCGGATTTAATTTTGGACAGATCCAGGATATCGTTGATCAGTGTAAGCAGCAATTTGCTGGCTCCCTGGATATTTCTTGCGTTCTCCGCAACATCCTCTGGGATGTCCCCCCGTAGGATGATCTCGTTTAACCCGATGATGGAGTTGATGGGCGTACGAATCTCATGGCTCATACTGGAGAAGAAATGATTTTCCGCCCTGTTCAATTCTTCAATCTCCTTCTTCTGCTCCTTGGCCAATTTGTTCTCTTCTTCATAGAGTCTGTTCAAAAACATCAGAAGCACACTGGTCAGCAATCCCACCATGATTACAGAATTTGCAGAGTCAAAGAAAGAATGTCTCGGCGTATTCCGCGCCACAAGTTTCGGAAAGTAAAAGGATATATAATAGCAGAGCAATGTCTCGGCTGTACAGAGCACGAAAAAAACAGCCTTCCGCCTTCCTGTCTGGGTAATGCTGATATAAATAAAGCAGAGCACAAACCATTCCGGCATTCCGCTGTAGAACCCGCCTGCCGTGAAAAAACTCACCGGGAACAGCAGAAGAAGCAGGACCGCAATGGCAGTAGCCCCTGTAATAATACGTTCCTTTTGAATACTGACCTTCGTGATCATAAATATAGCAGCAAGGCTGACTGCAAGCAGCAGCCAGTTCATGAAAGTTCTGCCCATCGGCAGTATAAAGATCAATGCGATCATGCTGACGCCTGTAACCACACGAAACATACGCTCCTGCAGGCTGATCCTATGGTCAAAGATGATTTGAAGCCATTTTTTGAACACGCGGTATTTCCTCCTAAACTATAATGTATCGCCCCTCGCCGAAGGCTCGGCAGCACCTTACCGTAAGACAGCTCTGCCTGTTTTTGCGGCTGTCTTCCTTTATAAATCATATAAGCTTATAACCCGGCCATGCTTTCACATACCTCTTGATACATGTGCAGCAGTTCCGAATGGTTCTGCCGGATGTATTCAACGTCTTCCCTCTTTCCAGCCAGTTCCAGTTCCTTCGCCCGTCCTGAGAGCACTTCCGCCCCGATCGTCAGAGATGTACTCTTCAAAGCATGGACCTTGACCGCATAATCGTTCCAGTTTTCCGTCTCGTAAAGGGAAGTGATCTCTGCCGCCTTCTCTTCTCCCTGGGAGGAGAACATGCGCAGCATCTCCAGATAAAATTCCTCTTCGCCGCAGCAGTAATCCAGCCCCATCTCTACATTGATCCCTGCCTGTACGAGACGGGCACGGGGCAGGACAGACCCTTGCGCAGAATCATTTTCTTCCGATACGCTGCCGTCGGATCCAGCTGCGTCCGGCACATCTGTTTCTGTTCCAGACGCGTCCGGCATGGCGGCGCCCGTCTCATTCTCTTCCTGACCAAACGCGCCTGATCTGTCATCCCGGGACGGGATTGTTGTCTGCTGCTTCGTCTCATCTGTGGAAGTACCGGCAGAAGCTTGTATACCTTCCTCCGGACTGTCCGGAATCGTAGGCTCTGCGCCATACTGGATCCGATCCTTCGGCAGTACCCTGCGCAGTACCCTTTCCAGGACGGCGCGCTCGATGGGTTTTGGGATAAATTCCGTAAATCCCTCACTCCGGAACATTTCCCTCGCTCCGCTGATCGTATTCGCGGTCAGCGCGATCACCGGCAGTTCCTGATAAGCCCCATCGTCAATCTCACGGATGAACTGCAGTGTTTCTACTCCGTCGAAGCCCGGCATCATGTGATCCAGGAATACGATATCATAGGAATTCTGACTGCATCGTTCCACCGCCTCCCGTCCGCTGAGGCAGGTATCCACCTGCATCCCGTAGCTTCCCAAAACACCTTTTGCGACCACAAGGTTCATCTCTTCATCATCTACGGCAAGAACCCGGACTCCCTCACAGGTAAATGGCCTGCGGCCTGCCGCCTGTGCTTCTTCGAATCCATTTTCCTTCACCTCGCCGTTCAGCAGGTTCACCACGGAAAGGGCTGAGAATGGCTTATGGATGATCAGCAGCCTGCTGGCCCTGTGAAGCATAAAATCCTTCTCCGCGATCACAACCACCCGCAATGTTTCCGCCAGTTCTTCATAATAGGAATGATTCTCTTCATATTCAGCCTGCGCGATAAACACATGGGTCAGCTTACAGGTACGCTGCAACTTGAGCAGCCCTTCAAAATTGTGTGCCTGATATCCCTCAATGCCAAGCCCATCCACCAGGCTCAGGATCAGCTTGTCGTAATAACGCCGGACTTCGTCGCAGCTGTATTTCTCCGGCCTGAAGTAGCAGGCGATGCAAAGTTCATCCGCATTGGAAAGCACAATGGCCGGACTGTCGTCCGCCACGCCCTGCGGAATAGCGATATGGGCATGCAGCCCCTGCTGTCCGTCGCTTTCAAAATGGATAAATCCGCCCATCGCATGGAGGATCCCCCGCGCGATAGGAATCCCAAGTCCCAATCCCCCCGCGAAACGGCTGCTTCCGGAATCCGCCTGATAAAAATCATCAAACATCTGCGTAAGCTGGGACTCTGTCATACCGATACCGGTATCGTAAATGTTTATGATCAGGTTGATCCCATAGCTTTCACGCCGAAATTCTATACAGACGTTTATTCCGCCTTCTTCCGTAAACTTGATTGAGTTTTCCAGCAGGATCTTCAGTACGTGGGAAAGCTTTTCCGCATCCCCGACCAGCATCGACGGTATCCCCGGATCGATATCAAATACCAGCTCCAGTTGATTCCTGCTGCTCTGCATTGCCGTCATCGTGATCACGTCATTGAGCACGGAAATGATCATGTACTCTTCCCTCGCCGGGACCAGCGTGCCCTCTACAATCTCCGTATAGTCCAGCATATTATTGATCTGATTGGACAGGCGCTTTCCCGCCAGCTGTATGGACTGCATATCTGTCCGAAGCTCGGGAGAAAGATCCTTCTCCATAGCCACCTCGCTGATCCCCAGCACCATATTGATCGGTGTTCGCAGCTCATGGGATACATTCGACAAAAACACCGCGTTCTGCCGTCCCGCGGTCTCCAGCTGCGCAAATGCGGCATCATACCGCTTTTTGTCCGCCCGCCTCCTGTTATGCCGGTGCCTGGCGATCTCCACCGACCCTGCCGTCACTGCGATCCCCAGCCCCAGACGTATGATGTCCCGGGTCTCCATGCCGGAATAGATGGTATGCAGATACAGAAAATGATACAGCAGTATCAGCACATACAGAGCAGCGATCATGTACAGCAGCCGCTTTTTATCCAGCATGGAAAACATCAGGACCATAATGCAGGCCACGGCCGGTAGATCGTAAAGACTGTCCCCATGTATCCCAAAGAAGAAAAATTCCACCAGCAAAAGGCCGGCGCACAGATAATCATAAAACGTTCCCGAGCAGGTCCTTCCGATATGCAGGCACCAGATGCTGACACTGCCGATCACGATCAAAGGGGTCATCCACATCTCCCACGACATCGCCATCGTGATCAGGATCAGGATTACGCTGAATACACTGACCGTAGCCGCCTGGAGCAACTGCATACTTATCTGTTCTTCCGTTCTCATCTCTTGATCAAACTCCTTTGCAATTCATCTCCCCGTGATTCTTCGAATCTACGTGAATCCTATTTTAGAACAGATCGCATGTAAAATCAAGTATTACAGACTGAGATTCTTACTATTCACGGTCTGACCGGTTACAGTTCACGGCATGTGAACTGTAACGCATCCAGCACAATGAAAATCGCCTAAAGACGAGGGGCCGGATACCTGAAACCGCTGCTTTACTGACCGGATGCCTTGCGTCGGAGCGCAAGACACCATGAACAGCAACCTCAGATCCCCGCGATTCTCCCCGCTGTCCGATAGGCTCCCCGGTACACTCCGTACATCACTCCGACGATCGCGGCCATCAGCAAGATCTCCGCCATCAGCATTTTTACCTCAAAGACCTGCAGGCTCATATCGTTAAAATACGTCAAAAGCAGGGAAAAACCTCCGGAGATCGCGCACCCTGCAGCCACGGGATAAGCGAAAATCCGGCGCAGCTGTACCCGGATGACCTGTTTCACATACGCCCTGTCCGCCCCCAGCTTTTTCAGATCCTCAAAAAGCTGCCGGTTGTCCATGGCAATGGTGATGCTCCGGACATAGCTCATCATGCCTGCCGCCGTCAGCGAGATTGCAGAGACATAGATGCTGAGCAGGACAAATACCGCTACCATTTCCATGGCCTCCGCCTGCAGCAGGACCTTCGAAAACGGAGCGTACTTCCACTCCTGGATCAGCCGGGGATTGTCCGGCGACAGATCGATCTCTCCGGCATAGCTGTAGTCCCTTCCTTCCGCCAGCGCCAGCTCCTCCTCCCGGGCATCATACAGCGTATAATGGTTGGAAGTTGCTGTTGCCCGGGCGGTCATTTCCTGCTTCAGCGCATCTGCGAAATCATAGGTTTCCATCACATGCTTCACGTTAAATAAGATGTGTTTTTCCTTCCCTTCCTCCGAAATTCCTTCGGCAAACCGGCGGTAGTCCTCATCCGCCAGCACAAAAGCAAAGGGATCGCTGACAAGATTCAGATTGCCGCACTCCACGGTTCCCATAAACCGCGGCTTCATCTCCTCTTCGGAGCCGGAAAAGCGGATTGCGTTCAGGCAGTCATAGTCGGTCCAGAAGGACTCCGGGGATCCTTCCGCGGCAACAGTCCGGTACTCCCCGCTGCCCAGCGTAACCTGGCTCCCGGAAATCCTCGCGAAATCAGAAGCCGATACAAAGGAAGCCAGCTTTTCATATTCCACGTCAAAGTATCGTCTCTGTTCATCCATATCTCTCCCTGTATAGCGGATGACCAGCTCCAGTGAGTCCAGTTCTTCAAAGGAAGTCATCTCCACGCCGTATTCCTCTGCCAGCTCCCGGATCTCCTCCTCTCCCATCTGCGCTTCCCCGGCCGGATAGTGGAGGGAATAGTCATACGGCATATCGCTGCCTCCTTCTGTCACGCTGTAATAATACATCACGCCCCAGAAGGCCGACAGCACGATCACGAACACCAGCAAGGAGATCACGCACATATTCCGGGTAGTTTGCCTGGCTGCAAAACGCATCAGATTGGTGGAAATGATATTGCTGTAGTATGTTTCCGGATGTTTCCCTTTCCGGGACTGCCCCACGGCGCTCAGGATCACCAGATACAGGCCTGCCGCACAGACCAGCCAAGTCAGATTCCAGACGGCCGGCATCCCCTGGCGAAACAGCCGGACCGTCAGTTGTGGGACTGCCATGGCCAGAAAGAGGCCCGATACGATCAGCAGGATTCCCAGTTTTTTGCTCCACGGACTGATTTCTCGAATCATCTCCGTCTTTCGTCCGGCATTCAGGATCTCCATAATGTCTGCCCGGCGGATGAAACGGATCCCCAGGAACAGGATGCACAGCGACAGCGCCACCGCAAACAGCAGTCCCGCAAATACGCCCGCGATCCCGAAGCGGTATTGCATCTGCTGCGTGTCGATCACCAGCATCCGAAACAAAAGCCAGATCAGATAAGAGACCGGCAGAGCCGCCGCCAGACCGGAAAGGATATAGATTCCCACCGAAGCGCGCAGCTCTGAGAACAGCTGACGGGACAGTTCTTTTTTCTCTGCCCCCAGAGCCAGCATCACCCCGAATTCCCTGCTTTTTTGTCGGAAAAACAAACTGCTTCCGTACAGGGTAAAGAGCAGGCAGCCCACCGCCACCGCCACCAGCATGAGCCACATCAGCTTCCTCGTATCTCCGCCCGGCGGAAGGGCCTCCTGGATTGAGGGCGAGAAAAACATCATCGCAAAGGAAGACACCAGGAGCATGGATAAAAAGATGCAGATTCCAAGCAGCCGGTACTGGTCCTTGTTTTTTCTGCGAAGCTTTTCCGTGATCTTATGCATTGTCATCGCTGTCACCTCCCAGGGTACGGATGGTATTCAGTAGCTCATCCATGAATGCTCTTCTTCCGCCGCTTCGTGTCAGCTCCCCATAGACCTGCCCGTCCTTCAGGACGACTACCCGGTCACAGAAGGAGGCCGCAAAGCTGTCATGAGTGACCATGAAAATAGTCGCGCCCAGCTCCTGCTTCGCCTGTAAAAACGCGTCGATCACAGCTTTGCAGGACTTGCTGTCCAGATTCCCGGTGGGCTCGTCGGCAAGAATGACATAAGGCTGGTTCATCAGTGCCCTTGCCACCGCGGTACGCTGCTTCTCCCCGCCGGAAATCTCGACAGGATATTTTTCCATGATCTTCTCAATGCCGAAAAGCCGGCAGATATTCCTCGCCTTTTCTTCCATCTGCACCACCGGGCGGCGTGCAATGATCTGGGGAAGGCAGATATTCTCGAACACACTCAGGCCGTCCAGAAGCATAAAATCCTGAAAGACGAACCCCATCTGCCGGTTGCGGACTCTGGCCAGCTCCGTTTCATTCAGATCGGAAATGTCCTGGTCTGCCAGAACGATGCTCCCCTGCTCATGTGGAATAAAGCAGGAAATGCAGTTCAGCAGGGTGGTTTTGCCCGATCCAGACGGCCCCATGACGGCCACAAACTCCCCTTTTTCCACCCTCAGTGATACGTCCTTTAATACCGGATACACCAGGCTTCCCGATGTATAGCTTTTTGATAAATGCCTGACCTGCAGCATAAAACAATCCCTCCTTTGATAAAAATGGTTTCTAAAATAGTTCCGACTGTAAATAGTTTAAATACTTTTTGTATGGAACGCATTGCGGAAACTGTCATGTTTGGTATCGATTTTGTAAAGTTTGCGCCGGAATGCTGGAACTGCATTTACAAATCCGGGGTTTTTCTGTAAACTAAGGAGCTGTAGGAACTGTGTTCCTCAGAAAGGAAGGACCCCTATGATCAGCATCGGAATCTGTGATGATGAGGCTCCCACGCGCCGTGCCCTCCGCACTCCTCTGGAGCGGAAGCTGCAGCTGCTTGGAATCTCTTACCGTATTTTGGAATACGACTCCGGCGAAGCATTGTTTTCACATCCGGAGCGCGAATATTTGGATATTTTATTTCTGGATATTGAAATGAAACAGATGAACGGCATGGAAACCGCCAAAAATCTGAGAAAAAGGAACTCCCATACGCTCCTGATCTTCGTAACCGCTTACCCTGACTTTGTATTTCAGGGATATGAGGTGCATGCCTTCCATTATATTCTGAAGCCCTATGAGGAGCACAAGATCCAGGCCGTTCTGGAGCAGGCATTGGAAGAGCTCGGGAGGGACCGGGAACCGTATTTTACCCTGGAGCGGAAATCCGGTATTCTGAAAATCCCTTTGAAAAAGGTCCTGGCTTTTTCCAGTGACCGAAGGAAGGTTGTGATCTTCCTGAATGACGGAAGCAGACCTGATTTTTACGGGAAGCTGGATGAGGTGGAGTCCGGACTGCCGGACTATTTTGTACGCTGCCACAACCGGCATCTGGTGAACCTGAACTTTGTAAGCGCTCTGGAAAAAGACCGCTGTATCTGCGGGGCATTGCAGTTTCCGGTCAGCCGTGCCTTCCGCCAGCCCCTGGAAATTGCCTTTGCCCGTCTCCTGCTGCGGTGAGCTAAAACGCTGTTTTGGAGTTGTAGAAAAATAGGAGAATCACCATGGATCTTATATCTGTTATGTATAATGTCGGCAAAATCCCTAATTGCATACAGGGTTTCCTGTTTTACCGGATTCTATGCCATTTTGCGCAGAAACGGGACGGAAAGCTCTTGAGCGCGGCCGGATATATTTCCTGCGCCTGCCTCTCCAACATGATTATCTATCCGAATGATTTTTTTAATGTGGTCCTGGAACTGGTCTGGTTTCTTGCACTGATGCTGCTCGCCTTCCAGGGCAGTATCTGGCAGCGTCTGGCTGCCGTGGCCGTCCTCTATCCCCTGATCGTCAGCCAGAACTTTTTTGTCATGGATATGCTGGGCGTGCTGGGTTCTTCCCTTGACTGGCCCATTGCCATAGACCTGTTCTGTACCATAGCGGATCCCATCCTGCATCTGCTGATCTGGTACGGCATTTACCGCTTTTTTGAAAGGCATCTGGTTCAGGCCCGGAAATTATTCGGCCATAAGACCTGGATCCTGCTGGATGTCATCTGTCTGGCCTCCCTGGTGAGCATAACCACCAGCATCCTCTTTGCCCCGGTTCAAAGCTATTACATGTGGCCGGCCGCCTTTTCCTGCTTTGCAACCAACCTGGGCTGCATCGCCCTGACGGAATATTTTGTCAGAAGCATCCGGCAGGACATGGAGCGGAAAAACCTGATGCTTCAGAAAAGCTATTATGAAGAACTGGAGCAAAATCAAACCAAGATCCGCAGATTCCGCCATGATATGAACAACCATCTGGGCGTGATCCAGGCTCTGTTCCGCTCAGGAAATACAGAGGATGCCGAGCACTATATGGAGGAAATCGAGACGCGGCTGGCGGCCCGCACTCGTGTCTTTTGCAAGAACAGCATCATCAACGCGGTTCTCAATGCCAAATACAATCTGGCGCTGGAGCAGGGAATCAATGTTTTTTTCCACATTGACCTGGACAGACTGATCGGCCTCGACCCGATCAGCCTCTGCTGCCTGTTTTCCAATACCCTGGACAATGCCGTCGAAGCCTCTGTGAAGATACCAGACCTTAAAAAGCGCCGAATCTCCTTAAAGGCCAGAGTGACTGAAAACGGTTATTTCACCTTTGAAATAACAAACACAAAAGCAAATGCCGTCCGGGAACATAAAGGCCGGCTTGTATCCGATAAAGAAGATTCAGACACACACGGCCTGGGCCTGGCAAATGTTCGGGAAATGGTGGAAAAGTACAGCGGCACTCTGGATATCTCCTATACGGAGACTACCTTTACAGTGACTGTTCTGATCGGAAATGTATAATCTTCGATACAGCAGCAGCGCAAACCGGACGGCTGGAATAATTTTTGGTTCATGAATTTTATAACTTTTTCTTCTGCATGGACAGCATCTTATCCAGATAGATGGACTTAAACTGCCTGCTCGCCAGGGCCTGCTTCAGGGGCGGGAGCTTTAAGATGGCGCCGAATACGGCTGCCATGGCCCGGTGATTGGCAAAAGCCTGATTATCGAATATCAGGTTCTGCAGCGTTCCTTTTTCGATGGCCTGCAGGACAAACCGGTGCGTGCTGTTTACAGGCGTGATCACCTGCACCGGACGCCGTTCTAGCTCAATAGCCCCGGTGGGACAGTTCCGGGCGCAGACACCGCAGCCCAGGCAGATCTCCGTGTCGATCACCGGATGCTTCCTGCCGCGCTCCTCTCCCTCCTGCCCCTTCTCTTCTATGGCAATGGCCAGGATCGGACAGACCTTCGCGCATTTTCCGCAGCCGATGCATTTCTCCAGGGACACTCTGGGAATATAATTGGTCGTGGCCACGGGCTGCATGGGGCTGAACTTCCTTGCCGCCTGCAGCGCTTCACAGCAGCAGCCGCAGCAGTTGCAGATAAATGCCGGATGCTCCCGGACATTTTCTCCGATCTGCACCAGGTTAGCGGCATAGGAACGCTCCAGCGCATCCATGGCCTCTTCCCTGGAGATGAGCCGCGCATACTCCCCATGCTCGGCCAGGGAACGGGCCACATTGTCAAAGGTCAGGCACACATCCCAGGGCGCGTCGATCTCACAGGGGTGTCCGGCATGATACATCTTATGTCTGCAGTAGCAGGTACCAAGCCCGATATACTTTGCTTCCTCCACGATATGCGAGGCACGCTCATAGTCCAGGATGTGGTTCGTCTTGTCATTGGTCAGCACCGGCTCCTGCACAAACACCCGGCCCAGCCTTGTCTCTGTCACAAAGAACAGATCTTTGACAAAATCCTCCTCCACATTCATATACTGATAATACAGCTCGCTCAGATACTTCTGGTCAATATCGCCTCTCGTGCGCATCAGGGCAAACTCAATAAAGCCTGCCATCGGCGGCGGCATCACAAACTGCCGCTGCCCATGGTAATCAGAATCTACCAGCAGCGCTTTTTCACAGAGGTGGTCCAGGAGCTTCTCCGCCTTTGCCTCCGTTGTCCCCCAGATCCTGGCCGCCTTTTTCAGCGTAAACGGACGGACCGGAAGCAGCGCCACCCACTTGGCCTCCTTCTCCGTGTACAATACCTGCAGGATCTTATATAACGTATCTGACGCGGGAGCTCCCTGGGTAAACCAGTTGATCCGCTCCTCCAGATTCTTGTAGGCATCTCTTGTTGTCATATGTCCCATCGTTTTTTTCGCCTCCTGTCATTTGAGCCTTGTTGTTCCGTGCAGTTCTGAAACCGCGGACATCACCTGCGGCATCAGACAAAATCCTGTCTGCGGTTCCTGATCCCTTGCACATCACGACTCGGTCCTTCTGGTAGTATAACACAAATAAGATCGAAGAGGAGCATTTTTCTGAAAAAAGGCTGATAATGCAACGATGTGCTAGCCATCACTTCACTGAGGGGACCTTTGGATACTTATGATTTCATCCGCCGGAATCTCCGTTCCGTCCTCCAAAAGGATCGCCCGCTCGTATTCCTTTATCTTCTTCACACAGCCGGTCACAGTTACATAGGCCCCTCCCGATTTCTTCGGATCCGGCACAAAATAAGTAAAGGACACGGCTTCCCCTCTGCCGATCTGCTCCTGTATCCTGCGCAGCTCCCGATTCAGTTCCTCCCTGATGCCCTCGTCCAGCTCTGTCCGTACTTCCGTCAGCCGGGCGGTCTCCCTGACGGCCTCGTAATGGCCGGAAAGCGCCGCAAACGGCGCAAACTGTGCCGCCCGGTCCTGGATCGGCATGGGCGGATGGGTCCTGGATACGTGATGGGGAAGGTCAATCATATCCTGGTATTTGTACATCTCCTTGCGGTTGATCATGCTTTGTACTGCCTGACTCATGCTCTGTGCCCTCCGATCTGCCGATTCCGGTCGATGACCGTAGATCCCTCCACCAGATTTGCCCCTTTTAAAATCGCATTTTTTCCATATTTCTTTTTGATATCCAGCATGGCTTCCTGCAGCTTCCTCTCACGCTTCCGCTCCGACTCTTCCTCCTCACGCTCCTGCTCCAGCCGGGCATAGTCCGTGAATAAGTCAAGCTGCTCAAACGCAGGCGTATCGGCTGCAGTGCCCTCGTCCGCCACGCGGTTTGCACTGATATAGATCCTCCGGATCAGAAAGCCCGGGTTGATGATCCTGTCATATAAATCCAGAACCGCATTCACGATACACTTTGTGGACGAGGTCTGCCTTTCCAGGTTGGCAGTTCCGTGGGCGTGTCTGGGCATCTTCCGCCCATATCGGTCTGTCGTGACCTCCGTCTGCTCCGGTCTGCGCACTGCCGGATCGGATAGATTCCCAATGTCATAGCCGACCGTCAGGACGATCTGGTCCGTAACCAGCCCTTTTTCAACCAGATCCAATACCAGCTGCTCCGTCATCTCCCGGACGACCATTCTCGCCTCCCCGGCGGAATAGGGATGATGCAGGACCTGGCCGGAGCCCACGCTGCTGGTGCTGGGCTTATAGTTCTTGATATCCGCCATGGTACAGGACTCCCATCCCCACGCATGGTCGATCAGCAGCTCCGCGTTGACTCCGAATAACCGGTAAAGCAGATCTTCATTGTAATACTCCCCCGGCTTTCCGATGGAGCATCTGGCGATGTCTCCCATCGTAAACATGCCATACTCCTCCAGCTTCTTCGCATAGCCTCTGCCGATCCGCCAAAAATCGGTAAGCGGCCGATGAGCCCACAGGATCCGGCGGTAGCTTTTTTCATTGAGCGAGGCGATACGCACTCCGTTCTTATCCGGAGGAATGTGCTTCGCCACGATATCCATGGCCACCTTGCACAGGTACAGGTTCGTCCCAATCCCTGCCGTGGCCGTAATTCCTGTGACAGTGTGGATATCCCGGATGATCCGTCCGGCAAGCTCACGGGCCGACGCGCCGTACTTTGCCGGACCAGGGACAGTCTCCGCATGCCAAAATTCCCTTGTCGCAGAAAGACCGCCCATCCTGTCGGAACAGACATGAGGAGGCGTCCCTGGCGTATCCCTTCTCGGAGGGATTCTGTCTGCCTCCCCGGGACAGGCATGATAGGACGCCCCTGGGGCACAGGTATCCAGATAATGCGTCACATCCATCATGATCTCGTCGATGGAATATACATGGCAGTCCTCCGGCGCTACATATTTTAGATAAATCTCATAGATCCTTGTGCTGTATTCGATATAGAGTGACATCCTGGGCGGAGCCACAATATAGTCAAGGGCCTTCTTCGGCGATGCTTTCAGCTCTGTATCATCACAGGAAGCGCCCTCAAGACGGCGGTCCGGCGAGCGCATCTGCCTCTCTGCATTGACCTCTCTGACCCTCTGCATCACCTCGAACAGCCTTGCTCTTCCAGAGATCCCATAGGCCTTGAGAGAAGGGGACACCGCCAGACAGATGGTCTTCTCAGTGCGGCTTAAGTCCGCCACCACCAGATTCGTCGTCATGGGATCCAGGCCTCTCTCCACACATTCCACGGAAGCATAAAAGGACTTCAGATCAATTGCAATATACACGGGATCCTTTTGAGCCATAATCATCACCTCACATCTATCACAGTATACTCGGCAGATTTCATCGGCTGTGGGTATACCTCAGGGCATCCCAGCATGGCCATAGCGGGATGTCCAGGTATATAAGATTCCCTGCGGCCAGCAAAAAACCACCGCAAACATTTGTTCTTTTTATATTATAGCAGAACTTATGTTTGTTTTCAACAGAATAAAAATATATTTTTATATCACCAATACCATCCCATTATTGCCATTCGGCCGTTTCACAAGGTGTAGAAATATCGAAACCTTCATTTTAACCTTTATACTTCTTATATATAGCTATAATATCTCGTTTCAAGTAAACCGGTATCTCTGTACAATAGAAGCTGAAAAACAGCGGCGCGTTCTTAAGATCGGCATACCTTGGAAGAAATGTACAAATGAAAGACAGGCGGTGGACATTTATGAATGAAAACAGTATCAAAAATAATTTTGACTTCACTCCCATTGGGCTGGAGATAAAAAAAGCCCGGGAATCCAGGAAAATAACCAGAGAAAAATTAGTAGAAAAGCTTGATATCTCTACACGGCATCTGCAGGCAATCGAAATTGAAGGAAGGTATCCCAGCTTTGGCCTGCTGGTCCGTCTTGTCACGATGTTTGATATTCCCATTGATCAATACATATTTCCCGAAAATGCGGGGTCAAAAAGTGTGGAACGAAAACGGCTGGATCTGCTCCTGGACAAATTGGACGAAAGGGATCTGTCAATTATCGAGGCAACTGCCATGGGACTGTTTCAGGCAGGAAAAAGGACAGAGGGTTAAATCCTCTGTCCTTTTTCCCCATACTTTAGTATATAGAAAACCTGCCATTGACAGCCTTCCCCATATGCTAATATCTAATTCTGGTCCCTGCGCCCCGGCTCTTCCCTCAGCCGGAGTATCCCGTCTACGAGGATCCGCGCGTCATCAAAGATATAGTCAAACGCTCCGGCCTGATACATATTGATCACAACCATTCCAATGGGGACCGACAGGATCAGCCCCAGTACGCTGCTGACCCGGTAGCCCACATACAGCAAAAGCAGCGTCACCAGCGGATTCATTCCCATACTGTCCGCCACCAGCTTAGGCTGCAGGATCTGTCTGACAAGCTGGGTAACGGCATAGATCACGAACAGCAGAATCGCCGTCTTATAATCCCCCACCAAAAATTTATACAGCGCCCACGGAATCATAGCTGTTCCTGTTCCGAAAAAGGGAAGGAAATCCAGAAACGCAATCAGGAACGCGATCAAAGCAAAATAATTGATCCTTAATAACGCAAGGCCTACCATCAGGATCAGAAACACGACTCCCATGATCTTAAACTGAGCCTTAAAGTATCCTCCTACCGCATACCGCAGATTGTCCATCACCAGCGTCATCCGTTTCACAACGGCCTGAGGCATCACTTTTTTGGCCCAGCTCAGGACCTCATCCCGCTCCACCGTGAAAAAGTAAGCTGATATGACAGAGACCAGCACCGAGACCAGGAAGAACGGGAGGCGCATCGCCAGATTTCCCGCCGCGGTCACCGTAGGCTCCCCGATCTTCGAGATCAGGTCTCCCATATATTCGTTCAGATTCGACATCATGGTCTGGAAACCGCTGCGCACCTCCTCCGGAAGCCGCGCAAACAGTCCGGACATGGATTGTCCGATCTGCGAAAGCCCGTTGGCAAGCTGTTCATACAGATCCGGTATATTTTTCAGCAGATCACCCACCTCCGTCACAAGCCTGCTGACCGCAAGATAGATCAGCAGTACGATCAGCCCGATGACCAGCACCACGATCAGGGCCGAACCCAGCTTCTTCACGATCTTAAAATGCTTTTCCAGCCAGTTGACCACCGGCGCCGCAATCGCCGAAATACACCATCCGATCACAAATGGCATAAAAAATACGATTGCCTTCACTCCTATGATGATAAATGCGGCGGTCGCCAGAAGGCTGAATACCAGGCTTACCGTCACCTGCCAGTATGGACGCCTATTTTTCATGAACTATACACCTCTGTCCTGCTTTTCATCCGGATCGCTCTGTCCGAACCTTTCATTTACTATTCTGTCTCTTCCTGCTCCAGAAAGGATTCTATGACTTCCCAAATCTCCTCCCGCCCCTGCTTCGTGACGGAAGAGAACGGGATCACCCTTGTTCCCGGCACCAGCTTAAGACCTTCCTTGACCACCTTGATCTGCTTCTGTACCTGACTGCGCTTCAGCTTGTCCAGCTTCGTCAGGATCATGATCGGCTGAAATCCTTTGTCCAGGATCCATTCATACATCATCCTGTCATTGGCGGACGGCACATGCCGGATATCGATCAGCAGAAAGACTGCTTTCAGCATGGAAGATCCATGGAGATAGCGTTCCACCAGCTTTCCCCACTGCGCCTTTTCCTTCTCGGAAACCTTGGCATAGCCGTATCCGGGAAGATCCACCAGATATACCTCTTCATTGATATTATAAAAATTGATGGTCTGCGTCTTCCCCGGCGTGGCAGAGATCCGCGCATAGGACTTCCGGTTCATCAACGCATTGATCAGGGACGACTTCCCTACGTTGGATTTTCCCGCAAAAGCCACCTCCGGCTTGTCGTTCTCCGGAAGCCGGCTGGTGATTCCGCATACGGTCTCCAGGTTTACATTTTTAATTACCATAATTATCTCCTGTTATACTAAGGGCATCCCTTATAGTCTTTTACGATACAAGCGCCCGCTCCAGCACCTCGTCCATATGCTCCACCGGAACAATCTCCAGCCCCTTGGTGATCTCCGGGGACAATTCCTCCGCGTCCGCCTTATTTTTCTTCGGGATCAGGACCGTCTTAATTCCCGCGTTTTTCGCCGCCAGGAGCTTTTCCTTCAAGCCGCCGATGGGCAGCACCCGGCCCCGGAGCGTCACCTCTCCTGTCATCGCAAGATCCGCTCGCACCTTCCGGGCTGTAACGGCGGAAAGCATGGCCGTGGCCATAGTTATCCCGGCAGACGGTCCGTCCTTTGGAACCGCGCCCTCCGGAATATGTACATGGATATCATGAGTTTCAAAAAAGTCCTCTGGAATCTCATACTTGCTGCTGATGGAACGGATATAGCTGATCCCGGTCCGGGCGGATTCTTTCATCACGTCTCCCAGCTGCCCGGTCAGCATAAGCTCGCCCTTCCCCGGCATGATGTTCACCTCAATCTGGAGAGTATCTCCGCCCACACTCGTCCATGCCAGCCCCCGGACGATCCCTACCTCGTCCGAATCATTTGCCATCTGATAGGAATACTTCTCTTTCCCAAGGTACTTCTGGATGTTCTTCTCCGTAACGGCAATCTTTTTCCTGTCCTTTGTCAGGATTTCCTTTGCGGACTTCCGGCACACATTTCCGATCTCCCGCTCCAGCTGCCGGACCCCGGCCTCCTTCGTATAATTCTTCGCCATTTTCCAGACAGCCTGCCTGCTGAATGTCAGCATGTCCGGAGTGAGCCCGTGCTTCTCCAGCTGCTTCGGGATCAGATGCTCCACCGCGATGTGAAGCTTTTCATTCTCCGTATAGCTGCTCACCTCCACCACCTCCATACGGTCCAGAAGAGGCCGCGGAATGGTCTGCAGTGTATTGGCCGTAGCCACGAAAAGCACCTCCGACAGATCCAGCGGCACCTCCAGGTAATGATCCCGGAATTTGCTGTTCTGCTCGCTGTCCAGCACCTCCAGCAATGCCGAGAAGGTGTCTCCCTTATAGTCTGTACTGATCTTGTCAATTTCATCCAAAAGAAGCAGCGGATTTTTCACTCCCGCCATACGGATGCCGTTGGCGATCCGTCCCGGCATGGCTCCTACATAGGTCTTCCGGTGTCCCCGGATCTCCGCCTCATCCCGCACCCCGCCCAGGGAAATGCGTACATAGGGCTTTTTCAGCGCCCGCGCCAGGGACTTCGCAATGGAAGTCTTGCCGGTTCCCGGAGGTCCTGCCAGACAGAGGATCGGGCTTTCTCCCTTTTTCGTCAGAGTCCGCACCGCAAGAAATTCCAGCACCCGCTCTTTGACCTGCTCCAGTCCGTAGTGTTCCTCCTCCAGCACCTGCTTGGCAAACGCAAGGTCCGAGCTGTCCTTCGCCGCCTTGTTCCATGGCATCTCCAGGATCGTCTCAATATAGGTGCGCAGCACACCACTCTCTGCCGGACTGTTCAGGGAACTCTTAAAGCGGCTGATCTCCTTTGCCAGCTTATCCTTCACTTCCTTCGGCGCCTTCAGCTTTTTAGCTGCCTGCTCAAATTCCTCCGCGTCGGACAGGGTGGTATCGTCGCCTAACTCCTCCCGGATCAGCTTTAACTGTTCCCGAAGGATATATTCCCGCTGGTGCTTGTCCACCCGTTCCTTGACCTTGGCCCGGATATCATCCTTGATATCCATGATCTGCACCTCATTGACCAGCTTGAATGCCAGCATCTCATACCGTTTCCAGAAATCTGTCTGGTTCAGGATCTCCTGCTGGTCCGTATAATACAGCGGAATGTTGGCGGAAATCTCATCCACCAGCTCCTTCAGATCACTGATCTCCAGGATCCGTCCGACCCCTTCCTTGGACATCTTCCCGTTTTTCGCGGCATAGTCCACGAAAATGTCTTTCAGGCCGCGTATCATGGCCTGTCCGTTCAGATCCTCCGGAGACTGGAAATCCGACTCATCCAAGATCTCCACCTCCGCCCGCAGATAGGGAGTCTCATATTCTATGCTTTTCAGAATCCCCCTCGCCTCTCCTGCCACCAGAACTCGAAGGATCTTCTTCGGCAGCTTGATGATCTGTCGGACCGAAGCCACCGTGCCGACCTCATACATCTCCTTCTGGCCCGGATTTTCCGCGTCCTGCTCCCTCTGCAGTACAAGGAATATCTTCTGATCCTCCACCATGGCCTCCTGCACCGCGGCGATCGACCGCTCCCGGCTAATATCAAAATGCACCACCATCTCCGGCATGATCGTCATCCCCCGCAGGGCAACCATCGGGAGGCTTTTGATTTCACTCTTCATGTGTCACTTCTCCTATTTGTAATGATACTCATGGCCGATGAAATCTGCCGTGAGTATTGCGCCAGCCGCAACAGCGTCAAAATACCTTTTGACGCTTTCATCATAATATGTTTCGCTGTCATATTCAATATGGAAAAGGCAGGTATATGGTCAAACCACAATACCCGCCCCCTTATTATACTGCACGCCAGATAAATCTGCCGTACAATATATCATAACGCGCACAGCCGCGTGAGGAATTATGCCGCTTCGCGGCTGCGGCTGGCGCGATACTCACGGCAGATTTCATCGGCTGTGAGTATATATTTTAAAAATCTGCTATGCACTCTGAGATGTCAGAAATGACCTTCGTTCCTCTCCGTCGCATTCATATAGCGGCTGCCCGGTCCCTTTCACCACATCCTTCGTGATCCTGCACTCCTTGATCGTCTCATCCGACGGCACACGGAACATGGTATCCATCATAATCCCCTCCATGATCGCCCGCAGCCCTCTGGCACCGGTCTTTCTTGCAAGTGTGGTCTCTGCAATAGCAGTCAATGCGTCCCGATCAAACAGCAGGCGCACTCCGTCAAGCTCCAAAAGCTTCTGATACTGCTTGACAATGGCGCTCTTTGGTTCGGTCAGAATCCGGATCAATGCCTTTTTATCCAGCATTTCCAGAGATACCGTCACCGGAAGACGGCCCACCAGCTCCGGGATCAGGCCGAATTTGACCAAATCCTGGGGAAGCACCTCTTTAAGCAGCACATCCACATTGTACTCATGCTGGGTCGTGATCTCCGCGTTAAAGCCGATGGACTTCCTGTCCAGGCGGGTCTCGATGATCTTGTCGATCCCTTCAAACGCGCCGCCGCAGATAAACAGAATATTGGTCGTGTCGATCTGGATCAGCTCCTGATGGGGATGCTTTCTTCCGCCCTGAGGGGGAACCGACGCGATCGTCCCTTCTATGATCTTCAAGAGCGCCTGCTGAACGCCCTCTCCGGATACATCACGGGTGATCGACGGATTTTCCGACTTTCTTGTGATCTTGTCAATCTCATCAATATAAATGATACCATGCTCCGCGCGCTCGATATCCCCGTCCGCAGCCTGGATCACCTTCAAAAGGATGTTCTCCACATCCTCTCCCACATACCCTGCCTCTGTCAGAGCTGTCGCGTCGGCAATGGCAAAGGGAACATTCAAAATCTTTGCAAGGGTCTGCGCAAGCAGGGTCTTTCCGCAGCCTGTCGGCCCCAGCATCAGGATGTTGCTCTTCTGCAGTTCCACACCCAGGTCCTGCTCCGCCAGAATCCTTTTGTAATGGTTATATACCGCAACCGAAAGTACTTTTTTCGCTTCTTCCTGTCCGATCACATAATCATCCAGAAATGCCTTCATCTCTTCCGGTGTGAGCAGATTGATGTCAGCAAACGGATTTCTCTCATCGTATTCCAGCTCTTCTTCAATAATCTCGGAGCAGACATCCACGCATTCATCACAGATGTAGGCCCCGTTCGGTCCCGCGATCAGCTTGCGGACCTGGTTCTGCGATTTATTGCAGAAGGAACATCTTACAATCTCATCCATTACTTTTCCTGCCATTTTCATTTTCACCTCATATTAAAATTGAGTATACGCAACTGTCCTGCTTCCATCCAAAGAAAGCCGAACCGTGACACGCATTTTAATCCGTCCGGCCCCCAAAACCCGCCGGGCTGCTTTTCATCTTCGCCGTCATGCCGGTTCCTGGCACAAATAGTCATGAAAGATTCCTTTCATACGTTAGTGCTTCGCAATGACTTCGTCTACCAGTCCGTAATCCTTTGCTTCCTGTGCGGACATAAAGTTATCCCGCTCCGTATCCACCTGGATAACCTCAAGGGACTGCCCCGTATTGGCCGCAAGGATCTCGTTCAATCTCTTTCTGGTACGCAGAATGTGTTCTGCCGCAATCTGGATCTCCGTCGCCTGTCCCCTGGCGCCGCCGGACGGCTGGTGGATCATGATCTCCGCATTGGGCAGGGCAAAGCGCTTGCCCTTGGCGCCCCCGGAGAGCAGGAAGGAACCCATGCTGGCCGCCATGCCGATGCATACGGTAGACACATCGCACTTGATATACTGCATCGTGTCGTAGATCGCCAGCCCTGCGGTCACGGAGCCTCCCGGACTGTTGATATAGAGCTGGATGTCCTTGTTGGGATCATCCGCTTCCAGAAACAACAGCTGAGCAACCACGATGTTTGCCGAAACGTCACTTACTTCCTCTCCCAGAAAGATGATCCGGTCCTTTAATAATCGGGAATAAATATCGTAAGAGCGTTCCCCCCGGCTTGTCTGTTCAATGACATAAGGTACTAAACTCATTTAAAATTCTCCTTCTTTCTATCTGCCGCCATCCCCACGGAATGGACGGTCCGCATGCGCCCAGGCGCACTTTTTATTATACTATTCTTCCACTGCCGCATCCGCGATCAGGGTGATCGCATCCTGTACCGCAATGCTTTCCTTCATTTCTTCGATCCGCTTCTCGCCCATGTACTCCTTGAATCCTTCCAGATCTCTGCCGTATGTCTCCGCCATCTTCTTCAGCTCTTCCTCAAGGCGTTCCTCAGACACGACAATATTCTCTGCTTTCGCAACGGCTTCCAGTACCAGTCTGGTCCGGATGGTCTTCAGCGCCTGAGCTTCCAGATCCTGCTTCATCCGTTCCTCTGTCAGACCTGTCATCTGGAAGTACATCTCCTTTGTCATGCCCTGCATCTGGAGACGGTAGCCCATATCGTCCTCCATCTGCCGTACCTGCAGATCAATCATCGGCTGGGGGATATCCATCTCGGCATTCTCCGCTGCCTGATCCACTGCCTGATCCTCAATCTTCTCCCGTGCCTCAGCCTGCTTCCGGTCTGTCAGCTTCTTCTCTACTTCCTGTCTGTACTCTTCGAGCGTCTCGCACTCGGACACATCAGATGCAAATTCATCATCCAGCTCCGGCAGTTCTTTTTCTTTAATAGTGTGTACCACGCATTTGAACAGCGCATCCTTTCCGGCCAGAGATTTCTCATGATAATCTTCCGGGAACTTCACGTTCACTTCCACATCCTGGTCGATCTCAGCGCCGATAAGCTGCTCCTCAAATCCCGGGATAAACGCGCCGGAACCGATGGTCAGCGGATAATCCGTGCCCTTGCCACCCTTAAATGCTTCTCCGTCTACAAATCCTTCAAAATCCAGTGTGATCATATCATCCTTTGCCACGCTCCGGTCTGTCACTTCCACCGTTCTTCCGTTGCGCTCACGCTCCCTCTGGATCTCTGCGTCTACATCTTCCGGGGTCACTTCCACAGGGATCTTATCTACCTTGAGGCCCTTGTATTCTCCCAGCTTCACTTCCGGCTTCACCGCCACTTCCGCTGTAAAGATAAAGGGCTTGCCCTTCTCCATCTGTACCACGTCTACTTCAGGCTGGGACACAATATCCAGCTCACACTCGTCATAAGCCTGGCTGTAAGCGGTGGGGATCATACGGTTGATAGCGTCCTCGTAAAAGATCTCCGCTCCGTACATCTTTTCCAGCATCTGGCGCGGTACCTTTCCCTTACGGAAGCCCGGGAGAGAGATCTTCCCGCGCTGCTTCAGATATGCCGTCTGGATCGCCTTCTCCACTTCCTCAGCGGCAACCTCGATCGTAAGCTTTGCCATATTATGCTCTAACTTTTCTACCTGTAGACTCATTTTCATTTCCTCCTTGATTTTGCAGATACCCGGCCGTATGCGGGCCAATCTATATCATCTTTCTATTCGCATTTTCCGTTCACACTTCATGGGTGTTCACAGTCATTAAACAAGTATAGCATAAGAGTTCCCTGATTTCCAGCACTTTTTACACGAATACCAGCTTTTATGCCCATTCTCCCGGCCAATCAGCGTGGTAATTGGTCGGGGGCGGCATGGAACCTGCAATTCACACCCTGCCATGGTGCCGGCAGTATCCTTCATTTAATCGTGGTAAATAATGGACCGCCCGATTTCCACTGCCTTTTCCTCTCCGCACAGCAACGCGGTCAGCTTCAACGCGAAAGGAATAGCGGTTCCCATCCCCCGGCTGGTGATGATGTGTCCGTCCGCAGAAACCGGATCCTGAACTACCTCCGCGCCTTCCAGCTTTTCTTCGAATGTCGGATAGCAGCAGGCCTTCCGCCCTTTCAGGAAGCCCAGCCTGCCAAAAACGCTGGGTGCCGCGCAGATTGCCGCAAGATACTTTCCTTTTTCATGATGGCTCCGTAAAAGCTCCTGCAGTCCTCTATGGTTCATCAGATTCCGCGTTCCGGGCATGCCTCCCGGAAGCACCAGCATCTCTGTGTCTGAAAAATCCATTTCCTCAAACAGGCAGTCCGCCTGCACATCAATCTGATGTGAGCCGTGAATGGTCTTCTCTCCTGTGATGGACACCATATGGACCTGAACCCCTGCCCTGCGCAGGATATCCACAACAGTAAGTCCCTCAATCTCTTCAAATCCGTCAGCCAGAAATACACTGATCTGTTTCATATTCTGTCCATGCTCCTTTCTAAAGCAGAGGTTCGGCAAGATTACCTGCGGCGGACTCCCTGCCGTTCTCTTTCTTTACATCACTGCCCTGATCCGTTTTACATTTTCATACGGACAGCACAGTTACGGATCAGATTGCCAATATTTCCTTCACCGTATCTTTCATCTTATCCACGTCGCACTCCCTTGTATGCAGGATCTGTGCGTTGCGGATCTCCTCAATGGCATGGGGAACCGGGGTCCCGGAAGCCTTTTCCAGTTCATCGATCAGTGCAAATTCCTCCATGCTGCCGTATTTTTCGTCAATGGCCGTCATCACGCTCTTTACAAACTTGTAAGGACTTGCGGTGGAGGCAATCAATTGCTTCCTCTGATCCCCGCTGTCCTTCCGGTAGGCCCGGCACACATGAACCGCCACAGCCGTATGGGGATCCATCACATATCCTGTAGACTGGTACGTATCCCGTATCGCCGCCCTGGTCTCTTCCTCAGTGGCATAGCCGCCCGCAAAATCCGAAAGCTTCTCTTTCATCTCCGGCGTGATGTCATATCTTCCCTCTGCTTTCAGCGCATCCATCAACTCCTGGTCCTTCTCAGCATCCGCTCCCGCAATCATATAGATAAGCCGTTCCAGGTTGCTGGAGATCAGGATATCCATGGAGGGGGACGAGGTCAGGACAAATTCCCGGTTCTTATCATAGGTCCCGGTCCGGAAAAAGTCGAACAGGACTTTATTTTCATTGGAGGCGCAGATCAGCTTCGCGATCGGCACTCCCATCTGCTTCGCATAATAGGCCGCCAGGATATTTCCAAAATTCCCGGTAGGAACCGTCACATTGATCTCTTCTCCCAAGGTGATCTCTTCATTTTTCAGAAGCTTCGCATACGCATATACATAGTAGACAACCTGGGGAACGAGACGCCCGATGTTGATGGAGTTTGCGGAAGAAAACTGGAAGCCCTTTTCCGAGAGTTCCTGCTCCAGCTCCTGATCCTCAAACAGCGCCTTCACGCCGGTCTGCGCATTGTCAAAGTTTCCTTGAATGGCTACGACCGATGTATTGACACCCTTTTGGGTCACCATCTGCAGCTCCTGCACCCGGCTCACCCCGTTTTTCGGGTAGAACACGATGATCCTTGTCCCAGGCACATCCGCAAACCCGGCCAGCGCGGCCTTTCCCGTGTCGCCGGAGGTGGCTGTCAGGATGACGATCTCGCGGGTCACATGGTTCTTCTTTGCCGATGTAGTCAGAAGATGGGGCAGGATGGAAAGCGCCATGTCTTTAAACGCGATCGTCGCCCCGTGGAACAGCTCCAGGTGATAGGTATCCCCCACCTTCACAAGAGGAGCGATGACTTCCGTGTCAAATTTGGAATCATAGGCACATGTAATACAGTGCTTTAGCTCTTCCTCTGTAAAATCAGTCAGGAACTGCTTCATAACAGCATATGCCGTTTCCTGATAGGACATGTCCTTCAATTGCTCCATGGTGACATCCAGCTTCGGCATAGAAACCGGAACGAATAATCCGCCGTCCGGAGCGAGCCCTTTCAGGATCGCCTCGGAAGCCGTGACCGTATGCTGAGCATCCCGTGTGCTTTTATATAGTAGATTCATCTCTTCCACCCTTTTCTTTTTTCTATTTTTCCGCTTTTTTACCGTTGGTATACTTCACCAGCCCGCCGGCGGCAATCAGCTTCTGCATAAATTCCGGGAACGCCTGTCCCTGAAATTCGGTGCCCTTTGTGCGGTTGTAAATCTTTCCGCTGTCAAAATCCACCTCTACCTCGTCTCCTGCCTCGATCCCTCTTGCCGCTTCCGGGCATTCGATGATCGGCAGTCCGATATTGATCGCATTTCTATAGAAGATACGCGCAAAGGTCTCCGCGATCACGCAGCTCACTCCCGCCGTCTTGAGGCAGAGCGGCGCATGCTCCCTGGAGGAGCCGCAGCCGAAGTTTTTATTCGCCACGATCAGATCCCCCGGCTGTACCTTGTGTACAAATTCGGGATCGATATCCACCATTGCGTGGCTCGCCAGCTCCTGCGCGTCAAAGGAATTGAGATATCTTGCCGGAATGATCACATCCGTATCTACATTATCTCCATATTTAAAAACGTGTCCCAATGCTTTCATGACTTGTCACCTACTTTCTCCGGATTTGCGATGCATCCTGCGATCGCGCTGGCTGCCGCCACTTCCGGGGAAGCCAGATAGATCAGGGAATCCACATGTCCCATCCGGCCCACAAAATTGCGGTTCGTGGTGGAAACGCACTTCTCCCCTGCTGCCATTACGCCCATATGTCCGCCCATGCAGGGACCGCAGCTCGGCGTATTCACCGCGCAGCCTGCGTCAATAAAGATATCCACCAGGCCCTCCGCGATGCACTGTTTATAAATCTTCTGGGTGGCCGGCACTACCATCACTCGGACATCCGGATGTACGGTATGGCCTTTCAGGATCGCCGCGGCCTTCCGCATATCCTCCATTCGTCCGTTGGTGCAGGATCCAATCACCACCTGGTCGATCCGGATGGGTTCCATTGCCTCCACCTCGTCGATGGTCTTTGCATTGCCCGGGAGATGCGGAAATGCGATGGTGGGACGAACCTCATCCAGATGGATCTCCACCACCTCGTCATACTCTGCGTCCTCGTCCGCAGTATAAATCTGATATTCCTTTTTGGAATGCTCCCTGATATAAGCCTCCGCCTGCTCGTCTACCGGGAAGATCCCGTTCTTGGCTCCTGCCTCAATGGCCATATTGGCCATAGTAAAGCGGTCGTCCATAGACAGGCTGGCAATGCCGTCCCCGGTAAACTCCATGGACTTGTACAGCGCGCCGTCCACACCGATCTTTCCTATAATATGGATGATAATGTCCTTGCCGCTGACATAAGGTCCCGGCTTCCCGGTCAGTACAAACTTGATAGCCGGGGGTACCTTGAACCACAGCTCCCCTGTCGCCATCCCGGTTGCGATGTCGGTTGTCCCAACGCCGGTGGAGAATGCCCCCAGCGCCCCGTATGTACAGGTATGGGAATCTGCTCCGATGATGCACTCTCCTGCGGTGACAACTCCCGCCTCGGGCAGAATGGCATGCTCAACTCCGGACTTGCCCTGCTCAAAGAACCAGCTTAAGCCCTGAGCCTTCGCGAACTCCCGGATCGCTTTTGAATTTTCAGCCGACTTGATATCCTTATTCGGTGTAAAATGATCCGGAACCAGGACCACCTTGTCTTTATCATAAACCTGATCTGCCATCTCCCTGAAAATAGGCAGCGCCATCGGGCCGGTGATGTCATTTGCCATGACCACATCCAGCTTCGCTTCGATCAGTTGACCGGCCGAGACTGAATCCAGTCCCGCATGAGCGGCCAATATCTTCTGCGTCATTGTCATTCCCATTGTGACAACCTCCTTCAAATTTGCTTTCTGTCTGCTATTCTAACACACAATATCGGGAAAGAAAAGTGGAAATTGTGGGAGGCTGCGTAAGCAAAGGGAGAAGGGCGGCGGGGGGGGGGGACGCACAGGCGAAAACAATTGCCCGCGTCACCCCGCTCTCGCTTCGCAAAAAACGCAGCAGCGCTAAGCTCGGGAAAACCTCGCTAAGCGCTGGCGTTTTTTGAGAGGTTCCTTTGGGCAATTGTTTTCGCCTGTGCTGTGTATCGGCGGTTCTACGATTGTAAAACGGTAGATGGACGGCAGCCGGTGGAGCGCCGCGGCGCAAAAGCGGAAATGCAGCGCAGCGCTTTACCGACTCTGCGACATGCTGTTGTGAACGGTTATAAAATGACATTTTTTAAGTCTGTAAAATTACCTTCTTGTTGTAGTATTTTTGTCAAAGAATGTAGGCTTAGCCCAGTTTTTTTCTGGCGGCGGTGATTAAAACGGCCAGGGATAACATGAGAAGGAGGACTGGCGGCAGGATGTCTGCCGGGTCTCCGGTCTTGACGGATTTTGGCGGTTCGGAAGATGAAGCTGGCTGTTGCGGCTGTTCTTCCGGGGGAGACTGGGGTTTGTTGATGTGGACGGTCTGGGATTCGGCGTTGAGGTCTTCGTGAGTGGCCAGTACCGCTCCGTTGATGTATAGTTTTTCGAATACTACGAGTTCTTTGTTTTTGAGGGTAGCTGCCTGGAAGGTAAATTCTACTTCGGCGGTTCCGGCTGGTTTTTCCGGGGTGAAGGTGGTTTCGGCTTTGATCTCGGTTTGCTCGATCAGGAGGGGAGCGCCTGTCGATTTGTCCATCAGGATGCCTTTTATTGTGTATTCTTCACCGGGGATCAGGTTTTGATAAGTCACCTTGTCTACAATGGTGATCTCGTTTTCGGCGGTGATCTTCTGGCTGCCGGTCTGTTTTTCGGCGGCCTGGGTTTTCAGTTCCGGAAAGTAGAGGGTCTGGCCCTCGTAGTGGATGTCCTTGTGGGCAGCGACCTCTTCGCCTTCCTTTGTTACGCTCTCAAATGCCACGGCGGTTTTACCTGCAAGGCGGGAGGCGTTCAGTTCAAAGGTTACGTCCACGGTTCCGGAATCGGCTTCCGGGGTGAAGGTGGTTTCTGCCGTGATCTGTTCCCCGTTTTCCAAAAGGGGCGCTTCGGTTTCCTGGTCCATCAGGGTTCCCTCTACCGTGTATTCCTGGCCCGGGGTCAGATTGGAGTAAAAGACGGTATCCACGATTATCGCTTGTTCCGCTGTCTGGGCACTGCGGCTGTTGGTTTCGACATCTCGGGCGGAGGTCCTGACTTTCGGGAAATAAATGGTCTGTTCCTGGCTGTCAATGTCCGCATGGACGGCATAGATCTTGTTGTTTTTCTCCAATGTTTCAAATGCGACCAGGGTCTTTCCTTCCAAGTTTGATCCGTCAAAGGTAAATACCACTTCGGCTTTTCCGTCCTTTTCCTTTGGCGTCCATTTTAGTTCCGCGGTAATATCCGCCCCGGCAGCATCCTTCGCGGTCATGCCCGTTTCCTTGTCCACCAGTTTTCCGCGGAGTGTATACTCCTGGCCCGGTTTCAAATTTTTATAGGTGACAGTATCCGCTATGGAAATCTCTTCTCCTGCTACAACCGTATTGGTTCCGGTGGTCTTGTCCAGCGCTTTCGTTTCGATGCCAGGAAAATGGATGGTTTGGCCTTCATCGTTGATGTCCTTATGTTCTGCGATCTTTTTTTCCTCACAGTATAGCTCTTCGTAAAGGACAATATCCTGACCATACAGCTCGGAGGCGTCAAAGGTACACTCGACCTCTGTCATGCCAGCAGAGGCGGCTGCGGTAAATGCCTGTTCTGCGGTGACCGGATTTCCTTCCGGATCCGTGACAGGCTTTTTGGTTTTTTTATCCATCACAACACATTTCAGAAGATATTCCTGTTTTTCCTTCAATCCGTTGTACAGCACGGAATCGATCACTGTCACCGTTCCGGTCTGTGCATAATGGTTTCCGGTGGCCTCGTTTCTGGCGCTGGTGGAAATGGCCGGGGCGTCCTCGATCAGGTCTTTATTTTCCAGGTTTCCCAGGTTAATGGTTACTTTATCTTTGTAAATGACCAGAGGAATCGTCAGCATTTCTTTTCCTTTGTTTGCATCCGTAGGAAGCTCTTCCAGAATATATGTATCATAGGGAAGGGCTCCCAGGCTGTTGTCCACAGGCGCGCTTCCTCCTTCTCCGTCCAGTCCGAACCAGAGGCCGTCTTCTGTTCCCCCCTGATTGGAATTCCTGGTGTGCGGATTCCATTCTGCGGAAGAGGAATAGTAACCGTTATCATCCGTTGTGATCCGATGGGATTCCCCTGTCGTGGTACTGGTCAGGCTGAACTCGACGCCCGGCATCACCTTCTGGGTTTTGGAGTCAATCTTGCGCAATTCGAAGTCGCCCCGCTTCACCCGGTTCAAAATGGAATGATCCGCATCCGTCAGATCCACGACTTCTCCGTTCTTTGTGATAAAAAATTCTTGCCTCCAGAGTCCGGTGTCCAGGTATCCGGTGGGCGCGCCTGTTTCAAGGATCCGATACTTCCCATAAGGAAGCAGCCTTTCCGTTGTCTGCGCTATTCCGGTCTCGTCGGTCTTGATCGTTGTAATGGTCTCATTCCTTCCATAGACCTTTCCGTCCACAAATACGTTATTTTCGTTCAGATTTACAACCGCAAATACGGCATTTTCTAGAGACGCGCCGCCCTGGGGGACCGAAGCCCTGGTGTCGAAGTCCCGTTTCCGGATCTTCACGCCGCCGCGGATGACCTGGTTATAGACGGCGTATTGGTTTCCGCCTTTTAAATTCACTTCAGGTCCAACATAACGGATCTGCGAGGTATAGAGACCGGTTGTTTTTTCCTCACTCCCTTCCGCCTGCAGGTATGCGCCTTCCAGCAGATACCCGGCAGGAGCCTTTGTCTCTTCTATGGAGATCGTTCCCAGTGGCAGTACCGGGATTCCGTCCATGATGTAAAAATCATCTCCTGAAACCTTGTATTCCTCCCGAAGCAGGGCCTGATATTTCTTCGATCCCGCTCCGTCCGGCACCGCTTTGGTCTCCAGCACCCAGGTTCTTGTGGGCGTCTGAGGCAGAGTTTCCTTTTCAAAGAATCCGCTGTAGTATCTGACCGTAAACTGCGCACCCGCAAGAGACGCGCCGTCCTGGGGCGCCCCCTTCGGAGCGTCCTGATCCCGCTTCACCAGTTCCAGCCCTGTCGGATCATATTTCGGAATGTCGCTTACATCCAGATGCACATTCTCGCCTGCTTTTACATGGACCATATAAACCTGAGTATCTTTCTGATAGCCATGCGGAGCCGTATTCTCCCTTACCCAGTAGTCCCCCTCTGCCAGTTCTATCTTGTCACTTTCACCGGATTTCCTGGTGATCGCTGTCGCTGACTGTGTGGTGCAGGATGCATCCGCATAGATTCCATATGCCGCGTTTTCTAAGGAATAACATGCATTTCCATCGGTGATATCGGGAACCGCGGAACTCTTCCGTATTGTTACCGTCCCGTCTGCAGGTCCAACGTATTCCAGCCACACAATATCCTGCTTCTCATTATAGGCCACATATGCCCGATATTCTTTGAAAATGGACAGCTCCGCTTTCCCGCTGTTCATCTGCTCATCCAATGCATTCCGCATGGCCTGGATCTGCTCCCCTGTGAGCCCGTCTGTCTCTCCGGTATACTCAATGCCGATCATCGCATGGACATACGGGTAAGGCTCTGCCGTACCGCCGAACAAGGCGGAAGCCTCTCCTGCCCACGGCCCGTCCGCACCGAACATCAAGGCCATTTTTATCCTTGAATTGTCCAGTTCGGAAACCTGATAGATTCCCGAAGGGGTCTGTTTATTGGGCTGTGCGCAGTATCCCATGTAATGTCCCTTGTCCGTCACCACGCGAAACTCTGTCGTCGTCCAGTTTCCGTAGCTGTGAGCGGTTCCGGGTGTAATCGTGCAGTCGGACCCAGCCGCCGAACGCATCATCCTTCCGCCGCTTCCGGCTACATATGCCGTACCGTAATTCCCGATTACTCTTCTTCCGATCGGGATCCTGCCGGAATCCAAATCTTCCGGAGCTTTCGAATCGGCGTCCGCATCTGTTCCTTCTTCTTTCACTTCCTCATTTCCAGGTTGGTTCGACCCTCCTCTTTGCTCACTGCTTCCGACGCCGGAAGGCTCCTGAGCGGCTTCGAAACCGCCGTTTTCCTCTCTTCCGGCCGATTCGTTCTGTGCATCTCCTATTTCCTCCTGCTTTGGCATATCTGCCTTATCTGCTGTCTCTTCTACAGTTTCCTGTTTTACTTGTTCATTTGCTCCTCCTGCTGTTCCTGTCATGGTCTGTGCCGTTGTTCCTTCCGCTTTCATTGCGGTCTGGATCTCCATCTGTTCTTCTGCCCGCACAGAAGCAGCGCTTGCCGAGGCCATACAGCCAAAGATCAGCAAAAAGGCCGCTGCCGTACGAAACATACCGGGCATGTTGTAAAAAAATCTTTTCATACTTCTTTTCTCCTCCATAAAATGCAGTCAAAACGTTGCTGTTTGGAATGCCTGTACGGAAAAGCGCCACTGAAAATTAGATACTACGTCCTCCTTTCTGAATCCGGAATCAAATGTGGGTAAAACTACATAGCTATGTCCTCGCTTTTGGATTATGGGATGATATTCCCCATGAAAAATAGAAATGTCCTAAGACGAGTAAGTTGATCATAAACGAAACAGCAGAATTTGTCAATATAATTTTGCAAAGCATTTAAAAAATACATCAGGCACAGAAAACGCTCCGTGACCGATGTATTTTTTCAGACTCTATTTTTTCTCAATATATCCTTTCGCAGTCAGCGCCTCCGCGCACAGCACCGCTCCGCCTGCCGCGCCGCGGACGGTATTGTGGGAAAGCCCGATAAATTTATAATCAAATATGCTGTCCTCCCGCAGACGTCCGATGGACACGCCCATCCCGTTCTCGTAGTCCACGTCCAGCTTTACCTGGGGACGGTTGTCCTCCTCCTGGTAGCGGATGAACTGCTTCGGAGCGCTGGGAAGCTCTGCCTCCTGGGGGAAGCCTTTGAAATTCACCAGCTTTTCGATGAGCTGCTCCTTCGTCGGCTTTTTCTCAAAGTTTACAAAGACTGCCGCAGTATGGCCGTTCAGCACCGGCACACGGATACACTGGCAGGTGATCTTCGGAAACTCCGCCTTGACGATCTCTCCGCCTTCTACTCTGCCCAAGATCCGCAGCGGCTCCTGCTCGCTCTTCTCCTCTTCTCCGCCGATATAGGGAATCACATTTTCCACCATTTCCGGCCAGTCCTTAAAGGTCTTGCCCGCGCCGGAGATGGCCTGGTAGGTGGTCGCCACCACTTCCTTCGGGCCGAATTCCTTCCACGCCGCGAGACAGGGCGCATAGCTCTGGATGGAGCAGTTGGGCTTTACGGCGATAAAGCCGCGGGTCGTTCCGAGACGCTTTTTCTGGTCTGCGATCACGTCAAAATGTTCTGCATTGATCTCCGGCACCACCATGGGCACATCCGGAGTCCAGCGGTGCGCGCTGTTGTTGGATACCACAGGAGTCTCTGTCTTTGCGTAAGCCTCCTCAATGGCCTTGATCTCCTCCTTCGACATATCCACCGCACTGAATACAAAATCCACCGTGGAAGCAACCTTTTCCACTTCATTCACATTCAGCACCACCAGTTTCTTCACTGATTCCGGCATGGGGGTGTCCATTTTCCACCTGCTCCCGACTGCCTCTTCGTAGGTCTTTCCGGCGGAGCGGGGGCTTGCCGCAACCGTCACCACCTCAAACCAGGGGTGCTCCTCCAGCAGGGAAATAAATCTCTGCCCTACCATACCTGTCGCGCCTAATATCCCAACCTTTAACTTCTGTTCCATTCTGATCCTCTCCTTTATCCTTTCAAAATATCTTATATTCACGGCAGCTGAAAATCTGCCTTGAATATCGCGCCGGCCGCAGCCGCAAAGCGGCAGATTTCCTTATGCGGCTGTGCGCAGTATAAATTTATTCCCCGATCAAATACGCTTCCTCCCGCGCGATCACCTGCTCCATGGCCGCCTTTCCCGGCGCGCCGATGGTATTGCGCGTCTCCACGCAGGTCTTCATGCTGACTGCTTCATAGATATCCTCTTCAAATACCGGGGAAATGTGTTTGTATTCTTCCATCGTCAGATCATCCAATGCCTTCCCCTTTTCGATACAGTACAGCACCAGCTGTCCCACGATCCCATGAGCGTCCCGGAAGGGCACGCCGTGGTTCACCAGATAATCCGCCGCGTCCGTAGCGTTGGTAAATCCATGCTTTGCGCTGTCCGCCATCCTGTCTTTCCGAAACCGCATGGTGGCCAGCATTCCGGTAAACAGGGTCAGACAGCCCTTTGTCGTATCCATGGCGTCAAAGACCAGCTCCTTGTCCTCCTGCATATCCTTGTTGTATGCCAGTGGAATCCCCTTCATCGTGGTCAGCAGTGATATCAGCGCCCCATATACACGGCCTGTCTTTCCCCGGACCAGCTCGGCGATATCCGGGTTCTTTTTCTGAGGCATGATGCTGCTCCCGGTGCTGTAGGCGTCGTCCAGCTCCACAAACTGATATTCATTGGAATTCCAGATGATCACCTCCTCGGAAAACCGGCTTAAGTGCATCATCACCGTGGACATGGCGGACAGCAGCTCGATCAGGTAATCCCGGTCTGACACGGAATCCATGCTGTTTTGCGTAGGCCCGTCAAATTCCAGCAATTCCGCCGTATAGTCCCGGTCCAGCGGATAGGTGGTGCCTGCAAGCGCTCCGGCTCCCAGCGGGCAGGTATTCATCCTGCGGTAAATGTCCTTCATTCGGGAGCGGTCCCGCCTGAACATCTCAAAATAGGCTCCCAGATGATGCGAGAGCGTCACCGGCTGCGCCTTCTGCAGATGGGTAAATCCCGGCATGTACGTCTCTGTGTGCTCCTTCATCATATTCAGGAGCGTTTCCAGAAGGCATTTCAAAAGCCGGTCCAGTTCCAGGATCTCATCCCTTGTGTATAATTTCATATCCAGAGCCACCTGGTCGTTTCGGCTGCGTCCGGTGTGAAGCTTCTTCCCCACGTCCCCGATCCGTTCGATCAGATTGGCCTCCACAAAGCTGTGGATATCCTCGTATTCCTCTGTGATCAAAAGCGTCCCGTTCTCCACATCCTTTCGGATGCCGTTCAGCCCTTCTATGATCTGATCTCTCTCCTCTGCGGTCAGGATCCCCTGCCTGGCGAGCATCGTCACATGGGCAATACTGCCCCGGATGTCCTGCGCGTAAAATCTCTTGTCAAATGAAATGGACGCGTTAAAATCATATACCAGCTTGTCCGTTTCCTTCGTAAAGCGACCGCCCCATAATTGTGCCATTCCTGTTCCCTCTCTTCTTAAATCATTGGAACTGCGCAAAAACGGATTCACTTGCACAGTCTGTTTTTACTTTGCAAAACGGCAGGTCTCCTGCCGTCACAAAATGATTATCAATCATCGTATCATACATCCGTGCTTCTGTCTATAAGGAACTTCTTACAGTTTCACTCCCGGATTCCTCGGTTTTCCAGTGAAAATTGACAACCGCAGTAGTCCTGGCGGTACAGCCCATACTCCCCGGACAGCTCCACCGACCGCTGATACCCGTTTTTCTTCTTAAAATCCGACACCAGGTAAGGCACCCCGATCTCCTTCCCCAGGGTAATGCCGATCTCATTGAGCTTCTGCGCGTTTTTCAGAGGGCTGATGCTAAGCGTCGTGGTAAAATAATCGAATCCGCCTTCTTTTGCCTTCTCCGCAGCCTCTTTCAGGCGCAGGGCATAACAGCCAAAACACCGTTCGCCGCCCTCTTTTGCCCGTTCCAGTCCGGCAGCCATCCGGTAAAATCTTTCCGGATCATAAATGCCTTCCAGAAAGGAAATGGAATGGACCGCTGTTAATTTTCCGATCAACATCTGCTGCTCTTCCACCCGCTTGTAATATTCCTCCTCCGGATAAATGTTGGGATTGTAATAAAATACTGTGATCTCAAAATAATCCGAAAGATATTCCAGGACATAGCTGCTGCAGGGGGCGCAGCAGCTATGGAGCAGAAGGCGGGGCACTATGCCCTCCTTTTGCAGTGCTTCCAGAATCTGATCCAGTTCCTTTTGGTAATTTATTTTTTGTACCTGCATTCCTTTCCCACACTCCATTCCCTGATTTCCGGGTTTCTGTCCAGTTCTTTTGCTGATATGCCCGCAATCCTGTTTTGAACAATGCGCTGGCCGCTTATTACAGCTGCGGCTGCTCCAAAATCGCCACGGACACCCTGGTCACAATCTCCCCTTCCAGCTCTGTGGAGTGGGGAACCTTCTTTCCGTCGATCATATCCAGCATCTCCAGCGCCGCGATCTTTGCCAGATCCCGAATGGGATTCTCCGCAGAGGTCAGCGGGACCTCGCAGTAGGCGGCAACATCGGAATTGTCAATACTGATCACCGACAGGTCTTCCGGAACACCGATTCCTCTGCTCCTGCAGACAGCCAGCAGCTTATTCGCCATCACATCATTATAACACACGCAGGCCGTACAGCCCTCCAGCCTGCGGCAGATCCAGTCCGCATTCTGTTCAAACTCAGACATCTGCCGCGAATCCAGCCACGCCACCCGCTTGTCAAGGATCCTGATATTCGCCTCCATAAGGGCCTCCAGATATCCCGCATAGCGCTGATGGCCCTGACCATCATCAGATTTTAAGACAGCCGCGATATTCTGATGGCCGCACTGCAGCAGATAGTTGGTCACTAGTTTCCCTGCCATCTTATCATTCAGACTGACATGAGGAGCCTCCAGCTGGGGATAATAGCTGTTGATAAACAGCACCGGAATCCCCCGTGCCATGATCTCCCTGTAGATGTCCAGATTGGGATTGGGCAGCCCGCTCTTTGTGGTCTCGGCGATCAGTCCATCTACCGTATTTTTATTCAAAATATTTTTTAATATGAAGCGTTCTTTTTCTACAGAATTATTAGTCACTGAAATCTGAAGACTGTATTCAGCGTTCGAAAACTGTTCCTCCAGTTCCCGGATGATCGTGGAAAAAATATATTCCTGAACAAAAGTTGTCATCACCGCGATCTGCATGGTCTTCTCTTTTTTCGGAGTCACCTGATCCTTGCTGCTGATGTACGTCCCGCTTCCCCTGAACCGCTCTACGATGCCTTCCTCCTCCAGTACGGAGATCGCATGCCGTACGGTCTGCCTGCTGACCTGGAACCGATGGCACAGCTTATATTCCGATTCCACCTTATCCCCCGGTTTCAGTTCCCCGCTTTCCAGGCGTTTTTTCACCCACAGACAGATTTCCTGATATTTCGCAACTGCTTCTTCCAAATATCTACCTCCACCATCTACTTTTAAATACAACTCGATAACTACTCCATGATAACTTTCCTCTAATATACAATACAACTTTTATTTTTACAATCCATAATATGTACTAAAAAAGCCATACATTTTTTGTGCATATATGCTTTATCCGGTTCCATTTCTGCATATATACAAAAAGCTACCCGCCTGCAGCGGATAGCTTTTTGTATATATTCTGTGTTTTATAGAACAACAGACGATATTTACTTCGGAATTCATGCAGCAATGCACTAATTTTTCTTTTTGCTGGATAATACGTCAAATGTCACTGCCCCGAGGAGTACCAGTCCCTTGACTACTTTCTGCAGGTCGGTAGACAACCCGATCAGGAACATCCCGTTATTCAGGATTCCCATAACGAATGCCCCGATCACGGCCCCGACGACCGTACCCACACCGCCGGACGCCGCGGCCCCGCCAATGTAGCAGGCAGCGATGGCGTCCAATTCAAACCCGTCTCCCGCCTTGGGAGTCGCAGAAGCGTTTCGGGCGGACAGCACGATTCCCGCGATGGCAGCCAAAAAACCCATGTTGGTATACACCCAGAAGTACACCTTTTTCGTATCAATACCAGACAGCCTTGCAGCCTTTTCATTTCCGCCCAGCGCGTAGACCTGGCGTCCCGCAACGGTCTTGCTGGTAATGAAATGATAGATCCCTACGATCACGGCCATCAAAAGCAGAATGATCGGAATCCCGTTATAGGATGCGATCTTGAAGAAAAAGAACCAGAGGATCGCAAGCGTCGCCGCCACCTTGATACCGGTCTGCCAGGTGGGCGCCATTGCAAAGCCATACTTTTGCTGGGTTTTAATCGTTTTGAGCTCCGCGCCGATCACCAGAACGGTGGCGATCACGGCAACCAGGATCGTGATGATATCCAGTGTTCCGCCGCCAAACTCGATCTTGCTGGAAGCGAAGAAGCCTGCCCCAACTTTAACATAAGCATTGGGGAGCGGTCCTACAGTCTTGGATTCCAGCAGGGTATATGTAAGCCCCCGGCCGATCAGCATGCCTGCCAGCGTCACTACAAACGGAGGGATATTCAGATATGCTATGAAAAATCCATTAAATGCACCGAACGCCACACCGACCAGAATGGTGATCAAAAAAGCCAGCGGGATATTCATATTATTTTCCACAATCAGCTTCGCCGCAACTGCCCCGCACAGCGCCACATAGGAGCCGACTCCCAGGTCTACATTACCGGTCAGCACACAGAGCAGCATACCTGTCGCAAGGATGATAACATAGCTGTTCTGCATGATCAGGTTGTTCATGTTCATCGGTGTGGCATTGACGCCCCCTGTCATTACATAAAATATGATAAAGATGATGAGCATTGCAAAAACCATGCCATATTGCTTTAAATTCAGATTTACGGTTTTCTTCTTTTCCATTGTTATTCCCCTTTCCTGTTATTATGCTGCATGATGCATTTCATGATTCTTTCCTGAGACAGATCTTCTTTGAATATTTCACCGGCAATACATCCCTCGTTCAATACATAGGTCCGGTCGCATGTACCCAGGATTTCCGGCATCTCTGAGGAAATGACGATGACCGCCTTTCCGGATTTCGCCAGGTCGTTGATAGCACAGTAGATCTCATACTTCGCGCCCACATCGATTCCCCTGGTAGGTTCATCCAGGATCAATACGTCCGGTTCCGTCAGCATCCATTTTGCCAGGATGACCTTCTGCTGGTTTCCTCCGGACAAGCTTCCCACCGCCTGATGGACTGAGTTGGATTTGATGTTGATCAGCTCTTTGTATTTCTCCGCCTCCAAGATCTCCTTGTTGGAATTCACGATCCCGTTCTGGGAAAAGAAACTGCGCAATGCTGCCAGAGACATATTCCATTTAATATCATTGAACAGGATCAGTCCGTAGTTTTTCCGGTCTTCGGAGGTATAGGCGATCTTGTTGTCAATGGCATCCTTCACACTCCGGATCTTCACCGGCTTCCCGTGCATGAGGATCTCTCCACTGATCTTCTGTCCGTACTGACGGCCGAAGATACTCATGGCAAGCTCGGTCCTTCCGGCGCCCATCAGGCCTGCAAGTCCCACGACCTCGCCTGCGCGCACCTTGATGTTGATGTCCTTTAACACCTGGCGGTTTGGATCCTCCGGGTGGTAGACATTCCAGTTCTTCACTTCCATGACCACGTCCCCGATGGGACAGTCTGTACGTTCCGGATAACGGTTGGTCAGCTCGCGGCCGACCATGCCCTTGATGATCCGGTCCTCCGAAAAATCGTCCACGCCCTTGGTCAGTGTCTCGATCGTCTGCCCGTCGCGGATGACTGTGATCGCGTCCGCCACATAGCTGATCTCATTTAACTTATGGGAAATGATGATGCTTGTAATGCCCTGTGATTTCAGCTTCAGCATGATCTCCAGGAGCTGGGCGCTCTCCTCGTCATTTAGCGCCGCCGTCGGCTCGTCCAGGATCAGAAGGTCTACTTTTTTCGCCAGCGCCTTGGCGATCTCGATCAACTGCTGCTTGCCGACCCCAAGGGAATTGATGGGCGCTTCCAGGTTTTCATTTCCCAGTCCCACCTCTTCCAGCATCTTCTGCGCCTCGTTGCGGGTCTGTGTCCAGTCAATGACGCCGTTCACCTTCATCTGCTCATTGCCCAGGAAGATATTTTCCGCAATGGACAGATACGGGCTCAGCGCAAGCTCCTGATGGATGATGACGATTCCCTTTTTCTCGCTGTCCTTGATATTGCGGTTCCTGACCACTTCCCCGTTGTATACGATGTCTCCTGTATAGGTCCCGAACGGATACACCCCCGACAGGACATTCATCAGCGTGCTCTTGCCTGCGCCGTTTTCCCCGCAGAGGGCATGGATCTCGCCCCGTTTTACTTTCAGGTTTACATCGTTCAATGCTTTGACACCGGAAAATTCTTTGACAATATGCTTCATCTCCAGAATATAATCAGACATCCTCTCAACTCCTTTCCTTTATTTTGCATTTTGAATCTCTTCCTCTTTGTAATATCCGCTGTCAATGACCAGCTCCCTGTAATTATCCTTGTCCAGGGAAAGCGGTTCGCACAGATAAGACGGAACGACCATCTTCCCATTGTCATAGGTTTCCGTATCGTTGATCTCCGGCTCGCTGCCCTCGATCACCGCATCAACCATCCCGGTGCATTTTTCAGCCAGCAGCTCCGTATTCTTGAAAATGGTTGCGGTCTGCTTTCCGTCGATGATATTTTTTACTGCCATCACTTCCGCGTCCTGCCCGGTGATGATGGGCCAGTCCTCCTCCGTGTATCCGGCTGCCTCTAAGGCCGCCTTGATCCCGTAGGCAAATCCGTCAAACGCGGAGCAGCAGATGTCCAGCTTTTCATCCGCGTAAAAGCCGGATAAATAGTTTTCGCAGTTCTGCAGGGCTACCTCCTGAGACCATCTTAAGATACAGGTGTCTTCAAATGAGGTTCTCCCGGATTTGCATACCAGCGTGCCGTCATCCAGATATTTCTGCAGCACACTCATTACGCCTTTATATAGAAGGACCGCATTGTTGTCATCCGGCGAGCCCATAAAAAATTCAATGGTCTGGGGCTCTGCCGCGTCTGCCAGGCCGGCCTTTTCCTCGATGTACTCCCCGATCTTCCTGCCCACTCCTTCGTTGTCAAAGGACGCGTAATAGCTGACCGCGTCGGTGTTCATCAGCAGACGGTCGTAGGAGATCACGGGAATCCCTTCCTCTTTTGCCGTCTGCAGGGCGTTGATCAGTGCGGAGGAATCGACTGACGCAACGACCAGGCAGTCTACTTTTTTGGCGATCATCGTCTCGATCTGCGCAAGCTGTACCTGTACATCATCCTCCGCATACTGAAGGAATACCTCATAGCCAAGCGCCTCCAGCTGTGCCTTCATGTTCCGGCCGTCTTTGATCCACCGTTCCGAGCTCTGCGTCGGCATGGCCACGCCGACCAGTTTTCCATTGCCTCCCTGTTTTTCCCCACCGTCACTCGAACCACACCCTGCCAGTGTGAGCGAAAGCGCTAAGACAGCAGCCAGAGCCACGCTGAGAATCCTTTTCTTCATCCTTTCTACCTCCTTTTTCGATGCTTTTTTCAAAACATCTTATATTTTATACATATATTGTACTGTACAAGTTTCTCTTTTTCAAGTCTCAATATATCACAAATTTGAGTACAACTTTTTGTGCATATTTCAACTCAATCATCTTATTTTATCATAATTGTATGTATACAACTTTTAATCCTGTATTTATAAGTATACTTTTAAAAATCTGATATTCAATATTTTTTTATTGATTTTCAATAAATTTATATTGATTTTCAAAACACACCGTGCTATAATTTTATTGTATAAACAGCCATATAAAGCTTGTAGGACAAATTGGTTACAAATATCAGGAGGCAAAATTATGCATGGTAAAAAGCTGATCCGGGTTACTAAATTATTGTTGGATATGATGTTTTACAGCGGGATTGCAGTCATCGTCACACTTCCGCTGTCCCTGCGGTACGCTGGAATCTATTATTCCAGGGCATTTCAGGAGTATTATATACTGATGCTGGTGATCTTCGCGGCGTCAGGCGTATGCGGGATCGTGATCATCGGGGAGCTGCGGAAGATGATGCGCACCGTGATGCAGAAAAACTGTTTTATCCATGAGAATGTAAAGAGCCTGGAGATGATGGGTATCACCAGCGCCGTGATCGTACTGCTCTTCTTTATTAAGTGCTTTTTCCTGCCCACCCCGGCAACCTTCATCGTGGTCCTTACCTTTTTTATCGCCGGGCTGTTCAGTGAAGTGCTCTCCTTTGTATTCCGGGAAGCGATCCGCTATAAAGAGGAAAATGATCTGACCATATGAGGAGCTGTCATGAAATTACTTTTCATTTTGACGCATATGCAGATTTAGACAATTCAAAATAAAAGTTTATTTCATAACAGATCCTAAGAAAAGAAAGGCAGGATAAGTCTATGGGAATTATTGTAAATCTGGATGTAATGATGGCGAAACGGAAGATCGGCGTCACGGAGCTTGCCAAGGAGATCGACCTTACGATGGCGAATCTTTCGATCTTAAAAAATAATAAGGCCAAGGCCGTGCGCTTTACGACGCTGGATGCCCTCTGTAAGGCCCTCCGCTGCCAGCCGGGGGATATCCTGGAATATGTGGAGGATGACGATGAAATCAGCGATTGAAAGACCTATGAAATGGAAAGGAGAATGACCATGGAACAGCAAAACAAGACTACTCAGCAAAATATAACCACATCGGAAACGGTACCCGCGCCGGAAACGATATCTGCGGGTCAAAATTCAGCCGGCAGAAAATATGAAGCCGTTCCGGAGCAGCTTCCTCAGACGAAGAACATAAAAGCCCCGGACAGCCCGCTCCTGCAGTATATGAAGGAGCACTTCACCTGGTTCGGCAAAACCGCCTGCCTGTTTGGGCTGATCTATACCTTCTGCCTCTTTGACAATCCGGCAGGCATCACCTTTCCGGCTGCCGTTGCCGCGGTGATCCTGTTTTCTGTCCTGTGGCTTGGTAAAGCCGGCATCCCATGGAAGCGTGGGCTGTTCTTTTATTTTGCGGGAATGCTGTTACTTGGCATTTCCACCTGCATGACGGCCAATGCCTGGATCCACCTGTTCAACCGCGTCGGCATCCTGCTTCTATTCTGTACGGGCATGCTGCATCAGATGTATGAAGACAGCCGCTGGAGCTTTTCTGCCAATTTAAAACAGCTCTTGTTCTTTGCCGGGACCTGCTTCGTATCACTGTTCAAGCCGTTCGAACATATGCTGTATTCTATATCAAAGCACAAGGCAGCAAGTTCTGAAGAAGCCCTGCAAAAAAGAGCGAATCTAAAAAAGAAAGCCCCGGCCGTGCTCACAGGCGCTGCCATCGCCGCCCTCTTCCTGCTGTGCGTGATGCCGCTCCTGATTGGATCTGATCCGGTCTTTGCCAGTTATTTCCGGATCCGCATCACGATCCCGGATATTCCGGATCTCACCACTGCCGTCCGGATCTGTTGGAGTTTTCTTTCTGGTTTTTTCATGCTCTATGTATTTTTTGCGGCTTTGTTCCGACAAAATCTGAAAAGCCCGACTCAAAAAGAAGGATCGGGGGCAAACGCGCTGATCGGGATCACATTTACCATGACACTGGCTTTCATCTATGTGATCTATTCCGGGATCCAGATCCTGTTTTTATTCCTGCGCCGGGGCCTGCCCGACGGAATGACCTATTCCCAGTATGCCCACCAGGGCTTCTGGCAGCTTCTGGCCGTGAGCCTGATCAATCTGGTGACCGTAATGGTCTGCATCCAGGTCTTTGAAACGCGCCGGGCGTTGAATGTCCTGCTGCTGGTGATCTCCGTCTGCACCTGCGTCATGACCCTGTCGGCAGCCTACCGGATGCTGCTCTATGTGGGAGTCTACCATCTCACCTTCCTGCGGATCCTGGTACTCTGGTTTTTGGGAGTACTGACCCTGATCATGGGAGGCGTGATGGTCAGCATCTTCCGGCAGGCGTTTCCTCTGTTTCGGTATACCGTGACGGTCGTGACCTGCTGCTATCTTGTGTTTTCCTTCGCCGGAGTGGACCGTATCATCGCCTCCTACAACCTTCGGCATATGGAACAGATCACCTGGCAGGATGTGAACTATCTGCTCCATAACCTGTCCGTCGATGCCGCGCCCTATGTTGCGCAGATGGCGGATATAAAAATGAAAACGTATATCTACACGGAGGATGACCGTTATTATTACAGAGACGAACCCTATGAATTCAAGTGCCAGGAGGACCTTTCCAAGTTCGAGACCATAGGCGAATATCTGGAATCGCAGTTTGAATTTTATATGGAAGGGATCTACGAGTTCAGGAAACCCAATTTTCGGGAATGGAATTTTGCGGAGGCGCGGGCCTGGAAAACAGCGGAGGAATATCTCGCTGAGCACTGAAATATGATTTTCATCCATTTCCTAACCGGCAGAATCATATCCATCTGCCGGTTTTTTTCGTTGGCAAAAAAATAATAATTGCCTGAAACCTTTTTGCCCTTTCATCTGTCTAATAAGTAAGGCGCCAGATAAAAGTGGACTGAAAAACCTGCTGTGACAGTATTTTTCGGTAACAAAAGACCCTGTGTCTGCGGAATATACATTTGCATGGTCCCACAGGTACATGGATAAAGTGAGGAGGTTTTATTCTTGAAGTTTTTAGTAAAAAGAGCAAAGCGACATGACAGCAATGCTTTCGTGGAATTGATGGAAAGCCAGAAGCTTACGATGTATAAGGTTGCGAGAAGTTATCTGAGATCTGATGATGATATCGCAGATGCCATCCAGGAGACAATCCTGACCTGCTATGAAAAGCTGGACAGCCTGGAGAACGAACAGTTCTTCAAGACCTGGCTGGTCCGGATCCTGATCAACAAATGTATCGATATCTTGAATGCCGGCCGAAGGGAATGCCCCACAGAACAGCTGCCGGAGCAGGGAGGAAATTGCGTGTCACTGGAAAATTATGAATTTTATGAGCTTCTGAATTCTCTGGATGAAAAATACCGTCTCGTCCTGATCCTGTATTATGTGGAGGGCTTTAAAATCCGCGAGATCGCGCAGATACTGGATCTGGAGGAAAATACGGTAAAGACCCGGCTGTCCAGGGGCCGCAGGGAGGCTGCCAGAGAGTACCGTTTTGAACCGCCGGCCAGATATTTGAAGCAGGCTGTCCGGTGAATATGAGTTGGAAGCATAGCTGCCCGGCCCGCTGCTTCACAGATGTCAAACGGCCCTGCAGGCACGACCACTTGGCTCGCCGCTTCGCAGGAAGAAAGGATACAGACAAACCGCATGAATCAGTCAGGAGGTAACACATGAAGAGAACATATACGGATCAGGAAATGATAAGAATCTTAAATCAGGAGCTGGTCATTCCGGAGAAGGTAGACCAGGGGATGCAGGATGCATACCGGAAGCTGGGGATCCAGAGAAAGGGCAGAGTCTCCTTTGCCAGGAGACACAAAATGCTGCGCGTTCTGGCAGCGGCGGCTGTACTGGCCGCAGGCTCCTCTCTGGTGGTGGCTGCCGCCAATAAATTTTTGACCGCAAATCTGGTGAAGGAGGAGTCTTCCGTGACCTATGACCTTGCGATCGACCGCGAACAAAAGGAGGCCCATGAGATCGAGGTCACTCCCACCTATATGCCTGCCGGCTATGCATTAGGCGCGGAAAATACGCCCTACGGAGGGAAATGGCATAACAATGAGACCGGAGGAACCGTCACCATTATCGCATGGAACGCCGCAGAATTGGATCAGCAGATCCGCATGGGGAACAGCGATGACCTGACCCACGGGCTGAAAGAGGAAAATCTAAAGAAAGAGATCGAGATCAATGGAATGAAGGCCGCATTGTTTTTGTCGGAGAGCCGTTATACGGACAGCGACAAAACCACCAAGAACGTGATGCTGTTCAACGAAGAAGAAGGCTATCTCGTAGAAATCTTTGATATGAACAATACACTTCCCATGGAAGAGACGATAAAAATCGCAGAGGGACTGGACATACAGGTGCTGGATTCTACCGTGCCGTATGCGACGGACGAGGAGATCGAAGCTCTGCTCGCAGAGCAGAAAGCAAACCAGGAAAGCGCCTTGAGGGAATGGACTCCGGAGCTGCTGGCGGACAATAATTTCTTTTCCACAGGAGAAGAATTGAAAATACCTTTCGGGCCGGATGAAAACCATGGTATAAAGACGGATGATATCCGCTATACCGTGGAATCCATCGAAATCAAAGACGCGCTTCCGGTTTCCGAATATCCGGTAGAAAATTATTATGACTTTGCGGGCGAGATGGCGGACTGGATCAACGAGGACGGCACCCTCAAAGCTCATGAGCGCTATAAGCATTCTTACGATGAAAATGGAAAGGAAGTCGGAGAACCGACGGTAGAGACCGTAAATTCCAAATTCGTGGTAGCGCATATGAAGGTAAAGAACCATAACACCGTAAATGAATATGACAATGACGTAACCGTATGTCCTTATATCCATTATCTGGATGTCAATAAAGACGGGATTTCCAAGAGCTATGCCGCTGACTGGAAATACAGCCCCGCCAATGAGGGATATCATCTGCAGACAGACGGATTCCCGGTATATTTTGACAAGATCTATCATACGGACGGGATCAAACGTGTCAAGGATTTCCATTTTGTTCCGATGGAACCGGGCGAGGAACTGGAATATACGCTTGTCTATGTGGTAGACGAAGATCAGCTCGACCGCGCATTTTTCCAGTTTTATTCGGAGTATAACGGGTGGAAGGCTCCGGAAGGCGGAAATGACTATGTGTATGTAAAGGTGACGCAGTAAGGATAATGGAGGAACGGGAATACTGGAAGAGTAATGCTGGAACGGGAATACTGGAAGGAGAATACTGGAAGGGTACAAGGGGGGCCGGCGGGTCCTCCTTTTCCTATGCACCTCTCCACTTTTTTGTCATAAAGTATTATATATCTTTTGATTGGAGTGTCTGCATGGAACCCATATTGGAACTTAAAAATATCAATTATGCATATCACAGTCTGGAAGGAGAAACAAAAGCACTGACAGATATCTCATTTTCCGTATCCTCCGGGGAGTTTGTTGCCATCGTAGGACCTTCGGGGTGCGGCAAATCCACGCTGCTTTCAATTATAAGCGGCCTGATCGATGCCGAGGACGGGCAGGTGAAGCTGAACGTAAAGGCGCTCCGGGAGAGCTCCACCAATATTGGATATATGCTGCAGCATGACCACCTGTTCGAGTGGCGGACCGTCTACCGCAACGTCCTGCTGGGTCTGGAGATCCGACACATGCTCTCGGAGCGTTCCCGGGAATACGCCCATGAGCTCCTGGAACTGTACGGCCTGAAACAGTTTGAAAACGCAAAGCCCTCCGAGCTCTCCGGCGGGATGCGCCAGCGGGCGGCCCTGATCCGGACGCTGGTACTGGATCCTGACATTCTGCTGTTAGACGAACCCTTCTCCGCCCTGGATTATCAGACCCGTTTATCCGTCTGTGACGACATCGGCCAGATTCTTCGGAATGCCCATAAGACCGCGGTCCTTGTGACGCACGACCTTTCCGAAGCAGTCAGCATGGCCGACCGGGTCGTGGTTTTGACTCCCCGCCCCGCTTCCATCGCGAAGATCATTCCCATCACTTTTGAATTAGAAGCCGATACTCCCATGAACCGGCGCAATGCACCGGAATTTAAGCATTATTTCAATATCATCTGGAAGGAGCTGAATACCAATGCGTGATATTTCTACCGGACAATGTAAAACTCAGGAAGCTGCATGCATCACGCAGAACACAGCAGTATTCTCCGCCGGGCAGCGCAATTTCCTGCATGGAAGGAAATTGCACCGGCGTATCGTCTGCTTTTCCCGCGCCGCAATCCTGATCTGTTTTCTTTTTTTATGGGAATTTACCGCCAGGGCCGGAATCATTGATTCCTTCATTTTCAGCAGCCCCTCGCAGGTCACCCGCTGTTTTTTGGAAATGGTAACGGACAAAAGTATCTTCCTGCATCTCTGGAGTACCCTGTATGAGACCATTGCCAGCTTCCTTTTGACCACCCTCATCAGTATCCTGGCTGCAGTGCTGCTCTGGTGCAGCCGCAAGCTGTCCGAAATCCTGGACCCTTATCTGGTGGTGCTCAACAGCCTGCCCAAATCCGCCCTTGCGCCTCTCCTGATCGTATGGCTGGGCGCCAATCAGACCACCATCATCGTGGCCGGAATGTCTGTGGCGATCTTCGGGAGCATCCTGAACCTGTATACCAGCTTTACCGGAGTGGATCAGGAGAAGATCAAGCTGATCTATACCCTGCGCGGGAACAAATGGCATGCCCTCACCAAGGTCGTACTGCCAAGCTCCATCCCTGCCATCATCAGCAATATGAAGGTCAATATCGGGCTCTGCCTGGTGGGGGTTGTGATCGGAGAATTTCTGGCTGCGCGGAGCGGGCTGGGGTATCTGATCATTTATTCCAGTCAGGTCTTTAAGATGGATTGGCTGCTGATGAGTATTATCCTGCTCTGCATCATGGCGATGCTTTTGTATTCGCTGATCAATCTGCTGGAGAAGTGGTGCAGGCGGCGGTATTGATGCCGCAGGGCAGGATTATGCAGGATGATCTGTCGGGAAACAGCTGTTTACACACAACATCTCGAACGGCCGCTTATACATCACCGCAAGATGTTGTATGTAAATATCATTTCCCGACGATCCTCTGAAAGACTGCCATCCCTTGCATCCTTCCCGCCTGTGTCGTATCCATCATATTTCTTTCCGGAATCACTTACATAAAATGATCCCCTGAGGCGTGTATGAAAATTCATTCCCGCAATCTATCGTTTCAGTTTACAGAAAGCAGTTTTCAACCACTCTCTGGAGTGACCGCTCTTTCCGCATCTTCGAGATCCTGATACCCATACCTCTTCGCCGTATTTTCATAAATCTCACGAATCAAATTACTCCCTTCCTTCTCCTTATTCTTCACCATCTCCAAATATAGCGTCAAGGTTTCCCTGGAATATGTATACAATTCCCCGCGCAGATATACAGAGATGGAAGTCATCTGATTCCCCTCCGAATCCTGTTCCTGCCTTCCCAATCCGATAAAATTCGGATACATTTCCCGCAGCTTATGATAGCATGTCATTTCCCATTCCAGAATCTGTTCTGCCGCCTTCTTTTTTTCCTCTTTGATCTCCGGCAGAAATGGAGCCAGCTTCTGTTCATAATACTCCGGAGCTGTGTCCTTCATCATATACGCATATTTCAATTCCACCGGATTCTGCCCCATGAATTCTGCCTGCTCCAGATCATGCGCATAGCTGTGCAGCACCTCTTGATCCCATGCCTCAAACTGACTGGACCTCATAATCTGAAATGTCCGGAAATCATCCTGGCAGTCTGCCCTCCCGCCGATATTATTTACCTTGGCAAAAAAGTTCCATTCTTTTTCAATGATCCTCTCTATGATATCTTCCCGCTCTCCATTTACTTGCATCATACTATGATCCCTCTTTTTCTTTTCCCGTTTTCGCTGAGCCTTAACGCCGCACACCCGACCAAAAGGTCGCCCTTGATTTCCAACGTCATTCCCTGCCCGTTTATGCTGGCCAGAATAGTCCCTGTCTTAGAAAGGAAAAAGCCAAATATGCTATCAGAAATCTTAAAAACAACTGCATCACCGTTGAAACACTTTCCAGCAGAATTTTTGTGGATACCATCGTACCGCCCCACAAAAGTAAACAAAGTCATGCCTCTGCATAAGCAGAGATTGTGTTCTTCATGTTCTGTCCCCTCTTCTTTCCATATCGTATCCACATTCCAGAACTACTCCCCCGCCATGATCGGCAACCCCCGAAGCACCGGATCCCGGATCATTTCCGTCACACGCTTTGCATGGTTCTGCAGAAAGCATTCTTCCCCATAGGACCACCCTTTTAAGATCAAAGCATCCCGCACCCGGATACAGACCCGTTCGATCAGCAGCATTTTCCCCGCAGAATCCTGAACATCCGACAGCCGCATCATTTTTTTCAAATCCTCCACCACACTTTCCCATTCCGCAAACTCCTCCGCCCCGCGAAATACCCATTTATAAAACGGCATATATGTTCTATTCAGCAGATAAACTGCCCCCAATGCCGCCGTTACAAACCGGCCGGCACAAAGTCCTGCCGTCTCATACATCCCGCGGCGTATACATCTCCCATAGTTATACTGTCCTGCCTGTCCCATCACAGCGCACTTTGCGGCCAGCTTTTTTCTGAGCACATCCTCCGGATAAAATCCCAGCAGCTTCCGGCGGATTTTTGTAAACTCCCCCAAAGGATCACAAAATACTTCACCATTCACTGCCATTGCCAAAAATCTTTCCGGAATGCAAAACCACTCCATATTGGTCTCCGGAGCATCCGCCCTGCCGATCAGGTCCCGGTAAAAGGACTCAATCGAATGGACCCCAATCCTGTTTCCGCGCTCCAAAGCACAGTCGGAAATTCCATACCCCTCAAAAAAGGACGGCAGCAATTCATAGGACCGCTGCAGATTTTCTCCTGTTACAGATTCATACCGCTCCGGAATCCAGATACAAAACCCGGGACCAAAATCATGATCCCGGGAATATGCGTCATCAAATCCAAAGCATTCCGAACCCGAACCCGCCAGACCGGCCGCAATGATTCCTGTATACTGCTGATACTCCTTTTCCAGCATCGGCCTTCCATATGTCTCAAAATATCTCCTTGACAGCTCAAGTCCTTTCATATCCCTGTTCCTTCTCTATTTTTTCCGCCTCTTTCTGATAGCATTCCCCGTTCTTTAAATCCCCCAGCTCCCGGCAGCAGACAGCCAGATTTCTCAGGCAGGAAGCATAAGAAAGGTTTTTCCCAAAATGGTCCTCGATCAGCGGAAGGGAATCCTCATAGCACAAACGCGCCTTTTCCCATTGTCCGGACAAGGAAAGCGTCTGCCCTTTTGCGGAAAGCAGAACCGCATAGTGCATTGGATTCGGAAATGCCAGCTTTGAGAATGCAGCTTCCGCCTGGGCAATATGTTCCTCCGCTTTTTCAAATTCTCGTTTCGCCGTGTAAATCTGAGCCAGAAGCGTATTTGTCACTCCCAGCTCATCCTCATTGTTCGGAAGGCCGCTGATCCATGCAAACGCAGCTTCAGCACTTTCCATCGCCCTGTCATATTGCTTTTCTTTCAAATACAGGGCTGCCCGGTTATTCTGCAGCGCCGCAGACCGATAATCCCGGATCTGCCGCGATTCATAGATCTCTGCAGCCTGATCGAATTCGAAAGCTGCTTTTCTGTTCTCGCCTGCCGCCGCATATAACGTGGCCAGGTTCATATGGATGGTGGCCTCCTGCTCCGAACCTTTCATCCCCAGCAAAAAAGCAGTCTCCAGGGAATTTTGAAATGCTTCGATCCCCTCTTTGTATTTTGCGCAGACACGAAGGAATCCTCCCAGTTCGTTCCAAAGTGCCAGGGCAGAAGCCAACTCCCCTTCCCGGACTGCGTCTTGAATCCCGGAACGTAAGAACGCCTCCGCTTCCCCGTATTTTTCGTTTGCAAATAACCGGTCTAATTCCTCATACATTGTCCGCAGATCCATCTGTTTCCCTTCTTCTCATTACGAAAATTCCACAATCATGCAGTCAGTACACTTGCATATTCACCGTTATCCTCAATCGCCGCAATCCGCTGCATGCAAATTTATCCTTCGCAATCTACATCTGTTATTTCACGGCATTTCCTAATAGACCGCATATCCTCCGCATCCCTTCTTCCAATACGGACCGGGGACACGCCACATTCAGACGGATATATGTATCCGAATTTTGGACAAACATATTTCCCCCTTCCAGAAGCACTCCTGCTTTTTCTGCAAAAAGCAGTGGAAGATCCTCCTCCTTGTCGACATAAGCTCCGATATCCACCCAACCAAGATATGTAGCGTCCGGAATCCGAAATACCACCTCCGGTAAATGCTCCGCCAAATAACTGCGCACAAATTCAAAATTGGCATCCAGATAGGTTCTCAGCTCCATCAGCCAGTCATATCCACCTTGATAAGCCCCCATCGCTCCGGCTAGAGAAAGCGGATTTTCATCAAAATTATGCCATTTCAGCCAGCATTTCCGAATCTCTTCATTGGGGATGATGATATTGGAAAACTGCAGCCCGGCCGTATTGAAGGTCTTGCTCGGCGCCATACAGGTAATGATCCGGTCACTGTCCGGATACATCTTTGCGAGCGGGATATGGGTCCGCCCGGTTCGGATCAGGTCGCAGTGGATCTCATCGGAAATGATCATCACATCATTTTCAAAACAGATTTCCGCCACCCGGCGCAGCTCTTCCTCTGTCCAGATCCGTCCTGACGGATTATGGGGATTGCAGAATATAAACAGTCTGACCGCCGGATCCTCCGCTTTTTTCCGAAAATCTTCGAAATCGATTTCATAATATCCGTCCTGCTTCCGGTTCAGCAAGTCCGAGCACACATATCCCACTCCATTGTGCTCTGCGGCATATTTAAAATAGGCATAGGAGGGCGTCATCATCAGTACCTTATCCTCTGGCCCGCAGATATATCCGGTCAGTTCATATAACGCCGGAATCACCCCATGAGAGGTATACAGATCTTTCTGAGGAAATGTCCACCCGTAGAGTTTTCTGGTCCAGTCCGAGAATATCCGATAATACTCGTCTCCGAAAATCCTTGTATATCCGAAAATTTTCCGGTCCAGCCTTTCCCGTATTGCGTCCGTAATACACTCCGGCGCCGCAAACTCCATATCCGCAATCCACATGCGAATAAACTCCTCATCCGCAAAGGGAAATTTCATCGTTTCATCTGCGTGAAAAATATACTGTCTGAATCCATCCGTGTTCATGCAGTTTGTATGTTTCCGGTCAATGATTTCATCAAAATTATATTTCATGATCGATACTCCTTCAGTCGATTCGGATATGCTCTATTTTTTCAGAGCCATCACCTTCCTGTATAATTGAATAAAATCTTCCTTTGTCGTCATCCTTGCGTTGTTCGGCCGGTCACCGCCCAGCATGGCATCATCGGCAAGTCCCTCCAGACTTTCCTCTGTAACCCCGAATGACTCCAGAGGCCGGATCGGCATATCCTCCAGCAGCTCATATACACACCGTACTCCTGCTTTTGCGGCCTCCCTTACGGACATTCCATAGATATCTTCGCCGAAAAAGCCGGCAATCTCCGCATAGCGCTCCGGCCACGCGCCCATGTTAAATTCCATGACTACCGGCAGACACAGTGCATTGGCCACACCATGGGGAACCTGATACTGTGCTCCCAGCGGATGCGCCATACAATGAGAGATTCCCAGACTGGCGCTGGTAAATGCATAACCGGCCAGCATGGCTCCCATCATCATATCATATCTTGCGTCATGGTCGATATCGCCCCGATACACTGCCGGCCGGATCGCATGGGCAATGAGCTTGATCGCCTGTACGGCCAGTGCGTCCGATATCGGTTCCGTACACCGGGAGGTATAGGCTTCAATGGCATGGGTCAGTGCATCCATTCCGGTTGCCGCAGTGATACCTGCCGGAAGCGACCAAGTCAGCTCCGGATCGCAGATTGCCAGGGCCGGCATGATCCCGGTTCCTCCGATAGGCATCTTCCATGCCCGCTGCCGGTCTGCGATCACCGCAAACGGCGTACATTCACTTCCGGTTCCCGCTGCCGTAGGAATGGCCGCAACAGGAAGCGGTGCTTTGGTAAATTTATCGCATCCCTGATAATCCCGGATGCTGCCTCCGTTCGTAACAAGGATCGCGGCTGCTTTGGCCGGATCCATGGAGCTGCCGCCTCCAAGTCCGATCAATACGTCGGAATCCCTTGCAAGGGCGGCAATTTTTTCTACGGTTTCTACCGAAGAATCCGGTTCGCACTCGTCATAGACATCCAGTATGATCCCGGCGTCTTCCACGGATCGGATGATCCGCTCTGCAATACCGAATTTTACAAGCCCTTGATCGGTCACGAGAGTCGCCTTTTTGACTCCCAGCTTTTTTAATTCCTCCCCGGTTCTTTTAGAAGCTCCATTCCCAAAAAGAACCGCGCCGGAAGGCGCCCATGAAAAAACTGATTTTTTATCTTTAAACACGCTGTAATCCAGCGGTAGCTGCGCAACTGGCCGAAACATCTGAAAAACCTCCTCCTTTAAGCTTCAATGCCTTCCTTTTGATCTTTGGATTTTACCATCACATACCTTGCTACGATCACAGCAAAAACGATGGCCCCGGAGTAGCCGCAATAGGTCATGATAAATCCAAGCAGCTGCTGATACGGTACAAAAAGACATACAAAATATGTAACCACGCCGAATCCGACAACTGTCAATTTGTAGTTCCTTGATTTGTCATCTTTGATAAAAAAGCTGACCGTATTCCATAGGGATGGACAGATCGTGGAATAGATCGCCAAAATAATGATCACGGCAAACAGCGTCCCTACGGATCCCATAATATTCGAAGCCAGTGCCAGGTTCGGAATCGCGACTGTGGAAGCTTCCTCAATATTTCCAAGGTGGTTCAGTCCCATGAGTACGGATACGATTGAAATAAAAAACGCACCTGTAAAAAGAACCAGCTTAAACGGCGTAAACTTATATTCCCGGTTCTGATATGCCATGGTCGCGACAAAATTGGAAACCAGTAGAAGGGAACAGCCTCCGAAGGACAGGCCTGCCGTCAGCCAGTGGTTCGTCCCCCTTGTGATCGAAACCGCGCCGCTGTCTAAAAGCGCCATTCCCTCCGGAATCCGCGGGAAAAATGTGAATGCGGAGATCAGTCCGACGATCAGGGTAAAACACACAATGACCGGCCCGATAAAACCAATGATATCGACAACACGGTTCAGACCAAAGATTGCGGTTGCCACAGATGCCGCTACCATGATCGCAATCGCGATCGGCATGGCCAGCCCCCACTGCTGGTTAAATGTTGACGCGCCGCCGGAGCACATGAAAATATAACAGCATGCAACAAACAGCCATGCGAATATTTCAAATAATTTTCCCCAGAATTTTCCCGCATAAAACGTGGTTACCTCTTTCAGGTCCGTCAGGCCCCTGGTCCGCCCGGCATACGCATACGCCACATATGTAGCATACATCATGATAAAGTTGATCAAGCCTACGCCGACAGCCATATAGCCGTATCCCGAAAAGTATTGGATCGTCTCCTGTCCGGACGCAAATCCGGAACCAATCAGAAACGCCAAAAGCGCTCCCGCCAGTTTAAAAAATGTCATTCCGCTCATATTCTTTTTATCCATAAAACCCTCCTTCAATTTATCTGATCTGTATTCCTCGCCTAATTCTCTTTTTGATAACCCTTTCGTTATGGAACAAGTCATTTCCCGATTACTGTACTGACCTGCGGCCGTGCAGCATAGTACACGGCCCGTTCTAAATCCTATGATCAGCAGCAGCTTGTATGCTCTGTACGTCCGATGATATTTTCCTGCACTCTCGGATCCAGCTCCACGAAGAATGCGGAGTATCCCGCCACCCGGACCATCAGATTCTTATATTGTTCCGGATGTTCCTGGGCATCGCGCAGGGTTTTCGTATCCACCACATTGATCTGCACATGCTGCCCGCCCGCTTCACAGTACCCTTTTACAAATGCTTCCAGCATCTCCAGGCCTTTCTCCCCCTTTGCAACCGCAGGGTCGAATTTATGATTCACCAGAACGCCCTTCGGAACCATCACTGTGTCCATCTTTCCAATGGAATTGCCCACTGCGGTCGGGCCGTTCCGGTCCATGCCGTTGGAAGGCGAAGCATTGTTGGCAAGAGGCTCTCCGTCCTTTCGTCCGTCCGGCGTTGCTCCTACAACTCGTCCCTGCCAGATATTGTAAGTCTGATTCAAAAGGATCAGTTCATACTGTCCGAACCTTGAATCCTGATGAGCCCGGTTTTCCTCTGCGCAGAAGGTTACAACCTGACGGCAGTAATCATCAACCAGATCTTCATCATTTCCAAAATGCACATATTTATTCAGAAGCATCTGATGCCACTCTTCATGATCTTCATAATTATGATCCAGAATGTCCGTCAGTTGGGGAAGCGTCAAAAGCTTCTGTCGGAATACCACCTGGTCGATTGCTGCCAGAGAATCCGCCGCATTTGCCACACCGCTGATAAAGGTACCGGTGCTGCTGTATTTTGCGCCGTTCTTTTGAAGGATACGTCCTTTTTCAATGCATCCGTCCACCAGGGTTGACGCAAATACAGTGGGGCAGATCTGGGAATGCAGCGCAGAACAGATCCCATATGCCTGCAGATGGTAGTCAATGATGTATGCAAGCTGCTCCTTATAAGCCTTCATGAACTTGTCCATGCTGTCCATCTCTTCCATAGAACCGGTCTTTGGCCCGAACTGCCGTCCGGTTTTTGGATCCAGCCCGTTGTGCATGGTCAGCTCCAATACCTTCAGGATATTGATGAATCCGGCTACCGGGCGAAAATCCGTTTTTCCCGGCACCTGTGCCTCTACGCAGCCCTCTATCGCATAGTCGCGCGCCTCCCGAATATCGTTGCATCCGTTGGCCAGTACACGTGGGATATTGATATCGTCATTGAAGAATGCCGGCTGTCCAAGGCCTTTCTGGGTCAGCTTCAACGCTCTTCTAAATGTCTCCTCATCAATTTTTTTGTTGTAGCGGAAGGAGATCGCAGGCTGGGTCGTCTGTGCGCCGTCCGCAGCTTCCAGGAACAGGTAGGTGAGACGGTTGCATGCATTTTTTCCCTCAGAATTGATTCCTCCGATCGTAATGTTTGTCCACATCGGGAATCCTGCATATGCCTCAGCCTCAATATGGTCGCGCAGCTCAAAAATCTCCGTCCATTTGATGAGCATGCACTCAATCATCTCAACCACTACATCTTCCGTCACGATCCCGCTGTCAATGTCGTGCTTGAAATACGGGTACATAAACTGGTCAAAACGGCCTACGGAATGATTGTGCCCCGCATTCTCGATCTGATAGATGAGATGGATGAACCAGAAAAACTGCATTGCTTCATAAAATGTTCTCGGCGGAAGCTCCGGGATGTGCTCACAGGTTTCCGCAATGCGGATGAGCTCCGCTTTTCGTGTTTCATTCTGTTCTTCTTCTGCCATTTCGCGCGCCAAATCCGCATAACGATGAGCAAATTTGATCGCTGCATTTAATGTAATTAGCATCCCCTCCCAGGTATCCTTCTGCTCCTGCGTCATGAAATCATAGTGCTCAATGTGATCCAGCTTGTCCTGGATCTCTTCCATCATCTTCCGGAAGCCTTTTTCAAAAATCACGCCGTACTGCGGCATATGGCTCGCAGTGGAAACGATACGGGAACCGATGGTAATCAGTCCGTCCAGAGATGCCTGTTTCATGTCCTCCGGAAGCCGGCTGTCGATCACTTCCCGGAAGCCGTGTCCCTTCCACTCCGTACAGATTTTGATCAGCTCTTCTTTGTCCTCCGGCTTCACCCAGCACATGTTATCCGTAGACCGGGTGTCAAAGGTATCGATATCCTCCAGGATCCAGTTTGCCCCCCACTCCGGATATGCCGGAACTGAGCGGTACCTCTCCCCATGGTCTCCCACGAAAATAGACTCCGGATTGATAAAGATGGTCATATTCTCCAGCAGGTACTCCAAAAGGTGTGCCTTCCTGGAAACCGGTGATTCTACGGACGGAATACGGTAGAACTCCGTGACCAGCCTCGCCCTTTCCACGGAAATAGACGGGTGCGTGTTCCGAAGCCGTGCTTTTAAAAATTCGACTTTCTTGCTGCTCATAATGCTGCCTCCTTTTATTTTTTATAAAACCCCCTGTTTTAGCGGGATGGTTTTCAAAATCCATCTACTCATCGGCACTGTTCTCACTATTGTAAAAACACTTTTTTCCAATCGGCAGAAGTACTTCATTGGCCGCATCTACCAGATGCAGCATGTGATCTTTCCCAGGTTCCTCCACATCCTCCAGCTGATATTTCCTGCCCAAGATCTTATATTTATTGATCCCCAGCTTATGATAGGCCAGAAGCTCATACCGTCTGACGTTCGCGCACTGTGCGGCAAATGCCGCCGTAGCTCTGATATTTTCCTCCGAATCATTCCAGCCGGGAACCACGGGCGTGCGTACACAGATTTCTTTGCCGTGTCCGCTGATCCGTTTCAGATTTTCCAGAATATGTACATTGGACTGTCCTGTAATTTTCCGGTGCATCTTACTGTCCATATGCTTGATATCAAAATAAATAAAATCAATATAGTCCAGGCAGGACGCAAATTTTTCATAATTGCCGCAGCCGCATGTTTCGATGGCAACATGGATTTTATAGTCCTTGCACTTCCTGCAGACCTCCAGCAAAAACTCCGGCTGCATCAGCGCCTCTCCTCCGGAAAATGTAACGCCTCCTCCGGAATGCTCAAAATAAAAATGATCCTGATAGATTCGGCGGAACAATTCATCTACCGTATATTCCTGTCCGAACTTCTTTCTCGCCTCTGTCGGGCACAACTGCGCGCACAGTCCGCATGCGGCGCATTTCAATCTGTCATACTTCATAACCCCCTTTTCATCCAGGCTCACTGCGCCGGAGGGACATTGTTTCAGACAAAAGCCGCATCCCATGCAATTCACCGGATTCAGTGAAATCTCCGGCGCAAAGGAAATCCCTTCCGGATTTGCGCACCACAGACATCGCAGACCGCAGCCTTTCAAAAATACGGTGGTCCGCATTCCCCTCCCGTCTCGGATCGAACATTTTTGGATATTAAATATCCTGCCGGTCAGTTCCTTCATAGATATCCTCCTGCGTAATAAATTATTATCAGTTCTTCGTATGTTTCTTATGTCAATCGCACTTCACCCTGCATTGATTTTGCTTATTTTTTGCATTAACACAATCAAATTTCTGATTATTCAGCAAATATTTTTCGAATTAACTGTTATTAATTCAAGCATATCAGCAAATGCGCAAATCGTCTAACAAATAAAATTCATAGAAATATTAATCATCCTCATACATAATTCTGATAAAAAAATATTATGATATAGATAGCGCGAGGTATGCGGCTGTGAATTGTAACTATGGAATACCAAGGAATCAGATTCAGGAATTGACTGTCCTGGATACAAAGGAGGAGCTTATGGATACTGTAAAATACGAAATCTTTCTCAAAGTCCTGGAATGCCGTAATTTTTCGAAAGCAGCGGAAGAGCTCGGATATACCCAGTCCGCTGTCAGCCATTCGGTCTCCAATCTGGAAAAAACCTTTGGCTTTAAACTGCTGAATCGGGAAAATAATAACATCAGCCTCACCAGAGCCGGAATTGATGTACTTCCATACATCCGTAATATCGTAGATGCCCAGAACGCCCTGGATTTCAGCCTTGCTTCCTATCATGACCCGGGGGCCGGTACGCTCTGCATTGCTACGATCCCCAGCCTGGCGATCCACTATTTTCCAGATCTTCTGTCTGCTTTTAAACAGCAATATCCGCAAATACATATTGTTGTGATTGATGGAAATTATGAAGAAATTGAAGAAATGCTGGTTGGCGGAAGAGTCGATTTCGGAATTACTTCCATCACGCCGTCTCTTCCCTTCAAAACGATTGTTTTCTTTCGAGAGGATTTGTGCGCTGTTCTTTCCTGCAGCCATCCCCTTGCAGAAAGAGAAACCATTTCCCTGCGCGACCTGGAGTCGGATTCTTTTATCATGCCTGGAGAAGGGCCGAATCATCAGGTAGGGCAGCTCATTCAAAAATATCATTTGAACTATAATATCAACTATTCTGTCTCTGATGACAACCTGACTGTGTCTATGGTCGCGCGAAATCTGGGAGTCAGTATTCTTCCTGAAATGTCATTTAAGGACTATCTGAATCTTCCGATTATTTCCAAAAAAATCATAGAAGAGCCTTTCAGAGAACTTGGAATCATTTACAATGACCTCAATTCCATTTCTCCGATCAGTAAGACCTTTATCAAGTTTACACAGAATTATATGGAGGTGATGAAGCATGGATGACATGATGCATTATTACAAAACTCTGGTTCCATTTCTGGGAACCGCACTTGGGGAACATTGCGAGGTTGCTCTTTTAGACTGCCGGATCCAGAAGATCGTTGCAATCACGAACGGGCATATCAGCGGGCGCGGTATCGGCGCGCCTATGACAGATCTGGCGGAACGGATGATCAAAAATGAAGAATGGAAATCCAGGGATTTTATTGCAAATTATTCCGGGTACACGGCGGATCAAAAGCTGCTGAAATCTTCCACTTATTTCATCAAATCCGAAAGCACACTGTTCGGCATGCTCTGTATCAATATGGACACCTCTTGTTTTCAGCTGATCAGCGATACGGCTCTTCTGTTGGGCGGACTTGTCCGCAGCAGCGCCAGGCTGGAGGGAAACGGAAATACGAACAGCGAGACCTTTCAGGACAACGTGACAAAGACGATCAATCAGGTTCTCCACAGCCTGTATCAGGAAAGGATTCCAGAGCATTTTACAAGGGATGACCGTATTTTGATCCTTTCCCTGCTTCAGGAGAAAAAACTGTTTTTAGTAAAGGGCGCCGTCCACCGTATCGCTGATGTCCTCAGCTGCAGCGTGCCTACCATATATCGGGAACTGGCTCTTCTCAAGGAAAAATAAAGCCTCTGTTTATCAGCTCGTAAACTCAGAAAAAATCCTGTATCTCCTGATTCTGATATGATATAAAATATCTTAAGAAGATACGAATATGATTTTTAAAATCTGATATTTGGGACGAGAATAACATACAATAGCTTACGAGGTGATAAACAAGATGTATGAAGATTTTTTTGCCGATCGGATGGCCTCACTGCGAATGAAAAGGAGTGTGTCTGCACGTGAAATGAGCCTTACCATCGGTCAGAACGAAAGCTATATCAATCGCATTGAGAATAAGCAAACCTTTCCATCTATGCAGGCTTTCTTTTACATATGTGAATATTTTCAAATCACTCCAAAAGACTTTTTTAACTCTGATAATCCAAATCCTGCCAAGATCAACGACATCATCAATATACTTTATACGCTGGATGATGAACAGCTTGAAATTATATTCAATGTCGCAAAAGGCCTGTCCCACGGAAAGGAGGAGCATGTAAAATAATCAATCCTGAAAGCACATGCCTGTATCCGGGAAACCTGCCGCCTGCAGGTTTTCCGGATTATTTGGCGTGCAGATTTTTCTTCAAGATCCGCGGCCCGGACGGCAGTTTATATTTCCTGAGTCCCGACAATGTCTGCAGGAACCGCAAATTCCATTTTTGTATCTTTTTTCACGGTATCTCCCATCAGGTCTTCGATATATTGGAAATATCCGTTATTTCCCCTGGCCTTGGTCCACAGTTCGATGGATTTTTCCAGACGTAACAGACACTTGACCGGTTCCTCATAATAGGCCTCCATGGCTTCCCCAGAATCAAGATCACTGCCCTCCAAAACCTCCCTGATCTCCGGATTCGTAAAAGGATCGAAACTCATCAGAAGGCCATGGGCCAATGCCTGATTTTCTTCTGACAAAAACGCTCCTAGATCGTAATTGATCTCTCTCAGGTAGCCATCAATAGTCAGAAGGCAGATATGGATCGCCTCAACGGCGCGCCTGCCGTCTCTCTTTTCTTCTTCACGGTGAAGCTTTAACAGATTTGACTCCATACAGAACAGAGAAATGGAATGTTCCTCTTCCTCTCCCTTTTTGATCGAACCGAATTTCTGCGCCATTCTGCCGCTGATCCTGTCAAAATCATATCTTTTTATCTTTTTTTCCATTCTTGTACTCCTTCTTTTATGCTATGTTCTTTTTATTCTATGGTTATTTTTTTCAACAGACAGTGTAACATTTTCCGGGGCATCAATCAAGAGATTTTATCAGCAGATTTGACAGTTACATGTCACTCCCTGACCAATCACCACGCTGATTGGTCAGGAGGATGCACATAAAAGCTGGTATTCAGGCCGTCCATTGCCGCAGACAATTTAAAATGACGGCCCGAGTTACTGGGCACGCCTGGTCAAGGTGTGACCAGTAACATTTGACAATCTATCAGGGATGCTATATGATGGTAACGAAAAAGAGAGCAGACGGTTCATTGTACTGACGCACAGGCCACTGGTTGGCATTGCGTAATGAGCGGTGAAAAATGTGCCTGAGTGAACGGAAAGGAATGATTAAACTTATGAAATTAACAGTGGAACTAAAAGAAAACAGTTATCCGATCTATATTGAAAATGGTATTTTAAAACATGCAGCAAGCTATATTTCCCAGGTTTTCAGCGGCCGGCGGGTCATGATCATTTCCGATGACCAGGTCTATCCGCTATACGGCGAAGCCTTGAAGGGCACGCTCTCTTCCTTCGAGTGCCACACCCTGATCCTTCCCCACGGGGAGCAGACCAAGAACTTCCAGACGCTGCCCCGGGTCTATTCGGCCCTTCTGGAGGCGAAAATCTCCCGCAGCGATCTGGTCATTGCCCTGGGCGGCGGGGTCATCGGCGACCTTGCCGGATTTGCGGCTGCCACATTCCTTCGGGGCGTCAGGCTGGTGCAGATCCCTACTTCCCTGCTGGCGCAGGTGGACTCCTCCGTGGGCGGAAAGACAGCCGTGGATCTTCCCCAAGGGAAAAATCTGGTGGGCGCGTTCTATCATCCGAAGCTGGTACTCATCGACCCGGATGTGCTGAACACCCTGCCGGAGCGTTTTATCCACGACGGCATGGGGGAGGTGATCAAATACGGCTGCATCAAGGATTCCTCTTTGTTCGAGACTCTGAAAAAGCACCGCTCCTTTGAAAGCCTAAAGAGCGAGCTTGCGTCTGTTATCTGCCGCTGTGTAGATATCAAGCGGATGGTCGTAGAAAAGGACCAGTTTGATACCGGAGAACGGATGCTGCTGAATTTTGGACACACCCTTGCCCATACGATTGAACAGTATTTTCACTATGGCCGGGAGAGTCACGGCGAGGCTGTTGCCATCGGCATGTACCAGATCACCCGGCTTGCCGAAGAAAAAGGGCTGACTCCTGCCGGGTGCGGGGACTCCATCCGGGAGGTGCTGGAAGCTTACGGGCTGCCCTGTGCGTGCAATGTTGCGCTCCCCGAGCTGACGGCAGCCATTGGATTCGACAAGAAGAATCTGAACAATCATCTGAATGTAGTCCTGCTTCATGAGATTGGGGACAGCTATGTGTATCCGACAGATGCGGGATTTTTTGACGGGGACTTTTCTGTATAGGTAATCTCCTGCATCCGCAAGAAAGACAGGAGGCTCTCTAGGGCCTCCTGCCGCACAGGTGGAAATTTTTTCATAGAAAATGGGCTGTTAGAAAAGCCAAACCGCTTATTCTTCAAAATCGTTCCCCTGATACCGCTCCGATAACATATGCATGGTATCCTTTGTCTCCTCATACAGCTTCCCATATATCTTTTTCAGCGGCTGGTATACTCGATGTGTCTCCGCGTCCGGTATGAAGGTCTGTCCGCTCTTGATATAGTTTTCCAGATCGCCGTAGTCTTTGATATGGCCCGTGCCGATGGCTGCGATCATGGCATCCCCGTAAGACGCGCCGATTGTGACTTCCGCCGTTTTTACGGTTTTTCCCGTGATATCCGCAATGATCTGAAGCCAGGTCGGATTCTTGGTTCCGCCGCCTGCACACAGGAAATTCCGGATCTCAAGCCCGTGCTCTTCCATGATGTCGATATGCTGCGCAATGGAATATCCGACTCCTTCCAAAGCCGCACGGTTGATGTGGTCTCTCGTGTGATGAAGCAGAGGCCCAAAAATCATTCCCCTTGCCTGAGAGTCATTGATCGGAGTTCGCTCACCTGCAAAATACGGAAGTACCATGATCCCATCTGATCCCGCTGGAATCCCAGCCGCTTTTTTTGCCATCATCGCATATGCATTTTCCCCTGTTTCCGCTTCATTTACATCGGAATACATCGTATCACGGATCCATTTTGTAAGGGAGCCCGCCGCATTGGTTCCCCCGTCTACACAGAATGTCCCCGGAATCAGAAAATCCTCCGACCAGATCCGATTGTCTTCTACCAGTCTGTCAGAGCAATACATAATATAGCAGGTAGACCCGATCTGCACCATCAGATCTCCCGGCTTCAGTACTCCGGTACTGATGGCTTCCGCACCTGAGTCATCCGTCCCTGTCACAACCGGCGTTCCTGCCGCAAGCCCGGTTTCCGCCGCCGCCTTCTCCGTAACAAACCCGACGGTTTCGGCTGTTTCACGTCCCTCGGCCAATTGGTCTCCCCGGCAGTACAGTTCCCTTGACAGTTCTTCGTCGATGGACAGATCCTGTCTGTAGCATGGTCCAAAGGAGGAAATTGCAAGGTAGCGGTCGATGACGTATTGATCCGTCAGCTTTGCGGTCAGGTAGGAGGACGCAGTCAGAAATTTGTATGTCTTTGCATAGATTTCCGGCTCGTTATTTTTGATCCAGAGAATCTTAGGCATACAGTCTGATGAGCACAGCTCGTGTCCCAGAAGCTGCCGGGTCCGTTCTTCCCCGTAATATTCCGTAATCGATTCCATTTCTTTCACGGCACGCGCGTCAATTCCATACAGGATTGCCTTCCGAAGCGGCCTGCAGTTTTCATCCACCGGCACCACATCCGCACTGAGGGCACTGGCTCCGACCCCTTTGATCTCCTCCTTTGCAATGCCGGATTTCTGGATCAACTCTTTTGAAATCCTGCAAAAGTCTCCCCACCATACCGCTTCCGCATCGTGCTCAAAATATCCTGGCTTTGGATTTTCCAAACCATGAGACGCAGATGCGGTCTGTATGATCCGACATTCCCCGTCAATCAAAACTCCCTTGCTCTCGTTGGTTCCTATATCAATACCCATAAAATATTTTTTTTCCATCGTGTTCTCTCCTCTCTCACTGCCCGTAATTGCCGTAATCCATACTTTCCATCCGGATCTGTTCTTCTGTCAGCAGCTTCACGCTTCCGACAGCCCGCGCCGCCAGATAAGTTTTTGCCCCTTCCTCCAGATAAACCACGGTTTCCAGAGCTTCAAACAAGGTCTTTCCAAATCCGATCACTCCGTGATTCCCAAGAATGACAGCCTGGCTCTTTCCGCAGCAGGCAACGGCCTGGATCCCCATCCCCTCATCCGAAGATATGGTAAACGGGGTGACCGGGACATCCCCCTGTGCCGTATCCGCGATCCCTGTCGTACAGGCCGGAAGTTTTTCCTCTACCAGCCCTACCGCCGTCGCATAAGGCTGGTGAGTATGGATCACGGCATTTACTTCCGGCTTTTCCCGGAAGATGTATAGAAGCGCATCCAGGTCTGAGGTTGGCCGCCGCCTTCCTGTTATCACTGTTTTATCCGCACGGATATGCACGATATCTTCCGGCTCCATTGACTCATACAGCATTCCAGAGGGCGTCGCTAAAAACGTTCCGTCTGGAAGACGCACGCTGATATTTCCTCCTGTCAATGTGATCAAACCGTACCGCAGCATTTCCAATGCAGTCCGGATAATCTCCCTTTTTTCCTCTTCATACATCTTCAATCCCTCTCCATCTCTCTTTTTAAAAAAGCAATCGCTTCCGTAAGAACGTTTTCATATTCCGGGTTCGTCTGGTTCCAAAGCTCTACCACCAGTGGGCCATGAAACCGGATTTCTTTCAGGACTTGAAAAATCCCGTCAAAGTCCAGCTTTCCCTGCCCGAATGGAAGATACACATCATCCGGCGCTTCCCTTACATGGACTGCCGTTATATGTCCTTTTCCTTTACGAAGTTCCTCCTGTACCCGGCATCCTGTCATATACAGGTTGGCAACATCCGGATATACGCTCAGCCATGGGGAATCAATCCAGCGGACCAGCTCCATGGCCTTCTCAACGGATGTCACATATTTTTCCACGTTTTCAACAGACAGCATAATTCCGGCCCCGGCTGCCATATCCACACTTTTCTGTAAATTTTCGTCAAACCGCTTTGCCGTATCCTCCGTATGAGGTTCATAAAAAACGTCATATCCGGCCATCTGGATCACGGGAATCCCCAGGTCATATGCCAGTCCGATCGCCTGCTTCATCATCACCATTGCCCTTTTTTCAATCTCCGGATCCGCACTCCCCATCGGATATTTTCGATGCCCGCTGAAGCAGATGGAAAAGAGCCGGATCCCGGCATGAGAAGCCGCCCGAAGCACCCGGTTCCTTTTATCTTTATTCCACTCCAGACGGGACATACGCATGTCACTCTCGTCCACACTGATCTCGAACAGATCAAATCCGAGCCTAGAAGCGTTGTCAAGCATCCATTCCAGTTTCTTCACATACAAAGCCTTTTCATAGATTCCAATCGGATATACTGACATCAGACCTCCCCCGCGGAAAATACCGCCCTTCCCATGATCGCCGCGTCTACCCCCAGCTCCTCCAGTTCCTGAAGCATCTCCATTTTGATTCCGCCGTCCGTCCAGATCTCTGCGGACGTGCCTTCCAAAATCCTTTTCAGCTGCCTGATCTTGGCATAGGTATACGGCTTGAATGCAAGCCTGGGATCCCCAGCTTCCCCTGTCTGCAGCAGCACATAGTCAATCATTGTCGCATAGGGGATCACGTCATCCGCCCTCGTCTTATAATTCAATGCTATCCCTGCTTTTCCACGTCTTCTATGGATCAGCTCAATACATTGGGACGGATATTTTGTGGATTCCAGATGAATCGCGATCTTCCGGACTTTGCATTTCATAAGCGGTTCTACATATTTCAGCGGATCTGTTACCATCAAGTGCGCATCCATCTCACAGGATGTCACTTTCGCAAGCTGCTCCACCAATCCCATCCCAAATGTAATATCCGGACTGAAATTTCCATCCTCAATATCCAGATGGACGGCGCCGTACTTCTCTGCCTTTTTGATCTCATCCCCTACGCACAGCAGATTCGCCGATGCAATAGAGGGAATGATCTTTATCATATCTCCCCCTCCCCGCCATAAAAGAAATCCAATGCCTTCAATGCTCTTTCAAATCTTTCGTACTTTTTACGGTAAATCTCTTTTCTTTCCCCATCCGGCCGGTAAACCTTCCTGATGTTCACCATCGCTTTCGACGCCTCTTCGAGTCCCTTATATTTTCCTGCCGCAATGGCGGCGCACATGGCAGCGCCCAGCGCGCCCGGTTCCAAAGCTTCGGATACCTCTACCGGAATCTGCAGCATATCCGCAGCCATTTGGGCCCACACCTCTGACCTTGCGATCCCGCCGGATAATTTAACTCTGGAAAAAGTCCTCCCGCATGCTTTCAGCCTTTTGATATGCAGCAGAGCCGAAAAGAGCACGCCTTCATAAACCGCGCGAAGCATATGCTCTCTTTTATTCACACTTTTCAGATTGAAAAATGCCGCCTCCGCGTCCGGATTGGTGGACGACGCATACAAGTAGGGAATAAAGATCACGTCACTGTCTTCCGGCCGGACGCTGTCAACCGCCCGATTGCACTCTTCATAAATCGCAGCCCTGTCCGAAGCAGTTCTGCCGGCTTCCAGAAAATTTTCCACAAACCACTCGAAATTGCTTGCGGATGTGGGGCTTGATTCTTCCATAATAAAATAATCCGGGTGGAAGGATCTTGCAATGGAATTGGCGCCTTCGATCAGTTCCTTTGTCAGCACTTCATTGATGGACCAGGTTCCCGCCACCATACACAGTGTATCATCATCCAGAATCCCGCTCCCCAGCGCACACGCATTGACATCATAGCAGGAGCCTGCCACCGGAGTTCCTTCCACCAACCCGGTAACCGCCGCCGCTTCTTTCGTTACCCTCCCGGAAATTTCAAAAATGCCGGTATGCTCCGGCATCAGGGATTGATACGCTTCCAGTCCCAATGCCTTAAAAATCCTTTCATCAAATGTGTTGCTGTGGATGTCCATAAGGCCGCTGCAGGTAGCTTCCGTCAGTTCATAGCATCTTCTTCCGGTTAATTTCATTCGAATATAGTCCTTTATGGAAAAAACCGATGCCGCCTGATCCAATACATCCGGTTTATTTTCTTTCATCCACACCATGAGAACGGCAGTCTGCGCCTCCCAGAATTCCTGATATGTAAAGGGATAGATCTGTCCCTCAACGCCTTCCTCCCTCAGTCTCTGGCAAAGCGCTCCTGCCCTGCTGTCACTGGACACGATGGCAGGATACACGGGTTCGCCGTCGGCATCTACCAGGCAGATTCCGTTCCCATATCCTGTAATTCCTATTCCCACGATATCTTTTGCGGAAATTCCGGCCTTTTTGATCACTTTTCGAATCAGTCCGGCATTGCATTCCCAAATGGTCTGCATGTCTCTTTCTACCCATCCCTTATGAGGCTCCGATACCGGAACCCGCTCTCCCGCAGATGCAATCTCCTCCCCATGGAGATGAAAGATCACACATTTTGTATTGGTTCCGCCGTTATCGATTCCCATTACATATTGTCCCATTTCTCCTCCTCTCTATATCCACCAATATTTTATTTAATAATACCATTAAACATTATTGTTGTCAATTTATATTTATTATTTAGAATATAACATCTTATTTCTTGATTATACTTGTTTTTTTATTATTTTTCAATTTACTGGTTGCCTTTTTGTCTTATAAATGGTATTATTTTAATACGAATTGGTTGATATGGTATCATTAAAACTATATGTCAACTTCTCTTTTTTGATTCACATCATTTCATTTTCAGGAGGTAACTGTTATGTCATGGAGAAAAAAAATGTTTGGTTATGAAAAACCTGTGATCGCATTACTGCACTTGAATGCTTTTCCCGGAGATCCTTTATTTAAAAAAGGAGACAGCATGAAAAAAGCAGTGGAAGACGCAAGAAAAGATCTGCACGCACTGCAGGACGGCGGTGTAGACGGAATTCTTTTTTCCAATGAATTCAGCCTTCCTTACCAGACCCATGTGGACTTTATCGCGCCGGCAGCCATGGCCCGTATCATCGGTGAGCTGATGCCGGAGATCCGAGTGCCTTTTGGCATCGACTGTGAATCCGATCCTATGGCGGCAGTGGACCTTGCCGCAGCCGTAGACGCCAATTTCATCCGCGGCCTGTTTACAGGGGCCTATGTCGGGGACGGCGGTTTTACGGTTCCGGATGTGGCAGCCGTACTGCGCAGAAAAAAGGCCCTGGGGCTGGATGACTGCAGGCTTCTTTACTTTTTAAACAATGAATCGGATGAGTATGTGGCGCCAAGAGATGTGATCTCCATCGCAAAATCCATACTTTTCTGCGCAAGGCCGGACGCTTACTGCCTCATGGGATTCCATGCCGGGCAAGAAGCAGATTCCAATTCCATCATGGAGATCCGCAGGGCTGTACCGGATGTCCCGGTGTTCTCCGGAACCGGCTGCAAGGCACATAATATCATCCAAAAACTGGAAGCCTCGGACGGGGCATGTGTGGGGACTACGTTTAAGGTGGACGGAAAGTTTGATAATCACATTGACCCGGAACGTGTCAAAGAGTTCATGGCGCAGGTTGCCGTTTTCCGCAGAGAGCATCCGGACATCGCATAATACAGAGCTATATTAAAAAGGTGTGCGTCCTGACGCACACCCGCACTCTTTATAGAAGAAACAAGCGCTGCAGAACAGGTGGTCTTCCTGTTTTGCAGCGCTCTCATGATCTTTTATTCTATAAACAATTCTCTTTGCCGTTTTATTCATTTTAGTCGAAAGCTTACATCAATCGACAGCTTCTGGTGATTGATCACGCTCTTCGTATACTCTACGGCTCTCTGGTACTGATCATACGTCCTGTCATCCGTGACAAAAGCAATTCCGTTTTCTTCTATTTTCAAGATCGCCGCTTCCGGGTTGGATATCTCCGCAAAAGTAAATTTTTCATCGATTCTGCGGACCTCGATCCCGTTCTGCTTTAACACGCCATACAGAGAATGCATTTCAAAATCCACGGTCTCGATCTCCGGCACCAGTGAGGAAACCACATAGGAATCCATCAATGCGATCGGTTCTCCATTCCCGGATCTCAGCCGAAGTATTCGGAAAATCTCGGTATCCTCCTCCACCTCCAGAAGAGCCGCATATTTTCTCCCCGCTTTTCTGGATTCCGTATACAGAACCCTGGTGGAAGGCTCCATCCCGCTGCTCAGGATCATCTGCTCCAAGTCGTCCAGCATCTCAACCTGATACGGGATCTGCGGCTTTGCGATATACGTTCCCTTTCCCTGCATGCAGTTCAGGATTCCCTCTTCGCTCAGAAGGGCAATCGCCTTCCGAAGCGTCTTTCTGTCCACGCCGTAGTTTTCCGCCATCTGCCTCTCTGCGGGAAGCCTGCTTCCATAGGGGATCTCCCCGCTCTTGATCTTGCTGCGGATATCCTCGCTGATCCGCACATACAAAGGTTCATTCATCATTCTTCCCCGCCCTCTTCAGCCGTCAGCTCTGCGATGTATTGGATCCGATCCACGCTGGACACGGATATCAGATATTCCACAGGAGTCTTCTCCTGATAGAGCAGATGCTTTTCTACCGCAACGGGCGCGTTTTCTTTGATTCCAAGCCATTCGCTTTCTTCAAAATCCGCCTTTCCGATACTGATATGGATGTCCTTTTTCGTCAGGCTGCCTTTCAGCTCCTTATTATAGAAGGAATACATGGTCTTTTCCTCCAGCTGTCCAAAATCAACAGCCTTTAAATAAGAAACCGGAATGTATGAGGTTTCGATCGAAATCCTGGCCTGATCCGCCATCCGGATCCTTTTGATCTGATATACCTCGCTTCTTGGCTGCAATTTCAATTTAATATTTACACTTCCGCCCGCAATCTGCTTTTGGATCCCGATCAGCTTGTACGCATCCTGGGGCGCCGCTTCGATTTCCATTAAGTTTCTGACGATCCGCTCTTCCGCAAGATATGTGCCCTTTCCCTGGGTATTCGTCAGCCTTCCTGCCTCGCACAGCTTTTTTACCGCCTGCCGCAGTGTCACGCGGCTGACGCACAGCTGCTCACAAAATTCCCTCTCCGGGGGCAGCCTGTCCCCGGGGCCTAATCGGTTTTCATAAATGTAATCCTCTATTTTCTCTACCAGTCTGGAATTCACCAGATTCGCATATTTACTAATTCTAACTCGCCTGCCTTCTGTATGTCATAATGGTTTGCTGTTTTATCCATCATAACATAAATCTTCCGGACATCCAACAAAAGTTTTCCATCTGTACGGTTGGATGCTCTTTGAGCATCCAACCCACCTCATTCATTCGTAAAATCCGTGGTTACAGTTCGCAGACCGTGAACTGTAACCAGCCATGCGTCACGGTCAGATCAGCTTATAATGCCTTAATCCATGAAATACCCCTTCTTCCTCCAGAGTGCCTGTTACATATGCGGCCTTTTCTTTCACGGATTCCACAGCCTGCCCCATTGCAATCCCCGCATCCACGGCCTGGAACATCGGGATATCGTTCTGGCTGTCCCCGATCGCATAGGATACCAGGCCTTGATATTCCGGACGATCCAGTACCTCACGGATCGCATTGGCCTTATCCACTCCCCGGATCTGTGTCTGGGAGGTATATGCATTGTACTCAATGACCTCCGAATGCTTTTCCAGCACCTTCCTGCAGTCCTCATATTCCGCCCTGTCCGCATATTCCGAATCAATACTTGCGATCTCCGCGCATACTCCGTTTTGGAACAGATCTTCTACTTTCCATATTACGCCCGTTTCCCTCTCCACCGGCTTCATATAGCCGGTCCGAAGCACTTCCTCCGCGCCCAGGAGCAACGCCGCGATCTTATGCTCAAGCAGAACCCTCACACTCTCCAGCAGCTCCTCCTCCGAAAGAGCCACATGGCGTACTTTCTTCCCGCGGATCTGAATTTCCGCCCCCATGCAGCTGATCACACCCTCGAATCCCAGCTCATGGATCTCCTTCGGAATATCCGGATTTCCACGGCCGGTACACAAAAACGCGACATGCCCATTCTCATGCAGCTTTGCAAATGCCTCCCGCACCTTCCCGGTAGGAACCGCTTCATATTCACACAGTGTTCCGTCAATGTCAAAAAAAATGATTGCTTTTTCCTTTTTCTCCATATTCCCTTTCCTTCCATACGTAAAAAGATGCTTTCCGACAAGCTTCCACATCACCTGAGTCTATAGAAGCGAAAGGACATCTACAATCGTTTTTTGCAGATGCCCTTACACTCACGAAAGCTGCGTTGACAGCTTGATCCTGCTGCTGTTTGTATATGTCCTGGTGTACTCTATAACCTTCTGGTCCTGATCCCTGGTAATATCCGAAACTGAAAAGACAGACTCTCCTTCCTGGATTCCCAGATATTTTGCCTCGACCGCGGAAACCTCCACGGCATCAATCCGCTCCTCCACAAAAGCAGGCACGTGTCCGTGCTTGGTATACATATCATATAAGGAATACACTTCAAAATCGATATTTGCAAAATCAGGAATGATCCCTTGCTTGACATATGTGATCTCCAATGCCAGCGGTTCTCCCTTGGCAAAACGCTGGCGTATCATCTTCCATACAGGCTCCGCCCGGCCGATCTCCATCATCTTTCCCAGCCGGTAACCGGCCTGCTCTTCCGATACGGAGATGACCTTTGCGGTGCTCTCAATCCCCTGCTGTTCCAAAAGCCCTCCGAATCCGCTGATCTTCCGCATGGAGTAATTGATATCTGGGCTGTTCACAAACGTTCCCTTCCCTTTGATCCGGGTCAGCAATCCCTCTTCTACCAGGATATTCAATGCTTTTCTGATGGTCTTCCTGTCCATCTCATAAGTCGTTTCCAGTTCTCTCTCCGGCGGAAACATCTCCCCATATTGATATTCATTGTTCAATATCATATTCCTGATCTCGTCGCTCAGCTGTATGTATCGTGGTTTCTTCATGCCTATCTCCTCAATCCTCGGAAACATCTCCGCCTGTACGGTTGGAAATATTTTACCATAGATTGATTTGGATTTCAAAGAATTTTCCTACATTTCCACACAGTCAACCGTCCTCAGCCAATCCACTGCTTTCGCGACTGCCGCATCCGGATTGTCAAAATACATCTGGTTATTGATTTCCATGGTAATGGATTTCTGATAATCATGCGCCGCAAATGTCCTGAGGTACTCCTTCAAAGGATTCTCACCGTCTCCCGGACAGAGATGCCCTGTGGGGAAGCCGTCCGCCAGATGTGCGTGATGCAGCTTATCCCCGAACATATTATAAAAGTATTCTACATCCTCCCCCGCTGCCGTGGCTGCCACGCAGTCAATACAGGCGGTCAGGGACGGGCAGTTCACGTCCTCAATCATTTTTTTCAGCATCGCCGTGTTATAGCAGAGGTTGGATTCATATTTCTGGAGCTGTTCCATCACCATCTTCACACCGATTTTTTCCGCATATTCACAGAGCTCCCGCATGGATTCGATAGAACGCTGATACGCCGCGTCCGCATCCTCGTCGAACATGCAGTATCCCATCTGCATAAAGTAATAGCCTGCGCCGAACTCTTTCGTGTCCTCCAGATATCTCTTGACGATCTCCATGGAATTTTTGCGTACATAGGGATTGGAGGATGCAATATTGATGGGATACAGACAGATCTGTTCTGCCGTAAATACAGACATCTCCAGCCCTCTGTCTTCCATCATCTGGCGGATATCCGAAACTCGTTTCTGCCGTTTCGCAAGTGGGGTATCGAACGCGCAATAATGCGTCGCGCCGCCCCAGAAATCCATATAGCGCAGTCCGTTGGATGCCAGGGAATCCATTGCGTATTCCAAACTATACTGCTGATACAATACGCTCATTACGCCAAACTGTTCCAATTTTATTTTCTTCATGACCGTTCCTCCTCCATGTGAGACTTCATATACTCTAAGCTACCTGCATGAACCCCATGCGGATCTTCCGCATATTCTTCCATCAGAAGTTCCATCGAAACCGATCCTTCATAGTGATATTTTTCCAATACCGAAATCTGCCCGGCAAGGTTTACATTCCCTTCG
>Ga0137308_100400_pt1 | contig 75185 bp, 61 predicted proteins | sample Inofrocosms_June_FD_97181 | JGI IMG/M metagenome (GOLD analysis project Ga0137308, IMG submission 97181) | Mouse cecal microbial communities from Vienna, Austria - N-Acetylneuraminic and N-Acetylglucosamine D2O microcosms_June | ecosystem: Host-associated > Mammals > Digestive system > Large... | reverse complement strand
GAAGCGGCGACAATTCCTCCAATAAATATCCCTAATATAAGACCGCGCCAATGGAGCAGTATCTCTATAACCAGATCTTGGATGTCTATAATCCGTTCTCCCATGTGATTTCCTTTACTATGAAAAATATAGTATAAAATAACAATAAAATTATACATTTTACCCCATATTTTATCAATATTTTGGATGTTTGAAGCTTGAGAGAACCAGGACCGTTGTATTGATTTTTTTCTAAGTATCGTTTATTCTTTTATTACACAGATTATCAATGGTAAAGGGTGAAAGATTATGTCAATTAAGAGAATAGCACAGGAAGCAGGTGTTTCACCTGCAACTGTTTCAAGGATATTGAATCATCCGGATCACAAATGTAAGGACGAATCCATTAAGGAGAGAGTCTGGGAGTGTGCAATCCGGATGAACTATGTTCCCAATATAGCTGCAAGGAATCTGCGGCTTGGTCTGGGAGATGAAAAAACGGAGAACTATTGTATCAGTATCTTAATGGCGAGAATGGATGAGACGCAGTCGGATCCATTCTTCCGGGAATTACTGCGCATTGTAGAAAGCGAGATACACAGAAATCAGTGCATTTTGGATAAGGTATTGTACCGTCCTTCTTTTTCTGATGATCAGCAATGTGCAAAGATGAATATAGAGAAAACGATTTCTCAAATATATCATGATTCGCCGAGACCAAGTGATGGTATACTGATCATTGGGAAATGTAACCGGGAAGTGTTGAAGGAGATTAATAAGCAGTATAAGAATGTCGTCTCTATCAACCGGAATTCTACGAATTATGAGGTAGACGAGGTCATATGTGACGGGAGAAAGATTGCGGCTCTTGCGGTGGAATATCTGATACAGCTTGGACATAAGGAGATTGGGTATGCGGGAGAGTGCCGTAATGAAGCGAGGTACAAAGGGTATCTTGAGACTTTGGTGAGGCATGGAATTGATTTTAATGCCAATTATATATTTGAGACGAAACAGACAGAACTGGAGGGCTATGAGATCATGGAGAGATTGATGCAGTCGGGTTCTTGTCCAAATGGGATATATTGTGCGAATGATATAACTGCGATTGGTATGTTGAAATGTTTGAAAAAGTATGGGAGGCGAAGGTTTTCCCCGTCAATTATAGCCAGTGATGATATAGAGGAAGCGCAGAATGTAGTTCCTATGCTGACAACAGTGAGGCTTCCCAAGGATGAGATGGGCAGGCTTGCAGTCTCTCTACTGTTGAATCGGATCAGGGGAGAGCATACCAGTGTTCTGCGGATGGAATTCGAGGGAAAACTTATAATCAGGAGTAGTTGTGAAATGGTCTGAGAAAAGTGAAAACGTTTTCTTTAAATTGTTTTGCAATAGCCGGGTTCCTGAAATATAATATGCATGTATTTTGTCTTGTTTGAATGTATTATAGAAATTGAAAGCAGAGGGATGAGAGCATGCGGTATATGAATTATAGTAAGAGTATTTTCAGGAGTACATTTAAGAAAAGTTGCCGATATCGGGGTAAGGCGTTAATTCTGACAGGAATGTTTGTATTCAGTGCGGTAATCTGTGCAGGTTGTGGTGACGGTTCTGTTTCATCATCAGAGGGGGAATCAGGTCTTGAACTCCTGAATGTTTCTTATGATCCTACCCGTGAGTTTTACGAGAAGTATAATGAGTTGTTTGCTGCACACTGGGAGGAGGAGACCGGTAAACAGGTGAATGTAACCCAATCCCACGGAGGTTCGGGGTCTCAGGCTCGTTCAGTAATTGAAGGGAACGAAGCGGATGTGGTGACATTGGCGCTTGCCCATGATATCACAATGATAGAAGAAGCCGGAATGATCGAGAGCGGATGGATGGATGAATACGACAAGTCCAGTTCACCCTATACGTCGACCATTGTTTTCCTTGTACGCAAAGGAAATGAGAAGAAGATACAGGACTGGGATGATCTGATCAAAAAAGATGTGGAAACCATCACTCCAAACCCTAAGACATCGGGAGGAGCCTGTTGGAATTTCCTTGCGGCATGGGCATATCAGCAGAAGCAGAATGGTGAGGATGAAGAGGCAACGAGAGCATTTATGAAGAAGTTGTATCAGAATGTGTTGGTTCTGGATTCCGGCGCCAGAGGGGCGACGAACACTTTCGTTGAAAATGGACAGGGAGATGTGTTGATTGCATGGGAGAATGAAGCATATCTTTCGATGGAAGAATATCCGGACAAATATGAGATCGTTACGCCAAGCGTCAGCATTCTGGCACAGCCTTCTGTTGCGGTGGTAGACAGTAATGCTAAAGAACACGGAACGGAAGAAACCGCACAAGGATATTTGGAATATTTATATAGTGATGAGGCACAGAGACTGGCAGGAGAGAATTATTACAGACCGTCGAATGAGGAGATTTTGAAGGAATTCTCAGATCAATTCGATCTTAATATGAATCTGGTGACAATTGATGATTTCGGCGGATGGGATGAGGCATATCGGTCTTTTTTTGAGGATGGAGCGGTCTTTGACCAAATATATGAAGAATAAGAATGCATGTGATTGTTTAATATTGCGTATGAGATTTTCAGGGAAGGAACGTTGTATTCTATGGAGCAGCAAATTGTAAAAGTTAAAAATAAAAAAGGCGTCAGGGTGATTCCGGGATTTGGATTGTCGTTGGGAGTCACCCTGGCGATGCTTGGTATATTCGTACTGATTCCATTAGCGTCTATTTTTCTTAGCGCCAGTCAGCTTAGTTTCGGGGATTTTGTGGAAGTGATAACATCTAGGCAGGTAGTGTCTGGCTATATTGTTAGTCTTTCTTGTGCTTTTCTTGCAGCCCTTATCAATGCTGTGCTGGGTCTGAGTCTTGCCTGGGTTCTGGTACGCTATGAGTTCCTGGGGAAACGGCTCATGGATGGTCTGATTGAGCTTCCGTTTGCTTTACCAACTGCAGTAGCGGGGATTTCTCTGACTTATCTTTATTCAGATCAAGGGTGGATTGGAAGTCTTTTTGCCAGAGCGGGGGTGAAGATTGCTTATACTCGGATTGGTATTACCATAGCTATGATTTTTGTAGGGATACCATTTGTAGTAAGAACGGTACAACCAGTCTTAGAGAAGCTGGATGCGCAGTATGAAGAGGCTGCAAAGATGTTTGGGGCGGGTAGAAGGTATACATTTCTTCGAGTGATATTGCCAGAATTATTCCCGGCAGTGCTTGCGGGCTTCGGATTGGCACTTGCAAGAGGAATCGGCGAATATGGAAGCGTGGTGTTTATTGCGGGAAATATTCCTTATGAGACGCAGATTGCACCGTTGCTGATCATGACAAAGCTAGAGCAGTATAAGTATGCGGATGCTACGGCGATCGCGTTGGTGCTATTGTTAATCGCCTTTGTACTTATGCTGCTTATCAATTCTGTGCAGATATATATGCAGCGATTCAGTATGAATTCAGGAGACAGTACCCAGACCATTCAGAAAAAAGATGCTCTTTTGGCAGATAATTCCGGACAGACTGTAAAACATATCTTGATTGTAATATGTGCAGTGTTTTTGCTGCTGATGCTTGTGCTTCCGTTGGCCGTAGTCATTGCAAATGCTCTGCAGGAGGGGTGGTATGCCTACCGGAAGGCAGTAATGGATGAGTATACGATAAAGGCGTTGAAGCTGACAATGAGGGCAACGGCAGTGGCAGTTGCTGTAAATACTGTGTTTGGAATATTTGCTTCATATCTGTTGTCTAAATTCTATTTTAAGGGACGTCAGATGTTGGCGACTATAATAGATATTCCGTTTTCTATCTCTCCGGTTATCGCAGGTCTGGTTTTTATCTTAACATTTGGAAATGTAGGATGGATGGGAGATTTTCTGAAAGCGCATGGAATTAAAATTGTGTTTGCTGTTCCGGGGATCATTTTAGCTACAATATTTGTTACGTTTCCTTTTGTTTTCCGCGAGCTGTTTCCGGTGATGAACGCACAGGGGAAAGACGAGGAAGAAGCGGCAGGATTGATGGGCGCGGGTGGATTTACAATCTTTTGGCGGATTACATTTCCGCATATTAAATGGGCGCTCTTGTATGGAGTCATACTGTGTACGGCGCGGGCGATGGGTGAATTCGGCGCGGTATCCGTTATCTCCGGGCATCTGAGAGGGAAGACGAATACGCTTCCGCTGCACGTCGAGATTTTATACAATGAATTCAATACTACGGAAGCATTTGCAGTGTCATCAATATTGGTAATTCTTGCAGTACTGATTCTGATTGCAAGGAATATCGTGGAGTGGAAGAGAAAGTGAATAGAGAATCTGCAAAGGCAGAAAGAGAAAGGGAAGTGACAGGTATGTATGTAGAGTTAAGGGGGATAAATAAGACTTTTGATGGGTTCCGTGCCTCTGATAATGTGAACTTTGGTATAGAGAAGGGACATCTGGCGGCATTGCTGGGGCCCAGCGGGAGCGGGAAGACAACGATACTGCGGATGGTGGCAGGATTGGACAGCCCGGATTCAGGTGATATACTGATTGATGGGAAAAGGGTCAATGATCTGCCGGGAAGTAAGCGGGGTATTGGTTTTGTATTTCAGAACTATGCGTTGTTCCGTTATATGACGGTTGCGGAGAACATTGCGTTTGGGTTAAAGGTTCAGAAAAGAGACAGGAGTGAGATTAAAGAGCGGGTGGGAGAGCTCTTAGAGTTGATTTCTATGGAGGAGCTGGGGAAGAGGTATCCGCATCAGTTATCTGGCGGACAGAGGCAGAGGGTGGCATTCGCACGCGCACTGGCGCCGGATCCGCAGCTTCTTCTGCTGGACGAGCCTTTTGCGGCGATTGACGCGAAGGTGCGCCGGGAGCTTCGCACCTGGCTTAGGGAGATGATAGGGAGAGTGGGAATTACCAGTATCTTTGTGACCCATGATCAGGAAGAGGCGATGGAGGTAGCAGATATGATCATTATCACCAATCAGGGACGAATAGAGCAGATAGGAACTCCGGAAGAGATCTGTAGACATCCAGAGACAGAGTTTGTGAAAGATTTTATTGATTCGGAGCGGTTTGAGGCGCTTAGGAAGATAGAAAAGATGGAAGTATGTCTTAGATAGAATTGGGATTAAGGAGAAGGAAATTATTATGAAATGGAGCAGAGAGTTAGAGGTTGCAAAGAGTGCAGCGGTGAAAGCCGGAGAAGCAATTCTGGAAATTTATAATAATGCGGATATTGAAGTAGAATATAAGAAGGATCATTCACCGTTGACCATAGCAGATAAAAATGCGAATAGAATGATTGTAGAGACTCTTAGGAATCATTTTCCAACTTACGCCGTTCTGTCGGAGGAGGAGAAGGATGACAAAGCGAGACTTAATAACGACTATTGCTTTGTCGTGGACCCGCTGGATGGAACCAAAGAATTTATAAAGAGGAATGGTCAATTTACAGTTAATATTGCTCTGGCGTATCAGCACGAATCGGTTATGGGGGTAATCTATGTGCCGGTTACCGGTGATCTGTATTATGGGGCGAGAGGATATGGGGCTTTTCTTCAGTCGTCAGATGGAGAGGTGAGGAAACTGTCGGTATCTGATAAGCGGAATATATCCGCACTTCGGGTTGTAATGAGCAATTCACATGGATGTAAACAGATGGATGACCTGATTGAGAAATATCAGCTTACGAATCTGGTGAGTATAGGAAGTTCTTTGAAGGGTTGTATGATCGCAGAGGGGAGGGCAGATGTCTACTACCGTTTTAATCCGACTATGGAGTGGGATACAGCCGCTATGCAGTGTATTGTGGAGGAAGCAGGGGGAATTTTCAGGCAGATGGATGATACTGTGATGCGGTATAATCGGGAAAACAGTCTGAATGAGAAGGGATTTTATATTATCAATCATGTGGATGCAGCGCTGCACTTCTAAATAGGGCGCTTCTGCTTCTGGGATTGAAGATTGACAATTAGCATAAGGCAATATATACTTTTACATATATATAGAAGAGAGGAGAACACTCTGGTTGACAACGATTCAGTATGATTTTAATAATGCCCGGGATTTTATGGGAACCATTCCATTGGACTGTGAGATAGGCGGGCATGTGGTCAGAGGAAAATATTGGATTAATATTTTTGTAGCTGTAATTGAGATGGAACTGCAAGATAATAACCCAAGATTGAAAGCTTTATATAATGAGCCATTGGGATCAAAGAGAAGCAGCAGACCGTTCTTTTTGAAAGAAAAATTAGAAAAGCTTCAATGTTCCAGGCTTTCTAATGGTTTCTGGGTAAATGTTAATTGGAATATACCTGAAGTGATCAATCTGGTTGGCAGATTTTGCCTATATTGCGGCTATCAGAAGGAGCAGATCATCCTATACGGAATTCCTAAGAATATGCCGCAGAATGCAGTGCAGCCAGGGAAGCGGAAGAAGGAAGAGACTGGAAGTTCAGATATTTCAGAGAGATTATCAGAATCTATCTGCCGACACTACCCCAAGGGCTTGCGCTTTGATGAGACAGTATTGCGCCTGCTTGAAGAATATTCCGGGTGTAGAATTGATCAAAGAGTTCAGACAGAATTACGCAAGGCTATGTTTAAACGTCAAGACGGTCTTTGGTTTCTCCCTGATATGATTGCCGATATTGATCAGGGCTCTTTATTACAGAATAATACTTTGTTAGAGATATTAGATAAATATGGGTGCGTTGTTGTTGATGTTCTGTATGAGGACTATATAGCCGGCGGAGACAGCATGGTTTTGCGAAACGCAGATGATTTTGGGGATTATTTAACATTTTTGATGCCAGGAGATATTCGTATTGCGAATGTGCTGAGTACAAAGATTATCAGAAGGAACGGTACGAAGCTTGAGGATATGATTCAAAATACAGTACAGCTGGTTGTTAAAACAATCGAAGAGAGCGGATGTATGGGGCAGGAAGATATTCTGAATGTATATCCGGTATTATCCGAGAGTTTTTTGAGAAAATTGTTGGAAAAATATGCAGACGGAATTGTTACGACGAATATTAATGATTACTTATGTTATCAGACGATAGAATCTTTAGGAATTGATACGGATTTTTCCTTGAACCTTCATGATGTCCTGGATGAGATAAGGAGACTTTCCCTGACACCATCACAGGACATTATTCATGCTTTGCTGAGTGTCAGGTTAGGGTATAATGTCCGTGAGGAATGGGGACTTGCGGATGACAGGACTTTTCGCCGTATTATTTCGAGGTATTATGATGATGACAGGCAGAGAATATGGAAGGCAGGATGTTTTGTGGAGGCAGCTATAGATTATGTATAACTATGACTGGGATATTGAAACGGGAGGATATATACTGACGACAAGAACCGATAGATTCGTGGCGAATGAGATACGGCCGGTATTTGCGGAAGAGCTGGAATTGACGGGACTGTCCAGATATTTTACATTTGACAGGAATGATGCGAGGCCGTTTCTGTGGGCACAGAAAAATATATATTATTACCACGGTGAGAAGGTTGCACAGAGTAACGGCACTCAATATGGGAGACCAATAGATATTACCTGCTTCTTTGAAGGAAGAAAGGCCTTGGATCCGGTGGATATAGAGACCATGGTGATGAAAAACCAGAATATTATGAGCGCGGTTGTAGATGATGCGAAGCGACGCACCAAAGAATTGTATGACGCGGATATAGATAGATGCGATAAAGTATATATTGCTTTTTCCGGGGGGAAGGATTCCATAGTATTGCTGCATCTTTGCGATGAGGTATTGCCTCAGGATATTCCGGTGATCTTCAGTGATACGGATATGGAACTGCCGGATACTTATGAGATATGGGATGAGATACAGAAGTATTATCCGCACCGTACATTTATTTCTGCCAGGGCGGATACGAGAGCATTGGATAATTGGAATCTGTTTGGGCCTCCTTCCAGAGCGATCCGCTGGTGTTGTTCTGTCCATAAGAGTACGCCTGCCTTGATACAATTAAAGAAGATGCTTGGGAAATCTTCAATTCGTGTCATGGCTTTCGTGGGCGTGCGCGGAGAAGAAAGTATCAGCAGATCGTTTTATGAAGATTCTAATGACGGAGTGAAGAATGCTTCTCAGATGAACAGAATGCCGATTCTGGACTGGGGTGCGCATGAATTGTGGTTATATATATTTCAGAATGATCTGCAGATCAACCGGGCATACAAGCGGGGACTGCCAAGAGTGGGCTGTGTGATGTGTCCGGAATCTGCCGAAAAGTATGTGTGGCTGGTGGATGCTGCATATCCCGGAATGCTCGATCCTTATGCCGATATCATCCTGAAGACGGGGAATAAGACCTTTTCGAGCGATGAGGAAAAGAATGAATACATTGGAAAACAGGGGTGGCAGGCAAGAAAAAGCGGTGTTACCTTGAAGGATACTATTACAGCTCCGATTGAAAGTACGGAAGGTCTGCGGACAACCTTCAAAAGCTCTTTTTTTGATGAACAGCGTTTCTTTACCTGGCTTAAACCATTGGGGGATGTAGTTTATAATCCCGAGACGTCAGGGTTGATGTTAAAACTTCCCAATACACTGAATGAAGGAATTCCGTTTACTTATCATACACCTTATGCCGGCGGCGGAGTATTGACCATAGATTTTCATTCGGAGGATGAAAGGCTGAGCCTGATACCTGTGATCAGAACCATGCTGAAAAAAGTGTCTGCTTGTGTAGGATGCCGTGCCTGTGAAGCGGAATGTACACATGGAGCTCTGTATTTTGCGGATGGCAGAGTTCAGATAGATGAGGAGAAATGTGTCCACTGTAAACAATGTTTCGATAATATCAAAGATGGATGCTGGAGGTACAAATCAATGTATAAGAGCGAGAATCAACCCAAGAAACAGATCAACAGTATAAACCGGTACAATAATTTTGGATTGCGGGAAAAGGATGAGCATTTGTGGATTTCTGCCCTTGTTGAAATGAGAGATGACTTTTTCCCCTGGGATAGTGGGCACCGGCTTGGCAGGAAGATGGTCGAAGCTGCAAGTCCATGGTTTCAGCAAGCTGAATTAGTTAATGTTAAATCCAGAAAACCGACGGTTCTTGTGGATCTTTTTCAAAAGCTTGGAGGCGCTTCCGTATTTGGATGGGAGATTATATGGATGAATCTTGCCAATAATGCGGTTTTAGTCAAATGGTTTATCACATCGACACGCATTGGTGAGACATACAGTGTTGAAAAACTGACGGATATGTTGAAGGTGGACTATCCGGAGCTTGGGAACTCAACTATTAAAGGCGGTCTGGCGGCGTTTAAAGATATGGTCACCAAATCACCGATTGGGGAAGATAATAATGTGTTTACATATGAGATGAAGGGCAAATCGGTTATTTCATTGACACGTCTTGCGAAGCAGGTGCATCCTTTGACAGTTCTGTATGGTCTGTATCTGAATGCCAGACTGTCGGATAAGAGTACGTTTACAGTGATGGGGCTTATGGACGCGGATGTGGATTCAGCATATGTATCGTCAATTATTGCTTTTGGGATTCCGGGTGGTGAATTTAAGCGGGTATGCGAAGGTTTACATAGCCGTTATCCGGATTATATTGCTACAACGTTCACCCATGGGAATGATGAGATTCGTATTTTCCCTGATAAATTTACGACAGAAGATGTAATTAACCTTGCAATCCGGGAGGTTGAATAATGAATAAACGGCATTATAATGAATATTTTAAGGTTCCGGCCAATTATAAGGCAAATATGACACGGGAAGATATTAATGAGACACCGGAAACCTGGCTTGATTTCTATCCACATGTAAAATATCTGGATTTTTTAAATACTCTATTCGATGAGACAAAATCTGTGTGGCTTACCGGCAACTATGGAACTGGTAAGAGTAATGCAGCCCTGGTAACCCAGAAATTATTCATGGATGATATATCCCGTGTTGATAAGTGGTTTACGGATCGCGGCAAGCTTATTCCTAATTGCGCGTCTTTGAGGAAGAAGCTTCTTGAAGAGCGGGAGAAGGGGACATTGGTCGTATATGATTATAATGCCTCCGGAATTGGCCCTAATGAAGAATTTCTGGTCAGACTGGAAAAGGGGATCTGGTCGGCATTAAAGGAATATGGATATTCCGCTCCTGCCAAAGCCAATCTTGATCTTGTGATCGAGCGGCTGCGCAGAGAAGGGGATAACTTTTTCAAAACCCGGGATGATATGCTTGATGAGCTGGAGACACTTGGGCCAGATATTCATACAGTAGATCAATTGATTGCGAAATTGCGGGAAGAAAGTGATGCGACTACGCCAACCCACTATCTGATAGATGTTCAGTCGGTTCTTCACAAGGATAATATTTATCTGAATATTGATGTGCCGACGTTCCGTAGGTGGATTGCATCTATTTGTGAAGTAAACAATCTGAAAAGAATTATCTATATTTTTGATGAGTTTTCGGAATTTATTGATTCGAATAGCGGTATGCTAAAGACATTTGAGGAAGTTTCTGAGACACCTTCAATGAGCCACTTTTATTTTGTACCAGTGACACACAAAGAACTCGACGCCTTTTATGGAGAGAATTCTCCTGGGGCTAAGAAGGCCAGGGATAGATTTTATTTCAGAAATCTTCAAATGCCAAATGACATTGCCTTCAAGCTTGCCGGGGATGCGATGAAACCGGTGGAGGAAGAGCCTTTCAAATCCGAGTGGAAGGAAGTGAAGGACACTCTGTGGAGCAGTGTTGTAACAGTGGTGGATAAATTTGATGCGCCTGAGACCAGTGAAGCATATGTTTCCAGGGAATCTTTTTATGATGTGCTTCCAATCCAGCCTATGGCGGCATTTTTACTTAAGTTTCTTGCTGAGGCAGCCAGGTCGAATCAGAGGAGTATATTCGAATACTTAAAGGGCAGCGCGGACGGATGGGAGTTTCGGGAATTCATAGTCAGGGGCGGTCCTCTGATCCCTAACAGGTTGGTTCTTACGGTAGATTATCTCTGGAAATTTTTTATGGAAAGAGAGGACTCCGGACAAAATAAAGAGATTATGGCTATCAAAATAGAGTATGACCGGATTATGCATCGAGAGTTTGTGCAATATGATGATGATCAGCCGGAGGTACGTGTGCTCAAGACGGTTATGCTGTTTACCCTTCTCTCCCGACTGAATCCCGATGGACACGAAAGATTACGTCCTACTGTAGAAAATATTGAGCTTTCTTTTAGAGGTGATGGAGTTATAGTTGATGCCGCAGGTATTTTGCGTGATCTGGCAGAGAATAAGCATTGTTTCTCAATAGTAAACGGGGACATTGACTTGTATACCACAACTGTAGGAAATGATGAGGTTGTGGAGAAGAAAAATGAATTTTCTTCAAAATTTCATGCATTGCTTTCGAAGAAATGTAAGGAAAAACTTGAAATACATACAAAGAGTACCCGGAGTGGATTTTCTGGTAGTCGGTTTGAAATACATGTTTCCGATGTAAACAATACAACAGTGGCGAATATCGGTACATTAAAGGATAGATTTAGCGTTGGTCTTAATAAGGATGATGGTTCGATTTGTTTGTGGTTTGTTGTAGCAAAAAATAAAGATGAGCAGTTGCGGATACAAGAAAAGCAGGAGGCGCTTCTTTGGAATCTTCGCGACCATCGGATTGTTATGCTTGCGTTTCCTGAGATTACGTTTTGTGAAAAGAATATTAAGCTCTGGGATGAGTATGTTATGCTGCGGGCAAAGTATGAGCTTGAAAATAATAACAATATAAGGACGCAGATAAAGGAGAGCTTCATAAAGATTGAGGACAGATGGATTAATTCTCTGAAGTCTCCCAATACGGTTCTTGACGTCCGATATTTTGATAAAGGCAGAGATATCATTGATTCCAGAAAGAGTTCATGGTCGGAGCTTAAGCCATTCCTTGCAAGCTATACCAAGAGAGTAATGAATTATTGTCCGGATCTTATAACAGAGCAGATAACGGTATTTGGTAATAACGGTCTGAAAGGGTGGGCATTGGCTGGAATTCGTTTTGACGGGGGATCATCACAGGGACAGCTTGTTAAGTCGCTTAAGGCGCAGGGGATTACTGCTGAGGATTCCTGGTTTTCAGGCAATCCCAGTCATTTATTTAGTAAGATCCGCGCATTGCTTCAAAAGAAATATGACAATACGGCCGGGAGAGGAGCTAATTTTTCTGTGCGGAAGGCATACATTGAGTTGCAGCGGGCGCCTTATGGTATGCGATATAATAATTTGAGTGCGTTTACACTGGGATTGTGTCTTAGATGGGTGCTCCAAAAGAACTGTCAATGGACGAATGGACAGATAACTCAGCCGCTCGATGAAGAGACACTTGCTGAGATTATTGAGGCTACTGTTTCTGGTAAGACAAATAAAGAAAAATATATCTGCCGTCTTTCGAAAGAAGATAGAGCTTTCGCGCAGAAGGCAGGATGCATGTTCAGGCTGGATCAGGGAGATGAGTTTACTCCGTTAGAAACCCTCATACAGATTGCCAGAAGTGTCGAGGAGAACTCTTATAGAGCGCCGCTCTGGGTATTGGGAGATTATATTCGCCAAACTGCACCGGAAGAAGAGAATGCGGCAGATATTCTGGATAAGCTGTGTACAGCGCTTACGATTAGCTCTAAAGGAGATGTGGGAGAACGTTCGGCAGCAGTCACGGAAATCGGTACGGAATTGTTGAATCATCCAGATGTTATTGATATGGTGGCAAAATATACAAAATCAGACGTCTATATTACCGCATTCAGGCAATATGTGGATAAAGCAGATCCCAGTCTTGGTGAACTGGCACTAGAGGTTGAGGATTCCAGTCATGCTTACATTGATATGATTCTTAATAAAGCAGCTCCTACTGCAGGGTGGCTGTGGAACAGGCGTGACATAACTGCCTTGATCAATGAAGTGAAGGATTCCTGTCGGATGATGAAACTGGCACGTGGTTTCCTTAAGTTATCAGGTTATGTTTCATATGAGGAAGTTCTTAAGCGTTTATCAGACAGATTTGTAAATTCAGGACTGCCATATGCACTTGTCGGGGGAAAATATCCGTCTGTTGCACGGCTGCTTAATGAGTTAAATGGTGACAGGGATGCCGGAAAACTTTGCGAAGCATTGCAGGACAGCATTGGCGTCATCGAACCGCTATATAATGATCCTAAGAAGAAAATGGCTATTGAAATAATCCGGGAGCATATAGGTGATGAGGCCATCGACGATGCAGGGATGAGGACTATACTTGGGGATCTGCCCGCGGATATAGACTTTGATATTGATATGTCTGTAGAGGCATATATTAAGCTGTTCCGCGTCCAGATAGAGAAGAATATACGGAACACAATTATCGCGAATATTGCAAGTGAATGGAAACGTATCTCTGGATTTGATTCTGTATCGGCATGGTCGTTGGAATCTAAACTGCCTGTATGGACAGTTTTCGCAGATATTGGGAATGAGAGGGAGTTCGTTGGCATATTACAGGATCCGGAAAGATACTCAAATGAGACGCTAGAACAGAAATTGGCCAATATGGAGATGGTGCCTGTGGTTTCTATTAAGCATTGTCAGGATATTTTTGTGGAACGGATAGTTCCCAGGAAGTACAGGAAACTGAATATAGAAATTGGCGCGCTTCTAAAATATCTCAGGAACAGCAAGCAAGGAGGAAAAGATCCGAATGAATGGCCGACTAATCCGGATATTGATGAGTTTATCAGGGAGCAATACCAGGAAGTGTTTGCGCCGGATGTGCTGAACAGAATACGAACTGTGAGGGCGGAAGATCTAAAAAACAAGATATTAGAGATGGCGAAGAATGATCCGGATATCGGATTGCGCTTTTTGGAGTAAGGAATATTATGAAATACTCAATGAATGATTATTTACCATACATATCAGACCGGTGTACAAGACTTGAGATATATCCGGGCAGAGAATTTGCAGCAAAACTGGTTGCAGAATATAAGCGGAGCGGCGCAGAGGTGGTGCCTGTGCACCGCCTGATTCCATCTGATATGAATTATGTGCCGAATCCCAAAGTGATCATAGACGCCATAGAACAGTATGCCAGGGCGTCCGATCAGATCGTTGTATTTGTCGGTGTAGAAGCATATCTTCTCTTTCTGAATAATAGAGAACAGAAAGATTTCTTTATCGGCGTGTATAGTCTTCTGGATAAACAAAAGATAAATGCACATATTCTTATAAGCAATAGATTTGCAGAGAGTGCCAGAGCAACGGAGCCAAGATATGAAGAATATATGGAACTTGTGGAATTTCAAGGCATAGATGATGAAGATTCCGATCTTAATATCCAAATGGTTCCGTCCAGATGGATATATCAGACGGAGAATGCGAAAGTGTTGGCTGGCGCGCTCGAGAAGTTGGGAGATTATTATCCCAGTGGCTCTTACTGTTTTGCGGTAGACGAAGATTATTACCTGCGGCCTGGTTGTAATTGCGTATCGGTAATTCGAAAAGCAAATGATGCTTTGAAGATGCTGTATGGGGTTGAAGCGGACTTTGAAGAAGCACAGGCAGATGAACTGCTTTGTGAATGTGCGGCTGAAAAATCGGTACCGGCAGACGTATTAATAGAGCGTTTTGGCGGAGAAAAATACCTGGCATGTGAGAAGGCGCCGATTCGATTGAATGAATTGAAAGATGATAATTTGTGGGATTTATACGTCTGGATTTTAAGGAGTAGGATTAAGAAGAATACATATTTATATCATGTACTTCAACAGGATGTGGAGGCAGAAAAGTTCCTGTATGAGTATGTTGTGGCTGCTGCAAAGTCCTGTCTGGGAGATAAGAATGTGAAGGCTTTGGCAGATGAAAGAGCAGCTGTTCTGCAAAAAATGAATATAGTGGATCCATTGATTGCGAGATTTGTATCTGAGACAGAAAATGATATCCGTTCGGTTCTTTTCCTGAATTGCGGGACCAGTGCAGAGACACAGGGGTTGATCAAGCGTGCTGCAAAACTGGATGATATTGCAGGAGGATTGCCGGCTGTGTTTGACGAGGCGAATCCAATGATCAATTACTATCTTTCTCCGGATTTTGATTATGGGATAGAAGCATTGACTGCATATTTTAGCAGGCTTCGATGCATCAGAATAAAAGATAGTATTGATAAAGCGTTTGTAGAGGAAGCATATCTGGCCGAGGTTCCGAAAGGAATCGAAAAAAGGGATTCACTGTTGAGTAAATACGATGATGGGGAGACCGCGCTGTTGGTTGTTGACGGGCTTGGAGCGGAATATTTACCGCTCTTGATTAATGTGGCAAAGCTGAATAATATTAATGTGGCAGAGAAGCAAATTGTGTCTGTTAATCTGCCTACGTCAACAGGTTTCAACAAAATAAAGTGGAGTGAAGATCACCTATTGCGGGAAGAGAGGAAGACGGATAATATCTCTCATGACGGCGAGTCAAAATATGAAAAATGCAGTTATGAGGAAAATCTGTCGGAACTGCTGGTCATATTCCAGAAAAGAATTCTAACCAGGGTGGTCAGCGGTCTTGCAAATCATGAACGTGTAATAGTAACGGCTGATCACGGATCATCTTATCCTGCGGTAATTGCATACAGAGAGGGAATGGCGCAAAATATAGAATGGAAGAATCCTGATGATTGGAGATATACGGCAGTGGATACGAATAGAGAAGCGCCTGAAGGGGTAGAAGCAGTGTATTGTCCCGAAAAGGAGTGTTCCTATTTCGTTGCGAAGGGATATAATCGGTTCACCAAAAGCGGAGGAAAGTTATACGGTCTTCACGGCGGTGCGACCCTTGAAGAGAGGTTGGTGCCATTTGTGATATTTACAAACGAGTCTGTTTCTGAAGATACGAAAGAGGAAGAAGTGGAACAGTTTATCGAAAATAGTGATTTTGATATCCTATAACATTGGAGGTTAGAAGAATATGTATGATATCGAAAAGCTTCGAAAGAATTTTCCGCAGACATCCATCTACAAAGACAAGTCTATAAACGCTATCTTCAAAGCAGCAAAGATAGAGTCATTCTTACGGGATTGGATCATTCGTAAGAAAGCAGGGCCGGATGGACGGATTGCAGATACAGAGGCGCTTAGCCAGTACATCAATAATGTGATTCCTCGTATGAGGGAGAAAAGCTCTCTGGAGGATGCTGCGAGATCGAACGGAGAGACAAGACCGTTTTTGGCAAAGATTAACGTCTCATTTAATTCGAATGCCAATTATTATTGTTTCGAGCTTCCGGATCTTGGGTTTTCATATAGTAATACGATCATCGAAGATTATGTATGGGAGAGAGTGAAGGATGAATTGCTTAAGGAGTCCGGCGGCTGGGGGTTGATTAAGATTGGATATATGCCACCGGAGGAGAAGCGGAAGAACGGGCGTTTTACCCTGTTGGAGTTCAGGAATTTCTGCCCGTATACGGTAAGTCTCGATGCTTACCGGAGAGCGCGGGAGAATTATGATGATCCTGAAGAGTGGATGGATATCATGCTTGGTGCGATAGATTATTGTGCTGATGGATTTAAAAAAGAGGGCAGGCTTGACTCCGATGTATGGCTTGCAAAACACACCATGCTTACACGGCTGCTTCCGTTTATTCAGCCGCGCGTCAATCTGATAGAGTTAGCGCCTCAGCAGACAGGCAAGTCTTATATCTTTGGGGGTGTCGGAAAATATGGCTGGCTTGCCGGAGGCGGCAGCCTGAGCCGGGCAAAAATGTTTTTGGATATGCGGGCAGGCGCGAGAACAAAAGGTCTGGTAACCTTTAATGATTTTGTTGCGATTGATGAGATTAAGTCCATTTCTTTTACGGATGATAAGGAGATGGCAGGGATTTTTAAAGGCTATATGGAGAATGGGTATGTTAATGTCGGCGGGAACAGGGTGGATGGAGAAGCCGGTATCATCTTCCTTGGAAATATAGACATAAATGATATGGATGCCGGAAGAGATATGTTCCGTGAGCTTCCGGATATCTTCAGAGACAGCGCGCTGCTTCAAAGAGTACATGGGTTCATCCCGGGGAAATTCATTCCTGCACTTTCGTCTGATATGTATATGAATGGTTGGGCATTGAATACAGAGTATTTTACAGAGATCATGCATCAGCTGCGCAGTCCTGCGGAAACTATGCGTTACAGAGCTCTGGCTGAGGAGTTGGTAGATGTCAGAGGCTCAGACATCTCGGGGCGGGAGCAGGAGGCTGTTCTCAGATTATGTACTGCATATTTGAAACTCTTTTTTCCGCATGCCAACAAAGATATGATACACGATCTGAAATTCAAACAGGATTTTAGCAAATACTGTTTACAACCGGCAAAACAAATGCAATATACTGTTTTGCAGCAACTTAAGATTATTAATCCGAATGAATTTGGGAATAAGCAGTTGGCGGCTTATTCTGTGAGATATGAATAAGATGGGGAAGACAACAAAATGTATAGTCTGCGGGGAAAGTGTTGAGAAAGTTTCCAAGGCCTTATGCCAAAAGCTTTTCGGTAAAAAGACGGAGAAACTTCTATGTTTGTCCTGTTTATCTAACGATCTTGACGTGGACGAAGAGGAATTACTGGAAAAAGCCAGGGAATTTAAGGAAGAAGGCTGTGCTCTTTTCAAATGAGGTGTGTGTATGAAACGATATATCTATGCAGATCATGCGGCGACGACCCGGATTGATCAGGATGCGTTAAAGTCTATGATGCTTTATCTGTCATCAGAATATGGGAATGCTTCGCAGCCGTATTCATTTGCAAGGCGGCCCAAAAAGGCAGTAAAAGAAGCCAGAGAGATTATCGCTTCTTGCATCGGCGCTCTTCCGGAGGAGATATTCTTTACATCCGGCGGAACAGAGAGTGATAACTGGGCTGTTAAAGAAATGGCATTGTCTGATGTGGGGAAACGTGCGATTATCACCTCTGCCTTTGAACACCATGCAATATTACATTCATGCGCGGCTGTAGAGAGATTGCAATATCCGGTTATTTATCTGCAGCCTGATAAGGACGGCCAAGTAACACCGCAGATTTTGGAAGCTTCGCTTGACTGTAATCCGCGGCTTGTTTCGGTGATGTATGCGAATAATGAAATAGGCAGTATTCAGCCGGTGGAAGCATTAAGCAGGATTGCGCATTCTCATAATGCGCTTTTTCATACGGATGCGGTACAGGCGGTTGGTCATATTCCAATTGATGTCAAAAGTCTGGGTGTTGATATGCTGTCGGCGTCGGCTCACAAGTTTAACGGACCAAAGGGGATAGGATTTCTTTATGTCCGCAAAGGAGTGGAATTGCCGCCATTTATTGACGGGGGAGCGCAGGAATACGGTATGAGATCCGGCACGGAGAATGTAGCGTCTATTGTTGGTATGGCGGCGGCGCTTAAAAAGAATGTGGATAATATCCAGGAAAATATGGGAAAAATAAAAGAACTTGAAGAACGTTTGATTACCGGGGTGAGAAATGCTGGGATTGCTTTTGTTAGGAATGGGGGCGTCAATACTCTGCCAGGACTGGTCAGTTTGTCTTTTGAAGGCTGTGACGGGGAGGCTATTCTGCATAGGCTGGATCTGATGGGGATTGCCGTTGCTACAGGGTCGGCATGCAATGGCAGGAGTGCAGAGGTGTCGCACGTGCTTAAGGCGATAGGTGTTGAGAAGAGCCTGGCGGAGGGGACGATTCGGATTTCGCTGGGGAAGGACAATACGGCAGAGGATGTCGGGGCGATTGTGAAGGGATTGGAGAAGATATTGGATGATTGACAGAGCATGAAGGAAATGAAACATTTCAGGATTTTTCAAATTTGACTTTGCTTTTTGGGAGATGTGTGATATACTTATAGAGGTTTTGAGAGTAAGGAAGTGAGGGACGGAGATGTTTCTTTATTTTTCTTACTCTTTTTTGGGAAAAGTGAATATACTAATGAGAATGTATGTTTTTATGGACTTTTCCTTTTATTCATTATATAATAGGATTTAGCAAAAAGGGAAATTATATGGAAAGTATATATAATTTATCAGCTTGTATACCAGCAGAATTAGTTGACGAGATTAGAAAAAATGGAAAAGAGTGGGATGACCGTCATGTATATCGTGTTGCAAAACGTGGAGAAATTGATGAGATAGGGTTCTTAAATAGTTATGAAGAGGCTCTTTATGATAATCGATCTTGCGAAGATGATTTGACGGAAATTGGAACATATTCTACTTCATGTTATCTGACGCCTAAAAGGCCACGAAAATTCATGAAGTTTTTAAAAAAGAAGTTTTTTGAGAGTTATCCGCAGCCTATTATTATCCATGGGAATACTATATGTGGTTTATCTCAAATAACAAAAGAGAGGATATTGGATTATCCTGATGATGAACATATAGATTGGTGGATATACCAAGGAAGTTATGATAAATTAATAGTAGAATTTGAAGTTTTTGAAGAATTTGGCTCAGAAAGGAGCGTAAAATGAGTAAGTTATATTTTAACAATGTTCCCTGTGTTGGTTTGTTGGTTTTAGAGAAGATATTATTTTCGTTTGAAAATATTCCAATTGTTTTTGTTTGTGTAGATGCTGACAAGAAGAGATATTTATGTGTGTGTGATGATGTAATTGATGAAGAGTCTTGGATAATAGTAAAGATATCTGATTATAAATTATTAAGAGTTTTGAACGATGACGATACCATTCTTAGTGCGTTTGAGAATAATCATGTTATAGTTGCGGACAAAGCGTTTGGGGAAGATATACGATATAATGAGATTGCTTATTGTGAGATTGATGCGGATGAGCTTCCGTTATGTGACCAGTATCTTGAGATGAAGGAATACTTATCCGAATATATAGACAAGGTTAGAGAGAGTTCTTTGTTTGAAGGTTTATGGTTTGATAGATTAGTAGAATACAGTGTAAAATTTAAGTATGATTTCGAGAATAATAGTAGTAGTTATCCTATTTTATCAACAAAAGATTATAACAATTTAGTAGATATAGTATCTGAGGATTGTTCTGTGATACAGTTGGAATATAAAAGTGAAGAGTATTTTGAGATAAAAGAGACAGGCATAAACAACAAAAATGTGCCATATGCAGCATAAATATAGGGGAAAATAAATGGTAAAAAGTGACTTTAAGTTTTCTAATCCCAGATTAATTAAATTGGATTTTGCGATAAATGATAAATGTGAAGATGTTGAAAGATTATCAATAGATAATTTAAATATATCGTTGAATTGTCATGTGAATAAAAAGAATGAAGAAAGTGCAGCTGTTGCATTAGAAATTAAAATTGGAGAAAAATCTGAAGAAGCCCCTTTTCTTCTTCATTTGGTTATTGGAGCGGGATTTAAATTGGAGAGACAAATTCAAGGAACAGATATTGATAATTTGCTGCAAATAAATGCGCCTACATTACTCCTTTCTTATGCAAGACCGATGATATCATCGATAACAGCTCAAGCGGGAATGAAGCCTTTAAATATTCCTTTTTTTAATTTTACAAAACAATAATCAGTAAAAGAAGAGCGTGCTATTTTATAGATTTTATTTAGCTATGGAATAGTAGGCTCTAATTTTTATGCATGAGAAATAGGATAATGGCTAAAAGGGTACGCGTAGAATAACCGTTGATTCTTGTTCCTAAAATTGTTATACTATACCTGAAATAATTGTGAAAAGTAGAAAATCACCATCAACCAAATTATTTTTTTGTATTAATGAAAAAGAGAGGTCTTCCCCATGCAATTTGAATTAACCGCCTCCATGATGTGCGCCGACTATGGCCATCTGGAGAGAGAAGTAAAGAATCTGACGGAGGGCGGCATAGATTCCTTCCATATAGACATTATGGACGGGCGTTATGTGCCTAACTTCGCCATGTCACTGAATGATATGAATTATATAGCCAGGGTGGCGCCCCGGCCAATAGATCTGCATCTGATGATAGAGCATCCAAGCAACAACATCAGTCTGTTCTTACAAAACCTCCGGAAGGGGGATACTGTATACATACATCCGGAAGCAGAGTATCATCCGTCTACCACATTGCAGAGGATCATTGATGCAGGGATGATCCCCGGGATTGCCATCAATCCCGGAACATCGGTAGAAACCGTGATGGAGATGCTGCGTATAGTTAAGAAGGTGCTTGTTATGTCTGTGAATCCAGGTAATGCAGGGCAGATGTATCTTCCGTATGTAGGGAAGAAGATTACCAAGCTGTTGTCCATGAAAGAGGATATGGACTTCGAGATTTACTGGGATGGTGCATGCAGCGCGGACAAGATTCTGGAGTTTGCCCCTAAGGGAGTAGCGGGGTTCGTTCTTGGAACAACACTTTTGTTTGGAAAAAAAGAATCTTATAAAGAAACTCTGGAGAATATTCGTGATTTGAAGTTTTAGGCAGGAGTTTTGAGCGTGTTTAAAAATCAAGAGAGGATAAAACGTTAATATGAAGATTACGGTTGTAGGTCTGGGATATGTCGGATTAGCGAATGCCGTATTATTGGCGCAGCATAATGAAGTTACAGCAGTGGATGTTGTCCCGGAGAAGATTGAGATGATTAATAACAAGATATCGCCGATTGTTGATCAGGAGATTATAGAATATATGAACCAGAAGGAGTTGAATCTCTGGGCAACAGAAGATTATGAAGCAGCATTGAAGGATGCTGCTTATGTGCTTATTGCGACGCCAACGAATTACGATTCGGAGAAGAATTTCTTTGATACCAGTTCGGTTGAGTCTGTGATTGAGAAAGTACGGGAGATTAATCCGGCCGCAGTTATGATCATAAAATCAACAATCCCTGTTGGCTTTGTGAAAAGCGTCAGGGCAATATATCATACAGATCATATCATATTTTCACCAGAGTTCTTACGGGAGGGTAAAGCGCTCTACGATAACTTGTATCCATCGCGGATTATTGTAGGTGAGAGATCGCGGCGCGCGGAAAGATTTGCGGAGCTGTTGATTGAGGGCGCTGTAAAGAAGGATATGCCGATACTTTTTATGGATCCGACGGAGGCAGAGGCGGTTAAACTCTTTTCTAACACGTACCTGGCGCTTAGGGTGGCTTATTTTAATGAATTGGACTCCTATGCGGAGGTGAAGGGACTGGATACAAAGCAGATTGTAGACGGAGTATGCCTGGATCCAAGAATTGGAACACACTACAATAACCCTTCATTCGGATATGGCGGCTATTGTCTTCCCAAGGACACGAAGCAGCTTCTGGCCAATTATGAAGATGTTCCACAGAATATCATGCGGGCGATTGTAGAGGCAAACCGTACACGGAAGGATCATATAACGGATATGATTCTTAAGAAACAGCCAAAGGTGGTGGGGATCTACCGGCTGACGATGAAGACACAGTCAGATAATTTCCGGCATTCAGCAATCCAGGGAATTATGAGACGGCTTAGGGGAAATGGCGTCGAGGTTGTGATCTATGAACCAAGTCTGCAGGAGGATACGTTTTGGGGATTCAAGGTGATACGAGATATAGAGCAATTCAAAGAAATATCAGATGTTATTGCGGCGAACAGAATTACGGATGAGCTGCGAGATGCGGACGAGAAGGTGTACACGAGGGATATTTATGGCAGAGACTGATGCGATACATCGCTGATACATATTTGGCACGAATATTGGGCGCCCCTAAAGAAATACGGGATTCTGTCGATATATTAAAAAGGTGGAAGAGTAATCCTATTGATTTTGTAAGAGGATTCATGTAGACTGAATATCAGATTATTGACTAATAGACAGCATATGCAATATAGATGGAGTTAATAGAGGATATCGATGAGAAGAAGAGATAAGAAGCAGATTGAAGAATTTATTAGGACCCTTGGTCAGGCGCATGATGAGATTAAGAGTCAGATTGAGAACGATAATCGTATGGTTGCACAGGGGATCCTGGGAAATTGTCAGGATGGGGCGATTCAGATTGGCAGTCTGATCGAGACGGTCGAAGGAGAAGAGTGCGCGGTTATACAGATGCTTGAGGCATATTGTGAGTTGGTATTTCGAATTTATGAAGAGCTTGGAGAAGTCTGGGAGAGAGACGCAGGAGCCGGAGCATATAGAATATATACAGAATTACAGGATCAGATCTCTGAGATATCCCGGAGTGTGAAGGATGATATCCCGGAACGTCTGGAGATTCTGTTCATGCCGTACAAGGCATCGATGTGGGATTCATTGGAAAGTGTCTGGAAGGCGGCATATGCAGACGAGGGCTGTGATGCATATGTAGTACCGATACCATATTATGACCGTAATCCGGATGGAACGATGGGGCAATATCATTATGAGGGAAAGGAATTCCCTTCATACGTTCCGATTACGTCTTATTCTGACTATGATTTGGAGAAACGCAGGCCGGATGTAATATATATCCATAATCCTTATGATGACAGGAACTTTGTTACCAGTGTGGATTCTGCTTACTATTCTTCTGAGTTAAAGAAGTATACAGATTTGTTAGTATATATACCATATTATTCTACTGCAGGAGGGATGTCAGAGGCTCAGGCAAGCTGTCCGGTGTATTATAATGCAGATTATATTATCATACAGGCAGAGAAATACCGTAAGTTCTTCGATCCGGCGCTTCCGCATGAAAAGTTGCAGCCGTTGGGCTCTCCCAAATTCGACAGGATTGTGCATATATGTAATAATCCGCCGGAACCACCGGCAGAGTGGAAAGGGAAGATGCAAGGGAAGAAGGTATATTTCTATAATACCAGCCTGCAAGGTATGCTTGGAGATACCGAGGCGTTTCTGAAAAAGATGCGATATGTCTTCGAATGCTTTATCGGAAGAGAGGATGCATGTCTGCTGTGGAGACCGCATCCGTTGCTTGAATCTTCGATGGAGTCGATGCGTGCAAGATTTAAACCGTTATATGATGCGTTGAAGACATTTTATATTGAACATGATCTGGGAATATATGATGATACGCCGGACATGACAAGTACGATTGCGCTTTGTGATGCTTATATTGGAGACTCGGGGACGTCGGTGACTTCTTTGTTTGGTATTGTGGGGAAGCCGTTGTTTATACTGGATAATAATATTGACAGTAAGCCGGAGGCAGAGGACTGGCGGGGAAAGATAATCCAGGGATTTAGCGTGACTGGAGATAATGCATGGATGATTACTCCGGGAAATAAATTATATCATTCGGTCAATCATGATTATAAGTTTAGGTATTTTTGTGATTTGTCAGAGTATGCCTCTGGGAATTATTACTCGCAGGTTATTACGATTGGAGAGAAGCATTATGTATGTCCGGCAAATGCGAGGGATATTATTGTAATTCATGGTGGAAAGATAGAGAAAAAGGTTGTTTTGAAGCAATGTATTGAGCAGGGCGGCGCTTTTTATGGGGCGATTAGCTGTGGGAAATATCTGTTCCTTATTCCGTGTAATTATCCTGTTATTGTGAGATATGATACAGAGAAGGATGAAGTTCAGTACATATGGGAGCATATAGAGGTATTTAACAGAGTTGTAGAAGGGGAACGGCGGCTTGGCGGCTTCTGTGTTCAGGATGGATACCTTTATCTGGCATCTCCTGCGGATAATCAGGTTCTGGTGATTCATGCGGAGACAGGAAGAGAAGGCATTGTGACGGTTCCGGCGAAGCATTTGAAAGGATGTATTACTATGGCATCTGATGGTACGGATTTGTGGTTGTTACCATATTCAGGGTATACGATAATCAGATGGAATCCTGATACAGGAGAAACCTGTGAATACACAGATTATCCAGAGCGGCTTAAGTGTACTTATATTCCTCACGGATTCGAGTGTGAGGAACGAGCATTTTGTGCGCCGGCATTTTGTGATGATTATGTTTATCTTGTGCCGTACTGGGCGAATATGTACGTACGGTTGAATAAGAAGACAGGAAAGATGACGGAATGGAGACTGCCGTTTGAAACGCCTGACAAGCCGAAGAACGGATATTTTACGTCCTATGGGAAAGCATACGTTCTTCTGGCACAGGAGAAAAGGACGTATCATCTCTATTCGGCTATGGACAGAAGGTTGTACCACATTGATCTGGGAACGGGGGAATACCATGAGATACCAGTAGAGTTCGATATGGAAGAATTAAGGCAAAATGAGCTTGGTTTTGCGGAGAACTCAGAATGGCTTCAGTATGCGTGCGATGAGAATACATTCAACACATTGACAGATTTCCTTGATGGAAATATTACAGGCGGGGCATTCGATAAAGGAAGACAGATTCAGGCATTCAGTCAAATCGCAGCGAATAATGACGGGATGTGCGGAGAGAAGACGCATCAATTCATATGTCATAGAATACGTGAAGATGAGAGAATGTATATTTAAACACAGGCAGGAGTTTAGTATCAAAGATTGCCCAAGGATTGCATCATGACATAAGTGAGAATATTATATGAAGAATTGTGGGACAGATAGATGAAGAGAGGGAGGATAACGGCGTGACAAAGGTCATTACGTATGGTACATACGACTTGTTTCATGAGGGGCATTATCGGCTTCTGCAGAGAGCAAAACAGTTGGGGGATTACCTTATTGTTGGGGTTACTACAGAGGATTATGACCGAACCAGAGGAAAGCTTAATGTTATAGATTCTCTTATGACAAGGATTGAAAATGTGAAGAAGACGGGATTTGCAGATGAGATCATCATTGAAGAATCATCAGGGCAGAAATTCCGTGATATACAGAAGTATCAGATTGACATCTTTACGGTGGGATCTGACTGGACAGGCCAGTTTGATTATCTCAAGGATTATTGTGAGGTGGTCTATCTTGAAAGGACGAAAAATATATCAAGTACAATGCTGCGAACCCAGAATAAGAGGATTCAGAGGATTGGAATTATAGGAAATGGAAGGATTGCAGAGCGATTCATACCTGAAGCGAAATTAGTAAGCGGGGTGAGTACGCAAGGAGTCTATAATCCATATTTTGAAAGTGCCTTTCGATTTGCGGGGAAATGGGAAATTAATGCCTATGAGAAACTAGGAGATTTTTATGAAGCAGTAGATGCGGTTTATGTTGCATCGCCTCATGGAACACATTATGAATATATCAAATCTGCGTTAGAGAGTGGGAAACATGTGCTCTGTGAAAAACCGATGGTATTGGAAAAGAAACAGGCTGAGGATTTATTTGCTTATGCAAAAGAGCGAAATCTTGTGCTGATGGAAGGGATTAAGACGGCATACTGTCCTGGATTTACGAATTTGCTGGGAATTGCCTGCAGTGGAAGGATTGGCAATATACGAAATGTTGAAGCATGTTTTACAAAATTGGAAAATCCGAAGTCAAGAGAACTAACGGATGTAAAATATGGTGGGAGTATGACAGAACTTGGAAGTTATGTTTTATTGCCGGTTATCAAATTATTTGGCAAAGGATACGAAGAGATTCTGTTTCACAGCATTAATAGCGAAAATGTGTTGGATCTTTTTACGAAAATATCCTTCAAATATCCCAATGGGATTGCTACGGCAACCTGTGGATTAGGGGTAAAATCAGAGGGACGGCTTTTAATATCAGGAACTAAAGGATATATTATTGCTGAGGCACCGTGGTGGAAAACAAGATACTTCGAAGTCCATTATGAAGATCCTGGAAATGTTGAAAAATTCTCGGATGGTTTCCTGGGGGAGGGGCTGCGGTATGAGATCAGTGATTTTCTTTCAACGATTAATGGAAGCAGTAAGAGCGAGTTCAAGCTGACGAGAGGAGAATCTATTGCAGTGGCTGAAATTATGGAGATGTTTTTGAAGCAGAACAGGCAATAAACATGGAGACATTCTTGAAGAAGACAGGGACTAAAATATGAAGATATGGGCACATAGAGGCTGTAGCCAGAGGTATCCGGAAAATACGCTGCTGGCATTCGAGAAGGCGGCAGAGATATCCGGGCTTACTGGAATTGAACTGGATATTCAGTTTACAAAGGACAACTATATGGTGGTTTGTCACGATGAGAGAGTTGACCGGACGACTGACGGTATCGGGGAATTGAGACAGTATACGCTGACAGAATTAAGGAAACTGCGGATTAATGCGGGAGATGGTAAGTATGAGAAGATACCGACTATTGGAGAAGTAATAGATTTGCTTGAAGATCAGTTACAAAGTGGAATGAAACTTAATATCGAATTGAAGAATAGCATCTTTTCGTATAAAGGGTTGGAAGAGAAGATTATAGATCTGGTATATCAAAGAGGTTATGAAAGCCAGGTTATATACTCTACATTTTATGCAAAATCCTTGCAAATGATACGTAAACTTGACCCGAATGCGGAACTGGGAATCCTGGATCGAAAAGCATCTGATTGTCTGTACAAATTAAAAGGCGGTTGTGGTGCAGATGCGATACATCCTTATTGGCAGGACTTAGACGTACCATTGAATGATATGAAGAGTTATGCTGTGCGGGCATGGATGAGCGGACATCTTTATCCGGAGAAACCTACGGGGACAAGATTAGATATGGATGCATTGGAAGCACAGGGAATAACAGATATTTTTTTGAATGAACCGGAAATGTATTTATAATGGAGGGATTCATTTTGATTAATGAAGCGATAAGAGAAGGACATGATCTATCAGATGAGGAATTGAAGAAACTTCAAGATGTTCAGAAGGAACTGATAAGTGAAGTGAAAAGGATTTGTCTCAAAAATAATATTCATTTTAATATGGTTGGCGGAACCATGTTAGGGGCAATCCGGCATGGGGGGTATATTCCGTGGGATGACGATGCGGATATTGGATTTCTCAGAGCGGAATATGAGAAATTCAGAGAGGCTTGTAAGAAAGATCTAAATCACGAAAAATATTATATGCAGGATTTGAGAGATACATCTGGATATCGCTGGGGATATGGGAAGCTCAGGAAAAAAGACACCGAATTCGTTAGGCTTAATCAGGAATTTATGCCATATGAACAAGGGATTTTTATTGATTTAATGCCGTTTGATAATGTTCCAGATAATATCATTGCGAGGAAGATTCACTTTTTTAAATGCTTTATATATAGAAAATTCTTTTGGTCAGAAGTCGGGAAAATTTCGGAGACTAATAGATTTGTAAAAATCTTATACAAGATTATGTGCTTTGTGCCAATGGAATTGTTAATCAACCGATACCAGAAATTTATTGATAATGGACAAAGGCGTAAGACAAAGTTGGTTAGAATACTGACTTTCCCGACTCCTAAGGGCGTTTATGGATATGACAGAAAGTGGTATACAAAGCTTACGAATTATGAGTTTGATGAACTGATACTTCCAGGAGCAAAAGATTATGAGGGATATCTGACAGTTAAGTATGGGAATTATATGGAAATGCCTCCAATGGAAAAAAGAAAAGTTCATCCAGTTTCGAAAATAAGTTTCTAAGGAGATAAAACATTGGAAAAACGAAAAAAATATAAAGTGGGGTATACTGACGGGGTATATGATCTGTTCCATGTGGGACATTTAAATATGATACAGACGGCAAAGGAGTATTCTGAATTTCTCATAGTAGGAGTACATGGGGATGATGTGGTAGCGGAATATAAGCATTCTAATCCTATTATTAATGAAAATGACCGAAAACGTATCATCGAATCAATCAAGGGCGTTGACCGTGCGGTGATAAATCGCTTCAGAGATAAACTGAAGCTTTGGGAGCTGTACCATTTTGATGTTGTTTTTATCGGAGATGACTGGAAAGGAACAGACAGATGGAATCAGTTTGAAAAAATCCTTGCTGAAAAGAATGTGGATGTAATATATGTTCCATATACAAAAGGAATTTCAACGACAGAGATTAGAAATAAAATAATGGGAGGGGTGTAACGTAGATGGATCAACGGATGAAAATAGCGCTTACAATGGGTGATCCGGCAGGAATAGGACCGGAAGTAGTAGTAAAGGCATTGACGAACAAAAAAATATATGAAAAGTGCATCCCTGTTGTGATTGGTGATTATGAGGCACTGCAGGATGCCATACGCTTTTCAAAATTGGACTTGACTTTAGCAGAGATTAATACATCTGCAGATGCAGAGGGTAAATATGGTACAGTAGAATTTATTAATTTGAGATATTTAAAACCAGGCAGTTGGGTGTATAAAGAAAATTCGGCTCTTTGCGGAGAAGCGGCTTTCCAATATGTGGTTTATGCGATTCGTCTGGCGATGGAGGGAAAGATTGATGCCGTGATTACTGCACCGATCAGCAAAGATTCTATCAATATGGCGGGACATCATTATAGTGGCCATACGGAAATATTTGCGGAGTATACGGGTACAAAGGATTATGCGATGCTCCTGGCGAGTGAGAATCTTCGCGTGATACATGTCACAACGCATTGTGCGTTAATAGAAGCATGCAGAATGATTCGGAAGGAGAGAGTGCTTACAGTTATAAAGCTTGCAGAGTTAGGCTGCAGGATGTTAGGGATTGATAATCCGCGGATTGGTGTGGCAGGATTAAATCCTCACTGTTCCGAGGATGGGTTGTTTGGAACAGAAGAGACAAGCGAAATTATACCGGCGATTCAAGAGGCGAAACAGCTTGGAATAAATGTGGAAGGGCCGATACCTCCGGATACTGTCTTTGTAAAGTGTAGAGCAGGTGTCTATGATATTGTAGTTGCCATGTACCATGATCAGGGGCATATCCCTTTGAAATTGAATGCTTTTCAATGGGACGAAGAAAAAAAGCAATATAAATCAGTCCGCGGTATCAATTGTACGATAGGATTGCCGGTTATACGAGTGTCTGTAGATCATGGGACTGCGTTTGGTAAGGCAGGAGAAGGCAGAGCGAATGCAGATAGTATGCTGGATGCAATAGAGACAGGATTGAAAATGATTGAAAATAGAGGTAAAGAACATGCTTGATTTACTTGATGAATTTCGCAATATATTAAGTGAAATTATGCTTAAGTGCATGAATAAGAGAGTCTTGATATACGGATATGAAAGCTATACCGGAAGATTTTTAAAATGGTATTCAAAGTATTATCACGGAATAGATGTTGACTGGCTTGTATCTGAGGATATGAGTACAGGGCATGGATATGAAATCGAAATATTCAGGCCAAGTGTATTGGATTTTGGATATAAGGATGTTAAAGACGCTGTTATATGGCTGGCACAGCCATTGACCGATGAACTTGCTGATAAGCTGGATGAACTGGGTTATAAAGAAGGAGAAAGTTATTTTGATTTTTATAAGTCGGTTTATGGCTCGGATATATATGCTGAACCGGGTGATCGTATAGATGTATTCAATAAGAAAAAGGAAGGGAAAAGAGATATTCAGTTTCTTGAGTGGCTTGAGTGGAAATATGGGTGTAATTTTATTCTTCCGATTTCAAAAAATGATTTTGAAGTAGTAGATTTTCATGGAGCCAGGTATAGCTGTTCTACACAGAAAGAAATATTTCCTATATTGGATCATTGTCATGTTCACCCATCTGCTGAGGATGCAATTCTTGACTTCGGATGCGGTAAGGGAGGGGCGATGGTTTCATTTTTTGATTACGGATTTAAAAAAGTCGGCGGCATAGAGTATGAGACAAAAATATATGAAGTTGCCAGAGAGAATTTCAATAAGCTGGGTATAAAGAATAACATCGAACTTCTGAATGCAGATGCACGAGATATCAAAGATCAACTTGATTGTTATAATTGGTTTTATTTTTTCTTTCCGTTTGACAAGGAGATATTTACAGTAGTAATTGATAATATTAAAAATAGTTTTATGAGAAAGAAGAGAAAGATTCACATAATTTACTTTACAGCAATGGGATATCATTTTATAGAAGAGACAGGGATATTCAGACTTAGAAATCAATTTACTGTGGATTCCAGACAAAGAGTTGTTGGAATTTTTGAAAACTTAGAATGTAATTGATAAGGAGATTAATGGAATGGATGCTTATGCTTGCAGAAAAATAATTAGATCGATAGACAATTGTATTAAGGAGGGGAGTGAAAAGTTTATTATATATCCTTTTGGAGAACGTGGATTATATGTTAAGCAAGTTCTTAAAGAAAGATATGGGATAGAACCAGTTGCAATAATAGATAATTTACTTGCAGGTACGAATGGAATCGTTTCATTAGAGGCACTTAAGGAAAAGAAGCTGGATGATATCAAAATTTTGTTAGCACATGAATATCCAGTTTCATGCACAGAAATTCGGCAGAATCTTTTAAAGTATGTGAATATAAAGAATATAGTGGATATTTTCTCGCCGTCAATGTATTTTCATGATATTTATTATGAAGATTTGTACTATGAAGATCCCAGAAGGATGAATTTGGAAAAAGCTATGAGAGAAATATATAGGAATAATATTCCCGGTGAGATTGCAGAGTTTGGGGTATATGAAGGGGATTTTGCCCAGTGGATAAATCTTTGTTTCCCTGAAAAGAAGCTTTATTTGTTTGATACCTTTTCAGGATTTGATGACAGGGATATTGATGATTTTGAAATGAACTTGTCGGCGAAAAGATTATCCTATGGGAAATTCGAAGGTAATGCTAATAAGAGAGAAAAGCTTGTATTAGAGAAGATGAGCTATGATAATGTTGTTCATATCAAAAAAGGATATTTTCCTGATTCAACTTATGATATGGAAGAGATAAAATATTCATTTGTACATATTGATGTTGATTTATATAAACCAACAAAAGCAGGATTGGAGTATTTTTGGCCGCGGATGAGTCCCGGAGGATATATTTTCTGTCATGATTTACAGGCAGCGCAATTTCCGGGGGCAAGAATTGCAATAAAAGAATTTTGCGAAGAAAATGGAGCATCTTATGTTCCTATGAATGATAACCTTACCGGAGTTTTGGCAAAACCATTTTCAAAGAATTGTGTTAAAGAATAGTGTTGTTTTCAAAAATTTTAGAAATAGGGATTTGAATTGACGGGAGCAAAGTATTAGGGGAAGCTTTGAATAATAACGTTCGGATTGAGGAGGTTGCGGTGGAAAAGATTTTCAAATTATCAGATGACTGGGGGAAACTACCAGATCAGGGCAGGCTTGTTCCCTTTGGTGTAGGACGTATTGGACGAAGGGTGATTCCTACACTGATGAAAGAATTTGATATTCCCTTTTTGATTGACAACGGGAAACATGAAGAAAGAGTATATGATTTAGAAGTTCTTGGAATGGATGATGCAGTAAGCCGATTAAAAACAGAAGGCTTAAAGATTGTTGTTACAACGGTAAGGTATTCGTATGAAGATATATCTCGGATGCTGACAGAATTAGGATTTGAAGAATACAGGGATTACTGCATATTTGAAAGATTTGCTCAAGAGTGGAATCTGAGATGGAAAAACCGTTGTGTGTTGTCAAAGATTGATACAGTGATTACATCCAGATGTTCGTTGAAATGCATAAACTGCAATATGTTTATTAGCCATGTGACAAAATCGTATGATATGGATTTAGACAGTCTGAAGCGTAATTTTGACATGTTTTTTGAGAGTGTGGATTATGTCTATGAGTACACTTTGTTAGGGGGAGAACCGTTCTTACATAAAAATCTAACGGAAATTATTTCCTATATGGGGGATATATATGGAGAACGGATAGGACGGATTAATCTGATTTCTAATGGAACGATAGTTCCAAATGACAAAGTGATTCAAACGTTGCGCAAGTATCGTGTTACAGTGCATATCAGTGATTATACTTGTTCTGTATCGTATGATAATAAATTAAAGGAAGTAACGGAATTATTTTTACAGAATGGAATTGAACATTATGTAATTCCTAATAATACATGGAAAGATATTGTGTATCCCGGAGATTCTTATACTGCAGCTGATCCGAAAAAACATATGCTTTTATGCGGTCATAGCACACATTCTGTGAATAACGGAAAGTTGTACTGGTGTGATCCGGCTTTTGCAGCAGAATGTTTTATGGGATTTCCTTCCAGAGAGGATGACTTTTTAGATTTGGCCGAAAACAAGAAAAAAAATACGAAATTTGAAGCTTCTATTAATATCTTTAAGTATTTGCTGGGTGATGTAAACGAAAGAGGATATATGAGTATTTGTGAGAAGTGTGCCGGGGTGGGAAGGGATAACGATAGAATAGTTCAGGCAGGACTTCAGAAAAAGACAGATTCGATTTAGAAGTGTAGTAACAGGAGGAAGACTTGATGACATTAGATGAACTTAGGGCCGAATATGCTAAGCGGAATCCGAAATCGAAAAAGGCATATGAGCAGGCATGCGAACTTATTCCAGGAGGAGTTACTGCAAATATAAAATTTTTTGCACCGTTTCCTTTATTTATGAAAAAAGGACAGGGGGCAAGAATTATTGATGTTGATAATCATGAGTATGTAGATTATGTTCTTTCATATGGTCCGCTGATTCACGGACATGGATGCCCGGAAATTACGAAAGCAGCCGAAGAATATGTTCATGAGCATGGGACAATTCTTTATGGGACACCTCATGAAGGTGAATTAGAATTTGCCAGGATGATTCGCTCCTATTTCCCAAGCATGGAGAGTATGCGTTTTACGAATTCGGGAACGGAAGCGACGCTTCTTTCGATACGTACAGCCTGCGCTTATACAGGAAAACGAAAAATTGCGAAATTTGAAGGGCATTATCATGGAGGCTTTAATGAAGTTCTTGTCAGTATCCATCCAGAATTATCGAAAGCGGGAGATGAAAAGCATCCGTTACCCTATCCGGATTCTGTAGGGCTTTTTGAAGATCAATTGGAGAATACGGTAATTCTTCCATTCAATGATTTGCAGGCTTGCGAGGAAATATTAACTGCTCAACAGGATGATATCGCAGGAGTAATTATGGAGCCGCTTTTGGGCGGAACCGTACCGGCAACAGAGGAGTTTGTGAGTGGAATTCGAGCAGTTACTGAGCAGTTAGGCATACTTATGATTATGGACGAGGTAAAAACGGGTTTTTGTATCAGTATGAATGGAGCTCAAGGCCATTATAAAGTAAAGTCGGATCTGACCACATTAGGGAAGATTATAGGCGCTGGGATGCCGGTAGGTATGCTTGGCGGTAAGAAAAAGATTATGGATATGGCAGCGCCAGGAGGTTCTTATATACCTGAAGTCGGCAGAAAAATGACATTAAGAGAAGAAAATCTCTATCATAGTGGAACTTATAATGGACATCCGGTTATCCTGCATATGGGTATGGCAGCGATTAAGCTTCTAAGTGAGAAGTATGAGGATCTGTTAGTACAGACGCAAAGATTAAAGGATGGAATAAGAGATAGTTATGCGGCTCACGGAGTTAGGGTACTTACGCCTGGTATAGGTGCGATGTTTAATGTGTGTATTACTGATCAGAAGGAAATACGTACCCATCGTGATATGAGAAAATGTGATATGGGACTGCGAAGAAAAATGGATTATGCATTGATTATGGAAGGCATTTACAATAAACCATGTAAAAGGTATAACATGAGTACGGCGCATACGGCAGATGTTATTGATATTACGCTTGAAGCGTATGAACGAGCATTTAAGAGAATTTAAAATATAAGAAGTAGCAAGAAGTAAGTATTTAATTGATGGGGGAAATTAGAAAAGTGGAAAAATTTGCTGATTTATTTATTTGGGGAGCAGGTGAAAATGGTAGAAGAATTTTTTCCCATATTGGCTCAGAGAATGTGGTTGCGTTTATTGATAATAAATCTCAAAAGATTGGAAGTTATTTTTGTGAAAAACCTGTTATTTCCTATGAAACATATAAGGAGAAATATAAAGATTTTTTTATAGTAATAAGCCCACTTGAAAGTAAGCAAATAGAGGAAAAACTGATTAGAGATAATATAGTAAGTTTTTTTAAACAGTGTAATTGTCCTTCTGAATTTTCAGAACCGGAACCAAGACAAATCTTAAAACAATGTGTTCTTTCTGAAATAGAAGAAGAAAAGTCTGTTGTTATATATGGGAAAAGTTTATATTCTGTAATATTAAATCAGTGGATAAAAGAAGAGAAAGGGAGATATGTTGATATAATTACTCCACAGGATACGGACAGAGTGTTTTTAAGATTATTGGAAAAAAACTTTCCAAATATGAATTTTTTAACAGAAGAGGAAGGAATAGAAGAAATTAGAAGGAATGCGTCAAAAGTATATGTATCTGACAGGTGGGAGATTGACCATCTACGGCAAATTATCAGAGAATCTGATAGGATAGTAAATGCATTTAATTTGGCGGAGGACAAAAATAAATATTTTAGTCCGGAGTTATTAAGATTTAAAAACATTCATGAAGGGGATACCTGTTTTATTATTGGTTTGGGACCAAGTTTAAAGGCAGATGACTTATCTTTGTTACATCAAAATCATATATTATCATTTAGTGTAAATGATATAGCAAAGATTTATGGAGATACAGAATGGAGACCGGAATATTACGTAATGACGGATAAAAATGCATTTTCAGATGCTAGTTTAACGCATCCAGAGCAATTATGTAAAAAAAATGCGTTTTTGACAGAGGCACAGGAAGAGTTTTGGAGTAAAAATGATTCTGAAAAGAATATTAAATTTCATAGACGTCAAAATCTTCCGGATATGGAAGATGAGTTATTTTCAGAAAATGTAGCTAATGTATGTGGTAACGGTGGAACTTGTATATATATATGCCTTCAAATTGCTGCATACATGGGATTTAAAAATATTTACCTGTTGGGAATGGATTTGGTGGATATGTCACAGGGAGTAAATCAGTTGCCAACATATAAACACTTTTATCAAGAAGAAGAACTAACATCCCGATTGTGGTTAGATCTTATTTTAAAAGGGTACAAATCAGCCCGAAAATATGCTGATACACATCATATCCATATTTATAATGCTACGCGTGGTGGTTATTTAGAAGTTTTTGATAGGGTTAATTTTGATTCTCTGTTTAAGGATAGAATATTTAGATTAAGTGATGATTAATGTTGAATGCGGAGGAACAAGATAACAAAGATTTGATAGATACACGAACAGAGATGTATCTGTATTTTTTGGAAGAAAAATAAACATTGCAATATGTGAAGATAAAATAGAAATTATAAAAAGAGTAAATTTTCTGATAGTAGATGAATACATGTAGAGAATGAACAATTTTACAGTATTTGGAGGAATAGAATGAGAGTTTTATCGTATGCGTGGTATATCTATGATTCTAGATTAAAGCCTTTTAATGAAAATTACTCAGGAGGAGGACTAGTCGTTAGAAATCTGTGTAATTACATAGGGAAGTATCATGAATCCTATTTGTTTTTGGGACAGGTGATTGAACCGGAGCTTACAGTTGAAAATATAAAAATTGTGAAAACAAATTACGATATTACGCAAAAAAATGTGAAAGGTAATAATAAAAAATATATTGATTATATGACAGATATATTTGAAAAGGCTATAAAAAAGATTAAGCCAGATATTATTAATTTTCACGATTATGGAGATTTAGCAGAATCAATTGTCAAGAATGTATGTTTCAAGTTGAAAATTCCCTATGTTATCACATGTCATTTATATGAAGCCAAAAATGCAGAATACGGTGGATATGAAGATGCACGAGAAGCCTCAAAAAAATTGTTAGAATTACCAAATATAAAAATTATTACGGTAAGTAATGGAATGAAAAGAAAAATATTGGAAGACTGTAAGGACTATGATGAAAAGCGATTAGTTCCGATATTAAATGGTACAGATTTTAAGGCAGACCGACGTAATAATACTTTAAAGAAGGAAGTTGGTATTGATAATAGAAAGATTTTGCTGTGTGCGGGAAGTATAGGAGACAGAAAAAATCAGATTCAGTTATTGCGGGTTTTTGAACAAGATGCCAGTCTTAGAGAAAAGGTATGTGTTATATTTTGCGGGAAAATGGCAGTGCGTTCTACTTACAATATTATAGATGAAATTGAAAAGGCGGATTTAACAGATTGTATGTTATACGTGGGTGCGTTGCAGAATGAAGAGATGAAGGATTATTATTCAATGGCTGATGCGTTAATTATGCCCAGTTATGCAGAAGGTTTGAGTATATCTGCATTAGAGGCGCTTGCTTATGGGTTGCCAGTCATTATGTATGCTGACTCTGAATGTGCAGATGATCTAAATGACCAGAGAGTAACTTGTTTTGCTGATTCTCACAGTGACGCATCTATGGGAAAAGCAATTCATGAATGGTATGAAAAATCGTGGGATAGTGAATATATAAAAAATTACTCAAAGCGTTTCACTATGGAAGAAATGGCAAAAAATTATTTAGAATTCTATGAAAAGATACTATTAGAAGTGTAGAATGCTGACTTCTATAGCAGGGAGGATATTATGCTGAATGGTAGAACAGTGTTAATTACTGGAGGAACGGGTTCTTTTGGGAATTATTTTACGGAATATGTGTTGAAACACTATAAACCAAAGAAAATTATTATTTATTCAAGAGATGAATTTAAGCAGTTCAACATGGCTAATAAATTCAAACAATATGAAGATATCATGCGTTTTTTTATTGGGGATGTCCGTGATAAGGAGCGTTTGCTTCGAGCTTTGGATGGTGTAGATTATGTTATTCATGCAGCGGCATTAAAACAGGTTCCGGCCTGTGAATATAATCCGATTGAGGCAGTAAGGACGAACATAGACGGTGCAATTAATGTGGTGAATGCTGTTTTGGATACGCCAAGTGTAAAGAGAGTAGTTGCATTATCTACTGATAAGTCGGTTAATCCTATTAATCTGTACGGTGGAACAAAACTGGTGTCGGACAAGCTTTTCATTGCGGCAAATGCGTATTCTGGGACGAAGGATGTCCGCTTTGCGGTTGTTCGCTATGGGAACGTTGCAGGAAGCAGAGGGTCTGTGATTCCGTTTTTTAAGGAGATTATCGAGAATGGCGGAAAAGAATTGCCGATTACGGATTATCGCATGACGAGGTTCTGGATCAGCCTGGAGCAGGGAGTGGAATTGGTTATTAAGGCATTGGAAGAAGCAAGAGGTGGTGAGACGTTTATTTCAAAGATACCGTCTTTTAAGATTACAGATTTGGCACAGGCAATGTTGCCAGGGTGTGAGATGCCGGAAGTTGGAATCCGCGAAGGAGAAAAGATACATGAGATTATGGTGACGTGTGAGGATTCTGCGACGACATATGAATATGAAAAGCATTATATTATCTATCCTCGCTATAACTGGTGGGGTGAAGAAAAAGTGATTCAGGGTGGGAAGAAAGTGGAAGAAGGATTTGAGTATAATTCTGGGAATAATTCGGTGTGGCTGAGTGTAGAGGAAATTTCCGCATTACTTCAAGGTATGAGGAGATAACGTATGAGAAGGACAATAGGGGAAAAGGCGAAAAACGAGGTGCTGTGTGGAGAGGGAGATGCATATTTTGAGAGAAATTTGGCAGATGGAAAAATAGAAATTGCAAAAGGATGCATCCTGTTGGACGAATTTCTTTCTGAAATATTTCAGGGGGGGGTGACTCCTTTAGAATATTAGAGATTGGATGCTGTTATGGATATAATTTAATGCATTTGTGTAAGAAATATGGATTTTTTGGATATGGGATAGAACCGTCTGAAAAGGCTGTTTATTATGGAGAGTGTTTATTGAAGGAAGAAGATAATAAAAATATTATTTTAAAACAGGGTACGGCAGATAAATTGGATTTTGAGGATGAGTATTTTGATATTGTTATTATGGCATTCTGTATGTTTTGGGTAGACAGGAAATACATGATGCGTGCCATTTCGGAGGCGGATAGGGTATTAAAAACGGGCGGATATCTTGTGAGTTGGGATTTCGATACGAAAATTCCATATAGGCGTGTAAATATACATAATGTCAATGTGCCGACTTATAAATATGACTTGGCAAATTTATTTTTAGGGAATCCGCAGTACAGTTTAATAGAAAAGCGGTCATTTTCAAGTAGTGGTGATGTATTTCATAAGGATATTCAGGAACGGTGTGCATTAAATATTATGTACAAAGATGAGATTGAGAATGCTTATATATTTAGTTAATAGATTGGAAAGAAAGTATATCCAAGTATTATGAGTATCCTGCTGTATTCGAGGAAGACAGCTCAAGATATTGTGGATGTGACACATGCGGTGAAGAAAGGTGTAGAGAACTATAGAAAGTGAAATGAATATATCTACAGATATGGTTTGCTTTCAAAGGAATATGAAATGATGAGGACTAATAATGAATGTTGCGATTATTACTGCCAGAGGCGGAAGCAAAAGAATACCTAAAAAAAATATAAAGAAATTCTGCGGAAAGCCCATTATTGCTTACAGTATTGAAGCTGCAATAGAAAGCGGCCTGTTTGGGAGAGTTATGGTTTCTACCGACAGTGAGGAGATTGCGAATGTGGCAAAAAGATATGGGGCGTCGGTTCCTTTTTTTAGGAGTAAAGCAACAAGTGATGATTTTGCCTCTACTGCAGATGTTTTAAAAGAAGTTTTGGAAGAATATCAAAAAAGGAAAGAGCAGTTTGAGTGGATTTTCTGCTTGTATCCTACTGCTCCATTTATTACATCTTCTATACTTAGAGAAGCGATGGATACATTATTAAAATCTTCCGCAGATTCTTTAATGACTGTGGCAAGGTTTGGCTGTCCACCCCAAAGAGCTCTTAGAATAGAAAAAGGAAAATTAAAATATATTTATCCTGAATATGAAAGAGCAAGAAGTCAGGATTTGGAGACGGAATATCATGACTGCGGGCAATTTTATATTTGTAAAGCAGAAAATATACAAATCTATGGAAGTTTGCTGACATCGAATACGATTCCTTTTATAATTGAAGAACAAAATGTACAGGATATAGACAATATATCAGATTGGTATATTGCTGAGTTAAAATATATATACCAACGATACAAAGAGAGATTTGAACAAAATATTGTGGATGAACTGCTAAAAGTTATTGGGGGGGGGGTATTTAGAAAAGTAATCCGTTTCCCAATATTTTATCTGAATATAAGATACTTTCGAAACAATATCTCAATTTCATTAGGGCGGTGACATAATTATGAAATTATGTTTAGGGACCGTCCAGTTTGGAATGGATTACGGCATACAGGGGCAGAAACGGCCATCGGAAACATTGGTTGATGAAATGTTGGCTTATGCTTTTAACCATGGAATTAATTGTCTTGATACTGCTTCCTTATACGGAAATGCGGAAGAGGTAATCGGAAATTTTATCAAAAAATACAGAAAAAAATTTGACAAAATTCAAATGATATCAAAGATGCCTTCTCATTCATTGGAGGTCGTTTCGGACAAGGTATGGTCGGATACGATGCTATATCATGCGGAACACAGCATAACCACTCTTGGTATTGACAAGTTGTATGCGTATTTGTTCCATCATGCGGGATATATTTTTGAAGAGAAAGCAGTGGAAGCCTTGGCATCTGTAACAACCAAGGGGCTTGCGGAAAAGATAGGTGTTTCCGTTTATTCTCCGGAAGAAGCAATGAAGGCATTGGAGTATCAAGAGATAAAAGTGATACAGATTCCATACAATGTTTTTGACCAGAGGCTGGATCAATGTGGTTTCTTTCAGAAAGCCAAAAAAGCTGGCGTGGAAATTTACGCGCGCAGCACATTACTTCAAGGAATGGTTATGATGAATCCTGATATGCTTCCGAAAAAAATGAGTTTTGCAGCAGATTATCTAAGACGTTTTTTGAATATCTGTAGCGAATATAACATTCCGCCTCTACAGGCAGCGGTGGGATATGTAAGCGCATCTCCATATATAGATTATATGGTCTTTGGAGCAGACAATAAAAAGCAGCTTGCCGAATATATTTCTATATGGGACTTGGGGATGCCTGAAGAGATGGTGTATGATTTAAAGTCAGCATTTGAAACGGTTGAGGAAAAATTAGTGAATCCAGTGTTCTGGGAATAAATAGAGGGTATCATAATGAAATATGTAGCTATGATTCAAGCGAGATGTGGTTCTACAAGGCTGCCCAATAAAGTACTGAAAGAGATATCTGGGAAACCGGATCTTCAGTGGGTAATTGAGCGTGTGCGGCGGAGCAGGGTAATGGATGAGGTTATGGTCGTCACATCAATCGAAAAAAGCAACCTGCCGCTTATTAAGCTCTGTGCAGAATTGGGAGTGCGTGTTTTTGCCGGAGCGGAAGAGGATGTGCTTGAGCGGTATTACCAGGCGGCAAAATTGTTAAAACCGGAGTATGTAGTAAGAATTACGGCAGATTGTCCGTTGTTTGACTGGAGGTATCTGGATATGGCGGTGGAACAGATGGAAACGGATACCGACTATATGGCGGAAATGACGGAGAGTTTCCCCGACGGGGAAGACATCGAGATCATAAAGTATTCTGCACTGCAGAAAAGCTGGAGAGAAGCGAAGCTGGCTTCTGAGAGAGAGCATGTTACTATGTATATCAAGAATCATCCGGAACAGTTTCGGATACAGAATCTGGAATGTCCGATCAAGGGGATTGGAGACAAAAGATGGACGCTAGATGAGGCTAAAGATTATGAATTTATCAGTACTGTTTACAGCCATTTTATTTCCTTGGGCAAGGAAGATTTCGTAACGGAAGATATTCTTGAATTTTTGGAGAAACGACCGGAGTTAGAACAGCTGAATGCAAGATATAGGAGAAATGAAGGCTTATTAAAATCCCTTGCAAATGACAAGATCATACAATTTGAGGAGAAGAAAAATGGGACGTGGACAGGAGCTTTATAACAGGGCAAAAGAGATTATACCGGGTGGTACGCAGTTGTTGAGCAAGCGGCCGGAAATGTGGCTGCCGGAAATGTGGCCAGCTTATTATAGCAAGGCAAAGGGCTGCGAGGTATGGGATCTGGATGAAAAACATTATTATGATATGAGCATCATGGGAGTAGGTGCAAATGTGTTGGGCTATGCATTTGATGAGGTGGATGAAGCGGCAAAAAGAGCGATTGACTGTTCTGGTATGTGTACTTTAAATGCTCCGGAGGAGGTAGAACTTGCCGAAAAGCTTATAGAACTTCATCCATGGGCAGATATGGTTCGTTATGCGAAAGCCGGCGGAGAAGCAATGTGTATGGCTGCGCGTATTGCAAGAGCTTACACAGAAAAAGATATAGTGTTGGTCTGTGGATATCATGGATGGCATGACTGGTACCTTTCGGCGAATCTTGTCAAGGGAGATCCGTTGGCAGATGTACATCTGAAAGGTTTGGAACCGGCAGGGGTACCAAGAGGACTTGCGGGAAGCAATCTGATCTTCCATTATAACAATATGGAAGAGTTTCAAAAGTTGATAACGGAGCATGAGGGAGAGATTGCTGCTGTAATCATGGAGCCGATCCGTAATGATGCTCCAAAACCCGGATATCTGGACGAGATCAGGAAGATAACGAGAGAGAAACAAATTGTGTTGGTATTTGACGAAATCACGGCAGGATTCCGTCTCTGTGCTGGGGGAAGTCATCTGGTATTAGGAATAGAGCCTGATATAGCGGTTTTTGGGAAGGCCATGACAAACGGATATCCGGTTTCTGCCATTATTGGGAGAAAAAATGTGATGGAAGCGGCGCAGGATTCATTTATCAGCAGTACGTTCTGGACAGAGCGGATTGCATTTGCTGCGACTGTAGCGTCGATTGATTGTTATAAAAAATATCAGGTAGAAGAGCATCAGAAAAGGATTGGGGAAAAGGTACAGAGGGGGTGGAAGGCGATTGCAGAGAAAACGGGACTCAGAATCCATGTATCTGGGATTCCACCGCTTAGCCATTTTGAATTTGAATATGATAACCCTTTAATATATAAGACATATTTTACGCAGGAGATGTTGGCGGAAGGTTTTCTGGCAGGAATTGGTCTGTATGTATCATTGGCACATACGGATGAGATTGTTGAAAAATACTTACAGGCAGTGGAGCGCGTTTTTGGAAAGATTGAAGAGATCAGAAAAAAGGACGGGGACATAGAGAATAACTTAAAGGGACCTGTGTGTCATGCAGGTTTTGAAAGGTTAAATTAAGGTAACTGCAATGAGGATAAGATTGAATGGAGAATGTAGTATAGGAGATGATCAGCCAGTATATATTATAGCCGAAATGTCGGCGAATCATGCCGGAAGTCTGGAGCGGGCAAAAGAGATTATCCATGCTGCTAAAGAAGCCGGGGCTGACTGTATCAAGATTCAAACCTATACGCCGGATACATTGACAATTGACTGTAATAACGAATATTTTCATATTGGGAATGGGACGTGGGAAGGGGAAAATCTGTACCATCTGTATGAAAAGGCATATACGCCGTGGGAATGGCAATCAGAATTAAAGATGGAAGCTGAAAGAGTTGGAATTGACTTTTTTTCGACTCCGTTTGATCGGAGTTCTGTTGATTTTTTGGAAGAGATTGGTGTGGGATTTTACAAGATTGCTTCTTTTGAGTTGGTAGATATACCTCTAATAGAATATGTTGCGTCCAAAGGAAAACCGATACTTCTGTCCACAGGGATGGGATCTCTAGGCGAGATTGAGGATGCCGTAAATGCAATACGCGGGAAGAACAATGATCAGCTTGTTCTGTTGCGCTGTGCCAGCGCCTATCCGGCGATTACTGATGAGATGAATCTGGCAACCATGGTGAATATGAAAGAAATATTCGGAGTGCCGGTAGGCTTATCGGATCATTCTATGGGTTCCGTCGGCGCAGTAACAGCTGTTGCACTAGGGGCTTCTGTGATAGAAAAACATTTTTGCCTGGATAGGGAGATAGAGAATCCGGATGCTTCTTTTTCTATGAATCCGGATGAATTTAAACAGATGGTTTTGGATATCAGGCAGGCAGAGCGGGCGATTGGCCGTGTTAAATATGGTATATCAGCGCAGGAAGCGGACAGCAGTATTTTTCGAAAGTCATTGTTTTGTGTACAGGATATTAGGAAAGGTGAGATGCTTACGGCGGAAAATGTAAGGGTGATCCGGCCGGGATATGGTCTGCCGCCTAAATTTTATCAGGATATATTAGGAAAGATTGCGTCACAGGATATTAAAAGAGGAACACCGCTTGACTTTTTTATGGTGGAACGTTTAGAAAAGAAGTAAAAGAGGGTGATTTGTAGTGCAGGCTTATTTAAGGAAAGCAACTAAAGAGGATATGGATTTACTATATCAGTGGGCAAATGATCCTGGGGTTCGCGCACATTCTTTTTCTGTTTCGGAAATTAATTATGAGGAACATCAGAAATGGTTTCGAGAACTGTTGGAAGATCCTATGCGCCGACAGTATATTTATGTGTATAACGGTGAGGGTATCGGACAGATTCGCTTGACTATTACCGGCAGTGAGGCGGAAATCGGGTATAGTATCCAAAGGGATAAACGTGGTATGGGACATGGAAAAAAGATTCTAAAGTTGTTGGCAGAACAGATAAAAAGGGATAATCTGGAAGTAAAAAGGCTTACCGCCAAGGTAAAGCCACAGAATATCGCTTCGCAAAAGGTATTTTTGGATACGGGATTTGTCGAAAAATATCAATGTTATGAGTTGGAAATGGATTCAAGTCTTTCGAAAGATGGCATCATTAACTATATGGATTAGAAATGGGAGAACAGATGTTATATATCAGGACAGACATGAATGACAAGATTGCAACAGGACATATGATGCGTTGCCTTTCGATTGCGGATGCAGCGACAAAACTCGGTAAAAGCACAACGTTTATTCTTGCGGATGAGCAGGCAGTGGAATTCATCCGGGAGCGGGGACATAGGACAGTTGTACTTCATTCTCAATGGGATAACATGGATGCGGAACTGGATACATTACAGAAAGTAATTGAGGAGTTTGGGATAACAACTATGCTGATTGATAGCTATATGGTGACGCAGAAGTATTTAAGTGTTTTATCTAAGTGGGTTAAGACGATTTATCTGGATGACTTAAATGCTTTTTTCTACCCGGTACACGCCCTGATTTGTTATGCGGTCTATTGGAAAAAGTTCTGTTACCGTCAAAACTACCGACAGGCAGAACTTCTGTTGGGACTTTCATATGCGCCTTTAAGGAAAGTATTTTGTAATTGTGAGAAAAAAATAATAAAAACAGAGGCAGAGAATCTTCTGATCTTATCAGGAGGCACGGATAACTTTCACATTTTGGAAAGGATTCTGCAGAAGATAGAGAAAAAAAAATACCGCAGCATCGTCGTCATATGTGGAAACTATTTTGAGGAATATGAAAGGCTTTGCAGCCAGTACAGAAGTGATGAACAGATACATTTCCATAAAGCGGTCAAAAATATAGAAGAATATATGAAACAGGCGGATATGGCAGTTTCGGCGGGAGGGACGACCCTTTATGAGCTTTGCGCCTGCGGAACACCGACAGTGTCCTACTCTTTTGCGGATAATCAGAGGGATAACGTACGGGAATTCCAGGAAGAAGAGATTATTGATTATGCCGGGGATGTCCGTGATACAGATATTTTCGAGAATATAAACCAGATTCTAAACCTGTATTTTCATAATCCGGCGTTGCGGGAAGAGCGTTCGAAAAGGATGCAGAAGTTGGTGGACGGAAAAGGAGCGGAAAGAATAGCAGAGGTGCTTATTGGAATGATAGAAGAGAGTAAAACAGAAAGAAGGAAGAGGTTTTATGGTGATACCATATGGAAGACAGTGTATTGAGGAGGACGATATTCAGGCAGTTGTGGATGTATTAAAATCGGATTACCTGACAACGGGTCCGAGCATAGAGGAATTTGAACGTATCGTTGCGGAGTATGTTCATGTAAAATATGCAGTGGCAGTAATGAATGGAACTGCAGCCTTGCATGCAGCTTGTTTTGCGGCCGGTATAAAACCGGGGGATGAAGTGATCACATCTCCGATTACCTTTGCTGCCTCTGCAAACTGTGTGCTGTATTGCGGTGGTATGCCTGTATTTGCAGATATTGATAAGCGAACATATAACATAGATCCGGATGATATCAGACGCAAGATTACATCACGGACAAAGGCGATTGTTGCAGTCCACCTTGCGGGACAGCCTTGCGATATGGATGAGATCCATAAAATAGCGGAAGAAAATCATTTAGTGGTGATTGAGGATGGTGCACATGCTTTAGGTTCTGAATATAAGGGGAAAAAGATAGGTGGTTTGTCAGATATGACAACGTTTAGTTTTCATCCTGTAAAGCCGATTACAACCGGAGAAGGCGGTATGATTACCACAAATGATGAGGTGCTGTATCAGAAATTACTGTTATTCCGCAGTCATGGAATAACAAGGGATGTAGCGCTGCTTAAGAAGAAGGAAGGCCCATGGTACTATGAACAACAGTGCCTGGGATATAATTATCGGATTACAGATTTTCAATGTGCATTGGGAATCAGCCAGATGAGGAAACTGGACCGTTTTTTGGAAAGAAGGCGTGAGTTGGTGCAAAGATATGATGAAGCATTAAAAGATTGTGCGAACATCATTACGCCGTATCAGTTGGAGGGGACAAACAGCGGATGGCATCTGTATATTATCCAGATGTTAAATCATGATCGGAGAGAAGTATTTGAGAAGCTGCAGAAACAGGGAATCGGTGTCAATGTGCATTATATTCCGGTATATAGGCATCCTTATTATCAGGAGCACGGATATGGGAATGTGTATTGTGAAAATGCGGAAAATTTGTATCGGAATATGTTAACTCTGCCGCTTTATCCATTATTAACGGACGAACAGCAGGATATCGTGATACAGGCGATAAAATCAATTTTGTGAGTAAAAACGGCAACAGTTTACAGGTTTTATCCGAAAATTTTATAGGAAAGTTGTTTGGCTAAATAGGGAGGGCATATTGTTGTGTATAGTTTTGATGTTTTTGATACTTTGATAACTAGAAGGACAGCAAGCCCTATAGGGGTTTTTTTGTTGATGCAAGAATATCTTGTTGAAAAAAGGATACAGATTGATTCAACATACGTGTTGAATGATTTTGCCAATCTAAGAATCAAAGCGGAAAAAAATGCATCAAAATTTTTAAAGAAAACTGCAATAAATTTACAGGATATTTACAACGTTTTGGCGCAAATGTCAGATATATCTGATAAAGAGAGTGAAGAGTTGATGGCGGCAGAGATTGAATTAGAAATTAAATGCGCCGTAGGAATTGAAAAAAATATTGATATATTGCTTCAACTTTATCAGAATAAAGAAAAAATTATTTTAATATCAGATATGTATTTATCAGCAGATGTTATTAGGAATATATTGAAAAAAATTCATCCTGTATTGGGTACTATTCCTCTTTATGCTTCCAGTGATTACAATGCAACGAAACAAGATGGGTCATTGTATTTTAAAGTGAAAGAATTAGAAAATGTAGAGTATGCTGAATGGACACATTATGGGGATAACTGTATTTCTGATATAAAAATCCCGAAATTTCTTGGGATTAATACTGTATATATAGAACCGAGACAAATACCTTTTTGGGAAAGGGCAATGACAGAAAAGATAGATTTAAACACAAATCTTTCGTTACAAATTGTTTTGGGTGCCACGAAGCTGGCCAGAATGAAACAGGCTTTAAGTGAAAAAGAGGAGATAGGCGTTTCTGTAGGTGGCATTATTTTATTTCCTTATGTAGAATGGATTATTAATCGCAGTATGAGGTTAGGGTTAGAGCGACTATATTTTATTGCCCGAGATGGATATTTATTAAAGAAGATTGCGGATGTCTATATAAAGTTATATCAATTAAAGCTGCAAACAAAATATATATATGGATCGCGGCAGGCATGGCGAGTGGAGGATGAAAAAAAAAGAGAGAATGTACGAAAATATTTGTTACAAGAGATAGATTATTCAGACAATAAATATGCACTTGTAGATTTGCAAGGTACAGGACTTTCAATGGTCTATCTGACAGGAATATTGGACGAGCATATGCCTGGAAAACTAAATGTATTTTATTATGATATGATTGATCAATTTGAAAACGATCAATGTAATTTTATGGTTTATTCGACCGGCGAATTGTGTGAGATAATTGAAGTATTATGTAGAGCGCCACATGGTGCGACTATTGAATATGTAAAAAAAGATGGCAGTTATGTTCCATTATTGGAGAATATAGACGAGTGTAGATGGAGAGAGTGTGGACTTAACGAATATATTCATGGAGCTGAGATTTTTACAGAAGAGATAACACATTTTTTTGTAGATTTTAATTGTAGAATGAAAATTAATTTTATAAGTGAATTTTTGCTAAAGTATTGTTGTCAAAATCCAGATTATGCAATTAGTGAGTTTATAGGTGAACTTCCGCAAGATAATTACAACTTAAATGATTCTCAAAAATATGCCCCTAAATTGAATAAAAAAAGCATTTTTCAGATATTTATGTGGAAAACTTCAGAAAAAATTACTGAATATTATAATGGATCGAATTTAAGATATTCTTTATTGCGGATGGCTCCCCAAGAAATTCGAATGATTCAGTTTTATGAAAAAAATTATCATAGATTTCTGGGGAAAGTAATTCATATGTTTAAAAATAGAATAGTAAGGGGGCATGATATAAAATTTAATAAGAAGGTTTTAGTTTATGCTGCTGGGAAATTTGGGAAAAGTGCATATGATATTTTACGAACAACCCCTGGATTTAAGGTGATAGGTTGGGTAGATATAAATTATGAGAAATATCAAAAACTTGGTTATGCAGTAATTGGACCGGAAGAGATTTTTAATTTAGATTATGATATACTGTTTGTCGCAATAAAAGATAGAGTACAATCAGATTTGGTAAAAAGATTGTTAATTGAAGCTGGAGTGAATGCAGGATATATTATGCAGGCGGAGGAGTTTTATTTGAAATATAAAATTTCAATTTGATTAGATAAGATTTTGCAATGGAATGCTGAGATAAATAGAATTATACAAACGAGATTTGAGATTGGGTATGGGAGGCATAAGTTAAATGTTGGTTTTCTTTGGTGCAGGTAAAATAGGGAGAAGAATGCATTCCATTTGGACAGGATGTGGATTGCAGGTTGATTATTTTGCTGATAATAATCATGAACTAATAGGAAAATATATTGAAGGCACCGAAGTGATTTCAATAGAAAAAGTCAAAGAATTATCTGAAGTTATTACCATTTTTATTACATGCAAAGATCCAGAAGCAATATTTTCACAATTAGTGAAGGCGGGAATATATCCCAAACAGATTGTGATGTGCAATTTGACTGCATGTATATTAAACAGACTATTTGTTTTACCTAAATTAATATTTCCGATAAAAGAGGCAGAATACAATTTAAAACAACAAGTACCGAATGTTATGTTTGATCTCTCTATGGGATTGACTTTGGGAGGAGTAGAGACGTGGAGTGCTCAGACGGCACAGAAATTGGAGAGAATGGGAAAGTCAACGGCTTTATTGGTGAACAGTAAACTTTCAACGGAACAAGAAAAAGGGGATAGTAGAACGATTTCTGTTTCATTTGAATCGAGTAAAAGTGAGTGGCAGATATGGGATAGATTATTGAAGGTAATGGTGGGAATGAATTGCACAAATTTGGTTTGTAATTTTATGAGCTACATTTTTTTCGTAGCATGTTTAGCAAAAAAATTATATCCAATTCGTGTTAATGTGATTGTTGTTGTCCATAGTGATGATGAATTATATTATCAAAATTGTATACTAATGAAACATTATATAGATAATTGTATGGTTATAAGTGAAAAAATGAAGAATGAATTGATAAGAAGAGGATTTTCGCAAAAAAAAATAAAATATTTACCATGGGAAATCTCTTGTGATAATAATTTCCATCATGTCTACTCAGTGAAAGATGAAAAAATTCGGATTGGTTACGCTGGACGTATTGTAACAGCAGCAAAAAGAATAGATTATATTGTTCCATTAGCTAAAATGTTAAAGAAGCGAGGTGTACAATTTGCTTTAGAACTAGCGGGAAGAGGAACATATGAAACAGAGTTGAAAGATGAAATTGAAAAAAACGAATTGCAAGATGAAGTTTTTCTTTTGGGAACGATTGAACATTCTGAGATAAGAGCTTTTTGGCAGCGACAGGATATAATGATAAGTTGTTCTGAATATGAAGGGCATAGTATTACTCAATGTGAGGCAATGGCTAACGGAGCGATTCCTATAATTACAGATGTCTCAGGAGCGAGAGATGACATTCAGGATGGTGAAAATGGTTTTGTAATTGAGATAGGAGCGCTTGAGCAAATGGTAGAAAAGATAAGTTTTTTATATAATCATAGGAATTTATTGCCGAAAATGGGGGAAAAAGCATATATGACGATTAAAGAGAAATATTCAGAAAAAAAGGCCGAACAATTATGGAAAACTGTTTTAAAAGAATGAAGTGGAAGGGAGATGAATGAGAATATAGTGAAAAAGAAGAGTAAGGTATCTATTATAATGCCATCTTTAAATGTAGTGGAATATATAGATGAATGTATTTTGTCTGCTTTGAATCAGACTTTAGTTGAAAAAGAAATTATCTGTATTGACGCAGGGTCTACAGATGGTACCTGGGAAAAATTAAATGATTATGCTAATAATCCTAAGTATAAAGACCAGATAATCCTCCTGCATAGTGATGTTAGGAGTTATGGATATCAGGTGAACATGGGAATTCGTAATGCAAGCGGTGAATATGTTGCTATTTTAGAAACGGATGATTACATTGAAAATGAAATGTATAAGTATCTCTACAGAATTGCCATTAAAAACGATGCAGATTTTGTGAAAGCAGATTATGATACATTTATTACAAATAGTAAACATAAGAAGATTTTCAATCGTATTATGCTTTTTGAAAATACAAGAGAAAAATATGAAAAGGTATTAAATCCCAGTGAAAATCTGTATTTGTATACACATGACTATAGTATTTGGAAAGGAATTTACAAAAAAGATTTTTTGTTGAAATATAATATCTTTTTAAATGAGTCAAAAGGAGCAGCGTTTCAAGATATTGGATTTGTACAGCAGGTACTTGCTTGTGCAGGCAAAGGAATTTATAGTAATAAGTCTTTTTATAGATATAGGAGAGATAGGGAACAATCATCTATTAATTCCGTGTGTGGATTGCAATTTTCGTATGAAGAGTTTAGAAGATTGCTGGAAAGAGAGGATCTGAAAAGAAAATTTACATATATAGATGGTCTTTATGCATATATGATACAATCATTTTGTGTGGAATTAAAGAAAACCATACGTGCCGTAGGGTATGATGTGAATTCTGAATTTATAAAACCTTACTATAAATGGTTTAAAAGAAAGATTATGGACGCAGTAAATGAAAAAATAATCGACTTAGACGTTTATCAAATGTATCCACAACTTGCCGATATTTTAAATGATTTATGCAAGTTTAGTATCGAATTAAAATCAAATGATCTTATCCAAAAAGAGAACAGGGAAAAATTGTTAAGTATTGCTGAAAAAAAACAAATTATAGTATTTAGTGTTGGGGCATATGGTAAATCAATAATTGAATATTTATTTAGCCATGATATAAATATAAAAGCTTTGTGTGATAATAATAAAACTTTATGGAATATTTCAAAATATGATTTGACAATATATCAGCCCGTAGAATGTGTTGTGAAATTTCCAGAGTGTACGTATATAATTGCAAATAAAAGGAATAGTCAAGATGTTTATAAACAATTACTTGATCTGGGAATTGAAGAAAAAAATATTTATATATGTGTTTAGAGAATCCTTTAAAATATTGAAGGCGGCGGGGATGGAATTTGTATGATTAAGGTATCTGTAATTATGCCATGTTTAAATGTGGTTAAATATATAAAATCTTGTATTGACAGTGTGATTTGCCAGACACTGAAAGACATAGAAATTTTGATTATTGATGCAGGCTCTACAGATGGGACTTTGGAAATATTATCGGAATATGAAAAAAAGGATCCCAGAATACACATTATTCATTCAAAGATAAAAAGCTATGGATATCAGATGGATACAGGGATATCTTTAGCAGCAGGTGAGTACGTAGGTATCGTAGAAACAGATGATTTTATACAGCCCGATATGTTTGAAGTGTTGTATGAAGAAGCTGCTAGGGAACATGCAGACTATGTAAAGGGAACGAGTGAGGGATTTTATCAAAGTTCTGCTGGAATAGAGTGGAGATTTCCGATTTTACCCTGGTCGGGTCTGAAGGAGAAAAATGTAGTTGTTCCAAGAAAAACACCGGAAATATTTTTAAATGATAATTTTCTATGGAATGGCATTTATCGTACGGAGTTCTTGAAAAAAATTAAATTTAATGAGACTCCGGGCGCGGCTTTTCAGGATATAGGTGCATTGTTTCAAATCGCAAGCCGTGCAGAGAAAGGGGTTTATGTTGATCATCTGGTTTACAATTATAGACAAGATAACTTGGGGGCGTCATCCTATAATCAGAAAAGTCTTTTATATGTAGCAGAAGAATATAAAAATATAGAACAATTTCTTCCAGATCTGTCACAGGAGTGGGAAGATGTATATTATCTGAAGATGGGAAGGCTGTGTATAGACAGATTTCTTTTTATGGCACGTTCGGGTCAATATTGGTATGAGTCAGAAAAAAGTATAGAAGAATTAGGGAAAAAGTTACTGCTTGCGGCGAAAGAAAGAAAAGACTATTTGGAAGGAGGACTCGATTGGAGTCAACTTCAAATGTTTATGAAAAATCCTTATCTCCTTTATGAGTCGTTACAGGAGGAATATTTGGACAAAAAGAGGAACTTATTTGTAGTATTAGATAAGGTGAAGGGGAAAAAGGTATATATTTTTGGCGCCGGGAAATATGGTATGTTTTTACACATGTTTTTGCATTTACATAATATAGAAGTGATTGCATTTTGTGATAATAATTCCAGAAGATGGGGACAGGAAATGCAGACGATACCGGTGATATCACCTAATGAAGCGGCGGTAGGTGAGCCAGATGCATTTTATGTGGCGGCGGTTAAGGGGCATGCCCGGGAGATTACAGAGCAATTGCTCCAATTGGGAATAGAAAAAAACAGAATTACTTATTATGATTCAGAAATTAGTATGTATTTATTGATTTAGATAATGAAGATGAAAAAAGAAGAAAACAAGATTATATATCCGGTTAGTTGATAGAGGAAAAGAGAGTAAATCGAAATGAAAGATTTAATATTGTGTGGAAATGGCGGTCTTTTAGAGTATATCAAGGGCGAAGTATTGAGAGAAAAGACCAGGAATGTCAGATTAGTGATAGATAATATATCCGATATCAGTTCGGCAGATGGATTAGAAACATCTGATATTTTGCTTGGAGTAAGCTGGCATGAAGTAGAGAAATGGATAAGCGCGTTAAGGAAAGCGGGAGCAGAGAGCATATACAGGGTCCCGGTTTTTGCTATGCAGTACCAGCTTCCAGTCATCCAAAATAGCAAGATTGTATCGGCGCACTGTGCCAGAGTTTCCGGCGATTCAGAGGATCCCGAAGGTGCAGATCTGCTTTATCTGGAAACCCATGTGGCGGATACCTGTAATCTGAAATGCCGCGGCTGTATGCATTTTTCTAATATTGCAAAGGAGCCGAATTTTCCGAATTTACAGAAGTTTGCGCAGGATTTTAAGAGATTATCAGAATTATTTTCTAATATATTTATTATTCGTTTAATGGGCGGGGAGCCTCTGCTGAATCAGAAACTGGGAGACTACATAGAGATCGTTAGGCAGTACTTCCCCAGAGCAGAGTTACGGGTCGTTACGAATGGTCTTCTGATTCCCGGACAGCCGGACAGGCTATGGGAAACCATGAGAGAATGTCATGCGTCAATGGATATCAGTCCCTATCCGCCTACAATAAAGATGATAAAGCGGCTTACTGCAAAATTAGATGAGGAACATATTCCCTATGGTACAATTGCAGAGGAACTTCACGATTTTCGGAAGAGTCTGACGTTGACGCCGAATCATAATCCGGAGAAATCAGTTCAATTGTGCCAAAGCAGTCATTGTCATTTCCTGAGGAATGGGAAGATAGCAAAGTGTCCATTGCCATTGTTGATCGGAGATTTTAACAGGGCTTATGGGCGTAATATTTTATCAAAGGATATTTATGATATATATGAGGAGCAGTCAGGTGCAGAGCTAAAGCGGAAGCTGGAAGATTATGCGGATATATGTAGGTATTGCCCGGACAAAGCTGCATTTATTACCTGGCAGAGAACAGAAGGCAATGCATGTATGGAAGACTGGATAGTGGAGGAATGAGACATTGATCTTAGACAGCCTGAGAGAGTTGGAGAAACAACAGAGATTGAATAAGCCAATTGTGTTATGGGGTATCGGGAATCAGACCAAGGAAGTCGTAACCTGGCTGAAGCAGAATGGATATGGAGATAAACTTCTTTTTATTGTAGATAATTTTAAACGGACATTTTGCCATGAATATGAAGATCTTGCTGTTGTTGCTCCGTCAGCATTGACAGAGTTAGAGAAGGACTCTTTTGTGGTCATTCTCTCTATCAATTATGCAGAAGATGTATGGAAACAATTGGGGGCATATGGAGTTACGCAAGTTTATAATCTGCGTAATCTGAATGAGCATATCGCACCATACAGATATGATATTCCGTATCATTTCACAGACAGGAGCAGAGGGAGGAAGTACCTGTGTTATGTATTGGCAGGTTATGAGGCCGAGCTGTGGAAAGATACGATAGGAAGGCTTGAGGCTTTTCAAGAGGATGGAGTAGACTATTGCCTGGTATCGTCGGGAAAAGAAGTGGAGACATTGAAGCAGATTGCAAAGAGAAATAACTGGTCGTATCTTTATACTTGGCAGAATCAAGTGTGCTATATTCAGAATCTGGTTATAGAATTACATACTTCGGCAGAGTATATCATTAAGATGGATGAGGACATTTTCATAGGGAGGGATTTTTTCCGGCAGATGATCCGGGGATACCATCAGATAGAGCGTGAAGGTGAATATCATATTGGTTTTGTTGTTCCGGTCGTACCGCTGAATTGCTGTGGCTATGCTTCTTACATAAAACTGATTGGGATAAAGGAAGAATATGAGCGCCGTTTCGGAAGAGCTTATAAGCATCGGTTCAGCGCAGTATTCAATGTGGAAGAGACCGCGGAGTTTTTGTGGGATACAATAGATACTTTTGATGGTATGGCTGAGTGCTTCCTTAAAAATGAAGGCTATGATATATTGGATTGCTATTATAATATCGGTTGTATCATGTATTCCCGGGAACGGTGGATGATGATGGGGAAATGGCCGGAGCTGCCCAATGAATCCGGTATGGGAAGAGATGAAGCTTATATTTGCCAGGATAATAGAAATAAGGATCTGGCAATCTATGAATTGCAGAATGTATTGGCGGGACATCTGGCATTTGGACATCAGAAGAAGAGGATGTTGAAATATTATAAAGAGCATGCTGAAAAATTTGCTGTTCAGAGCGGAGGTTAACATGACGCAGGCAGAAGATTTGATCAGAGGGATTCAAAAAGGATTATTGAAATGGTATAGTTTTAGAGCGGACAGTACGCTCCTTTATATCGGGGATGGACAAGATGTGTATGCGGATGTATTGAGAGAAAGCATTAAATCTGTTGTATGTGTATCATCCGAGTTGGCTAAAAATATTGCTTCTGATGACTTAGTAGGTAAACTGAAGTTTAATGGGCAGGCAGATTTGGGAGAATGTCAAATCACGCAAAACATGTTTGATTATATTGTTGCGATCGAAGCTTTAGAGAGATATTCTGAACCGGAAAAAGTCTTAAGAAGCTGGAAGAAATTGCTTAAGGAAGACGGCACCATACTGTTAGGAATGAATAACCGTTTTGGCCTTCGTTATTTTTGCGGTGACCGGGATCCGCATACGGAGAGAAATTTTGATGGAATCGAAGCTTATCGGAGAGCATATGTCAAAGCCGAGGATGAGTTCTGCGGCCGATGCTATAGCCGTGCGGAGATACAGGAGATGTTGAAGAATACAGGATTAGTGAATTATCGTTTTTATTCTGTTCTGCCGGATTTAAAGAATCCTTCCTTGTTATATGCGGAGGATTATTTACCGAATGAGGATCTCTCAAACCGTTTATTCCCTATGTACAATTATCCGGATACGGTTTTTCTGGAAGAGGAAAGTCTGTATAACAGCCTTATCAATAATGGAATGTTTCATGAGATGGCGAATGCGTATCTGGTCGAATGCTCGCAGAACGGGAGTTTGTCAGAGGTAAGTCATGTGACAAGCTCTATGGAGCGGGGGAGAGAACACGCACTCCTTACCATAATCTACAGAAATAGAACCTGGCAGACAGAAAATACAGATAAGGAAGGAATCGGGCAACCGGGCGGCGCACAGCCAAGTGTCCAGAGAAGTACAGGTATTGTAGAGAAACGTGCAGTATATCCGGAAGGAAAGGAATGCCTGAAGAAATTGATAGAGCATAGCCGTGAGCTGTCTGCCCGGGGGATAGCTGTTGTAGAAGCCAGATTAGAAGGGGATTGTTATACGATGCCCTACCTGGAGCATGAGGTGGGTCAGTTATATCTGAAAAGATTGCTGCATACGGACATAGACAGATTCTTCCGGAAGATGGATGAATTCCGTGACTTGATCCTGCAATCTTCGGAGATCGTAGGAGAGAATCCTGGGGACGGATCCGGGGTTATATTGAGAAAAGGTTATTTGGATATGGTGCCGCTGAATAGTTTTTATCAGGACGGCAGATTTGTATTCTATGATCAGGAATTCAGCGAGGAAAACTACCCTGCGAATGCTCTTATCTGGCGCATGGTTGCCACTTTTTATTCGGGGGACATGGAAGTCCAGAAGATTCTGCCGATAGATGTTTTGTTAGAACGTTATGATCTGAAGAGGAGATTAGAACGATGGAAGAAGATGGAATGGGATTTTCTGACTGAGCTGCGTCAGGAGGATGCTCTAAGGATATATCATGAGAAATACCGCCGCAATTATGAAGTGATCAATTCGAACCGGCAGAGGATGAATTATTCTATGGAGAAATATCAGCGGCTGTTCATAGACATTTTCCGTGATGTCGATGATCGTAAGTTGATTCTATTTGGATCCGGCATTTTCACGAAACGTTTTCTGGGGATGTACCGGCAGGATTATCCGGTGTACGCGATTCTGGATAATAATGAGAACAAATGGGGACAGAAGATGGATGGTATTGAGATCCAGTCACCGGATATCCTGTGCAAGATGCAGGATGGAGAATATAAGGTTCTGATCTGTATTAAGAATTATCTGTCTGTTATGAAGCAGTTGGATGCCATGGGAGTCAAGAATTATAGTATATACGATTCCAATAAGAGCTACCCAAGGAAACGGAAACCAGTCCTTCAGAATCAGGAAATAGCTCAGGAAGGAACGAAGCATAAGAGATATCGGACAGGCTATGTTGCCGGAGTGTTCGATATGTTCCATATCGGTCATGTCAATCTTCTGCGCAGGGCGAAAGAGCAGTGTGATTACTTGATCGTTGGTGTAGTGCCGGACGAAGAGGTCTGCCGGCAGAAGAATAAGAGACCGGTGATTCCCTGTGAGGAGAGAGTGGAGGTGCTGCGCGCTTGCCGATATGTAGATCAGGCGGAGGCGCTGCCGACAGATTACGCCGGCATCCGTGACGCCTATAGGATGTATCAGTTTGATTGTCAGTTTTCCGGGGATGACCATAGAGATAACCCCGGATGGCTGGCGGAGAAAGAGTTTCTGACGCGAAATGGCGCGGATATTGTATTTCTGCCTTATACGAAGGAGACGAGTTCTACCAAGATTAGAGAGAAACTATTGTAATAATAATAAAGGGTATGCAATAAAATTATGATGGGAGATTTCGAAATTCCGATTGAAGTCTGATTATTTAAGTGTTAAGATAGAACTAATATTTTAAGCGATAGCAGAGGGAGGTGAACGTATGATCATAAGAGAGACGGTACTTATGCCGAGTTTGCAGTATGTATTAAAGCGGGTTAAAGGGAGTATGACAACAGATACTTTGGATGAGCTTCGTAAATTCTCAGGTTATCAGGAACAGCCTGTTGGCAGAGAGGTTATGGAGGGTATTTTAGAATTACTAAGTCTCTACTTGGCAGATTCCCATATTGCAAGGGAGAAATTTAAAGAAGTAATCGAAAGGCCATTTGTGTGTAGTCAGTGTGTAGAATGCAGTCAATGTCTGCAATATTTTTTGATTGAACTTTACCAGATACTATTTGAGAGTAATGAATTTGAGAATATGAAAGATAGTATTCGAAGTAATAATCATTATGTGATGGAGAGACTGCCAGACGATCTTTATAGACATTTGAATGCCAAAGTGGCTGCACCTGAGTACTATTGGGAACATTGCAAGTCTTTAAGAAAGGTTAAATCTTTTGATAATCAATTAGTTGTATTGAAGGGGCTGAGTTCTTCAACACCTGCAGTTTTGAATGGGGCGTTTAACACACGATCTTTCCATGGCGGAGGAATATATTTGAATTGGAATGGTTATGGAATTGTGATTGACCCAGGATATCATTTTGTTGAGAATATGCACAGAGTGGGTTTGACAGTACTTGACATAGATGCGGTGATAGTTACACATGAGCATATAGACCATACGAATGATATTAGAATTTTAGATGATTTAAGTTATAGTTTATCTAGATATGGAAAAAAGGACAGGATTAATCATAGAATTAGTTGGTATTTGGATAGAGTGACATATGGGTTAGTCAAAACGTTGCAGAGAGACGGAAGTGGGTTTTCAATAAAGACGAATAATATTTTTGAGATTTGTCCGGGACAACAGATTATCCGTCATGAGGATGCACCCAGAGAAAAAGAAGATGTGACGCAGATATCTCAGGAAGAATATTCTAAAGAAGGTATTATTATTCATCAAGATGAAGAGTGTAAGATTATATTGAAGACGGTACGGACATCTCATGAAAAAAGGATGGATGGTACGGAATCTCTGGATAATATGTATCTGGATCATACGTTTGCAACTATTTTTGAATTTGAAAGATGTATGGAAAGACGAAAATTATTCTATAGTTCGGACACCATGTATTTGGATGAAATTGGAGAAGCGGCAAGAGGATCAGATGTTGTCATTGCAAATATTAGTTCAGTTTATGAAGAGGATTTATTACGGATCAAGCCTAAGGATACACATTTGGGTTATATGGGATGCTACAAATTGCTAAGGGCAATGGAAGTTCACCCTCCTGCATATTTTTTGATATCTGAATTTTGGAATGCTAAGACGGATATCCGTTTTGATATTGCCAGGTTTTTAGGCGAGGAAATGAAAGAATATAATCAAGAGGTATATAAAAATACCAGAATTATTCCAACCGATATAGGAATGCAATTAGATTTGAGATGTCTGGAAGTACAATGCAGCACATGTATGCGGCATACAAAAGATTTTATTATTATGCGGCCGCGAGGAGAAGCCGATACAGTAAGATGTGTGTGTCAGCAATGTTTTTATTAATGCAAATGAGAAGAGGGTGGATATATGGATTTGGGTGAAAGCGTCTATGAATTCGTTGATAAGTATGCTTATTTTGCCTGTGCCGCCAATATTATACTTGAGAATTATACGGTGACAGATAATGAAGAAGCATACAAGGGGATTATGATAGCTTTTGATAAGTATATTAAATATTACAATAGGGTAGAGTTAGGGGTGAAAGAAAGGGAAATATCAAATGATGCAGCAGATGCGGTTTTGAGAACATATATCAATTGGTTGAGGAATACATGTATTTCTAATTTCCTGGCCAAGATGCAGAAATGCATTAATGAGGGCTTTGGTGGGGATAGTATTAAAAAAGAGATAAAAGAACGGTTAGATGATTTACAGAAGAAGATAAGAGGATCAGATTTTAATACTTCGGATTTATTGAGTTTATTGACAGATATTAGAATCGAGGAAGAAAAGATAGCGGGGTGAAGGAATGATGTTAGATAATTTGTTAGGACGCTATAGTCAGGAGGAGCAGGAATTTATTTTGGAAATGAAGAAAAGTAGAGTTAAAAGAGTTCTTTCCACAGAGAGCAGAGGTGGGATGATGCGAGTAGGAAGGAAGATGGATCCCGAACTCAATTTTTTACCGACAAGTGAGGAAATGGATGAGTATATTTCCAATAGTTTAAGGAGTATATTTGGTAATGCTGAATGAAGAAAAAATCTTTTCTGTTGCAGAACATAGAGAATATGTGAACCGATCCGCAATGTGGATTACAGAATATCAGGAATATTTAAATCGTTTGGAACGGTGGTTTGGAGAGATCGGTGAAGAGCTCCCGTTGCCATGTAGGACAAATTACAGGGACGCGTGGTTTCATTATAGAAAAATATATGAGCATAGAGATTCTAAAAAAGTAATTCAAGAACAGTATGCGATGGAAGAACATTTGATCAGAGCAATAAAAGATGCTATCAACAGTTATTTCCAAAATTATTTGCTTGATATGGAAATTATCTATAAAGCGCTAAAGAATGATGGAGCAGAACATAAATCTGTACAAGAGATACAGGAGATGGTGGATAAATACGAATTTCCTTTATCAATGGGAAAAAATTGGGAATTGGAGTTGAGGAAGAAGACGAAGGATTGTGGTGTGGAAAATGCCTTTCCCAAGTTGGTTTGTTATATATATACGAATCATTTAGATAAGAAGTGGGTAGCAAAGAAGTTACAATTATCTATGCATAGAATAAAAAATTACTGTGCAAAACTTCGGCTTAACGGAACGGATATTTACCGGCCGATCAGTGTGGAAGAATATATGGAAGAGTGTCAAGAGGTGTATAATGGAATGATTGATACATTAGAAGAATTGCAGTTAAAAAATATATTAAATATATTGGCAATAGAGTACCAGAATAACTTGGTATAATTAATAGTTCAATAATAAAGGAGTCATGATAATGAAGATTATTTGTTCTTCCTCAGGTTTCATAAATCCAGTTCGCCCCAGACAAGGTATTAGCGACATATTGAAAGCAGGTTTTGGGAGTATATCACTCGATTTGGATGCATGTTGTTCGTCACTGGAATTAGAGCAGTATGGGAAATTACGAAAGGATAATGAAGAATGGAGATATATGGAGAATTATGAATATCTTCCTATCTCAGAGCATCCAACAAAAGTTGGATGCTTTTTTGAGAGGTTGCTTGCAGAATGCCAGTCAAGGAATCTTCAGATTTCAGTTGCCCATGCGCCGTATCTGTCCAGGGACACGAAGCGGACAGATTTAAGTGAAGTGCTGTTTGACCTTTACAAAGAAAGCATCCGGTTCTGTGGCCAGATAGGATGTAAGTATATTGTAATACGTCCATTTTGTACAAGCAGCGTGAAAGGGTCGGCGGCGTCATACGAAAGTGTACGCATGAGTAATTTTGAATATTATCTCCGGCTGGCAGCAGTTGCGCGGGAGAATCAGGTGATGATATTACTCGAAAACCAGTGTCATAGTCTGAATGGCCACCTGGTGAGAGGCGTTTGTTCGGACAGCTTCGAGGCTGTGGAATGGGTGGATACGCTGAATGATAGGGCAGGCGAAGAAAGATTCGGATTCTGTCTGGATGTGGGAGTATGTACGCTCTGCGGTCAGGATATGCATGAATTCACAGTCACGCTTGGCAAGCGTATCAAAGCAGTTATTCTGCGGGACTGCGATGGACAGCACGAAAGTTCTTTGCTGCCTTTTACCAGCGTATGTATGGGACAGCCGCAGACAGATTGGTTATGTATGATACGGGGACTTCGTGAGATAGGATTTGACGGTCAGTTGATTCTCGGCATACGAGATACAGCAGGAGTATTTTCGCCGCTTCTTCGTCCGCCGCTTTTGGTGTTTGCAAAAGCAGTTGCAGACTACTTTAAGTGGCAGATTGAGATAGAGAATTTGCTGAGAAAATATAGTTTTATAGTCCTCTTTGGCGCGGGAAATATGTGTCGGAATTATATGAAATGTTATGGAGAAAAGTACCCGCCGTTATTCACCTGCGATAATAATAGGAAGATGTGGGGAGAGAACTTCTGCGGTCTGGAAGTTAAGTCACCGGAAGAGTTGAAAAGGATACCGGATGGATGCGGGGTTTTTATATGTAACATTTATTATCATGAGATTGAAGAGCAACTGCGGGATATGGGTGTTAAAAATATAGAATTCTTCAATGATGAATATATGCCGTCATTTTATTTCGACAGGCTGAAGATGGTATAGTGTATAAAGTTAGGCGAAAGGTGTGTAGATGAATGATTTCAATCGGAGTACAGACAAAGAATGTCGTATACGACGCTGTTCCGCAGACTGGGTTTGAGATAATGAAAAGAGCAGGATTTTCCTGTGCAGATTTTAGTTTGAATTCGTATCTTCTGAATACATCTCTGTATAGATTCGAACTTAATGGATTTTTTGATCAGTCGGAGGCAGAACTGGAAGCATTTTTTCAGCCGCATAAGAAGGGGGCGAAAAATGCAGGGATAGAGATTCACCAGATGCATATGCCTTATCCGAACTATGTGCCAAATGGAAAGAAAGAACTGAATGATTATCTTTGGAACGTGGTCGCACCCAAGAGTATGAAGATTTGCGCCTTTTTTGAGTGTCCATATATTGTGGTGCACGGTTTCAAGCTGTCCAGGAATCTGGGGTCAGAAGAAGCAGAATGGATGCAGACCGAGAAGTTTCTGGATTCACTGGCGCCTATGGCGAAGGAGATGGGGATTACAGTCTGCGTTGAGAATATTTACAATGGAATCGGCGGGCATATTATGGAAGGACCATGCTGTAATGTAAGAAAAGCAGCGGAGCGGATTGACAGGTTCAATGAGAAATATCATGCGGAGGTTCTTGGGTTCTGTTTTGATACCGGACATGCGAATCTTGTTGGGATTGATTTTGAACAGTTTATTACAGAACTGGGGAGGCGTTTGAAGGTTCTTCACATTCATGATAATGATGGTGTGGGAGATCTGCATCAGATACCCTTCACATTCACAAGGACGCGGGAGAATACTGCCTCGACGGATTGGGAAGGGTTTATCAGGGGATTAAGGAAGATTAAATACGATGGGGCGCTGAGTTTTGAGACAGCTCCGGTGCTGACTGCGTTCCCGGAGGAGATGAAGGAACAGGTGTTGGAGTTTATCGGGCAGATTGGGGAGTATTTTGTTAGAAATATTTGTTGGGTATAGGGATATATGAATATTGCACTTATTTTATCCGGCGGAACCGGAACCAGGATGGGGGGCGATGTCCCCAAACAGTATATTGAAGTTGCTGGGAGACCGATCTTCACTTATTGTGTGGAGAGCTTGTTATCCCATGACAGGATTGATGCGGTACAGGTTGTGGCAGACCCATTATGGCAGAAGGAGATCTTGGGATGGTATAGGCGGCGGACTGCTCAGAAAGCAGGATCTGATGCAGAACGGGAGGCAGGCCAAGGAAGAGAGACTGACAATATCTTGTGGGAGAAGAAGTTCAGGGGATTTTCTTCTCCGGGAGAGACCAGGCAGTTGTCTATTTATCATGGGCTGGAAGATATCAGGGAATATGCGGATGATACGGACTATGTATTCGTCCATGACGCTGCAAGACCGTTGCTGTCAGAAGATATTATTACGAATTGCCTGAATGGTGTACAGGGGCATGACGGTGCAATGCCGGTTTTGCCTATGAAGGATACGGTGTATTATAGTCAGTCGGGGGAATCCGTTGACCGGCTGCTGGACCGCAGCACGATATTTGCCGGACAGGCGCCGGAGGTATTTGTGTTGGGCAAGTATTATGAAGCAAACAGGCGGTTGTTCCCGGAGCGGATTCTGGAGATTAACGGATCGACGGAGCCTGCGGTTCTGGCAGGGATGGATGTTGCGATGATTCCGGGGGATGAGAAGAACTTCAAGATCACGACAAAAGCAGATCTGGAGAGATTTAGAACGATAATTGGATGATAGTTCAGTAGAAGAGAAAGCTGCCGTATTCAAGCAAGCAAGAGTTGCTATACTTGGAAGTGGCAGCTTATGTTTAATACGTTATTCTGTACCTTGGCGCAATATATTCTGTTTCAGCCGTAATACTTCCAGATCATCTGGCAGAAGCGCTAACAATTGGGCATTCACCCCATAAGCGTCTGCCCATTGCCCGTTTTCCATTAATCCGTAGAGCATCTGCTTCACCTGTGCTCCCAGGATCTTGAATTCTTCGGATACAGGCTGGGGCGGGTTCGCCACTTTTTCTGTCAGATATTTCGTCAATCCGCTGACAGCAATAGATAGCTGCGGGCAGAGATGCAGCGCTTCCGTCAGAAGAGGGATGCATTCCGCATAATTTCCATTTGCTATTAACTGCAGAGCGTTATGAATACGGACAGCGAACTTGTACTGTGCCGGGAGGATATAGGAATCCAGATCATTCAGAATCTCATCCCGGTAGATTCTCGTTGTGTCAGAGATAATACTCTTGCAATAATCTTCTAGCAGTTCCAACAGGCGCGTCGGCGCCAGAAGCCCTTGGGTGAGCTGCCGTTCCAGGAATCGTTGATGCAGCCGTTCGGCGAGAAGCGGATGATCGGATAATTCCGGAAGCAGCTCCTGATAGAATGCATCCAAGTCAGGCAGTTCGATCTGTTCTGCCAATGCATTGGTACAAATAGTCCATTTATCGAGAGATATCGTTTCTAATAATATCGCCAAAGAGAATCCGTTTCTTACAGCCATTTTAAGCAACTGCGGCAGGAAATATGCAGGGCAGTCCGTAGCGCATTGTTCCCAGTAATGCTGGATCTGGCCATGCGTGTTCTGTGACTCGGCATAGTATGCTTTCTGGAGGCCGACATAGAAGTTATCGGCGGTAAGCTGTGAATAGCTTTCCAGAATGTGTTCTGTCTGATCGGCATAGATTCGTTTCCACTCTTCCAGGTTCTCATACTGCGGTTCAACCTTAGTCTTATCATCCCAGGGAATCCATGAAAGTATCTTGGATATTACGTCCTCTGAAGTCTGAATGGCAGTAGTTTTATCAGCTGATGAGTCCACGGAAGCTTTTTTGACTTCAGATGCGAAGAATAAGCCCTTCACGTAGGTTATGATGGCTTGTGTTTCACCGCTGGAAAAAGTGGAGGTGATTCCGTTCTGCGTCATGGCCTTCTCCGGGTGCTTCCACAGATATTCGAGAGTCTCACGGTATTGGAGGACATACTGCAGTCCCTTCTCATATTCCTTCAGATTCCAGCAGAAGCCAACGAGCATAGCGGTCAAGTTCAGCTTGCCGACTTCCAGAAGCCGGGAAGAGCCTGACAGGGCTTCTCCTTCCTCGAGTGCCAACTTCGTATCTCCGCTGTAGGAAATAAAGCGCGGCAACTCAAGCTGCAGCCACATTTCCAGAGGCTCCGGATGGCTTGTCATCCGGGCAAGCTTCAGACCTTTTCTGCAATAGCGGATCGCCGTGTCATAGTCCTGTGTGCTGCCATATTCCTGAGCTGCCTGGGCATACAGATGGGCGGAGGCAGGCTCTGTCTCCAGCCGTTTTAGCAGCAGAGAGAGATTGCGGTCGGACTTTGCCGACTGTGCAGTATCATTTCTCGCACCGACATAACCAAAATGATGTACGAAGGCGCTGAATTTCTTGCTTGGTTCGGGGTACGGCTTAATATTCTCATGAATCGGATAGACGAACCGCGTCTCAGGAAATATGCGGCACATGCGCCCGACATAGGCGTCTGCGTAAGAGCTGCCCTCCCAGTCGTTATAATTGCGCTGAATATAGAACGCAGTCTGATATTGCCGGTATTCACCGCTTTTGAAGAAATGGATGATCTCATCCGTGTTCTCGAACCATTCATCATCATCGATATAGAGGAACCATTCTCCTTTGGCGGCGTTCAATCCCACATTCCGGGCTTTGGAGAAATCATTGCACCAGGTAAATGGGATAATGTGTGAGGTGTATTGCTCTGCCAGTTCGAGAGTCTCCGGGCTGCTCCCGGTGTAGACGACAATCAGTTCGCTGTCAAGCTCGCGAAGGAGCGGCTTGAGAGAGAACAGACATCGTTCCAAGGTTGCCATCCGGTCGGAAACCAGCAGAGAGATGGTGAGTTGTATGTTCATAGCGATCTCCCTGATTTCTTGAAACATAGATAAAAAGCCTGCCAACGGCAGGCTTTTTATCTATGAAAATTCAATTAATTACTGAAGTAACTGAAGAACACCCTGCGGTACCTGATTAGCCTGAGCAAGCATAGCCTGAGCGGACTGAACAAGAATGTTATTCTTGGTGTAAGCCATCATCTCCTTAGCCATGTCTACGTCACGAATACGGGACTCAGCAGCCGTGATGTTCTCTTCTTGAACACTCAGGTTGTTGATGGTGTGATCCAGACGATTCTGCATAGCACCGAAGTCAGAACGCATGGAGGATACCATATCGATGGCTGCCTGTGCTACGGAAATCGCATGCCTTGCACTGTTAGCACTTGTTAAGTCAATGTTGTTGATAGTTACAGCCTTATCACCTTTCGCATTCTGAGCAATTTGAAACGTACCTGTTCCCAAAGATTTTACGAAAGTATTTGGATTCGTTGAATGTAGTCCGAGAGTGGAACTGCTCATTGCTTGGAATGTTACCTTCAACTGGTTGGCAGTATCATGAGAGTCACCCACATGAAGAGTAATCTTTGACGTTGCAACAGTACTTACACCTGTAGTTGTAGCTGCATCTGTAGCAGCTTGGGCTGATGTAAACAGCTTTGTTCCATTGAAGTTAGCAGTGTTGCTGATTCTGTCAATCTCCTCATTCAGACGCTGAATCTCTTTCTGCATCTCCTGACGGTTAGCAGTAGAATAAGTTCCGTTAGCTGACTGTGTTGCCAGCTCAACCATACGATTCAGCATGGAATGAACTTCTGTCAGGGCACCCTCAGCGGTCTGAACAAGAGAAATACCGTCATTCGCATTCTTCTGAGCGGTAGCCAGACCTGTGATCTGTGCACGCATCTTCTCAGAAATAGCTAATCCGGCAGCATCGTCGCCAGCGCGGTTAATCCTGTAACCGGATGACAGCTTTTCAAGGCTCTTGCCTACGGAAGAGTTATTGTTCGTCAAATTCCTGTGTGCATTCAATGCAGTAATATTATGTTGGATTCTCATATTCTTTCCTCCTTGAAAATAGTCAGGGAATTCCATTTCCCTGCATGATTTAATAAATTTCTTGACATTTATATTATCGTTTTTTCTTCCAAAATCTTAAGAGTTTTTTGTAAAAAAGTATATTTTGTTCACATCATTTTTGTGTTATGGTAGAATGTATGAAAAAATGCTAAGGGGGAAATGACAATGAAGAAAACAGTAGGCTTAGTTATGATCGTAAGAAATGAAAGCCGCAGTCTTGAGAAATGTTTAGCCCTGGCTGAAAAGCTTGTGGATAAGATCTATATTACAGACACCGGTTCCACAGATAATACGGTAGAAATTGCCCAAAGGCATCATGCTCACATATCAGAGTTTAAGTGGTGTAACGATTTTTCTGCGGCAAGGAATTATGCCTTGGAGCAATCGGAGTGCGACTGGAATCTAATCCTGGATGCAGATGAATATCTGATATCGGGGATGAAGAAAGATATACTGAATTTTATCGAGTCTGAGGATCACGTAGGAGCGATTGAGCGGCATGACAGTTATAGAGAGGACACAGGGGAGATCAGCCAGAGTTGTGTATTTACTACTAGATTGGTTCCGCGGGGTACATTTTATGAAGGGAAGGTACATGAACAGATCGTAACACGTATCCCTATTGTCCCCCTTCCGTTAATCTTCGATCACGACGGATATTTGCAAAAGGGGAAAGGAAAGAGGAATCTGGAGATACTTCTGGAAGAGTTAGATAAAAAGCCGGAGGATCCCTATATGCTATACCAGATTGCAAGAACCTTCTGGATTATGAAGGAATTTGCGCAGGCGGACAAATATTTTGAAAAGTTCTATCAACTGGCACCGGAGAGCGGGACAGGGTATCGCACCAGCGGTGTGATAGCGTATATCTATAATCTGTTGAAGTTAAAGAAATATGAGAGAGGGTTTAGGATAATTGAAGATGAGAAGCAGACATTAGATGCATATGCAGATTATCATTTCGCATGCGGGACATTCTATACGCAGGGGATTTTCTCAGACGTGCAGCGTTACATTGGATATCTTCCGGAGATAGAGCGCTCTTACCACAGGTGCCTGGAGATTGGGGAGATACCGGAGCATGAAGGTGTTCTGGGAAATGGCTCTTTCAAAGCGGCGTATAATCTCGGCGTCTGGTTTGAAGTTAATGGAAAGGAAGAGGAAGCTTTATCTTATTATAAAAGGGCGGCAGATGACGGGTATGTGCCGGCGAAAGAAAGAATTCAAAAATTACATTGAAAAAATCAGTTAAAAGACTTAAGATATCGAAAGAATATACGATAATATAGATGTAAATACTTTTGTAAAAAAGTGAATATTTTGCGGGGAAAAGGAGTTTCCCGACTATTTTCAAGGAGGAAAGAATATGAGAATCCAACATAACATTACTGCATTGAATGCACACAGGAACTTAACCAACAACAACTCTTCTGTAGGAAAGAGCTTAGAGAAGTTATCATCCGGTTACAGAATCAACCGCGCTGGTGACGATGCTGCCGGACTTGCTATTTCTGAGAAGATGCGTGCACAGATTACAGGTCTTGCTACTGCTCAGAAGAATGCAAATGACGGTATCTCTCTTGTACAGACGGCAGAGGGTGCCCTGACAGAAGTTCACTCCATGCTGAACCGTATGGTTGAGTTGGCTACACAGTCTGCCAACGGTACTTATTCTACGACAAACCGTCAGGAGATGCAGAAGGAGATCAAGCGTCTGAACGAAGAGATTGACCGTATCAGCAATACTGCTAACTTCAATGGGACGAAGCTGTTTACTGTATCTGCCGGACAGCAGGCTGTTACGCCCGGTGCTAATGGTGTAAGTTCAATCGCTACAACGAAGATTACGCTTCATGTGGGTGACTCTCACGATACTGCTAACCAGTTGAAAGTAACATTCCAGGCGATGAGCAGTTCTACTCTTGGACTTCACTCCACGGATAAAAATTCTTTCGTAAAATCATTGGGTACAACAGGCTTTACGGATGTATCTAAGGATGGAGAAAACGCAGTAACAATTGCTAAGATTGATTTAACAAGTGCTAACAGTGCAAGACACGCGATCTCTGTAGCTCAGGCTGCGATTGATATGGTATCTTCCATGCGTTCCGATTTTGGTGCTATGCAGAACCGTCTGGATCACACAATTAATAACTTGAGTGTTCAGGAAGAGAACATCACAGCTGCTGAGTCCCGTATCCGTGACGTAGACATGGCTAAGGAAATGATGGCTTACACGAAAAATAATATTCTTGTTCAGTCCGCTCAGGCTATGCTTGCTCAGGCTAATCAGGTACCACAGGGAGTTCTTCAGTTACTTCAGTAATTAATTGAATTTTCATATGGGGAAAGGCTTCTTTTTCGAAAGAAGTCTTTTTTCTTGCAATAACGTGTGAAAGAGATTATAGTATCAGTATATAATTGTAAAAAGGAGTAACATTCTATGAAATTACAACTTACCATCTCGCTTCTTGTCTCAGACCGGAAGGAGACATTGAAGAGATGTTTAGATTCCATAGTCCCTCTTCTCAAAGAAGTAAGCAGTGAACTGATCATTGTCTTTACAGGGAAGGATGAATCGGTTCTTGAGATCGCGAAACAATATACCTCCCATATCATTCCATTTACTTGGTGTGATGATTTTTCCAAGGCAAGGAATGCCGGACTTGCGGAAGCCGGCGGGGAATGGTTTCTTTACCTGGATGATGATGAATGGTTTGAGAATGTGTCGGAGATTATTGAGTTTTTCAAAAGCGGGGAGTACCGCAGATATGAGACGGCTACCTATGTACAGCGTAATTATGATGATTGGGAAGGAAGATTTTACAATGATGCCCAGGTGGGACGTATGTGCCGTCTGAAACCAGACATCAGGTTCGTTTCCCCGATTCATGAAGGTCTGTATCCTTTTGGAGATCCGCGGAAAATATTCCAGAGTTATGTTCATCATTATGGCTATGTGGAGACGGGTTCCGCGTCGGAGGGAAGGAAGAAGTTTGAACGGAATTCGGCTCTGCTTCGCAAGGTATATGAGGAGAATCCAAGTGCACATATCTGCATGCAGCTGGCACAGGAATACCGGTATGTGAGCGAGGAAGAGACAGCCATTAGATATTGCCGTGAGGGGCTGGAGCTTGCAGCAAAAGAAGATAGGATCCATATCTATGAGATGTGGATGCAGGTGCATTTGCCTGTAATGCTCTCCGAAAGCGGTAGGAAGAAGGAAGCTCTGAAGGAGGGAGAGAAGATCTTACTGTCTCCCCGTCTTCTGGAAGTCGGGCAGGCGCATATCTACAGTATCCTTGCTACTTTGTGCTGGGAATTGAAGGAATATCAGAGAGGGCTTCGTCATGTGAGGAGTTTCCATAAGACTATGAGATATCTGAAGAAGCATTCGGAGAAAGCCCAGCGTCAGACCGGAGGCTCTGTCACGTATACGACGGCATGGGAACACGCTATGCCCGCCTATATAGCCGGTCTGCTTTTCGCCGCAGAGCTTAAAGAGGCCGGACAGCTGAGAGAGATACTTGCATGGATACCCTGGGATCGGGAGAAACTGGTAGAGTCCTGTTATACAAAGCTGGAACAGTTAAAAGCGGCTTATTCGGAACAGAAAGATGTGATTCTGGATGGATACTCACGGATTCAGACGAATAATGCTTATGTTAATCTTCAGAAGGCATTGCATGCTGAGGAAAAACATCTGCCTGCGAAAGCGGAACGGTATTTTGCAATCTGTGCGGGCAGATGTCCTTCGGGTTTCATGCATCAGATCGTGAAAATGGCAGGAAGGAATGGTTTCTCTCTTAATCCGTTGTTGGAACATACCTCTGTCGAGACGTGGGATGCATATGTGAAAGCATTGCCGGAACAGATGGAGGCGGCTGATATGCCTGATTTTATGGAGAAATTGTGCCCATTGACAGCAGATTACCCAATCTATGCAGGAATGCTTGAGCAGAGTTTGCTTGAGAAACTGCTGTCACAGGGAATGACGGAGACAGCGCAGCTCTTGGAGTATTTGCGACAATATTGCAGCAGTGTACGTAAGGAGGCAGAAACGTTATATAGAGAGGATATTCTTGCTATTCCAGATTATTATGCATTGCCATCCAGATATAAGTTTGTGTTTATGGCGGAAGAGGTGTTGGCTAATCTGGAATCAGGGAGGTATGAAGCGTGTATCTCAATGCTTCGGGATGCTATTCATACTTATCCGCAGATGTCCGGTGCCATAGGTTGTCTGAGTGATTATATGGAGGAGAAGATGAAAGAACCTCCGAAAGTCTCAGAAGAGTTTCAGATTCTTGGCGCTCAGGTGAAACAGGTACTTCAGGGGCTGGTTATGAATGAGCAGTGGGGCGAGGCATATGGAGTTGCAGAGCAGCTTCTGTCACTTCTGCCGGGAGATTTGGAGGTCTTGAAGATGAAGCAGGAGATCACGCGGCATATGTCCTGATATAATAAAGCGGGATAAAATATTTTGCAAAATTTTCGAAATCCTCTTAAGAAATCGGCTGATAATACGATAATATATATGTCAAGATTTATAATTGATAATTATGCGGGGAAATGGAGTTCCCTGACTATTTTCAAGGAGGAAAGAATATGAGAATCCAACATAACATTACTGCATTGAATGCGCACAGGAATTTAACGAACAACAACTCTTCCGTTGGCAAGAGCCTTGAGAAATTATCATCCGGTTACAGGATTAACCGTGCTGGTGATGATGCTGCGGGGTTGGCTATTTCTGAGAAGATGCGTGCACAGATTACAGGTCTGGCAACTGCTCAGAAGAATGCGAATGACGGTATCTCTCTTGTACAGACAGCTGAGGGTGCTTTGACAGAAGTTCACTCCATGTTGAATCGTATGGTTGAGCTGGCTACACAGTCTGCTAACGGAACTTATTCTACGGCTAACCGTCAGGAGATGCAGAAGGAAATCGCACGTCTGAATGAAGAAATCGACCGTATCAGTAATACCGCTAACTTCAATGGAACCAAGTTATTTACCTCCGATGGCGCTACAGTTGACACTGCAAATAATAACACAGTAACCAAGACGAAGATTACGCTTCATGTAGGAGACTCTCATGATACTGCGAACCAGTTGAGAGTAACATTCCAGTCAATGAGCAGCAAGACTCTTGGGCTTCATTCAACAAATAGCACAACTTTCGAGAAGACATTGGGTACAACAAACTTCACTACAATATCTGCTGGTGATAATGATGGAAGTAAGGCAGTAACAATCGAGCAGATTGATTTAACAAGTGCCAACAGCGCAAGGCATGCGATTTCTGTAGCACAGGCAGCGATTGATATGGTATCTTCAATGAGATCTGACTTCGGTGCTATGCAGAACCGTCTGGATCACACCATCAATAACCTGAGTGTTCAGGAAGAGAACATTACAGCTGCTGAGTCCCGTATCCGTGACGTAGACATGGCTAAGGAGATGATGGCTTACACCAAGAATAACATTCTTGTTCAGTCCGCTCAGGCTATGCTTGCTCAGGCTAATCAGGTACCACAGGGAGTTCTTCAGTTACTTCAGTAATTAATTGAATTTTCATATCTAAAAAACCTGCCGATGGCAGGTTTTTTAGATGTTATAATTCTTTTCTCCACTTTTCAATTGTACATTCGTGCTTTTTGTCTTCTGTATTATAATTAACTCCAATTAATAAAATATCACCGGAATAATCTTCGATCCAGTCAGCATACTCTTTATTTTTGATTTGAGCAATAGCACTTTCGGCAGACTTATTCCATTTTAACTCAATTATCATTGCTGGATAATCAGCATTTCTCTTCGGCAAATATACGACATCTGCGAATCCTTTTCCAGACGGCAATTCCATGATGGGATTCATATAATATATTTTTGCACTGTAATATGCCATCAGTATCACACAGGTAAGTGAATTTTCATTATTGTACTTTAGCATGGATGCAGTTTCCTGATGAATTTTAGCAATACCGTCCGCAACTGCTGTATTGTCCATCATCCAAGTCTTCTTAAGCAAATCTTCAGAATTCTCAATTGCTCGAACAAGTCCCTCCCATCCACCAACTTTTATTACTCTCATAAATTCCTGAGCAACTTCCTGGTTAGGAATAGAGACTTCTTGTGATTCCTTGTTATAGGTCAGATATCCAAGATGCACAAGGAGTGTAAGTACGTCATCCTTAATCTGAAATGTGGTCATATCATTTTGGAATGTGGAGGGATCGATTATACAGCGTCCGTTACTCAACATTTCAATAATTGATTCTTTGAGCCCGTCAAAATTCATGTCAATATAGATCTTCAATGCTTCGTAGGTTTCGGTACTGGTCCAGTAGCTTTGGAATTCTTTCCAAGTCAACACATCGGAGACAGATTTTGGATTATAGATATGGAGTTCGCCTAATTGATATCCATCATACCATTCTTTTACTTTTGCAAAATCCAGTTCATGTTCTACACATTGCTTTTGAACTTCTTCTTCTGTAAATCCAAAATATTTCCCCAGATTTTTCGGGGAAATCATAGAATATTCATCAAAGATATTAATAGCAGAGTGATCACCGTACTTTTTAATTGGAAGAATTCCTGTCATATATGCCATATCTACATAATGCTGTCCTTTGAAGAGACCTCGCAGAAAATCCCAATATTCTTTCTGAATATCTTTTTGCTTCTTTGCTAGCCGGAAAACGCAATCCCATTCATCGATTATAAAAATAAATCCAGAATTGGTTTGATTAAATATTTTATTTAAAACCGTCTTAAGACGGCTGTTAATATCAAAACCTTGACATTCAGGAAATTCTTCCATTAGTTCTTCTATAACTGAATACTCTATCTCTTTGATGAATATATCAAGATCACGTTCTGATTCTAAAAACTGCTGCATATCAAGATGAATTACATTATGGTGATTCAAATGAGTAAGAAAAGACATATCTTTCTCGGCTTTCATCCCAGAAAATAGCTTCGCAGAATCACATCCTTTACTATAATATGCAACAAGCATCTCTGTTGCCATAGATTTACCGAAACGACGGGGACGGCTGACACATATATTTTTTTGCGTAGTATTTAAAATACTATTTGTATATAGAATTAATTCACTTTTATCTATATAGATTCTTGAATTTACAGCTTCTTGGAATGCAATATTTCCTGGATTAACATAAGTTCCCATAGATTAACACCTCATTTATGCTATTTTTGTTGATTAAGGTCCTTCCGTAATACCCCAAATATCAGCAAATATTAGGAGATTTATCTTATTTAAAATGATTCTAACATTATTTCCTTGGAAATACAATCTGGAAATTTCTCAGAGATTTGAAGATGCTATCCCTTTACGTGTACTTTTACGGACAGTTCGCCGGCAGGTCTAAAGAAGTACATTTGTTCGAATCTCTGAAGCCTTCTTTTATACACGATTTGTTTATAATTATGCGGGGAAATGGAATTCCCTGACTATTTTCAAGGAGGAAAGAATATGAGAATCCAACATAATATTACTGCATTAAATGCACACAGGAATTTGACGAACAATAATGCTTCTGTAGGGAAGAGCTTAGAGAAGTTATCATCTGGTTACAGGATTAACCGCGCTGGTGATGACGCTGCAGGATTAGCGATTTCTGAAAAGATGCGTGCACAGATCACAGGTCTTGCTACCGCTCAGAAGAATGCGAACGATGGTATCTCTCTTGTACAGACGGCTGAAGGTGCTCTGACAGAAGTTCACTCTATGCTGAATCGTATGGTTGAGTTGGCTACACAGTCTGCTAACGGAACTTATTCTACAACGAACCGTCAGGAGATGCAGAAGGA
>Ga0137308_100399_pt1 | contig 75232 bp, 61 predicted proteins | sample Inofrocosms_June_FD_97181 | JGI IMG/M metagenome (GOLD analysis project Ga0137308, IMG submission 97181) | Mouse cecal microbial communities from Vienna, Austria - N-Acetylneuraminic and N-Acetylglucosamine D2O microcosms_June | ecosystem: Host-associated > Mammals > Digestive system > Large... | reverse complement strand
CAGACAGATGAAACCAGGTGGTATGAAGACAAAAAGAAATGGAAAGGGCTTGCAACATTTGGAATGGTAAAAAAGAAACTGGAAAAGCCAGATGGTAAAACAACAGAAGAAAGAAGATATTATATAAGCAGCCTGCCAGTGGATGTGGAACTGTTTTCAAAAGCGGCAAGGGGACACTGGGGAGTGGAGAACCAGCTCCACTGGCATCTGGATTTTACATTTAAGGATGATTACAATACAACAGCAGAAAAAACATGTGCTAAAAACATGCAGATGTTAAAGAAGATAGCACTGGCAATACTGCGCATTGTACAGACATTGTACAGCCAGAGCCTGAAAAGGATAAGGAAAACAATATCAAGGGACTGTGAAAAAGAACTGGAAAATATATTGTCAGCATTATCAGCAGATGCAATAAAGGCAGCATTATATAAAGCATCAAACTAAAAAAACAGGTTATAAAAAGCCTTTATTGGTAATAACTTTTTATGCGGTTATCCTGATAAGATTAATAGTAAAATTGACAAATGGTAAATTAAATGTTATGATATAAATATCATTAATACAAAAAAGGAGGAATTTATTATAGTTAAAAAACATATAATAATTTTAGGGATGGTTATATCATTAATTTTTTCGGGAACTAACGTTTCTGGAAAAGTTATAGGTACAGAAACACCAGAAAAAGGTGTGTATAGTGTTTCAGATTTGTTAAATTCTGATAAAGAACAAGAAGCTTCTACATTAGCAGAGAAATGGATAGCAGATGGGCAGGAATTTGATTATCCAGTAAAACCAGAATCTGAAGAATGGAAAGTATTAGATACACATGAAAAGATGGTTGAAGTATGTACTATTCCAGATGAAGTTATTCAACAAATGTCCACCTATGAACTTTTGGAAATTGTAATGGATTATCCATTGCTTTCTGATTTGTATTGCTATAATACTTATGAACAAGGATTATATGCTTTAGTATCAGAGTTTAATGGATTAAGAGAATTATTAAAGAGAAGTGATGGAATATCTGAAATTTTAGAATATTATGAAAATTATAAAATCCCAAAAGCTCCTGCTACATCAGAAAAAGTAATAGAAGAGCTGGAAGATGTAAATGATTATGAATTTGACAAAAAATTAACTGAAGTTATTGGAAATAATGAAAAATCTACAACATTACAGATGGATTTCAGGACTATAGCAAATGTTGAGCTAGCAGAAATACTTTTAGTTAATAGTTCTATTTATGTTTCATGTGATGAAGAACAAAAAAGTAAAATAGTTGATATCATAAGTGATAAGTATAATGATAAGTTACAAAGCAATTTGTTTACTGGAAAAGAAAACCTAGTTTATGAAGCTGCAGGTGAAGCGGGTAATACAGAAATTATATATGAGATAGAAAAAGAATACAAAAATCAAGTTTCTACATATTCAGGTACTTATGTTACTACACCTAATGGTTCAAAAGTTGATGTAGATATATATTCTTATAATGGGGATACATGGGCAAAAGCACTTGATGCAGAGATAAAGAAAGAGTATCCAGATGCTACATTAATAAGGTCTTCAGATAACAGATATAATTGCCATTCATATGCTTGGTATAAACAAAGTAATGGAAATGTATATTGGATGGATAATCCATCAAAATATATTAGTGATGGAAGTTATAAAAAAGTAACAAATAAAAATAACAGAGGTTCTGGTAACAGAGTGGTATGGATTCAGAATAATTCATATATACATTCGGGATATTTGGTTAGCATAAATAGTAATGGTTCATATAATATACGTTCTAAATGGGGAAGTGCACCACTTATGTTGCATAAAGCAAATTATTCTCCTTATGATGCCCAGACCAGGGAATATTATGAAAGGTAGGTTATTATTTTTGCTAGTTAAAATAAAAAGGTGTTAAAATGGGAAAAAAGAAAACAGTTATAATTATTGGAATAGTTTCAGTAGTTTTTGTTTTATTGCTAGTACTTGGATGGAACAGTGTATCAGGTATAATTACTGCAAAATCTGGAAAACAGCAGATACCAGGAATAATTGCAGATGAAAAAGGTATTAATAATAAACAGGACTGGGATTTGTTTGTAAATAATTCCCAAGATAAGAAAACAGCAGATATACAAATAAAATACCAATATAAAGAAAATTTATCTGGAGATAGCGTTGATATGGCAGGACAGGACGAAGTAAGTCTGCGTTTTGATGGAAAGAATTATTGTTATTCAAGTGGCAGTTTAAATGAAAAATATAAATATCTTTTAGAATTAACAGGGCGTTTTAAGAATGCCACTAATGATACTACAATTGTAATCCTGTCTAATGAAGAATACTCTTTTGGACAGATAGAGAAGAGTATATATAGTAGCAATTCTAATGACCATATACCATACAAGCTGCTTTTCTTTTATTAATTATTTTTATATTGCCAGTTAATATGTTTTGCCGTTGGGCAGGCAATGTGGATTGTGGGTATTATATGGCTGTAATAAAAAGTATCTTGCAAGAACAGATATAAAGAATATAGAAATTATTGGAATTTATGAAATGGACGTAGTTAAAAATATCTCCTGGCTTGACTTTTATTAAACTGGGGATTATAATGGCTGTATTAACTGCCACCGGGTAGTAAAATGCGGAAGCATCTGGTACATATCGTCAGGTCTTAGAAGATATGTATACAGGTGCTTATTTTTTTCTGGCAGGAATATTTAAATTATAAAGCAGGGCAGGGGAAGCTGCCCGTTTTTAAGGAGGTAAATTATAATGCAGAAAAAATTAAAAGCAATGTATTACTATTTTTCAAAGGGTGAAAAATTATTGTGGTGTATTTCAGTGTTATTAATTATTGTATCATTTATAATATTTGACAGGGGAAATTACTTGGTACTGGCAGCATCGCTTATAGGGGTAACGTCATTAATTTATGATGCGAAGGGCAATCCAGCAGGGCAGGTACTTATGGTGATGTTTAGTATGTTATATGGGATTATTTCATATAAGTTTGCCTATTATGGGGAAATGGCAACATATCTTGGCATGACTGCCCCAATGTCTGTATTTGCACTGGTTTCGTGGCTTAGAAATCCTCATAATGGAAATAAAGCGGAAGTAGAAATTGCAAGGCTTAAGAAGGCAGAAATTTTTAATATGGTAGTGCTGGCTGTTATTGTTACAGTTGTATTTTATTTTATATTGAGAGCTTTCAATACATCAAACCTGGTACCAAGTACGGCTTCTGTAACTACAAGTTTCCTTGCGGTGTACATGACATATAAACGCAGCCCGTTTTTTGCATTAGCATATGCTGCTAATGATATTATACTAATTGTTTTATGGACGCTTGCTGCATTGTCTGATATTTCGTATATAGCAGTTATAACATGTTTTGTATTGTTTTTAATAAATGATATTTACACATTTATTAATTGGACCCGTATGCACAAAAGGCAGGAAATAAGCCAGACTGTGTAGCAATACAAGCAGATATATGGTATGATAGGTATAGTTCCAGATATTCCTCTGGGAACAAATTACTATTATAGGAGGAATTAAGAATTGTTAAGTATAAAAACCAGTATTATATCAATTAATTATGGGGAGTCTTTATATAATATGCTGCCTGCTGCAATAGAAAGGTGCAGGAATATGGAACAGGGCAGTGGCATGTTACGTTTTGTACAGGAATTAAATAATAAATCACTGGATAACCTGCTTAAGTTCCTGGACTGCCTGCCAAGAGAATTATATAACCAGTTATTATATATTATAGTAAAATTATATAATAATGAAATAACCAGCATGGTAAATAATATGGTAAAAAGCCAGGAATTTGGAAGCAGTATAAATATAAATGGGATTTTTTTAGACCGTGAGCCTGGCGGGAACCTGGCATTATATATAAATAATATAGAAGCGGATTATGGCAGTTTAATCTGTTATGCAAAGGACAAGGGATTTGTAGATAAAATAATCCAGAATATTTCTACTGGAAAACTGCCACGTGGGATTGTAACATTAGTATTGAAAACAATAACTTCTATGTTGTCTGGCATGCCATCACAGAAACTTGAAAGTAAATTGTTATTTCTGCTTAAACAAGATTTTATTAAAAAGAAACTGGCAGATAATATAGAAAAGTTTTTATTAGGAAAAGGCGTAGTAATAAAGCTGGGAAGCCTTGAGCTTCTGCAATCGGAGGCAATTCCTCCAAAAATAGAAGGATTAGGGGAGATGGAAGAGAAACTTTCTGATATGCTTGTTTCATGGATAAAGCCATTATTGTAAAAAGCAGACCGTTGTGTACATTTCTGGAATAGTTTTCTGATTAAGTTCTTATTGTTGCCGTTTTGATATTATAGAAATCTTCTGTAAATAATTTAGCACTCTTTTAAAAAGAGTGCTAAAAAATGCTTGACTTTTTTTAACAGGCGTATTATTATAACTTTTGTAAGTTTGTTAGCAGTCTATACCTTTGGTTGCTAACAAAATGAACGGGATATGGCTTCTGGCAGTATGGCAGGTGTCCAGGCTGGTATTGTGCCAGTAAAGTTAATATATGCACTGTCGGAAAATGCCTGTGGTGTTATTGGATTGTAATAAAGAATAGGAGAGATGAATATGCAGAACAGAAAAGGCAGCTTATCTATTGAATCAGAAAATATGTTTCCGATTATTAAGAAATGGCTCTATTCTGACCATGATATTTTTATAAGGGAACTTATTTCAAATGGCTGTGATGCTATTACTAAATTAAAGAAACTCGACATAATGGGAGAGTATACACTTCCAGATGATTTTAAACCAGAGATACAGGTAGTTGTTGATACAGAAGGCAAGACTATTTCATTTACTGATACAGGTCTTGGTATGACTGAAGAGGAAGTTGACGAATACATTAACCAGGTAGCATTTTCAGGAGCTACAGATTTCCTTGAGAAATATAAGGATAAAACTAATGAAGAGCAGATTATAGGTCATTTTGGGCTTGGTTTCTATTCTGCATTTATGGTAGCTGACAGTGTATCTATTGACACATTGTCATGGAAAGAAGGGGCAGTACCTGTACATTGGGAGTCAGAAGGCGGTATTGACTTTGAAATGTCTGATGGTGATAAGGAAAGTGTTGGTACAACAATTACCCTTTACCTTTCAGAAGACAGCCTTGAATTTGCCAATGAATACAGGGTAAGGGAAATCCTTAATAAATATTGTTCATTTATGCCTGTTGAAATATTCCTTTCTAAAGCAAATGCAGAACAGGAATATGAAACAATAGATAAAGAAGATTTAAGGGAAGATGATGTATTAGTTGAAACTATAATAGAAGAGGCTAAGACAGAAGAACGTGAGAATGAAAATGGTGAAAAAGAAGTTGTTGAGATTTCACCACGTAAAGAAAAAGCTAAAATTAATAAGCGTCCTGTTTCAATCAGTACAACTACACCACTTTGGATGAAGCATCCCAATGATTGTACTGATGAAGAATACAAAGAATTCTACAGGACAGTATTCAAAGATTATAAAGAGCCGCTCTTCTGGATTCATCTGAATATGGACTACCCATTTAACTTAAAGGGTATACTGTATTTCCCAAAAGTAAATACAGAGTATGATAATCTTGAGGGTGTAATAAAGCTTTATAATAACCAGGTATTTATTGCTGACAATATTAAAGAAGTTATACCAGAGTTCCTTATGCTTCTTAAAGGTGTAATTGATTGTCCAGACCTCCCTCTGAATGTCTCAAGAAGTGCTTTGCAGAATGATGGTTTTGTAAAGAAGATTTCTGATTATATTACAAAGAAAGTTGCTGATAAGCTTTCAGGAATGTATAAGGTTGACAGGGAAAATTATGAGAAATACTGGGATGATATAAGTCCATTTATTAAATATGGATGCCTGAAAGATGATAAGTTCCGTGAAAAGATGTCAGACTATATAATATTTAAAGACTTAAATGATAAGTATATCACACTTCCAGAGTATGTTGAAGCATCAAAAGGTGATGCTGGCAGTACAGATGATGAGGGAAAAGAGGAAGAAGTTGTAGTAGAGGACAGTGTAGAAAGCGCAGAAGCTGCTGACGGGGAAGAACAGGAAGAGAAAGAAGAAGAGCCAGCTACAGTTTATTATGTTACAGACATGCAGCAGCAGAGCCAGTATATTAATATGTTCAAAGAGCAGGATTTGAATGCTGTAATATTAAGCCATTCAATAGACCAGCCTTTTATTTCACAGTTAGAACAGGGTGATTTAAAGGTTAAGTTCCAGCGTATTGATGCAGGCCTTAATGATACTATGACAGAAGATGCTGATGAAGAAACATTAAAGGCACAGACAGAATCTTTAAGTGAAATATTTAAAAAAGCACTTGGCAAAGAGAACCTTGAAGTGAAGGTTGAAAAGTTTAAGAATGAAAATATATCATCAATGGTAACTCTTTCAGAGGAAACAAGGCGTATGCAGGATATGATGAAGATGTACAGCGCAGGCGGCATGGGCATGGATGATGATATGTTTGGCGGCGGTGAAACACTTGTACTTAATTCATCTAATAAACTTGTACAGTATATCCTTGATAATAAAGAGGGTGAGCATACAGAGATGTTCTGCAAACAACTCTATGACCTTGCAATGATAGCTAATAAACCGCTTAAAGCAGAAGCAATGACAGAATTTATTGCAAGAAGCAACGAAATAATGCTTTTACTTGCAGAATAAAGTTTACAAGTTATATGGCTCTGGCAATTCCAAAATTTTACCAACGTAAAGCCATGTTGCAAACATGGCTTTGCATGTATTCCGCTTGGATGGGATAAACAGTGGTGCATAAAACCGCAAATGTTAATAGAAACAAAAAGTTTCTATTAAACATTGGATACAAGATTTAAGCACCAGCGCCCCATACAGCTGGTCTTTGGTAAAAAATTTGGAACCTGCCAGAGTAATTTTGTGTAATTTTTTATTTTCAAATACCAATAAATCCTTTTTTATCAAGGTCTGCTGAACTAAATAACATTGCGCCTGGCAGGATATGCAATGGTGCAAAAATTTCTTTTATTTTATATAGAGAAATATAAATTATTTGTTAATATAACCCTCACTTTATAACTGGAAATAGTCATAAAATTGGTGGTGATAATGACTGGCAGATTTGGAATTTACTTGTAGTTATAATGTGAATTTATATATACATTTTTCAGTTTCACCTTTATTATGCATATCATTATCTTCTGGTAGTTTTGTAATTTCCAAAAGTTCACCATCTTTATATTCACAAGTTTTTATTGATACATAGTTGTCTGGATTACATGTTATTATTAAATATTATAATCCATGTTTTTTTGCCAGTTTAAATAATAAATAGCAAGCTTTTTCTGCATAATGGTTTCCTCTGTATTTTTCATAAATTCTGTATCCTGTATTTCCACCATAATATAATTTATCATTATATCCAATCCGCAAATCACAGACACCCATTTTTATTCCATTATTATCACAAATAGCAAAATGATAAGCTGGAACCCATTCTTTCATAATATTCCCATCAACAGTTTTTTCTAAAATTAATTGGATTTTATTATCTTTTAAAAAATCAGTATTTATAAACATATATTTACCTCCATAAATTATAGTTATCTATTATAGATGGATTTCTGGATTTTATTTCTTAATTATACAACAGAAATTAGAAATTTTCAAAAGTACTTAAACTTTTGACAGGATAACCGCATAAAATAAATATTTTATAAAATTAGTATTGCCAGAGTAAAAATACTTGTGTACTAAAAAACTGGAGAAACTCAAACACATAAACTGCCATATTAACAAAACAGGTTTCTAATATCCAGATAACCATTATTTTACCAAGTTTATAGATTTTTTATAAATAAAATATTGACTATTAGTCATTTTTGTGTTAATGTACTTAACAGGAAATGACCAACAGTCATTTACCATATATGGAACTTATATCCAGATGTGGTATTTGCAAGATTTTTGGGAAAGGTGGATAAGAAGATGATTACTTTAGGTAAATGGATTACAAAACATAAGAACATTATTCTGTTAATTGCTGTAATCTTATTAGTACCATCTGCAATCGGTTATGTAACTACACGTGTTAATTATGATGTGTTAAGTTACTTGCCAGCTACATTAGAAACAGTTGAGGGGCAGGACATTCTTGTAGATGAATTTGGAATGGGAGCCTTTTCAATGGTTATAGCAGAAGGCATGGATATGAAAGAAGCAGCAGATTTGGAGAAACAGATAGAAGGGATTAACCATGTAACAGATGTTTTATGGTATGATGATTTCCTTGATATTTCAGTTCCAACAGAAATGATGCCAAAGGATTTACAGGAAGCATTCTTTAATGGGGATGCAACAATGATGATTGCATTGTTTGATAATACAACATCTTCTGATGACACCATGGATGCAATTACAGACATAAGGAATATAGTTGGGAAAAATGTATTTGCAAGTGGTATGTCAGGTGTTGTTACAGATATTAAGAACCTTGCACTTAAGGAAATGCCAGTGTATGTGGTTATAGCTTCACTGCTAAGCCTGCTGGTTCTGTTTATAACAATGAATTCATTCCTTACACCTGTTATTTTTCTTGTAAATATAGGAATGGCAGTTGTTTATAACTTAGGAAGTAATATATTCCTTGGTGAGATTTCATATATAACACAGGCACTTGCAGCAGTATTGCAACTTGCAGTTACAATGGACTATTCAATATTCCTTCTGGAAAGTTATGAAGCTAATAAGGAAAGATATCCAGGTGATAATAAAAGAGCTATGGCACACGCAATAAGCAATACATTTATATCAGTGTCTAGCAGTTCAGTAACTACTATTGCAGGATTCTTAGCACTCTGCTTTATGACATTCAAACTTGGTACTAATATTGGAATAGTAATGTCAAAGGGTGTTGTAATTGGTGTTGTTGCATGTGTAACAGTGCTTCCAGCAATGATACTTACATTTGATAAAGCCATTGAAAAAACAACACATAGAGAATTAATACCATCACTTAACGGAGTGTCAAAGGGGATTATAAAAGGAAGATGGGTTGCAATTATTTTATTCATTATAGTGCTTGTACCAGCAATGTATGGTAATAGTAATTATGAGATTTATTACAATATTGACAAGTCACTTCCAAAGGATATACCAAGTGCGGAGGCAAATGACAAACTTAAAGAAGAGTTTGATATGAGCAATGTCCATATGGTTCTTTTAAAAGATGGGCTTACAGCCAAAGAAAAGAACAGTATGATTAAAGAAATAGAAGAAGTTGATGGTGTTAAATGGGTAATAGGGATTAATTCACTTATAGGTTCAAATTTCCCAGATTCAATGATACCAAGTGATATTAAAGAAATGCTTAAAACTGATAATTATGAATTACAGTTTGTATGTTCTGATTATGCATCTGCAACCGATGAAGTAAATGCACAGATTGCAAGTATGCAGGAGATTGTAAAGGGATACCAGAAAGATGCAATGGTAATAGGTGAAGCACCTCTTATGAAAGATTTATCTGATGTTACTGATATTGATTTAAAGAATGTAAATTATATTTCAATAGCAGCAATATTCCTGATAATACTTATTACATTTAAGTCTATATCAATACCTGTAATACTTGTAGCAGTCATTGAATTTGCGATTGCATGCAATATGGCAGTACCATTTTATACAGATACACCACTTCCGTTTGTGGCAAGTATCGTTATAGGTACTATACAGCTTGGTGCAACAGTTGATTATGCAATACTTATGACTAACAGGTATCATAAAGAACGTACAGTAAATGGGTGCAACAAGAAAGAAGCTATTGGAATAGCACACAGGACTTCCATTAAGTCAATACTTACAAGTGGTTTCTGTTTCTTTGCAGCAACATTTGGTGTTTCAGCCTATTCAGAAATTGATATGATAAGTTCAATATGTACACTTCTTTCAAGAGGTGCGGTAATAAGCATGGTAGTTGTTATATTTATACTTCCTGCAATGTTATGGATATTTGATGGTGTTATAGCAAGGACATCACTTGATATGATAAAAGCAAAAGTAGTACTCAGGGACAAAGGTATAAATGAAGTCCATATTGGACAGGAAAAATCAGTATAAAGTTAAAGATAACTTAAATAATGGAAATAAATATAAATCTGTATACCAGACTGGGATAATATTACCAGATTGGTATGCCCCAGATGGATGGAAGGTGTGCAGAATTGTTCTGGATGGCAGGTGTGTCTGCATTGCGCCAGAGAGATAGTATGGCATTCTTAGATTATATGTAAATTAAATGGAAAGGTAAGGGATTTATTATGAGAAAAAATTTAAAGAAAATTATGGTTACTGGTGTAAGCGGGCTTCTGGCAGCAGGTCTTCTTGTGGGAAGTGTTGATTATGCTTCACATATGTTTATTGTGACAAACAGGGCTGTAGCGAAGCAGATTGAAAAGGTTACAGAAAATATAGAGACTTCTTCTAAATCAGGTCTTAATTCTGACAAGACTTCAAAGCAGGAAACAGTTTACCAGACACTTGATGCATATGGAAAACCAACAGATACTGTAGTATCTGACTGGCTTAAGAATTCAGGTACTAATTCATCATTAAATGATATTTCAAACCTGGATGATATTTCAAATACAAAGGGTGATGAGGAATTTACACAAAATGGAAAGGAACTTGTCTGGAACACTGGAAATGAAGATATTTATTACCAAGGCAAGACAAATAAAAAGAGTCCTGTAGGAATAGATATTTCTTATAAGCTGGATGGCAAAGATGTTGATGTCAGTGAAATAGCTGGAAAGAGTGGAAAACTTGAGATTAATATAAAGTATAATAATTCATCAAAGAAAACTGTAAAAATAGATGGGGAGAAGAAAGACATATATACACCATTTGTTATGGTAACAGGAATGATACTGCCTGTAGATAAATTTAAAAATATTTCTATTGATAATGGAAATGTAATATCTGAGGGTGATAATAATATTGTTGTTGCATATGGCATGCCAGGACTTTCAGAAAGCCTTGGTCTTGATAACCTTGATTTAGGCAAAGATGTTTCTATAGACCTTGGCAAGGTTAGTGATAAAATTACAGATACAGTGAAAATTACAACAGATGTGACAGATTTTGAAATGAAATCAACATATACTGTTGCAACATCAGAGTTTTTTAATGATATAGACCTTGATGATATTGAAGGGACTGATGAACTGGCAGATAAAATGGATGAACTGGCAGACGCAGCTAAAGAGCTTGTTAATGGTTCAGGCAAGATTGAGAGGAACTTAGGTAAACTTGACAGTAAGTTTGGTGATTATTCAGATGCAGTTGATACACTTGACAACAGTGTTGGAAAATTAGATAATGGTACAGAGAAGCTTCTTAAAGGAATTAATTCATATACTGATGGTGCAGACCAGCTTCTAAAAGGTGTTATAACATATGTTGATGGTACAAAGACACTTGCAAAAGGTACAAAGGAATATACAAAGAATACAAAACTTCTTGTAGATAAGACTGGAGAGCTGAAAACAAAAGGAACGGCAGTACTTGCAGCTGGTTCAGAACAGTTTAGTGCGGGTTTAAACACATATGTTTCTACAGTTAACCAGATTCTTTCATCTGATACACTGTCTACTGTAGCAAATGGTCTTTCTGCAATTAATACAGGGGCAGGGCAGTTAAAGGATGCAGTAAGCCAGGTTAGTGCAGGCACAGGAAGTTTAAAAGAAGGAATGGAAGGCATTAACAGTGCTGCAAGGAATATTACACAGTATGACAGTAAAGTGGATGGCTACATTGATGAACTTAAGAAACTGTATGCTGAAGCAGAGGATGAAAGTGATAAAGCTGCTATTATGGAAATTATGAATTATGTTGGTACAGCACAGCAGGCAGGTAATGGAATAGAAGCAGCTACAAGCTCTGGCAGTGATATGGCAGCAGGTTTTGACGCAGTATCAGGCGGGCTTTCAGCAGTATCAGATGGTTTATCTGAAATAGAAGCAAAAACTGGTGCAAAAGCTATAGGTGGTTCTACAGGAAGTATTGCAGACGGGATTGGACAGCTTAAGACAGCAGGGGATACTCTTGTTTCAACTTATGATACACAGCTTGATGCAGGTATTAAGAGCCTTGATGAAAATGCTGGTGCTCTTTATAGTGCAGGCCAGACTCTTATATCAAACAATAAGAAACTGTCAGATGGTGCAGATACTCTTATTAAGAATACAAAGACAATTAAGGATAATAGCAAAAAGCTTATGTCAAACAGTGGTTCACTCCGTGATGGCATCAAAACCCTTGCAGATGGGACTGGAAAGCTTGTGAGTGGTGTTACAAAGCTTGTAAGCAAGACTGGGGATGTTTCTGATGCATTAGGTAAGCTTGCAGATGGTGCAGATACACTTGCAGATGGCATGACAGAGTTCAGAAAGGATGGCATAAATAAACTTACAGGTACAGTTGATGACCTTCTTGGTTCAAGCAGCAGTTTCCATGACAGGCTTAAGAAGATTGCAGATGCAGCAGCAGAATATAGAAGTTTTTCTGGTATATCTGATGATATGGAAGGCAGTGTGAAATTTATAATGTCTACATCAGCGGTAAAAGCTGGGGAAGAGGAATAAAACTTGGGAAAATTAGATGAGAAAAAGAAGATAAAACAGGAAGCATTGCTTAGTTCAGCGTTTAAGCTTTTTACAGAAAAGGGTATAAATAATACATCTATTGCAGATATTGCAAGTAGTGCAAAACTTGCTAAAGGGACATTTTATTTATATTTTAAGGATAAGTATGATATACGTGACCGTCTTATTACTAAACATGGCAACCGCCTTTTTGAAAATGCTAACCGTGCATTGGAAAAGAGCGGGTGCCAGACATTGGAGGACTGTGTTATATTTATAGCAGATAATGTTATTGGACAGCTGGACCAGAACCAGGCACTGTTAAAATTTATCTCTAAAAATTTAAGCTGGGCTATCTTTGCTAATATACGGATAGCAGGCAAAGATAATATGAACTGTATGGATATTTTTGAAGAACTGATAAATAAATCAGGACGGAGTTTCAAAGATAAAGACCTTATGATATTTATGATAGTGGAACTTGTAAATTCTACATGTTACAGTGCGGTAATATACAAATCGCCTGTAACACTTGAAGAGTTAAAACCTGCTTTATATGAAACGATAAGAGGTATAATAGCACAGTTTGAAACAACAGGGCCAGCGGGTGTTAAAAATTAAATACTTTATAAGCTATATGGCTCTGGCAGTTACAAATATTTACCGCCCAGAAACCATGTTTACAACATGGTTTCTGGGCGTAATATAACTGTCCATATACATTGGAAACTGAATCGTTTAAATTTCCAGTTTTTATTGAATAACCGCCGATATTCCCCTGCCATAATGTGTAATTATTTGTATATTGCTTCCAGAAAGTTTTTTACGAAGCTGTTTAACTACAGTGTCAATAACACGGCTGCTGCCTGTAAACCCATTTCCCCATATTTCGTGAAGGATAACATTTTTTTCAACAGGTATTCCCTTATTAGAAAGAAGGATATAAAGCACATCCTTTTCACGTTTTGTAAGTTTCACAAGGCATCCATCTGAATAGATATCTTTTGTAATATTGTCATAATAAATATTTTTATTATGTGGCTTATCTGCAAGACGGTTTCTTATTCTTTGTGCAATAGCTTGTATAGGAGCATTCCTTAGCTGGTAGTCAAAACAGCCTTGTGTAAGTACCGCCATTTCATCATTAGCAGAATAAAAGTCAGCTATCACAAGTATGGAAGTTTTATTAGTTGTAATATACCTGCGGAGACCACCAGCTGGAAGGGTCTCGGTAAAATTGTAAAACTCTTCAATAGAACAGACAATAATATCTGTATTAATATAAGAAAATATATTTTCTATATCTTCAATACCATCAGCATGGCATATAAATATATTTTCATTTTCAAATTCTTTTTTTAATGCTGTACACCATAATAAATCATGGCCGCATAATACGATGGAACTGTCCATATAATTTTTCTTTCTCTGGAAGAGGAATATAGTCTCCTGTCCCAGATGCTGCAATATATCCGCTTTCTTCTATTTTAGTAAGCATTCTCGCAACATCATCACCACTGCAGTTCTTTCTTGTAAGTTTTTTATTATAAACATTATAATAATCTTTGACTTCATCAGAAGCGAGGCTTGCAAATACCTCATTAGCTCCTGCATCAAAAGATTTTCTCCTTGCATCTGCCAGTACATTTTCAAGTGCAGGGTCCGCTGTAAGCAGTACAGTAGGGAGAAGGAGCCTTACAATAGCCATAAGGTAAAGGTTCATTTCACCATTTCCGCTTCTTTCCTTTTCAAAACGTGTGTGTGTTACTGGAAGGAACGGGGTAATATGTACAATCTGTGGTTCAAGTGTTTTAATAAAAGCAAGGTCTTCTATTACATCTGCAACAGTCTGGTAAGGGGTTCCTGTCATAAACCCGCTTCCAGTCTGGTAGCCTATGCGTTTAAGTTCCCATAATGACTTTTTGCGTTTAAGCAAAGACATATCGGCAGGATGTATTTTCCTGAAATGGTTTTCATTAGCAGTTTCATGCCATAACAGGTATCTTGAAGCGCCTGCATCAAACCATGTCTGGTAAGTCTGGGAAGGTCTTTCACCAAGGCATAACTCAACTGCACATCCAGGAAATTCAGATTTTATCATATATATAAGGGCTGCAACTTTATTTTCAGTGAAATAATAATCATCACCACCCATTAATACAAATGTCCTTATACCTTTGTCATAACCATTGCTGCAGTATTCCATAATATCATTTTCATCAAGCCGGAACCTTGTGATAAACTTATTGCTTCTTCTAAGCCCACAGTAATAACATTCATTTTTACAATAATTAGTAAGTTCAACTGTACCACGTAAAAATATTTTCCTGCCATAGTACCTCTCTTTGGTTTCAAGTGCTTTTTTAAAAATATAGCTGGTAGTTTCCTGGTTTCTGTACCGTACCAGTTCTGTCATCTCTAGTGTGGACAGGTTGTTTTCTTCAGACAGCTTATCGACCAGTTCTGTCATACATCTCCCCATTGTAATCCCCCTTTATTGTGCAGATAATGACGAAAAATAACATTTTAATGTTTTATCTGCTTATAGTACAATACAATTATACTGCAAGTGGTAAGAACCGGCAACAATAAGATTTTGCGTATTTTCTTATTTTATTTATTGTCAAGCGGATATTCGCAATCCGCAATGCCTGCAAGCAGGCATTTGTTACTTGCCTAATAATAAATAACCTCATTGCCGCTTTGCGGCAGCCTGACAGGAGCTTGGACTCCTGCCAGAATAAGCAAGTCCCTAAAAAGCGGGGGACTTGCTTAATGAGGTTAAAAAGGTTATCTGGACACCTTGGAATGGTTGAAAGAGGTTTATAAAGTATTATGTAGTATGTTGTTGTATAATTGAAATATTATCGGAATAAATGCTTGTTGACAATATCTGTTCAAGAAGATAGTATTGTTAATAAATGAAATAAAGTGGGAAGATATTATTTTTATTTCCGCAGAAGCAAAGTGGTGATATGCAAGTCTGCCTGCATAATCCTGGCATGTCTTTTTGGGTGGATTTGCTAAAAAACAAATTATGCCATGTTGCTTACAGCGGAGGTATCTGGCTTTAAATTCTATTAAGGGAGGAGATTTTGAGTACGTATAAAGATTTAATGGACGATGGAAGTTACATTTGCAATGATGGTACAGGATATAGAGAAACCACAGGTATAGCAGACGGGCTTAACTGCCATTTTATATTTAATGCATTTAATACGCTTAAATATTCGGTTATTTCAGGAAAATCTGGTACATGTGGCATGATTGACGACCTTGCAGGCTATATGCGTTACCGCATTGAAGTAATGTGTGGATTTGAGAGAGTACCCTTTAGAGAAGAAATAAAGCATGTGAAATCTTATATAAACCTTGAAATGGCAAGATTTTCACGTGTAAATGCAGAATATAATTTAGAGGATACAGATTTTACGCTTCCATCTATGAGCGTTATTTTTTTGGCTGAAAATGCAATTCATCATGGAATACTAATGCAAAAAGGAAGGGGGCATGTATGGATAAAAAGTTATGCTTTGTCTGGTTTTCACTATATTGAGGTATGTGATGACGGGGCAGGCATGGAATTTGAAGGGGATTATCCTTGTAATGGGAGCGGTATTGGAAATCTGCCTGCACTTGGAAAGCGCATAGAGGATATGACAGGAGGAAGACTTATAATTAAAAGCATTCCAGGCCAGGGGACACAGGCTTTAATTAAAATTCCTGCGGATAGTACAGACAGATAGTGAACGGAGGGGTAATAATGAAAACTATAGTAGTAGATGATGAAGAGAGTGCTTTAGAAGTTTTCAGGTACGAAGCACGTGGAATTGATGAACTTGATATTGTGTATATGTCTAGTGATTCTGAAGCGGCATTAGAGTATGTTGGAAAGAATAAAGCAGACCTTGCTATACTTGATGTAGATATGCAGAGTATGGATGGTATATCGCTGGGTAATGCAATACTGCAGAAAGTGCCAGATATTATACTTATATACATAACGGGGTATGAGAAGTATGCTATTGATGCGGTAAAGCTTCATGCTGCAGGTTTTATACTTAAGCCATATACAGCTAATGACTTAAGATATGCAGTTGAATCAGCAAAACTTTTGTCAAGAAGGGGTAAGAAAAAAATTTTTGCAAGGACATTTGGACATTTTGATTTATTTGTTGATAATAAACCAATAATGTTTAAAAGTGCTAAAGCAAAGGAACTTCTTGCACTGCTTATAGACAGGCAGGGAGGCACAGTTACAACTGACCAGGTTATTGGTACTTTGTGGGAAGACAGGCCAAATGATATTTCGACACAAAACTTATGTAGCAAAATATGTAAGACTTTGGAGAAAGAACTGAATGAAAATGGTGTTGGATATATGCTGGTAGCGTCGAGAGGTGTAAGACATCTTGATACTGATAAGTTTGAGTGTGATTTGTACAAAATGCTTGAAGGCAATAAAAAAGCAGCAGATAAATATATTGGTGAGTATATGGTAGAATACAGCTGGGCAGAAAGCCGCACAGCACTTTTAGACAGATATGCTGGTGAGCTGTATTAATGTATCACTTATTAATTCCTCAAGATTTCCTTAAAAAATACGTATTAATCTTGATAGCTTGATTATAATGTAGAAATGTAATATAAAATGAAAGATATATTAAGAAAGCCCTAGAAAAAGGCAGAAGGGAAGGACAAAATGGAGAATATTGATTTGCATGTTGTAATAGCAGACAGTAATGTACAAGACCGTGAAAGTAAAAAGAAAATAATGGAAGGCATGGGGATGAAGGTGGTACTTTCAACAGGTGATGGAAGTAAAGCACTGGAAACAATTAAACAAAAGAGGGTTGATGTTGTTGTAATGGACATGATTCTTCCAGGGGTTGATGGTATTGGAATACTAGAAGAAGTAAACAACAGCAATCAGAAAAACAGGCCCATATTTATCGTAGAAACAGCCCTGCGTATGGAAAATCTAGTGGAACAGGCAATCCAGAGTGGTGCAGACTATTACATGATGAAACCTGTTTCAGGGCAGATGCTGATTAAGCGTATGTACCAGATGGTTGAAAGCAAGTATGGTATGTTGGCTTCGGAAAGAACAGAAGAATTACAAGGAACGCCAGAAAAAGAAAAAACAGAACTTAAGAAAGAGACGGGTTTTAAAACTAAATATACATATTCAGGTGACCTTGAAATGGATATTACCAATATACTATTAGAGATAGGTATTCCTGCACATATAAAGGGATACCAGTATATACGTGAAGGAATTATCATGGCATTTTATGACAGGAATATGCTCCATTATATTACAAAGTTCTTGTATCCTGCGATAGCAAAGAAATATAAAACTACATCAAGCAGCGTAGAACGTACAATACGTCATGCAATAGAAGTTGCATGGAGAAGAGGAAATCTTGAAACATTAGAAGAAGTGTTTGGCAATACAGTGTGTGCAGGCAGGGGAAAGCCAACTAATTCAGAGTTTATGGCATTGCTTACTGACAAGCTCCGTCTTGAATACAGGCAGAGCAACACATAATATTTTTATCTTCCAATATGCAAAGTAAGGGGATGTACAAGCCTGGAAACTTATCCTGGTAAGTTAAAATTTATAATAGTTTACATTTATTTTATATACAAACTTTTAATATAGTTATAAAATAAATAAAAAGGCAATGCGCCGGCATTGCCTTTTTATATTGAAAGTAAAGTGAGGAAATCTTTATGGGAAAGGTTATTGGGATAGATTTGGGCACAACAAACAGCTGTGTTGCAGTATTAGAAGCAGGGGAACCTGTTATAATTGCTAATGCAGAAGGTGGCAGGACAACCCCTTCAATAGTTGCATTTACTGACAGCGGGGAAAGGCTTGTTGGTGATACAGCAAAGAGACAGGCAGCAGTTAATGCAGACAGGACAGTATGTTCAATAAAAAGGCAGATGGGAAATGATTACCATATAAATATTAATGGCAGGAAGTATTCCCCACAGGAAATATCAGCAATTATACTTCAGAAGCTTAAGAAAGATGCGGAAGATTACCTTGGGGAAAGTGTAACTGATGCAGTTATTACTGTGCCGGCATATTTTAATGATGCACAAAGGCAGGCGACAAGGGATGCAGGAAGGATTGCGGGACTGGATGTGAGAAGAATTATAAATGAGCCAACATCAGCAGCACTTGCATATGGGCTTGACCATGGGGAGAGCCAGAAAATCCTTGTGTATGACCTTGGAGGAGGTACATTTGATGTATCTGTAATAGAAATAGGTGACAAACTTATTGAGGTACTTGCAACATCAGGTGATAACCATCTTGGCGGTGATGATTTTGACGAACGTATAGTGCAGTACCTTGTAAAAGAATTTAAGCGGACAGAGAAGGTTAAGGCAGAAAAGGATGCTGTTGCAATGCAGCGTATACGTGAAGCAGCAGAAAAGGCTAAAAAGGAACTTTCACAGCTTTCAGAAACCAATGTAAATCTTCCGTTTTTATGGAATGGCAAGGGTGGCGCAAAACATATGGATATAAATATAACAAGGGCTGTGTTTGAAGAACTGGTACAAGACCTTGTAAAAAGAACTGAACAACCTGTGTTTGATGCGCTTGGGCAGGCAGGCATAACAGCAAGGGATATTGACAAAGTTATACTTGTAGGTGGTTCTACAAGAATTCCAGCAGTACAGGCACTTGTAAAGAATATAACTGGAAAGGAGCCTTGCAGGAACTTAAACCCAGATGAGTGTGTTGCGGCAGGCGCATGTATACAAGGCGGGAAATTCGGTGGTGAGATAATGTCAGGCGCAGCTGGGGATATTATCCTTATGGATGTAACACCGTTGTCACTTTCTATTGAAACAATAGGAGGTGTTGCAACAAAACTTATAGGCAGGAATACACCAATACCTACAAGACAGAGCCAGATATTTACAACAGCAGGCAATTTCCAGACATCTGTTGATATAAAAGTATTCCAGGGTGAAAGGAAGTTTACAAGGGATAACAAACTGCTTGGTAATTTTAAGCTTACAGGTATAAAAAGAGCACCAGCAGGGGTGCCACAGATAGAAGTAAGTTTTGATATTGACGCTAATGGCATTGTAAATGTATCAGCAAAAGACCTGGGTACGGGAAAACAGCAGCAGATTACAATTACATCCAGCTCAAACCTTACAGAAGAAGAGATTGCAAGGGCAGAAAGAGATGCCAGGATGTATGAGTCAGAGGATGCTGCACGCAGGGAAGCAATAGATATAAGAAATAATGCAGAGGCTTACCTGTATAAAATTGAACAGGCTTACCATAATTCAGGAAAGAAACTTGACAGAAGCATACGTTCATCACTTAAAGCAGATTTATCTGAACTTAGGAAGCGTATAGTTAAATCAAAACCAGAGAAAATAACATACCAGCAGGCTGGTGAAATAAGGCAGGCATGGGATAAGCTGCGCCAGACAGCAGAGATGGCGGGATTTGGCGGATAATAGCCAGAATAATATAATATTTGTACAATTTGAGGAATTTTGAAGGCAATATAGAAGTATTTAAAAGAATGGGGAGATAAAATTGGAGTACCGGATTTTAGTTGCGGAAGATGATAAAGGTTTAAACCAGGGAATACGCCTGGCTCTGCAAGGTGAAGGGATTGTATTTGATGCTGCATATACATTAGAAGAAACAAAGTATTTATGGCAGGAAAAAAAGCCTGATATGATTCTTCTTGATGTTAATTTTCCAGATGGGGATGGCTTTAGCTTTTTACGTACTTTGCGCCATTATTCTGATATACCTGTACTTATGGTTACTGCCAATGATATGGAAACTGATGAGGTGGCAGGACTGGCACTTGGTGCAGATGATTATATTACAAAACCATTCAGCCTTATGGCACTGCGGGCACGTGTAGAAAATATAAGGAAACGTGCTTCAAGACAGCCAAGCCAGGTATATGAAGAGGCAGGTTACCAGTTTGATTTTGAAAAACTGGATTTCCGCATAAATGGCATAGAAACCAGTCTTAGTGTGCCAGAGCAGAAGTTGCTTAAGTTATTTGTAACACATCCAGGGCAGACGCTTCCACGTGGAATGTTATTAGAGAGTATATGGAGTGATGGCATGGATTATGTAGATGAAAATGCATTGTCTGTTACAGTAAGCCGTTTACGCAGGAAACTGGAAATAAAGGACAGGCAAAGCCCCATTTCTACAGTGTATGGTATAGGCTATGTATGGAAATATATGGAGGAAGGGAAATGATAATGCCAGGAAAAATAGTTTCAAGGCTGGATAAAATGCTTACAGATGCCATTGATGGTTCTTTTATAGAATCAGATTATGATGAAACAGAACTTTCAAGGCTTGAAAGTAAATTCCGCAGATATCTGGCAGAAAAAGAGCTGGCAGCAGAAAAAATACAGGAAGAAAGAAATGTTATTAAAGAACTTGTAACAGATATTTCCCACCAGACAAAAACACCATTATCAAATATCTGCCTGTATACACAGCTTTTAGAGGAAACCTGTACAAAGGACATGCTTCCATATGTGCAGCAAATCCATATGTATGCAGATAAGCTGGAATTTTTAATAAAAGCACTTTCTAAAATCTCAATGTTAGAAAGTAGTATGATAAAATTAAACCCACAAATGTATCCTGTTGCCAGGCTTGTTAATGGTTCTGTAAGTTATGCAAAGTGCATGGCAGACAGAAAGCATATTACAATAGATGTAACAAATAAAGAAGATGCCTGTGCTTTATATGATGAACGCTGGACACATGAAGCTTTGGGAAACTTGCTTGATAATGCAGTCAAATATTCACCTGTGGGAAGTACGGTTACAGTTTCGGTGAAAAATATGGAAATGTTTTCCTGTATAATGGTTGAAGATGAAGGAATTGGGATACCAGAAGAAGAACGTGCACAGATTTTTAAGCGTTTTTACCGTGGCAGGAATGTTACACAGGAAGAAGGGAATGGTATAGGTTTATATTTATCACGTATAATTATCCAAAAGGAAGGAGGATATATTAAAGTATCTTCTGGAAGTAATGGAGGAAGCTGTTTTAGCATGTACCTTCTTAAAAAGCAGTAATATGGAAAGCAGCAGGTGTTTACTTAATAAGGTTAAAATGTTGCAAATGTGTAAGATTCCAGAAAGTTTCTGGAAAGAATAATATGATATAGTCTGTTTATGCAGAGGAAAAATCCTGTATAAGCAGACTTTTTTGGTATTAAGGAAGGAAAAGGAGTGAAAGATTTGAAAAATCTTTCACTCTGCAAAAAATCAGCGCAGAAATCAGCGCAGAAATGAGGGAAAATATGGAAATTCTTAAGACAGAAAACCTTAAAAAATATTATGGTGAAGGTGGGACATGTGTAAAAGCACTGGATGGTATAGATTTTGCTGTGGAAAAGGGGGAGTTTGTATCAATTATTGGAACTTCTGGAAGTGGAAAGTCTACTCTTTTAAATATGCTTGGAGGGCTTGACCGTCCATCTTCTGGCACTGTGGCAGTAGATGGTAAGGATATTTTTTCACTTAAAGAGGAGGCACTGACAATATTCAGGAGAAGAAAAATAGGGTTTGTATTCCAGAGTTTTAACCTTGTACCTGTACTTAATGTTTATGAAAATATTGTGCTGCCAGTTGAGCTTGATGGCAATAAAATAGATAAAAGTTTTGTAGATAATGTTATAAATACACTTGGGCTGGCAGATAAAATTTATGCATTGCCATCACAGCTTTCCGGAGGCCAGCAGCAGAGAGTGGCGATTGCAAGGGCACTTGCATCAAAGCCAGTTATACTTCTTGCAGATGAACCTACAGGAAACCTGGATTCAGTTACAAGCCAGGATGTACTTGGGCTTTTGAAAGTTACAGGTGAGCGTTTTGGACAGACAATAGTTATGATTACACATAATGAAGAAATTGCGCAGATGGCAGACCGTATGGTAAGGATTGAGGATGGAAGGATTGTAAAACAGGCAGGGGGTGTTTTACATGCGTAAGGTTATGAATAACATGGCAGTAAAGCGGCTTGCCGCCAGAGGCTTTATTGCAAGCCGTACACGTAATATTGTTGCAGTTATTGCTATTGTGCTTACAGCTGTACTTTTTACAGCCGTATTTACAATAGGTACAGGAATAACAGAAGATACAGAGCACAGTGCCATGCTGCAGGCAGGAGGGGATGCACATGGTTCTATAAAGAAACTTACACAGGAACAGTATGATATATTAAAAAAGCATCCATTAATTAAAGAATGTGGAAGGGAGATTGTTGTTGCAGATTCAGTTGTTAATTCTGTATTTTTAAAACGCCATGTTGAGATGCATTATCTTGATAAGAATATGTACCCACACTGGTTTATAAATATTATAGACGGAAAAGCACCAGAGAAAGCGGATGAAATATTACTTGACCAGAAGTCTGTAGAGCTCCTTGGGGCAAAACCAGAGCCAGGATGTAAAGTTACACTGGAAATACAGGTACATCCTGAAAGCAATCCTGTAAAACGCACATTTACAATAAGTGGTATTACAGAACCATCCACAGCTATGAATGTAGGTTTTGCAATTGTTCCAGAAGCATATATTAAAAAGTATTCAAAAGAAATTGATGGAAGTGGTGAGATTTACAGTGAAACAGGTAAAATATCTATGTATGTTATATTTGGAAATTCCAGGAAAATACAAGATAAACTTAATGAAGTTATTACAGAAAGTGGTTTTTCAACTGATATGGAATCTGGTAATTATATAGAGTCTAATGCTAACTGGGCATACCTGTCTGGTAGTGCAGAAAGTGACCCAGTAGTAATTATAGGTATTATAGCAGCACTGCTTTTAATAGTAATAGCAGGATACCTGATTATTTATAATATTTTCCAGATTTCAATTATAAATGATATACGTTATTATGGACTTTTAAAAACAATAGGCACAACTGGACGCCAGATTAAAAGGATACTGCGTAAACAGGCATTCTGGCTTTGCCTGGCAGGTACACCAGCAGGGCTTGTGCTTGGTTTTTTTACAGGAAAATTCTTTCTGCCATTAATTTTATATTCAGGCAAGACTAGTGATATGATGGTTGTAACAATATCACCAAAGCCTTGGATTTTTATTTGTGCGGCATTGTTTACTATATTTACAGTATTTATTTCCGAATGGAAACCAGGAAGGATTGCTGCAAAAGTTTCTCCTGTAGAAGCACTGCGTTATACAGGACATGAAAAGCAAAATAAAAAACTTAAGAAAACAACAGATGGTGGGAAGATTATCCGTATGGCATTTTCAAACCTTGGAAGGAATAAGATAAGGACTGCTGTAGTTGTATGTTCACTTTCCCTGACAGTTGTTTTAATGAATAGTGTATATACTGTAACAAACTCTGTTGACAAGGAAGGTTTCTTGTCAAAAATGATTTTAAGTGAAGCTGCTATAGGTAATACTATGTTATTTAATAACATGTATTATTCAAATGACCAGGAACTAGCAAAAGAAGCCAGCCTCTCTGAAAGTTTTATTTCTGCCTGTATGCAGCAGGAGGCATTTTCAGAGGGAGGAAGGATTTACATGGCAGTGAATGGGGCTGCTATGCCAGTAGAAAGCTGGGCGGTTCCAGATTATATTACAAAAAATAAGGATGGTGAACCTGGACGGTATACACCAGAAGGTTTTATACCTTTTGCGGGTTATAGGGATGGGGCATATTATGTAAATATACATGGAATAGAACGTTTTGTCCTTTCTAAAATGACAGTAACAGAAGGGGAAAAGGATAAAGATGTAATATGGGATAAAATGCAGGCTGGCAAATATATTATTTACAGCGTAAATGTAGACGATAACCAGAACGTTATAGATAATGAAGTGAAACATCATGCAGGTGATAAGATTAAATTAAAATATAGTGATAATACTGTAAAAGAATATGAAATTATTTCTGTTGTAAAAAACCATAGTTACAGCCTTACTAACCATATATATAGTAATTTTTCATATTATACTACTGCAGATGAATTTAAAAAGTACCTTTCTGATGTTTATTTAATGAGTTTTCTACTTGATGTAAAAGAAGGGCAGGAAGACCAGATGGAAGAATTTCTTAAAGGTTATACAGCAAATGAGGAGCCATTAATGTCATATGAGTCAAGGAAGACTTTTGAGGGAAGCTATAATGAAATACTGGGAATGATTACAGCTGTAGGTACAGGGCTGTCTGGAATAATAGGTCTTATAAGCATGCTTAATTTTATAAATGTAATTCTTACAAGTGTGGCAACAAGAAAACGTGAATTTGCAATAATGGAAGCTATTGGAATGACTAAACGCCAGCTTGCAAGAATGTTGTCAGCAGAAGGAGTGTTTTATTCTGTGCTTTCAATAGTATTTTCAATAGTGGCAGGGACACTCTTTTCAGTGCTCGCAATAAGGGCTGTTGGGGAAGGTATATGGTTTATACAATATAAATTTACTTTGCTGCCGGTATTTATAGCTTGTCCAGTTCTTTTGGTATTTGGGCTGTTTGTACCAAGGATAGTTTATAAAATGCGTAAAAAGGAAAGTATTGTGGAACAGATAAGAGAATAGGCAAGGATTATCATTTAATTAATTATTCTGGGGCTTATGGGTGTTTGGAGATTAAATATTTTATAAGTTATGTGGCTCTGGCAATTCCAAAATTTTACTCTTCTTTATGCAATAGTTTCGTCAGTAAGAATATGGATTAAGAAGTAAGTTATATAGAATTAAAGTAAGCTACTTATTGCAAAAATGGCAGGATAAATTTCTGCCATTTTTATTATCTGTTAAACATACATTACTGTGCCCTGTCCAGACTTGACTAAGGCATGTAGTTTAGGGTATAGTATAAGAGTTGTATTAAAAAAGGGAGTTGTGGTTTATTATATGTATACATGGATACAATAATACGTGTATACAATGATACCAAAGTATATTTCTTTATACAATAAAAGCAAATAGTTTTTGCTAAAATATTATACGGAGGTGCTGTTTATGGGTAATGATTCTATGATGGCTTTAAGTGAGAATCTTAATGCACAGTTTGACGGGCTTGTAGAAGAGTGTATGTCATCAAGCCAGATTGATTTAAGCCTTTACCAGGAATATGATGTAAAAAGAGGGCTGCGTGACAGTACAGGGAAGGGAGTGCTTACAGGGCTTACTGAAATCTCTGATGTAACAGGATATGCTGTTGTAGACGGAGTGAAAGAGCCTGCTGACGGGCGTTTGTATTACCAGGGTTATGATGTAAACAGCCTTGTGGGAAATGACATGTCAAAAAGGCATGCTTTTGAAGAAACTACATACCTGCTTTTATTTGGTGAGCTGCCAACAGATTCACAGTTAAAAGTATTTGTTGATGTGCTTGAAAGCCTTGAGGAACTGTCTGGGACATTTGTACGTGATGTAATTATGAAAGCACCAAGTGCAAACCTTATGAATGGGCTTCAGAAAAGCGTGCTTACGTTATATTCATATGACTCCAGTCCTGATGATATATCAGCATCAAACGTACTTAGGCAGTCATTACAGTTAATAGCTAAGCTTCCGCTTATATCTGTTTATAATTACCATGCATACCGCCACTTTACTTATTTTGATAATCTTGTAATAAAACCACCTGTACATGGGCTTTCTATTGCAGAAAATATATTGCATATGTTAAGACCAGACGGTCATTATACACAGCTTGAAGCAAGGGTTCTTGACGCAGCACTTGTACTTCATGCAGAACATGGTGGTGGTAATAATTCTACATTTACTAACCATGTAGTAACTTCATCAGGAACAGATACATATTCAGCAGTTGCTGCTTCAATAGCCTCACTAAAAGGCCCACGCCATGGCGGTGCCAATCTGAAAGTACAGCAGATGTTTAAAGAGCTGCATGAAAATGTTAGTGATTTGGCAGATGAAGATGAAATAAGGGACTATCTTAAAAAGATATTAAGAAAAGAAGCATTTGACGGTTCAGGGCTTATATATGGCTTAGGCCATGCAGTATATACTTTGTCAGACCCACGTGCAGTTATTCTTAAAGATTATGCAAGTAAACTTGCAAAGGCAAAGGGAGAGGATGCAGTTAATGAGTACCTGCTGCATACAGTGGTTGAACGTATTGCAAAAGAGCTTATAATGGGCAGAAACCATGTATTAAAACCTGTATGTGCCAATGTTGATTTTTATAGTGGGTTTATATATTCAATACTTGGTATACCAGAAGAACTTTTTACCCCTTTATTTGCTGTTTCCAGGATTTCAGGATGGAGTGCACACCGTCTTGAAGAAATCGTAAACAGAGGAAAGATTATACGTCCTGCATATAAGTACGTTGGCTGCCATAAAGAGTTTATGGAACTGGACAAGAGGCAATAGCCTGGTTTTATGACAATAAAGGTTTACAATAAACCATATTTATTAAGGAGAGATAATATGTTATCAACAAGCACTATTGCGGTATTAGTTGCATTTGTACTTTATTTGTTGGTTCTGGTTGGCATAGGTATATGGTCAATGAAGAAAACTTCAAGTACAGAAGATTATTTCCTTGGCGGCAGGGGTCTTGGCGGCTGGGTTGCAGCACTGTCTGCACAGGCATCAGATATGAGCGGATGGCTGCTTATGGGGCTGCCTGGTTCAATATATGCGCTGGGCACAGGACAGGCGTGGATTGCCATAGGTTTATTTATAGGAACTGTCTGTAACTGGCTGTTTATTTCTAAAAGGCTCAGGCGTTATACGATTGTTGCTAATAACTCCATGACACTGCCTGAGTTTTTTGAAAACAGGTATCATGACAAGAAAAAGATACTTTTAACAATATCATCTGTTGTAATTGTAATATTCTTTCTTGTATATACAGCTTCGGCACTAGCTTCAGGAGGCAAGCTCTTTAATGCTGTATTTGGAATTGACTACCATATTGCGCTTGCAATAGGCGCAGTTGTAATATTGATATATACATTTCTGGGAGGTTTCCTTGCTGTATGTACTACTGATTTTATCCAGGGCATGCTTATGCTTGTTGGTTTAATGGTAGTTCCAATATTTGCATATTCATTTATTGACGGAAGTTTTGAGGAACAGATTATAGCAAGCGGGATAAACGGGGATTATAACAGTTATATGAGCCTTTTTTCAAATGGAGGCAAACCATACAGGTTTATTGATATCCTTTCACAGCTTGCCTGGGGTCTTGGTTACTGCGGCATGCCGCATATACTTGTACGTTTTATGGCAATAAAGAGTGAGAAAGAGATTAAGAAATCAAGTGCCATTGCAATTATATGGTGTTTTATGTCACTTGTTGCTGCCTGTATTATAGGTGTTCTTGGCAGGGCTTATTTTGGAAGTGATGTACTTGCAGATTCTGAAAATGTATTTATACAGATGATAAATAATGTGTTTAACAATAAGCTGGCACTTCCATTTATTGGTGGTATTTTTATATGCGGAATACTTGCTGCAATTATGTCTACAGCAGATTCACAGCTTTTAGTCTGTGCATCTTCCGTTTCAAAAGACATTTATAAAAATATTATAAAACCAGATGCCAGTGATAAAAAGGTACTCCAGATAAGCAGGGTTACAGTTATAGTAGTTGCTATACTTGCATTTATAATAGCATGGAACCCTGAAAGCAGCATAATGGGTCTTGTATCTGATGCATGGGCAGGGCTTGGCTCTGCATTTGGTCCGCTTGTTGTGGCATCACTTTTCTGGAAAAGGACAAATATTTATGGTGCTGTAGCAGGAATTTTATCAGGAGGACTTACAGTAATTATATGGGATTACCTGCCAGTTGCCGGTGGACAGACGATATATGCAGCAACAGGTATTTATTCACTTTTGGTTGGTTTTGTAATTAGCTTTTTATTTATAATTGTTGCCAGTCTTTGCACAAAAGCCCCAGATAAAGATATTCTTGCTGAATTTGAAAAAGCTAAAGAATCTGTAGAAATATAAAAATAATTTATATTTATTAACAGGATAAACAAAATAATAAAAATAAATTCCGGAATAATATTTTTTCCTTGTGTCATACTAATGTTGCAAGTTAATTATTAGTATAACAGAAAAGGAGAAGATATATGAGAAAGAAATTTTATGTATTAATTGCGGCTATGTCATTATCAGTCATGCTTCTTGGCGGATGTGGCAATACAAATAATAATAACTCTGCTACATCCCCTGAAACATCAGATGCCCCTGGTGATAATAATGGCGCTGGTGACAATAATAATAATAATGGAACCAATGATAATGGTGGTGTTGTGGATGATATTGAAGATGGCGCAGAAGACATTATGGATGGTGCAGATGACGCTGTAGATGACCTGACAGGTGATGATAATGACACTACAAATAATGGTACTGCAGGTAATGGCACTACAGGTAATGTAAATGGTACAGGTGCAGATACCAATAATGATAATATTGACAATAATAACAACAATAATAATGGAAATGGTACAACAAATAAAACAGATGACAATAATGGGACAACAACTGATAAGAAGAAACGGTAAGCATTTTTAATATTTTTATGCCAGTCCTTTGGATAGTAGTATATTTATATAAGCATACTATGTGTCCAGAGGGCTGTTTTATATCTGCAAAAAGTGGTTTCTGCCTGTATTACAAAAACATAGAAATTTCACATTTTATAAAAAAGGAAATAACAAATGAGTGTCGAATAAATATATTAGACAGGTTTCTGGCTTAATATTACATATGCCATGTACAGGCATCCAGCCAGAGGGAAGGAGGGGCTTTATGCCATGGTATACAGATGAGCAGATTGAAGAAGTAAGGGCTGCCAATGATATTGTAAATGTTATTGGCAGCTATGTAAAACTTAAGCGTTCAGGTGGAAGTTATACAGGGTTATGCCCGTTCCACAATGAGAAGACCCCTTCCTTTTCAGTAAACCCCACAAGGCAGATGTATAAATGCTTTGGCTGTGGTGCAGGCGGCAGTGTAATAACATTTATTATGGAATATGAGAACTATACATTCCAGGAAGCTATGGAAGCACTTGCAGAAAGAGCAGGAATAACCCTTAAGAAAAGGGAAATGGACAAGGAGCATAAAGAACAGGAAAGCATCAGGATGCAGCTTCTTGAGATAAACAGGAAAGCAGGGGGGTATTATTATGCAAAGCTTAAGTCCCCACAAGGCAAGACAGGATATGAATACCTTGCATCCAGAGGAATTACAGATGAGACAATAAGGCATTTCGGGCTTGGGTATGCAGGACAGGGAGGCGGTGAACTGTACAGGTTCCTGCGGCATGAAGGGTATAGTGATGCTATCCTTAAAGAAACAGGACTTTTTAAAATGGATGAACGGGGTGTCTATGACAAGTTCTTTAACAGGGTAATATTTCCAATAATGGATGTAAACAGCAGGGTTATAGGTTTTGGAGGAAGGGTTATGGGTGATGCGAAGCCAAAATACCTTAATTCGCCTGAAACAAAGCTGTTTGATAAAAGCAGAAATCTTTTTGGACTTAATTATGCAAAGCTTGGCAAGAATAAGAATATGATACTCTGTGAGGGATATATTGATGTAATTGCCCTTCAACAGGCAGGCTTTACTAATGCTGTTGCATCGCTTGGCACTGCATTTACAATACAACAGGCAGGAATTATTAAAAGGTATACAGATGAAGTGCTCCTTACTTATGACAGTGACCAGGCAGGGCGGAAAGCGGCACTCCGTGCAATTCCTATGCTCCGGCAGGCAGGGATTAATGCAAGGGTGGTTAATATGGAGCCTTATAAAGACCCAGATGAATTTATAAAAGGGCTTGGGGCAGATGAATTCAGGAAACGCATGGAGGAGGCAGAGAACAGTTTCTTTTTTGAAACAGGCATGGCAAGAAAAGAATATGATGTATCTGACCCGGAACAAAATACAAAGTTTTACCATGCTGTAGCAAAGATGCTGCTGGAATTTGAAGACAAAGTACAGCGTGAAAATTATCTTGAGGCAGTTGCGGCAAAGTATGCACTGCGCCGTGATGACCTGAAAAGCCTGGTGATACGTTATGGAACAAGCTTTCCAGGAAATACGGCCACAGCAGATATCCGGCGTCCTGCTGCTGCAATAAAAAATAAAGAAGGAAATAAAGGAATTAGTTATTCATATAAGCTTCTGCTTTCATTAATAATAGAAAGACCTGGTTTATATAAACAGATAAAAGATATTGTGCAGGCAAAAGACTATTTTGGTGAACCTTACAGCCAGGTTGCCAGGATGCTTTATGGTCAGCTTGAAGAGGGAAGGCTTGAACCTGCAAGGATAATAAACCATTTTAGTGAAGCAGATGTACAAAATACAGTAGCAGATATCTTCCAGACAGGATTTGCAGCAGATATGGGTAATGATGAGCTTGAAAAGGCACTTAATGAACTGGTAATCCATATAAAAGAGTACAGTATAGATAAACGTACAAGGGAACTTACAGACCTGAATGAGCTAAAAGGGCTTATACAAGAGAAGAAAGCTCTGCAAACACCAGCAAAATTGCATATTTATCTGAAAGATGGTTAAAGTATAGCGTAAGGATAAGAAAGGAAGGAACACTATGGCAACAGGAAGAGAACCAGCAAAAGATATTAGAAAAGAACCAGAAAATACAATAGAAAAGGCTGCTGCTGGAAATAAAAGAAAGGTACAGGGCAGAGGCACAAAGCCTGCAAAGAAAAATCCAGATGCAATAGAAGAAGAAAAGAAAAGGTTCCAGCGGAAACTTATAGCATTAAAAGAGCTTGCTAAAAGCAAAAGGAATGTACTGGAGCTTGCAGAAATAAATAATTTCCTTGCAGATGTAGAACTTGATGAAGAAAAGACAGAAAGGGTAATAGAGTTTCTTGAAGCAAGCGGGGTAGATGTCTTAAGGATATCTGATGATAAAGATACTGATGATGATATGATACTTGAGCTTGAGGCAAGTGGTGAAGTTCCTGATGAGGAAGAAATAGAAAATATTGATTTGTCAGTTCCTGACGGAGTAAGTATAGAAGATCCTGTACGTATGTACTTAAAAGAGATAGGAAAAGTGCCACTGCTTTCAGCGGAAGAAGAGGTAGAACTTGCTAACAGAATGGAAGCAGGCGATATGGAAGCTAAGAAAAAGCTTGCAGAAGCAAATCTCCGTCTTGTTGTAAGTATTGCTAAAAGATATGTTGGACGTGGCATGTTGTTTCTTGACTTAATACAGGAAGGAAATTTAGGGCTTATTAAGGCAGTAGAAAAATTTGATTATAGAAAAGGATTTAAGTTCAGCACTTATGCTACATGGTGGATACGCCAGGCAATTACAAGGGCTATAGCAGACCAGGCGAGGACTATACGTATACCTGTCCATATGGTTGAGACAATTAATAAGTTTGTAAGGGTACAAAGACAGCTTTTACAAGAACTTGGACGTGAACCATATCCAGAAGAAATTGCCAAATATATGAATATGCCTGTTGACAGGGTGCGTGAAATACAGAAGATTTCCCTTGAACCAGTTTCCCTTGAAACCCCTATAGGCGAAGAAGAAGACAGCCACCTTGGTGACTTTATACAAGATGATAATGTACCTGTACCAGCAGAAGCTGCAGCATTTACCCTTTTAAGGGAACAATTAGAAGAAGTATTAGGGACTCTTACTGAAAGGGAGCAGAAGGTATTAAAACTGCGCTTTGGACTGGAAGACGGGCGTGCAAGGACACTGGAAGAAGTTGGTAAGGAATTTAAAGTAACACGTGAGCGCATCCGCCAGATAGAAGCCAAAGCTCTGCGTAAATTAAGGCATCCTAGCAGAAGCCGTAAGCTTAAGGATTATCTTGAGTAGAAATGGTAAAAAGGGGCAGAAACCAAGAAAGGCTTAAATGTATTGCTTCTAATGTAAAATCTGGCGGGATAGTAGCAGACATAGGATGCGACCATGCATTTACCTCTATATACCTTGTAGAAGAAAAGCTTGCTAGAGGCGCTATTGCAATAGATATTAATAAAGAACCTTTAAAAAGGGCATGGCAGCATATACAAGAATCTGGCATGGAAGAATATATTTCTGTAAGGCTTTCTAATGGCGCCAGAGGATTAAAGAAGGGTGAAGCAGATACAATCCTTATAAGCGGCATGGGTGGTGCACTTATTGCCAGTATACTGGAAGAAAGCATTAATATAATAAAAGATGCAAAAGAACTTGTGCTTTCACCACAGTCAGAAATATATATTGTACGCCATTTCCTGCATGACAATGGATTTAAAATAGTAAGTGAAGAAATGGTTAAGGAACAGGGGAAGTTTTATGTAGTTATAAGGGCTGTGCCTGGAAGCCAGCATTATAAAGATGAATCTGGATATATATATGGGGAATATCTAATAGAAAATAAAAACAAAATTTTAGAAGAATTTCTTTTAAAAGAACAGAAACGGACAGGCAGTATATTAGACAGCCTGGCTTCAGCCAGTGGAAGTGCTGCTGTAAAAGAGAGAAAAGATACATTATTAAAAGAGTACAATATGATAAAAGGTATTCTTAAGAAAATAAACCTGCATCTATAAAAGAGAGGTATAATAATGGTAAAAGTTAAGGTAAATGGTGTAGCAAAGGAATATAATGACAATATTACATATGGGGAACTTGCAGAAGAATATAAGGATGTATGCATTTATGATATAATACTCGCAAGGTGCGGCGGAAAGCTTATGGAACTTAATAAACGCATAAGCCAGGACTGTGAAGTGGTATTTCTTGATACATCATATGACAGCGGGCACAAAACTTATATAAGAGGTGTAACGCTTCTGATGCTTAAGGCATTCTATGATATAGCAGGTGAAAGCCTTAAAAATATTTTTGTAAAACATGCAATAGGTGACAGCATATATTGTGAAACTGAGGGGATTAAGCTTACACAGGAGCTTATAGCTAAAGTAGAGGACAGGATGCATTACCTTGCAGAAAAAGACCTGCCTATTGGAAAGCGTTCTGTTGATACAGAGGATGCAGTAAGTATTTTTGAAGATTATGGAATGTATGACAAAAAAGAACTTTTTGAGTTCCGCCGTGTATCAAAAGTAAATATATATACTTTAGACGGGTTTGAGGATTATTATTATGGTTATATGCCAGCATCTACAGGTGTGCTTAAATATTTTGGGCTGCAGCTTTATGACAGGGGTTTTGTTATAAATATGCCAAACAGGAAGACACCAGACCAGCTGGATGAATACAAGCCACGTCCAAAGCTTTTTAAGACACTGCAGGAGTCATGTGACTGGGGAAAGATGGCTGGCGCTGATACTGTAGGTGCACTGAATAAAGTAATATCACAAGGCGGGATATCATCACTAATACTTGTACAGGAGGCTCTCCAGGAAAAGAAGATTGCAGGTATAGCAGAAGAGATAGCTTCTGACAGAAGCAAAAAGTTTGTAATGATAGCAGGACCTTCTTCATCAGGGAAAACTTCATTTTCAAACAGGCTGTCAGTGCAGTTAAGGACATTTGGCATAAAGCCACGTATAATTTCGCTTGACAACTATTTTAAGAACAGGGAAGATACCCCAAAAGATGAGAATGGCAATTATGATTTTGAGTGCCTTGAAGCAATAGATTTAGAGTTGTTTAATTCAGATATGGCAACAATGCTTAATGGAGGCATTGCAGAACTTCCAGAGTTTAATTTCCGCACAGGTAAGCGTGAATATAAAGGGAATTTTATGAAGCTTGACAAGGATGACATATTTGTTATAGAGGGAATTCACGGGCTTAATGACGGGCTTTCATATTCATTGCCAAAAGAGAGCAAATTTAAAATATATATAAGTGCACTCGCACAGCTTAATATTGATGAACATAACAGGATTTCAACTACTGACGGCAGGCTTATAAGGAGGCTTACAAGGGATGCACGCACAAGAGGGACACAGGCAGCAAAGACAATAGCTATGTGGCCTTCTGTAAGAAGAGGTGAAGACAGGTATATATTCCCGTTCCAGGAAGAAGCGGATGTTATGTTTAATTCATCGTTAATTTATGAGCTTGCAGTTTTAAAACCTTATGCAGAGGCATTGCTTTTTGGCATACCAAAAGATGTGCCAGAGTATATAGAAGCCAAAAGGCTTTTAAAATTCCTTGATTATTTTATAGGCATAAGCAGTGAAGATATACCAAAAAATTCACTATTGCGTGAATTTGTGGGAGGAAGCATATTCAACGTATAACTGGAATGTTGCATTATACGTAATAAAACTAAGGTGGACAAAGTCCGTTTTGCAGAAATGAGGAGAAATATGGCAGTTATTATTGATGGAAAGAAAGTTTCCCAGGAAATAAAGGACGAAGTAAAGGAAAAAGTGGCAGCATTAAAGGAGAAGGGAATAGAAGTTACCCTTGCCGTTATACAGGTTGGCAATGACCCAGCTTCCACAGTTTATGTAGGTAACAAGAAAAAGGCATGTGAATATACAGGAATACGTTCACTTGCATATGAAATACCAGAAGATACAACAGAAGAAGAGCTTCTTAAACTTGTATGTTCACTAAATGACAGGGAGGATGTGGATGGAATACTTGTGCAGCTTCCGCTTCCTCCACATATTAATGAAGATAAAGTAATACAGACAATAAGCCCTGAAAAGGATGTTGATGGTTTCCATCCCCAGAGTGTAGGGGCATTGAGCACTGGACAGCCTGGTTTTATATCATGTACACCAGCAGGTATTATAGAACTGCTTAAACGTTATAATATACAGATAGATGGCAGGGAATGTGTTGTTATAGGCAGAAGCAATATTGTTGGAAAGCCAGTTGCAATGCTTTTATTACGTGAAAACGGGACAGTTACAGTGTGCCATTCACATACTGCGGATTTAAAAGAAGTGGCAAAGAGGGCAGATATCCTTATTGTAGCAATAGGGAAGGCAAAATTTGTGACAGATGAATATATTAAAGGTGGTGCTGCGGTTATTGATGTAGGCATGGACAGGGATGAGAATGGAAAACTCTGTGGAGATGTTGATTTTGAAAGTGTTGTAAGTAAGGCAGGGGCAGTGACACCTGTACCAGGGGGTGTAGGGCCTATGACAATAGCTATGCTTATGTGCAACTGTGTGTATGCAGCAGGTCTGCGCAGGCGTGTTTAAAAATAGTAAGTGTACCAATTAGTATAAAATGAAGAAAGGCTGGTTATCAGCGTGGATATTTATTTTGTTTCTCTTGGCTGTGACAAGAACCTGGTTGACAGTGAAATGATGGTAACATCTTTGAGACAGTCAGGATATAATATAATATATGATGCATGCAGGGCAGATGTAATTGTTGTAAATACATGTTGTTTTATTGGTGATGCAAAAGAAGAAAGCATAAATACGCTTATTGAAATGGCAAGATATAAAGAAGAAGGAAAGTGCCAGCTGCTTGTTGCTGCTGGATGTCTTGCCCAGCGTTACCATGAAGAGATAAAAAAGGAACTGCCAGAAGTTGATGTAATTATTGGTACGACAGCTTATGAAAGCCTTATTGCAAGTATAGAAAAGGCACTAGGAAAAGGTGTAGTGCCAGCTGTTATAGAAAGTTTAAGAAGTGTTGATTACCTGCCAGAACAATTTACATACAGGGAAGCTATGTCTGGTGGTGGATATGCTTATCTTAAGATTGCAGAAGGCTGTGATAAATGCTGTACTTACTGTATTATACCTAAGGTGAGGGGAAAGTACAGGAGTGTGCCTTTGGATAACCTTGTTGCACAGGCAGAAAACCTTGCAGAAAAAGGTATAAGTGAACTTATTCTTGTTGCACAGGAAACTACCCTGTATGGCAGTGACATATATGGTAAAAAGAGCCTGCCAGAACTTCTAGAAAGGCTGTCTGCAATAGAAGGTATCAAGTGGATAAGGATATTATATTGCTATCCAGAGGAAATAACAGACGAGCTGGTGGATGTAATAAAACGGCTGCCTAAAGTATGCCATTACCTTGATATACCTGTACAGCATGGGGCAGATACGGTGCTTAAACGTATGGGAAGACGTACAAACAGGGCAGAACTTGAAAAAATAATAGGAAAGCTGCGCAACAGCATACCAGATATAGCACTTAGGACAACTATAATTACTGGTTTCCCTGGTGAAACAGAAGAGGAATTTAAAGAACTTAAGGATTTTGTAAAGAAGATGGAATTTGACAGGCTTGGGGTATTTACTTATTCACAGGAAGAAGATACACCAGCAGCAGAAATGGCAGGACAGATACCAGAAGAGGTAAAAGAGTCAAGACGCAATGAGATAATGGAGATACAGCAGCAGATTGTATTCAGTAAGAGTAAATCACTGGCTGGAAGCCAGATGGATGTAATTACTGAAGGATATCTTCCAGAGGAAGAAGTATATATATGCAGGACATACAGGGATGCTCCATACGTGGATGGTTATGTTTTTGTATCTACAGACTGGCAGCTTATGTCTGGGGAGTTTATAAAAGTAGAAATTACAGGTTCAGATGGATATGACCTGGCAGGTGAGGTATTAGAATAAGGGATATGCCATGCAGAAAGGAGAATTTTATGAATTTACCTAATAAAATTACAATGCTACGTATAATTATGATTCCTTTCTTCGTATTTTTTATGCTCACAGACCTTGTAGAGTATTCAAATTACATAGCCGTCCTGATATTTATAGTGGCAAGCCTTACAGATACATTGGATGGCTATATAGCACGTAAATATAACCTTGTATCAAATTTTGGCAAATTTATGGACCCGCTGGCAGACAAACTTTTAGTAAGTTCTGCCCTTATATGCTTTGTTTCTATACCTGGCAATCCTATGCCAGTGTGGGGTGTTATAATAATAATAAGCAGGGAGTTTATAATAAGCGGGTTCAGGCTGGTTGCCTCAGATGCAGGTGTGGTACTTGCAGCAAGCTGGTGGGGAAAAATCAAAACAATAACACAAATGGTTATGTCCATATTGCTTATAGTGGACCTGGATGGTACTGTTATTAATATAACAGAGCTTGTATTTATATATGCTGCAATAATACTTACAGTAGTATCACTTATGGATTACCTTATAAAGAACTGGAAGATAATGCAGGATGGAAATATGTAACCTTTACCACATTATACAGTTATAAATATTAATAAATCTATTTGGAGGGAATTCATGGAAATTGCAGAAGAACTTGTAAAACTTCTTAAAAAGCAGAAACTTCATATTTCAACAGCAGAGTCACTTACAGGTGGTATGCTTGCATCATCTCTTGTTGATGTAGCTGGTGCTTCAGATGTATTTGAAGAAGGATATATAACTTATTCAGATGCAGTAAAACATAAAGTACTTGGTGCCAGTGAAGAAGACTTAAAAGAATACACTGCGGTAAGCAGTGTTATTGCAGGCCAGATGGCAGAAGGGGCTGCAAAGGTATCTGGTTCAGATATTACCATTGCAACCACAGGTTATGCAGGACCAGGTGCAGCAGAAGACGGGACACCAGCAGGAACAGTATATATAGGCGTATTTTATAATGGAGAAACTGATATAAGGAAATTCTGCTTTGATGGCAGCAGGAATGATGTACGTAAGCAGACAGTTGATGAGGCAATAAAGCTGGCATTACAGAAATTAACCTGATGGAGGAAAACATTGGAAAAAAAGAGGGAAGTTATTGTAACAGGGGGCGGCGCAGCAGGAATGATGGCAGCTGTAGCAGCAGCAGATGCAGGCGCAGAAGTTATTCTTATAGAGAAGAATGAAAAGCCTGGCAAGAAACTTTATATAACAGGAAAAGGCAGGTGTAATGTCACAAATAACAGTGACATACAGAACCTGCTTCTTCATGTTGTGTCAAACCCCAAGTTTTTATATAGTGCATTTTCTGTATTTTACAGCAAGAAATTAATGGATTTTCTGGAAAGTGAAGGGCTAAAACTTAAAACAGAACGTGGAGGCAGGGTATTTCCTGTTTCGGATAAATCTTCTGATGTTATCAGGACATTTAGAAATGCACTTGAAAAAAGAAATGTTAAAATTTATTATAATGCAAAAACCAGAAAGGTAAATACAAAAGATGGTGTATTTAAAAGTGTAAATATAGAGTGTACGGATGACAGTGGCAACAGGGAAATAAGAGAAATTGGTGCAGATGCGGTTATAATTGCAACAGGTGGCATTTCATACCCTTTAACAGGGTCAACAGGTGATGGCTACAAATTTGCAGAACATACAGGACATAAAGTTAAAGAAGCTTCACCATCACTTGTTCCAGTAAATATCAAAGAGGGCTTTGCAAAAGAGCTGCAAGGTCTTTCATTGCGTAATGTAGAACTATCCCTGGTGGATGGCAGAAAAGTTCTATATAAAGAAATGGGTGAGATGATTTTTACCCATTTTGGGATAAGCGGGCCACTGGTGCTGTCTGCAAGCAGTTATTTATCTGGAAAGGACATACAGAAAATGAAGTTTGTGCTTGATTTAAAGCCTGCACTTACAATACAACAGCTTGATGCCAGGATATCCAGGGATTTCAGTGAATTTAAGAACAGTTATTTTAAAAACAGCCTTGGAAAGCTTCTGCCAGCAAAGCTTATACCAGTAATAACTAGATTGTCTGGAATAGATGCGGATAAAAAGGTTAATTCAATTACCAGACAAGAAAGGACAGGGCTTGCAAGCCTTTTGAAAGAGCTTGTAATGACACCAGAAAGCCTCAGGGGTTTTGATGAGGCAATTATTACAAAAGGAGGGGTTATGGTAAAAGAAATTAACCCTTCCACAATGGAATCAAAGAAAGTAAAAGGAATGTATTTTGCAGGAGAAGTAATTGATACTGATGCAATGACTGGTGGTTATAACCTGCAGATAGCATGGTCAACAGGATACCTTGCCGGGATATCCGCAGCAACTTGGAATACGCAAAAAGCAGCGCAGAAATGAGGGGAAATATGTACAATATAGCAATTGACGGTCCAGCAGGTGCTGGAAAAAGCACAATAGCAAGGATGGCAGCAGAGAAACTTGGTTTTATATATGTTGATACAGGTGCAATGTACAGGGCAATGGCGCTTTATTTTATAAGAAATGGCATAAGCAGCAGTGATGAGGAAGCAATAGAGGCAGCATGTAAAGATATAAATATTTCTATAGAATACCAGGACGGGGAGCAGGTAGTCCTGTTAGGCAGCGAGAATGTCAATGCGTTTATAAGGACAGAAGAAGTAAGCATGATGACATCAGATATTTCCAAGTATGCAGCAGTAAGGGAAAAGCTTCTTGATGTGCAGAGAAATCTTGCAAGAACCAAAGATGTAATAATGGATGGGCGTGATATAGGCACATGTGTGCTTCCAGATGCAGGTACCAAGATTTACCTTACTGCAAGTGCCAGTGAAAGGGCAAGGCGCAGGTATAAAGAATTAGAAGCAAAGGGAGTCCCATGTGATTTAGAGAAGACAAAACAGGATATAATCTTAAGGGATGAACAGGATATGAACAGGGAGATTTCCCCGCTCAGGCAGGCAGAAGATGCTGTTTTGCTTGATTCTTCAGATTTGTCAATAGAAGAAGCAGTAAGTGCTGTTATAGACATATATAATAAAAAAAGGGGATAATTACCAGTAATGAGAAAAGTTAAAGTTGCAAAAAGCGCAGGTTTCTGTTTCGGGGTTAAACGTGCAATAGACATGGTGTATGAAGAAGCGGCAAAAGGTGGAAAAGTATATACACTTGGACCAGTTATCCATAATGAACAGGTAGTGTCTGACCTTGAAAGTAAAGGAGTAAAAGTTGTGGACAATATAGAAAGCCTGGATGCAGGCCAGGACACTACAGTTATTATACGTTCACATGGCGTTCCAGAAGAAATAATTAACAGGCTTAAAGAGAAAAATATACGCATAGTTGATGCAACATGTCCTTTTGTTTCCAAAATACACCATATAGTAAAGGAAAAATATAATGAAGGTTACCATATAGTTGTTATAGGTAATGCAAAACACCCTGAAGTAGAGGGAGTATGTGGCTGGTGTGGCAATTCTGCTGATGTTATTGGAAGTGTGGAAGAAGCAGGGAAATACAGTAATTATAAGGATAAAAAATTGTGTGTTGTGTCCCAGACGACATTTAATTACAAGAAATTTCAAGATATAGTTGATATTTTAGTGAAAAAGAGTTATGATATAGTTGTTATGAATACAATTTGCAACGCTACCGAAGAGCGTCAGACAGAAGCGGGTACTATTGCGAGGCAATCCGACGCGATGTTAGTAATAGGTGGAAAACATAGTTCGAACACTCAGAAATTGTTTGAAATATGCAAAAGGGTATGTCCGGACACGTATTTTATACAGACACTTGATGACCTGGATTTGAAGAAACTTCAATCTTTTCGTAGCGTGGGTATTACTGCCGGGGCTTCAACCCCGAATAATATTATTAAGGAGGTTCAATCATATGTCAGAAGTGAACAATGAATTTGAACAATTATTGGAAGAAACATTAGTAACAATCCACAATGGGGAGATTGTAGAAGGGACAGTTATCAGCGTTAAGGAAGATGAAATCGTTTTAAACATTGGTTACAAAGCTGATGGTATTATTACCAGGAATGAATATAGTAACCAGTCAGGTATCGACCTTAGGGAAGTAGTAAAAGAAGGCGATACAATGAGCGCAAAAGTTCTTAAAGTCAATGATGGCGAAGGACAGGTTGTCCTTACCTACAAGCGCCTGGCGATGGAGAAGAGCAATGAGCGCATAAGGGAAGCATATGAGAACAAAGAAGTGCTTAAAGCTACAGTTTCAGCCGTACTTGCTGGTGGTTTAAGCGTAGTGGTTGATGAAACAAAGGTATTTATCCCTGCAAGCCTTGTGTCAGATACTTATGAGAAAGACCTTTCAAAGTATGCAGGACAGGAGATAGAATTTATTATTAGTGAGTTTAATCCTAAGAAGAGAAGGATTATCGGTGACAGGAAGCAGCTTCTTATTGCGGAGAAGAAGAAACTCCAGGAAGAGTTGTTTGCAAGGATAAATGTTGGTGATACAGTAGAAGGTACAGTTAAGAACCTTACAGATTTTGGTGCATTTATTGATTTAGGCGGGGCAGACGGGCTTCTCCATATTTCAGAAATGTCATGGGGACGTGTTGAAAATCCTAAAAAGGTATTTAGTGTTGGTGACAAGACAAAAGTCCTTATTAAAGATATAAAAGATGATAAAATTGCACTCAGCCTTAAATTTGAAGACCAGAACCCATGGCTTGATGCTGATGAGAAATACAGCGTAGGTTCAGTAGTAAAAGGAACTGTTGCAAGAATGGCTGACTTTGGTGCATTTATTGAACTTGAACCTGGTGTAGATGCATTATTACATGTTTCACAGATTTCAAAAGAGCATGTTGATAAGCCATCAGATGTATTAAAGACAGGACAGGAGATAGAGGCTAAGGTAGTTGATTTTAACAAAGAAGACCATAAAATTAGTTTAAGTATAAAAGCTTTATTAAATGATTCACAGACGGATGAAGAGCCTGCCAGTGAAGATGTAACTGAGTAATTAATTTTTTCGCCAATCCGTAATAAGCGGATTGGTGTTTTTTTATTAAAGATGGTAGAAATTAAATATAGAGTAATTTCTATTGCTTAAACAGAATAATCTAATCTTAAAGATATACTGGTATTGTCTTTTAGTGTTTGGATAACAGGAATGTCTGTATATCTTTGTAAGGCAGTGGGAGAAGAAATATTCTTTTTAAAGGGTTAGAAAACAAGGGGGTTTTATAATGGGTGATTATGAAAAGTTTAAAACAAAAGTGTACCAGCTTACTAAGATAGATTTAAGCTGCTACAAAGAAAGACAGATGAAAAGACGTATAGATTCTCTTATTTCCAAAAGAAAAATCAGTTCATATGATGAATATATAAATGCTATTTCCAAAGATAAAGAACTTCTTGAAGAATTTGTAGCATACCTTACAATAAATGTATCGGAATTTTACCGTAATCCAGAGCAGTGGCAGTTGCTGGAGAACGAAATATTTCCATATTTATTTGAAAAATTTGGAAGCAGTAATATAAAAATATGGAGTGCTGCATGTTCCACAGGGGATGAACCATATACACTTGTTATGCTTCTTGCAAAGTTTATCCCAATAAACAGGATAAAAATTATTGCAACTGATATAGATAAACAGGTTCTTGAAAAGGCACATATAGGAATATATGATGAAAAGAGCTTGAAAGGCCTTCCTAAAGAATACATTACAAAATATTTTACTAAAGTAAGTGCAAGAAGTTACCAGATTTCAGAAGATATAAAGAAATGTGTTGAATTTAAGCAGCATAATCTTTTAAAGGATACATATCCTACGGGCTGCAATATGATTGTCTGCCGTAATGTAATGATATATTTTACAGAAGAGGCAAAAGATGAAATCTATAAAAAGTTTAATGATTCACTTAAAAAAGATGGAATACTTTTTGTAGGCAGCACAGAACAGATTATTTCCCCAGGAGAATCAGGCTTTTCAACTTATAAATCATTTTTCTATAAGAAGATGTAGTAATTTGACAGAAATAATATTTGGGCAGGTTTAAGACCTGCCTTTATCTTTATATATTATTGCCAGAAATGGAGGAAATAATGCATATTATTAGTTTAATAGAAGATACAGAAGGTATACAAGGCTGTGTTTCTGAGCATGGACTTAGTATTTATCTGGAAACAGCAAAGCATAAAATACTTTTAGATTTTGGAGCATCTGCCAGGACATTGGAAAATGCAAAAAATCTAGGCATTGATTTAAGCAAAATTGATATTGCCATATTAAGCCATGGACATTATGACCATTCGGGAGGAATACTGCCATTTATAGAAATAAACCCGAATGTAGTAATTTATATGCAGGAACCTGCAGGAAATGCTTATTACCATATAAGTGGCGGCAGTGAAAAATATATTGGAATTAATCCAGAGATAAATAAGCTTCCACAAACCAGGAAAATAAATGGTAATTATAAAATTGATGAAGAAATAGAACTTTTTTCAGGAATTACTGGCCGTAAATTTTTGGCAAAAGGAAATATGGAATTAAAAGAAAAAGTGGATGGAAATTATATACAAGATGCCTTTGCACATGAACAGTGCGCAGTTATAAAACAGGGAAAAGAAACAATACTTTTTTCTGGATGTGCACATAATGGTATTTTGAATATAATGGACAGGTATTTTGAATTATACCATGATTATCCATCAATGGTTATAAGCGGGTTCCATATGATGCAAAAAAGTGGATACAATGTACAGGATATAGAAAATATCAGGTGTGTTGCAAAAGAATTGTCAAAAATGCATACAACTTTTTATACGGGGCATTGTACAGGACAGGAAGCTGTAAATGAAATGAAGCAGATTATGGGAGAACAGTTAAAAGTTTTACATTCAGGAATGGTTATAGGGTGAGGATATGCCAGGGTTTGGTTTAACATATAATTTATACTTAAGTGTTTTTTTTGTATTATACATAGTATTTATAAATATAGCTGGTTTTTATGCAATGTGGCTTGACAAGAAAAAAGCAAAGAGAAATGAATGGAGGATTTCAGAAAAGACCCTGTTTACATTAGCCCTGATAGGGGGAAGTGCTGGGACATTTCTTGGAATGAGGCTTTGCAGGCATAAAACAAAACACTGGTATTTTGTGTGGGGCATGCCAGCAATAATTGTGTGCCAGGTACTGCTTTTAATATTTATTATAAAAAATATCTGAAACTGAGTTATATTTCTATTAGGGCGTGTTTGAAAATTAGATATTTCACAAGTTATGTGGCTCTGGCAATTCCAAAATTTTACCAACCAAAAGCCATGTTTGCAACATGGCTTTGCCCACATTGCGCTTGGATGGGATGCGCAATAGTGTATAAAAGCTGCTTTATGGTAAAACATTTGGAATACTCTGGCAGCTGGCATGGGGGACTGTCCGTCCCCACAAAAGTGGATAATAAAAATTATTGAAATTTATGAAATGGACGTGAATATTGTACGTTTATGCTTGTAATATAAAAAGGCGTGTAATATACTAAAAACAAGGGTATTGTTTTAATACCTGCTAATTAGGAAACATAAGGGGGTACTATATAATGGATAAAGAATTAAAAGATTTTTTGTGTAAGGAAACAGTTTTTGGAGATTTAGGCAATGAGAATATTTTACATGAATTTCCAGCATTTGGCAGAAACATAGGTGAAGCAATTAACAGTGGCAATATTATAAACTTCTCAAAAGAACTCAGCAGCAGCCTTGATGAAATGGACTTGTACAAAGCAAGCCTGATTTCTAATTTCATTGGTTTTGCATGTGAGAAAGAGGAAGATACATCAGCAGGACAGGGAGTTATTGAGTTACTTGCCAAATCATGTATTAACTTGTATAACATGTTCAACAGCCTGGAAGAGGACGGGGAATATGAAGAAATGCCTGATTTCCAGGAAATTTATAATAAAAATCCAGACTGGGCAAGGGCGTATTATGGATTTAATATACTTTGTGTGTCCGCAATGGCTTTTTTAACAAGGGATACTGGGTTAAGAAAGTTACTGGAAGATAAAGGGATTGAGGAAGAGATAACATATCTTGTAGAAGAAACACCAGAAAGCCCATATCTTAAATCTATATATTATGTAAGCTGTATATTAAAGACCTGTAGTGGCTTAAAACTGCTTGTACTGCATACAGGCAGGAAGAAAGGATTCTTTGCAACAGCCAGTGACCTGAACAACTGCTTCCATCTGCTTTTCCTTTTAGAAGAACAGATAGCAGAGAAATTTGGTGAAAGTTATGGGATGTCTGGCTTTGATGCTGCCAGTCCATTAATAGAGCTTGCACATGGTGCTTACCCAGATGACTGCTGGGATAAACATTATAATACACATTTTATGGAGTGTAATTACAGTGTTGCAGGTAGTAAGGAAGTTGACCCACAAGATGCCATTATGTCACTGGTATGGGGAGAAATGCCACCAGATGCAATACCTGCTATAGATGGTTATGCTATAATTATACTTATGGATACGGAAATACATAGAGGATTTGATGCGGGGTTCCTTGCTACACCACATAGTGCCCTTAAACCTTGTGTGCATATAGAAAAGGAGCTTGACAGCCAGGAATATAATGAGTGGAAAAGTAAAATAGAGAAAGTTTTGGAATAAAAAGAAATATATTGGAATTACCAGTTGTTCTATGTAACTGTATAAGAACATTTAAAGTCTGTAATAAAATAGGATAAGATGGCTTAAATAAAAGAGTATTTGTTATTAGTGAAATTATATTGTATAAGAGACAGAGGAGGGAATTATGAAATATAAGGCGTTACTTACTGGAAATAATAAAATGATTATAGGTGAATTTTTCAGATATATGGATTTTGACTTTGAGTGCCTTACCACATCAGAACGCCATGATGATATTGTAAGCCATTTAAAATATATTAATCCAGATGTATTTATATATTGTCTTAATGGAGAAAGCACTGATGCTATTAAAAGGTTTGTTAATGTAGGATTTGAGATTTCTAAAAAAAAGATTCCTGTTATTATTATAGGTGACCCAGGTGAATGTACCCAGTTCTTAAAAATTGCACCATTAATGGAAGTTACTGTTATAGAAAGACCAGTTGCAGTACAGGTGATAAGAGAAAGAATTGTAGGCATGCTGGATAAGAAAATGAGAATGGAACATAAGAAAGCAGATGAAGAAGCAGAGTCGCTTGAAGATATAGTGGAGTCTGCTGAAAACCTGGTTTCAAAGCTTTCTGCTGCTGGGCAGGAGCAGGAACAAGAGCAAGATGAAGAAGAAGAAAAGTATAGGAAAAAACATGTACTTGTAGTGGATGATGACAGTGGCGTACTAAAGCTTGTTAAAAGTTATCTTTCAAACCAGTATGATGTTGCAACGGCCAAAAGTGGAAAAGTGGCAATGAAATTCTTAGAAACCAAAAAGACAGACCTTGTACTGCTGGATTATGAGATGCCAGAGGAAAACGGGCCACAAGTTATGGCTAAGATACGTGCCAATGAAAAGACAAAAAACCTGCCAATAGTGTTTCTTACAGGTGTTGTAGATAAAGAGAAAATCCAGGAAGTACTGCTTATGAAGCCACAAGGTTATCTTTTGAAACCGATTGATTTAGTAAAGCTTATTTCCACAGTTAAAGGAGTGATAGGCTGAGAGGGGATGGTCTTTATATGGCAATAATTAAGGAAGAGCTGAGATTAACTGATTTAATAGAAGTAAGTACTTTACAAAAGATGCAGGATGCCTTTGCTGCAATGACAGGAGTTGCTGTTATTACTACAGATTCAAACGGGGTTGCTGTAACAGAGCCATCTGATTTTTCAGATTTCTGTATAAATTATGTAAGAAGTACGGAAGCAGGAATGGAATGTTGTGAAAAGTGTGACAAAATGGGTGCAGAGATGGCACGTAATGCAGGAGATTCATGTGCATATTTCTGCCATGCAGGTCTTATGGATTTTGCAGCACCTATAATGACAGGAGGCCATATGGTAGGCTGTTTTATTGGCGGCCAGGTACTTACAGAGCCTATAGAAGATAAAGTAGTAGCAGATGTTGCAAAAAGGATTGGGGTTGATGAAAATAAGCTTATAGAAGCAGCACATGGAATTAAAATAGTTGATAAAAGTGAAATAAAAAAGGTAACTGCTGCACTTTATGATATTGCCAATGTACTTTCAGAAATTGCTTTTACTAAACATGAGCTTTACCTTAAAAACCTGGAGCTTGAGAAGGCTTCCCATATGAAATCAGATTTCCTTGCTAATATGAGCCATGAAATACGTACACCAATGAATGCAGTTATAGGTATGGCAGAGATGGCACTGCGTGAGGATATTTCTCCTTCAGCAAAGAATTACATAAGCCAGATTAAATCGTCAGGACAGGCATTGCTTACTATTATTAATGATATCCTGGATTTCTCTAAGATTGAATCTGGAAAGATGGATATAAATGAAACTGATTATGAACCTATGTCACTTATTAATGATGTCGTCAATATTATAATGACACGTATTAGCAATAAGAAGCTTGAGCTTACACTAGATGTAAACCCTGACCTGCCACATGAACTGCATGGTGATAATATCCGTGTTAAACAGATAATAGTAAACCTTGCGAATAATGCTGTAAAATTTACAGACAGTGGAAATGTCCATCTTAAGATAGATTTTAAACAAACAAAAGAAGACCAGATTATTCTTAAGGCAGAAATTGCAGATACAGGTTCTGGCATTAAAAAGCAGGATATGGCTAAATTGTTCCAGTCATTCCAGCAGGTGGACAGTAAGCGTAACCGTAATATTGAAGGTACAGGGCTTGGGCTTGCAATATGTAAGCAGCTGTTGTCGCTTATGGATGGTGAAATACAGGTAAACAGTGTTTATGGTGAGGGAAGTACATTTTCATTTTCGCTGCCACAGAAAATAGTTAACAAGACCCCTTCTATAGAGAGACGTACAGAGAAAATGACAGCAGCAGGGCTTGTGGATAATAAGTATATTGCGAAAGAAATGGAAACGGATATATTAAGGTTTGGTGTTGAGTATTTCAGGATAGAATCAGAAGAAGAGCTTTCTATACTGGAAGAAAAAGAAGCCAGGTATTTATTTGTGGAACAGCCATTATTTACAGATACAGTATATAATTTTATAGAGAACCATCCAGATATTACTGGTGTTGTACTGGTAAACTTCCGTGCAACACGTACCTATAACCTTCCAAATATCAGGGTAATAAAGAAACCGTTATATACTTTAAGCCTTGCAAGCATATTTCATGGTGAGGATATTTATACAGAATTTTCACAGATGGAAGCAGATGATTTTGATTTTACTGCCCCAGATGCAGAAATCCTTGTAGTAGATGATAATGCAATCAACCTTACAGTAGTAGAGGGCTTGCTGGCTCCGCTTGATATGAAGATTGAAACAGCTCTTAGCGGCAAAGAGGCTGTTGCCAAAATTATGGGCAAGCGTTATGATATTATTTTTATGGACCATATGATGCCAGAAATGGATGGTATAGAAACTACAAGAGTTGTACGCCGTATGCTGGGTGAAAATGGTGAAGTTCCTATTATAGCACTTACAGCTAATGCAGTTGATGGAAGTAAAGATATATTTATTAGTGAAGGAATGGATGATTTTGTCCCAAAACCTATTGAACTAAGAGTAATTATTTCTAAATTGAAAACCTGGCTTCCAAAAGAGAAACTTATTAGAAAGACAAGTGATGAAAATACGCATAAGAGTGTAGAATTAAAACCACAGATTTCAATTCCAGGGCTTGATGTGCCAGCAGCAATGAGGCTGCTTGGTGGTGAGAAACTGTTCTGGCCTGTATTAAAGGAATACTACAGGGTACTTGAAAGAAAACATGCTTTAATCCAAAAATATGAACAGGAAGAAAAGTGGAAAGAGTATACAATAGAAGTACATACTTTAAAGAGTTCTTCAAGGCAGATTGGTGCACATGAACTTGCTTCAATAGCAGAACATATGGAGGCAGCAGGAAATGCACAGGATGCAAAGTTAATCCATGAAACTACACCAGAGATGTTAAAGAAGTATATGGAATATAAAGATATACTTAAGCCTTATTTTACTAAAGAAGAGGTGGAAAAAACTGGCGGACAGATAAATGCAAAAGAATTAAAAGAATTTTTTGTAAGACTTAGGGAAGCTATGGATAACTTGGATATGGATGCTATGGAAGATGCTGTAAAAGATATGGATATATATTCATACAGTGGTGAACATAAGGAATTTTATGAAGATATAAAGAATGCAGTAGAAGATATTGATATAGAACAATGTGAAGAAATCATTGGGAAATGGGAAGAAAGCTTGCAATAGTAAGGATTTGTTTTACAAATGCCTGCTGGCATACTTTTAGTATTATAGAAATAAACAAACCCTGGTCTTAATGAAGTTAAATAGAGCCAGCTGTACAGTTTTTGTATAGCTGGTGTTTTGTTTTAGATTATATTAGTTACTTAAAGCAGGGACTTGCACTATATGATATTTCCGGTTACAATAAATGCTATATGTTAAATAGTTCTGGATTAGGCAAAACACTGGTAACGGAGGTAGGCAATGAGTAAAACAATAAAAGTAGTAGTTGATGCAATGGGAGGTGACAATGCACCAGAAGCACCCGTAAAAGGGGCTGTAGAGGCGTTAAATGAAGTTCCTGGCATTAATATTATTCTTGCAGGAAGGACAGAGGAAATAAAGAAGGAACTTGATAAGTATACATATGATAATGGGCGTATAAGCATTGTACACGCTGATGATATTATTGGTTTTGATGAGCCGCCGGTTATGGCTATAAGGAAAAAGAAAAATTCATCAATTGTTGTAGGGATGAATCTTGTAAAACATGGTGATGCAGATGCATTTGTTTCAGCAGGAAGCACAGGTGCAATACTTGTAGGAGGCCAGTTTGTTGTAGGAAGGATAAAGGGTGTTGAACGTTCACCGCTTGCCCCGGTTATACCTACTGCCAAAGGACCAGCGCTTCTTATTGATTGTGGTGCCAATGTTGATGCAAGGGCTTCACACCTTGTACAGTTTGCAAAAATGGGTTCAATATATATGCAGCATGTAGTTGGAATTAAAAATCCGAGAGTGGCAATAGTTAATATTGGTGCAGAAGAAGAAAAAGGGAATATGCTGGTTAAGGAGACATATCCTTTATTAAAGGAATGTACAGATATTAACTTTACAGGAAGCATAGAAGCAAGGGATATTCCGAAAGGTGATGCTGACGTAATAGTATGTGAGGCATTTGTGGGCAATGTAATACTTAAACTTTATGAAGGGCTTGCGTCAACCCTTATAGGTAAAATAAAAGAAGGGCTTATGTCTTCATTCCAAAGCAAGATGGGGGCACTTCTTATAAAGCCAGCACTTAAAAAGACATTAAAACAGTTTGATGTGTCAGGACAAGGCGGTGCGCCGCTTCTTGGACTTAATGGCCTTGTTGTAAAAGCACATGGAAGCTCAGGTTCTTTGGAAATAAAGCAGGCAATAAAACAGTGTATCCAGTTTGGGGAAGAAAAGATTAATGAAAAAATCAAAGAGAATTTAACTATTGTGTAAGGTGGTGTAATAATGGAGTTTGAAAAGCTTAAAACAATTATATCAGAGGTATTGTCTATAGATGATGAAAGCATTAGCAAAGATATGTCTTTTTATGATGACCTTGGGGCAGATTCACTTGAACTGTTCCAGATAGTTATGGGCGTAGAAGGGGAATTTGATATAGTGCTTGATGAAAATATTGCCAGTGAAATAAATACAGTTGAAGATTTGTATAAGCTTATTGTTGCAGGATAGGAGACTTGCCAGATGAAACGGGATAAAATATTGGAATTTGAGGAAAAGGCAGGATACAGGTTTGAACATCCAGACTTGTTAATTACTGCCTTTACACACAGCTCTTATTCAAATGAGAACAGGCTTAAGAAGTTTGAATGTAATGAAAGGCTTGAATTTCTTGGGGACGCTGTACTTGAGCTGGTTTCAAGTGAATATATATATGGTGAAAATCCTGAAAAACCTGAAGGTGACCTTACAAGGATAAGGGCAAGTTATGTCTGTGAACCCACCCTTGCACTATGTGCAAGGGAATTAGGTCTTGGTAACTATATCCAGCTTGGCAAAGGGGAAGACTTAACAGGTGGACGTGAAAGGGATTCTATATTGTCTGATACGCTTGAAGCTACAATAGGTGCAGTTTATCTTGATGGAGGGTTTGAGCGCGCCAGAGAGTATATATATAAACATATTTTAAAAGATATAGAGAAGAAAAAGCTGTTTTATGACAGCAAAACTATTTTACAGGAAATAATCCAGGGGGAACACCAGGAACTTGGATATGAACTTCTCAGCGAAGAAGGCCCGGACCATAATAAGTCATTTACAGTCGCTGTAAAAATAGGGGGTGAGATAGCCGCAAAGGCTACAGACAGGACTAAGAAAAAGGCGGAGCAGTCAGCTGCATACCAGGCTATTCTTAAGCTTAGGGAAAATAAAGACAGGAGATAACCAATGTATTTAAAAAGTCTTGAAGTACATGGCTTTAAGTCATTTGCCAATAAGATGGTTTTTGAATTCCATAATGGTATCACAGCTATTGTAGGACCTAATGGCAGCGGCAAAAGCAATGTTGCTGACGCTGTACGCTGGGTTTTAGGAGAGCAGAGTGCAAAGCAGCTGCGTGGTGCAAAAATGGAAGATGTTATATTTGCAGGGACGGAGATGCGCAAGCCTTTAGGGTTTGCTTATGTAGCAATTACTATTAATAATGAAGACCATAAACTGCCTGTGCCATATGATGAGGTGAAGATTGCAAGGCGTGTGTACCGTTCCGGTGAGAGTGAATATCTGCTGAACGGGACATCATGCAGGCTTAAAGATGTACAGGAAATACTATTTGACACAGGTATAGGTAAAGAAGGCTATTCTATTATAGGACAAGGGCAGATTGATAAAATATTAAGTGGCAAGCCTGATGAGCGCCGGGAGCTTTTTGACGAAGCAGCAGGTATTGTAAAATACAAAAAGCGTAAGGCAGCAGCAGAGAAGAACCTGGAAGAGGAGAAGCAGAACCTTGTACGTATTGAAGATATACTTTCAGAATTAAGCAAACAGGTTCCACCACTTGAAAGGCAGGCAGCAAAGGCAAAAGAATATTTAAAATACAGGGATGAGCTGAAAAACCTTGATATAAATATGTTCCTTATGGAGTATGAAAGGACTGGAAGTGAACTTCTGGAAACTGGCAGGAAAAAAGAAATAGCAGATAATGACCTGGATACTGCTAAAGTAAGCCTGGAAGAAAGCAAGAACCAGTATGAAAGTTTTGAAAAGCAGTTAAACAATTTAGAAACAGTTATAGAAGAAGAAACTGCAGAGCTTTCTGAAAAGAAAGTACAATACAATAATTATGAGAATAATATAAAAGTATTAAATGAACAGATAAATGCAATATACCAGAATGAAAAACATTATAAAGAACAGATAGAAAATTTTAATATGCGTAAATCTGCTTTTGAAAAAGAGCTTGAAGATTATAATACACAGCTTAAGAAAAATAATGAAGAGATTGTAAAGGCAGAAAAAGCAAAGGAAGAAAATGAAATAAAATTAAAAGAGCTTTCAGAAAAAATTGCTGCAGGCCAGAAAGAAATTGACCAGTGCCGCAACAGCATGATGGAAGCGTTAAATGAAGCTTCTGGAATAAAAGCAGAAGAAAACAGGTTAAAAACACTTCTTGAACAAAATAATATTAAGAAAGCAGAATTTACACAAAGAGTTATTAAAAACAAATCAGATGCAGCAGTGTTTAATGAAACTATGGAAAGGGAGAAGGCTGTCCTTGATGATGTTTCAGAAAAAATTGCTAAATTAAATACAACAAACCAGGAGATTAAACAGACCATTGCAGAACTGGACAGCAAAAAAGAAAACCTGGACAAAGAACACAGGGATGTACAACAGAAGTTCCATATAGAGAATTCCCGTTTAAGTTCCCTAAAAAATATGGCGGAAAGATATGACGGTTTTGGGCAGAGCATCAGGCGTGTAATGGAACAGAAGGAAAAGAATAGTGGTATAATAGGAGTAGTGGCTGATATTATAAAGGTACAAAAAGAGTATGAAATTGCAGTGGAAACAGCACTTGGCGGCAGCATACAGAATATAGTTACAGAAGATGTACAGACTGCCAAAGATATGATACAGTACCTTAAGAAAAACAAATATGGGCGTGCTACATTTCTTCCATTAACCAATGTAAAGGCAAAACAGGAGATGCAGGCAGAAGGAATAATGGGGCAGAAAGGTGTTATAGGGATTGCATCTTCACTTGTTAGTACAGACAGCAGGTTTGAGGGGCTTGTAAAATATCTGCTTGGAAGGTTTATAGTAGTTGACAATATTGACAATGCTGTAGTGATTGCTGAAAAATACCATCATACTATAAGAATAGTTACTAAAGAAGGTGACTTATTAAATCCTGGAGGCTCAATGTCCGGAGGTGCCTTTAAAAACAGCAATAACCTTCTTGGACGGCGCCGTGAAATGGAAGACCTGGAAGCAGAAACAGGGAAACTTAAGACAAGGCTTTCTGGCATAGAAGAAGAGCTTGGAAGTATAGGCAGTGAAAGACAAAGCATTGTAGAAAAGTCTGCTGCAAATGAAAAAATAATGCAAGAACTTATTCTAAAACAGAATACTGCAAGGATAAATTATGACAGGGCTTTAAGTGATTATAAGGAAAATGAAGACAAGCTGTCATTTATACATCTTGAAGCAAGGGAAACAGAGAAAAGGAATGATGAACTTAAGCAGGCATTAGAACAGGTGGGTCTTAAGCTTTCAGACAATGATGGGAAGAATAAATCATATGAGGATACAATTACTTTATTAAATGGGCAGCTTGGTGGATGGCATAAGCTTGAAGAAAGTATTTCCCAGGAAAATTCAGCATTTATGCTGGAGATAACATCCCTTGAAAGCAGACGCAGTTTTATTTCTGAAAATACAGGACGTGTAAAACAGGAAATAGCAGATATTGAAAAGGGCATTGAAGAAGCTGTTTTAAACAGCAGCAGTACAAGCCAGCGTGTACTTGGAAAGCAGCAGGAAATAGCAGATGTACAGACTGGGATAGAAAATATAAAAAGCTGCATCAACAAGCTGTCGGATGGTCTTGTAAAAAGAAAAGAAGAACGTGGGGAACTGTCACAGAAACATAAAAACTGCCTGGCAAAGAGGGAGGAACTTGCAAGCCTTGTAAATGAGCTTGATAAAGAGTGTTTCCGTCTTAATAACCAGAAAGAGCAGCTTGATGAGAAGATTAATTCTTATACAAGCTATATGTGGGAACAGTATGAACTTACATACCACAGTGCAGAGGCTTTAAAAACTAACAGCAGTTTAAGTTTTAATGATATGAAGAAGCGCATTGAGGAACTTAAGGGTACTATTAAATCACTTGGGGATGTAAATATTAATGCAGTAGAACAATATAATGAACTTATGGAACGGTATGAGCTTCTTACGGGACAGCATGCTGACCTTACAGAGGCAGCAGAGGTTCTTGTTGGTATAATAGAAGAACTTGATACCGAGATGCGCAAACAGTTTGAAATCCAGTTCCAGGAGATAAACAGCCGGTTTAATAAGGTATTTAAAGAGCTTTTTGGTGGCGGGCGGGGAACTATTGAACTTGTGGAAGGTGAAGACATACTTCTTGCAGGGATAAATATAATTGCACAGCCTCCAGGTAAGAAATTACAGAATATGATGCAGCTTTCAGGTGGCGAAAAAGCCCTTGCGGCAATCGCACTTTTATTTGCGATACAGAGTCTTAAGCCTTCACCATTCTGCCTGCTTGATGAGATTGAAGCGGCACTTGATGATTCAAATGTAGGACGGTATGCAGATTATCTCCATAAACTTACAAAGGATACACAGTTTATTGTTATTACCCACCGCAGGGGAACTATGAACACTGCTGATATATTATACGGAATAACGATGCAGGAAAAGGGTGTGTCAACACTTGTATCGGTAAACCTGCTTGATGTTGGGAAATAAATATTGCTATTTATGGCTATGCCATTTATAGTAACAAATAAATGCCAGGGGATTGGAAATTAAAAGGTGTACAAATTATGTGGCTCTGGCAATTCTAAAATTTTACCAATGGAAAGCCATGTTACACATGGCTTTGCATGCATCCCGCTTGGATGGGATGCGCAGTGGTGCATAAAGCCCCCAAAAACGTGGCTTAAGCACCAGCGCCCCCAAACAGCTGCTTTTTGGTAAAACATTTGGAATTTGCCAGAGTAATATAATCTTTGTGCAGTTTGACGGTTTAAAAGCAATTTTCAAACACGCCCTAGTATATAGAAAGGTTTGGTTATTAGATATGAAAGAAAAAAAAGGTTTTTTTAGCAGGCTTAAAGAAGGTCTTACAAAAACACGTGACAATTTAGTAGCAGGAATTGACTCAATCTTTAAAGGGTTTTCAGAGATTGATGAGGATTTTTATGAAGAACTTGAAGAAGTCCTTATTATGGCAGATATAGGTGTTGCCACAACAGAAAAGATTATTGAAAACTTAAGGCAGAAAGTAAAAGAGCAGAAAATTAAAGAGATAGAAGTATGCAGACAGCTTCTTGCAGACTCAATAAAAGAGCAGATGCGTGTTGATGAACATGCATATGACTTTGAAAAAGAAGTTTCTGTAGTTATGCTTATAGGAGTAAACGGAGTTGGCAAGACTACTTCTGTAGGAAAGCTTGCTGGACAGCTTAAAAGCAGTGGAAAGAAAGTTGTGCTTGCTGCTGCTGATACATTTAGGGCGGCTGCTATTGAACAGCTTACAGAATGGGCAGGACGTGCTGGAGTTGAGATAATTGCAGGACAGGAAGGAGGAGACCCTGCTGCAGTTGTATTTGATGCAGTAAATGCTGCTAAGGCAAGAAATGCAGATGTACTTATATGTGACACAGCAGGAAGGCTTCATAATAAAAAGAATTTAATGGAAGAGCTTAAGAAGATAAACCGTATAATTGACAGGGAATTTCCAAATGCGTGCAGGGAAACACTTGTTGTACTTGACGGGACAACAGGCCAGAACGCACTTGCACAGGCAAAGCAGTTTAATGAAGTTGCAGATATTACAGGTATAATTCTTACAAAACTCGATGGTACAGCTAAAGGTGGGATTGCTATTGCTATCCAGTCAGAAATGAATATACCTGTAAAATATATAGGCATTGGTGAGAAAATTGATGATTTACAGAAATTTAATGCAGATTCATTTGTGGATGCATTATTCTCAGCACAGCCATCTGAAAAGGAAGGGAATGTGTAATTAAATAAATAATAAAATAAATAAAAAGGAGGTGTGTTATGAAATTATTTTTAAAAAATATTGGAAAAATTGCAGAGGCTACTGTAGAAATAAAAGGGATTTCTGTTATAGCAGGTGAAAATAATACAGGAAAAAGTACAGTTGGTAAAGCCTTGTTCTCAGTTTTTAATAGCTTTTATAAAATCCAGGAACAGATTTTACAAGAAAGAATAAATAGTATAGTAAATATTTTGCAGCTTATTTACCGTAATGTTTATTTTCAGTTTTTTGAACGGAGGAATATTTATGAATTTGCAAGGGATATTTTAAATAAAGAGAATGAATATAAAAAAGAGCCTGGAACATTAATAAATGAGATATATTCAATGCTTGATTTCCCGTTTGGAGATTCAAAAGTAATTAGTGAAAAAAGTAATATTGAAGATATTGCAAACAGGATAATAGAAATTTTAAAGATTTCTGATGATGATATTTTCCAGTCTGTTATAAGTAAAAAAATGAATTCTGAATTTAATGGACAGCCTTTAAATATATACTCTAAATCCGATGGTAAAATTATATTAAATATTAAAGGACAGGAACTGATTATAAAGGTTTCAAAAGAAGCTGTTTCAGCTGATGATACAGGATACAGCCTTAATACAGAAGCAATTTACATTGATGACCCATTAGTGTTAGATGAAATAGATAATAGAATGGTAGTTAGAAACCAAAATTACCTAGATCACCGGATGCAGTTAGAAAGCAAGCTTCTTGAAGGAGAAAACAATACAAATGTAGTAGAAGAAATAGTAGTAGAAAATAAATTTAAAAAAATATATGAGAAATTACTGCCAGTATGTAATGGAAATATTGTGGTGCAAAAGAACAAGCATATAGGATACCAGTTAGATAACCAGGACAGGGCATTAAGTGTTAAAAATTTATCAACTGGTTTAAAAACTTTTGCTATTTTAAAAACATTAATAACAAATGGAGCTATAAAAGATAATGGTACAATTATTTTAGATGAACCAGAAATCCATTTACATCCAAAATGGCAGTTATTGTTTGCTGAACTTATTGTTTTACTTCATAAAGAGTTTGGAATGCATATTTTATTAAATACACATAGTCCTTATTTCCTGCGTGCTATACAGGTATATTCTGCGGAATATGAAGTAAGTGATATGTGTAAATATTATTTATCAGAAACAGGGGAGGAAGGTGAAGCGTATATTAATGATGTGACAAATAGTATAGATAAAATATATGAAAAATTATCAACCCCATTACAGTGGCTTGAAAATAAGAGGTGGAGTAATGATTAACTTTGATGATTATCCTATATTAAAGAACAATATGTCTACTTTAAAAGAAACTTCTATTGATTACCATGATAAAGAACATATTAGTTATATGACAAATTCATCCCGGAGTGCTGTAAATTTTGATGGCGTTAAAAGTGAATATATTAAACATTTGAATTTATCTGAAAATCCTAAATCTAATGATGCTTTGTTTATATCTGATGGAAATGATTTAGTTTTTGTTGAATTTAAAAATGGATTTATGGACTCAGCAAAAAAGTTTGCAGTACGTAAAAAGATTTATGACAGTGTTATAATTCTTACAGATATACTTAATATGGGAATTAGTAATTTAAAAGACCATATGCAATATATTTTGGTTTATAATGAAACCGTTAATGCAGAAGAAAGAGAAGTAAAAAACAAAAAGTCATATGTCCAGCCTTCAGAATCATTTGATAATTTCGCTAAAATTATAAGTAAGCAGGCTAAAAGTGAATATGTCTGCTTTGGTGTTAAGATTTTTGAAAACTATTGTTTTAAAAATGTACATACTTATACAGAAAAAGAGTTTGAGCAATTTTTAACTGAAAATTAATCCATGAATAAAATACGTCTTATAATTATGGAAATAGAGGAGTAATAAATGGTTTTTCCTGAAAAAATTTGTAAATTAGTTGCAGGTGAAAATTATAAAACAGATAATATTGGTATGTCTGGCTCATCAGTTTTAATATATGAAAATAAGGTTTTAAAAATACAGGAATATAATGAAGAATCAGAAAATGAATACCATATGCTGCAATATCTGTATAGTAAACTTCCTGTTCCAAAGGTATATGCCTATGAGATATCAGATGGCAAATCCTATCTGTTAATGAGTAAATGTGCTGGGGAAATGTCATGTAGCCATGAGTACATGAAGAACCCAGGTATTTTATGTAAATTGCTTGTAAATGGACTGAAAAGTTTATGGAGTATAGATATTTCAGATTGTCCATCTGCCCAGGGATTATCCAGGAAGCTTGTACAGGCAGAATATAATATAAAGAATGGACTGGTTGATTTAGATAATGTTGAACCTGGTACATTTGGTGAAAATGGGTTTAAAAATCCAGATGGATTATTACAATGGTTATATGACAATAAACCAGAAGAGGAACTTGTTTTATCTCATAGGGATTACTGTCTGCCAAATATATTTGGGATTAACGATGAAATTACTGGATATATAGACTTAGGTAAAACAGGCATAGCTGATAAATGGTGCGATATAGCCCTATGTTACCGTAGTTTATCACATAATTATAGTGGAAAATATAACTTAGATGAAAATAATAAATATCTGGATTATGACAGATTATTTTTATTCAGTGAGCTGGGTATAGAACCAAATTGGGAGAAAATACGGTATTATATATTGTTAGATGAATTGTTTTAATATGGAAATAAAATATATATTTATTAATTCTGGCGTGTTCCAAAATTTTACTTGTAAACCAACAGCATCCTGCTTGCGCCTAGATGGATACGTAATGGTGCATAAGTTTCTATAAAAGCTGCTTTTTAATATAATATTTGGAACTTGCCAGAGGTGTATAAATATTAGTTAGTAAGCATCTTGTCAATATCAGAAAAGTTTATATATAAGTCTTCATATATATTTACCTTTATAATGGAATTAAATGTATAAGGAATATTTAAAAGGTTTCCTTCAAAATAGTTTATGGTTACACTTTTTCTTTGTGGGTCCACAATCCAGTATTCACGGACTCCATAATTTTTGTAGTAATATAATTTACGTATATAATCATCTGCTGGATTGCCAGGAGAAACAATTTCAATTATGAAATCAGGTGCACCATTACAACGTTTTCCATCCAGTTTATTTTTATCACATATAACCATAATGTCTGGTTGTACAATTGTGAGAGGGTTATCGTTTAATTTTACGTCAAATGGTGCTGGAAATACAGAACATCCTCCATTTTTGTTGTAAATATAATTGCGTAATAATACAAGCAGTTCTGTAAGAATTGTCTGGTGGTTTTGCGATGGACTAGCCATATTATAGATTACGCCATCAAATACCTCTGCCCTTGTATTTTCTGGTAAAGTTTCATATTGTTCTAATGTAACAGTTTCAGTTTGTGGTTGTAATAATGGCATGGTAACACTTCCTTCTTTATATATTTTTTATGAGTATAACATAAAGAAAAGAAAAGTTGCAATATAATGTCAAAATAAATAAAAGCAAAAAGTAATATATAACTGGTGGAGTTTTATTAGTTAAATGAAAGGAATAAAATAAATGAAACAGTTTAACTGGAAATACTATTTTGTGTTACTGTTATTTGTACCTGTTTTGTTAAAAGTTTTTCTAGAAGCGGAGAACCATATAACATTTTTATGGACATTTATTTTGTTTATGGGATATTTGGCATGGATATTATTTTCAGGGATTATTTTTTATAAATATAATAAAAAGAGAGGATTGCGGAATGGATTTTGTATAAATTATGAATATGAAATGCTGGCAATACATTTTTGGATTGATACGGTTAATAAAGAGCTGGCAGCATTATGTTTGTTAAATCCATTTAAAGTGCAGTATTTTCATTTAGACAGTATTGAGAAAATAGAGCCGGTAGTTTCCTATACTGGAAGAAAGAAGAATTATGCATATGGTGTATATTTTTATATAACAATTAATGGGAAAAGAACCAGTGTAGGTGTTGCATCTTCAGGCAGGGGATGTTTAATCAATATAAATTATATAAACTGTTATTTGGAATATATACAAAATTTTAAAGATGTTATCTGGAATGCAAAATTAATGTAAAAATACCAGCCTTTGTATGTTAATAGTGGACCACTTATTGTCTGATACCAGCCTGTATATATTAATATCTGGCTGGTTAATGGAATAATTTTTTATTATTAAACTAGGAGAATAATATGGATGAAGAAATATTTGAAATTTATAAAAGGAATCTTCCTTTTATTACAAGAAAAAAAGAAATAGTACTGCAGATATTAAGCAATACGCACAATATTATTTTAGAAAAAAGAGAAAAGTCTGGTAAATTAACTGGAATATCTGTTATAAACAGAAACACCTTGCTTTTATTATGTGTGGACGCTGGATACAGGAACCAGGGCATTGGGACAGGACTTTTGGAAAAATCAGAACAGATTGTAAAAAATAATGGATACAAAAAAATAGTGGCTGGAAATGGATATGATTACATTATGCCAGGAGTTCCTACATCCAGGCGTTATTTTGATGCAGAGAATGAAGAACTGTACCAGGAACTTGATGAGAATGCAAGTGTTTTTTTTCAAAAACGGGGATATATACATTCGTGGAATTGTAATTGTTTTGATATGAAACTTCTGTTAAAAAATTTTACAAGTGAATGTTTTAAAGTGGGGAATTCTATTGATGGTGTTACATACTGCTGGGCAGAATTAAAGGACATAGAAAAAGTATGTGCCTGTACAGATGATGCATATAAAGAATTTACCTGGTATTACCAGAATAAAGGCTTGTACCAGGAAGACAGCCCTTCAAGGGTACTTGTAGCAGTTATAAATGGAGAAATTATTGGAACTTTAATTATAACAGCTGGAGATGAATGTAAAAAATCAGGAAGCCTTGCTTGCATAACAGTTAAACGTGCATACCAGGGAAGACATATTGGTGTAAATCTTATTTATTTGGCCAATAGTTATTTAAAAGAAAAAAGAATGGAAGAAGCATATATAGGTTATACTTATACAGGCTTAGACCATATGTATGGTTATGCCGGATATAAAATATGTATTTATTATATGATGGCAGAAAAAGAATTGTAAAAGTTGTTATTTACTATAAAAAAATTAAAAATATTAACAGAGCACTGTAGTTGTAGAAATCTTTATAAGTAAGCAGAGAGTGCCGGCTTAAAGGTAGTGCAGATTTTCTGGTTACTGGGAAGAGTATGGATATCTGTGGTATTAAAGGAGAAAGGCATATGCAGTTAAAAGAATATATTCCAAATTATATTGTATTTGATTTAGAAACAACAGGAATTTCCTGTTCCAATGATAAGGTGGTGGAAATATCAGCAATAAAAATTAATAACCATAAGGTAGTTTCTGAATTTACTACTCTTGTAAATCCAGAGTGTACCATTCCTTATAATGCCAGCAGGATAAATGGAATTACTGATGATATGGTAAAGGATGCACCAGTATTTAAAACAGTCCTGGAGAGTTTTCTTAAATATATAGAACAATATGTACTGGTAGGTCATAATATCCATGCTTTTGATATGAAATTTATTTACAGGGATTGTAAACAGTTTTTTGGAAAAATACCAGAAAATGATTATATAGATACATTGAAAATGGCGAGAAAATGCCTGCCACAGCTAGGACACCATAAGCTTACAGACCTTGCAGATTACTATGGTATTCCAACAAAGGGGGCACACAGGGCATTAAATGATTGCTATATGAACCAGAAAGTTTATGAATATCTAGGAAAAGAAACCAGTAAAAATAATTTAGTTGTAAAGAAATGTCCTAAATGTGGAGGGATTATGAAAAAGAGAAATAGTATATATGGAATGTTCTGGGGATGTGGGAATTATCCAGATTGCAGATATACTGAGAATTTGTAATACATATATTATGCAGAAAATTAAAAAAATATATATCAGATAAATAAACAGCTTGTCTGGATATTTAAGGATAACAATGAAAAGGCTTGTATGGCAGAAAAATAAAAATAGTGGAAAAGGCTGTAGGAGATTAAACCTGCAGCCTTTTTATCAAACTAATTATATATTTTTTTAAGACATTTTTTGTCTGTTTATATTTTATTAGAATATGCTGTGTTTTTTATATCAAGCATTGCGGAAGTATTTACTGATAAAAATGTATCTAACGGTTTTTTAAACAGATTTGTAAAAAATTTCACTACAATTCCAGTAAGAAAGGCAGAAATAATTGTACCTTCCCTTGTTCCAATAATTTTCATATCAAAAAATATAAGTGATAATATTATAGATAGAACTACACATATAATATCAAAAGCAATCTTTATATTGCCAAAATTTTTATTAATAGTACCAGCAATAGCTTTAACAAAAGCTTCTCCTGAATTCATAATAACATCCGCTATTACAGATAAGGAAATTCCAAATCCAAGAATAATTATTCCAATAAAAACTAATGCCAGACGGACAGGATAAATATTTGCTGGAATAATAGATACAAACTTCATACCAAGGTCTGTGAACCAGCCAAATAAAAATGAAAGCGGAATCTGGAGTAGCTGTACAAGCTGGAACTTTCTTCTAAGAATAACAATTTGTCCTAGAATTAATATACAATTCCATATAACCAGCCATGTTCCCAGTGACATATCTGTAAACTTACAACTCATTACATTAGCAACTGATGAAATAGGTGAAACACCAAGCTCCCCATGTTTTGTAAATGCTACTCCTATTGCTGAAAAGAATAAACTTATTATAAATAAAATATATCTTTTTATTAATTCATTTTTGTTCACTGCTGTCACTCCTTTGTTTCATATTTTTACATATTTCTGCGAGCATTCTGGTAAGTGATTCTATGTCCTGTCCTGATAATCCAGATAATGCTTTTTTTTCAATTTGTTCAAATTGTTCCACAATCTGGTTGGCAAGATTTTTTCCTTTATCTGTAAGGTATACATATAAATTCCTGCGGTTGCCTTCTTTGTTTTTACGGATTACCAGTTCCTTGTTTTCCATACCAAGTAATACAGAAGTTAAAGTTGCAGGTTCAATATAACATGCTTCTGCTATTTCTTTTTGTACTGCACCATCATGGAAAAGAAGATATTCAAGTATTTTGGGTTGTCCAGAAGTAAGCTCTGGATTATTAATATTTGAGATTAATGACTTTTGAAATTGCAAGTAATTAGCCATAACCAGATAATGTATAGATTCTTTCATACTTCCTCCTTAATATTAGATATCTAACTATATGATATCTAATTATAATCTATGGGAATTTTAATGTCAAGAGTGAAATATAATTTTGAGTTTCCTCATTTTTTTAATACACAAGTATCTTGGCTCTGGCAATTCCAAAGTTTTACCAACAGCAGCCGCTTGCGCTTGGATGGGATGCGCAGTGGTGCATAAAGCCTCAAATGCTTAATAGAAACTGTTGTTTCTATTAAGCATTGAGAACAAGGCTTAAGCACCAGCGCTCCCATACAGCTGCTTTTTGGTAAAACATTTGGAATTTGCCAGAGTAATATAATCTTTGTGTAATTTAAAAAAATGGGAAACTTAAGAGTTGCAAGAAATTGACATTAATTAGAAAGAAATATATAATATTTGATAAATAAAAAGTAAAATAATAAATTTATATATCACTTGTTTAATTTTTCAGGAACATAATCAAGCAGTAGTTTTCAGCCTGTAAATTTATATTTTGCTGTTTGGTTTAAAATAACCGTTTTCTGAAAAAAGCTGTAAACTAGTGTAAAATAAATAAAGTTACAGAAAGTGAAGGATTCTATGGTTACAGGAATAATTAAAAATAAAATTGATAAAATCTGGACAGATATATGGGCAGGTGGAATTACTAATCCATTAACTGTAATAGAGCAATTAACATATTTAATGTTTATACGTTCTTTGGATGAAAAAGAGCTTGAAAATGAAGAATTTGAAAATATGACTGGCCAGAAAATGGATAAAATATTTCCTCAGTCAGAAGCAGGACAGTCTATGCGCTGGAGTAAATTTAAAGAAAAAGATTCACGTGATATTTTTGATATTGTATCACAAAGGGTATTTCCAGCAATAAAAAAAATGAAGTATGGACAGCTGCCAGATTTCAGTGAAACAGGTGAATTAATAGAAATTATAGATAATTGTAATAAAAAAGAAGAAGGAAAAACTGCATTTGCAAGATATATGGAAGGTGCTGCATTTTTAATTCCAACGCCACAGGTATTACAGAAAATTATTACAGGTCTTGATGATTTGTATGAACATGATATTTCTGATTTAGATATGCAGGGTGATTTATATGAATATATGTTAGGTAAATTAGCAACAGCAGGACAGAACGGTCAGTTCAGGACACCTAAGCATATAAGGGAAATGATGGTAGAATTACTGGCTCCATCCCCAGATGATTATATTGTAGACCCTGCATGTGGTACTGCGGGTTTTTTAGTATCAGCCTCAGAATATATTAGAAGAAAATATGAAGATATTATGACAACTGCACAGTGGGAAAATTTTACAAGCACTGCATTTACAGGATTTGATACAGATAATACTATGTTAAGGATTTCTGCAATGAATTTAATGCTTCATTCAATTACTAATCCAGAAATTAAATATAAAGACAGTGTTTCTAAGCAAAACCAGGTAAGCAGCAAATATACAATCTGCCTGGCAAATCCACCATTTAAGGGTACTGTTGATGCAGAAAGCATAAATGATGATTTAAAAGCAGTTACAAATACAAAGAAAACAGAGTTGTTATTTCTTGCTTTATTTATACGTTTATTGAAAACTGGTGGAAGATGTGCATGTATTGTTCCAGATGGTGTTTTATTTGGAAGCAGTAAAGCCCATAAATCTATTAGAAAAGAACTTGTAGAGAACCACAAACTACAGGCAGTTATTTCTATGCCATCAGGGGTGTTTAAACCATATGCAGGTGTTTCAACAGCAGTGCTCGTATTTACCAAAACTGGCGCAGGCGGAACTGATAATGTATGGTTCTATGATATGAAAGCAGATGGATTTACATTGGATGATAAGCGTTCTGAAATATCTGAAAATGATATTCCAGATATTATTGAAAGATTTCATTCTTTGGATAAAGAAAATGTAAGGAAGAGAACAGAACAGAGTTTTCTTGTACCTAAAGAAGAAATTGTCGGAAATGATTATGATTTATCTATAAATAAATATAAAGAAGTAGAATATGTTCCAGTAGAGTATCCACCAACAAGTGAAATACTTGCAGAAATAAAAGAACTACAGAAAAAAATTTCAGATGGGATTGAAGAATTGGAGGGGATGCTGGAGTGAAAGTTAAATTAAGTGAGGTATTTGAACTTCAAATAGGAAAAACACCATCACGTAACAATATATCATATTGGAATGGTAATAATAAATGGATTTCTATTGCAGATTTGAGTAATGCAAATAAATATATATATGAAACTAAAGAATGTATTACAGAAGCCGCAGTATCTGATATTGGTATAAAATTAGTTCCTAAAGAAACTATTGTAATGAGTTTTAAATTATCTATTGGTAAGGTAGCAATAACTCAAGAAGATATGTATACAAATGAAGCTATTATGGCATTTATAGATAAAGGTATATTTGATATAGACATAAATTATATATATTATCTTTTTTTAGGAATGGATTGGCTTGTTGGTACTAATAAAGCGGTTATGGGACTCACTCTTAATAAGTCTGTATTAAGTGAAAAAGAGATTGTTTTACCAGATATAAAGAAACAACATGAGATTGTGGATAAATTGACTTGTTTAGATTTTATAATTACAAATAAAAAGAAACAATTAGCTAAATTAGATGAAATTATTAAGTCACGGTTTATAGAGATGTTTGGAAATATCAATATCAATGATAGAGATTGGGATGCACTTCCATTAGGTGATTTGTGTACAATTGTTAGAGGGGGCTCACCAAGACCAATAGTTGATTATCTTGGAGGCACTATTCCTTGGATAAAAATAGGTGATGCAACTGAAGGAGATGATATCTATTTACGTTCTACCAAGGAATTTATTATTTCGGAGGGAATTAAAAAAAGCCGGATGGTAAAAGCAGGAAGTTTAATATTTGCAAACTGTGGTGTATCGCTTGGTTTTGCCCGGATTATAACTTTTGATGGATGTATTCACGATGGTTGGTTAGCTATGGAAGATATAGATGGAAGATTGAATAAGATTTTTCTTCTTCAGTCATTGAACCAAATGACTGGAAATTTTCGTAAAATGGCTCCAGCAGGTACACAGCCCAATTTAAATACAACAATAATGAAAGCCTACATGCAGATACTGCCTCCTATAAAATTACAAGAAGAATTTATTTCTTTCATAGAAAATGTGAACAAATCAGAATTAGCGGTTAAAGCAAGTCTTGAGAAATTAGAAACTTTAAAAAAGTCATTAATGCAACAATATTTTGGTTAGAGGAAATGGAATATTAATAAAATAATTGTTTATAATGGAAGTTCTTAAATTGTTAAAAGACCAGAAACCAAAATAACAAAATATAATAAAGATTTTTATTTTGGTTTTTATTGTACAATTATGAAAAAGCAGACAGAATGTTAATCTGTAAGATTTAGATAAAAAGAATATGTTAATATTTATAAATATATTTCAACACAAGAGTTAAATGTACTGGTTTTTGAAAAAATAACAGAAAACTGGCTGGATTTTATTGCTGCTTGCCATATAGGACAACCACATGGTTATGATATTGTGGAAGGACCAATGGCAGATGATGCAATTTATAATTATGTACAGGGGTTTATTGATGGAAAATATTCAAGAAATGCTTTTTGGGAACTTGCTAAATTTAAATATCCTACACATCAGATTAGTTTTCATACAGCCAGGGCATTAACAACATTAAAATTTTTAGAAGGAGTAATGGTGTATGGAGAAGAATAATAACAATTTGTTTTATATTTGCAGTTTGATAGAATATATTTCAAGAAAAACCAAAAATTACAGATATGATGTTGTAAAGCAGTTAGACAAGGATTTGCAGCGTATTTATAATTATTCAGATGTTTTTCATTGTGAACCAATAGAAAAAGTTGCAGATGATTTTATACAAAGAAATAACATTTCATGTGGTAAATATGATAATGTTTTAAAGTGTAAATATACAGTTCCTGATTACTGGGATATTGGAGAGGTATTTGCATGGTTAATAGAGGATTGTTATGAAGAAAATAATGTAATTACTGGAATTAAAGAGGTATATTCTTCATGGCTGGCCAATAAAATTTTGAATTTTAATTCTGATTTATATTATCAATCAAGAGAGTATATAGCACTTTGTTATAAAGAAGGGGAAGTATTATTGGCATAGACAGGATTAGTATTAGTGTGACAGGATGCTGGTATATTATAAAGGAATAACAAAAGTTTAATTATTTGTAGCAATAGGAGTTAGTGCAAATATAATTACAATTATTTCAAAATAATTTTAAATTTTATATATAAAATGACCTGGAAAAGTATATGGCAGATGTATTGTATAAGAGAATTGGTTAAGACACATGAATTTTTAAGAAGTAAATCAAAATAGATAGAGGAATATAAATATATGATTGAATTGATAAAAATAAGAGAAAATAAAAATATTGCAGAACAGGCAGCAAACTGGTTTCATCAAAAATGGGGTATTCCATTAGAAGTATACCAGGAAAGTATATGTGACTGCCTTCAAAATAAAAATATTGTACCACAATGGTATCTGGCAATAGATAATGGTGTGATTGCTGGGGGACTTGGTGTAATTGAAAATGACTTTCATAACCGGAAAGATTTAACACCAAATGTTTGTGCTGTTTATGTTGAGGAAGATTACCGTTGCCAGGGTATTGCTGGAAAATTGCTGCAATATGTATGTGATGATATGAAGAAACAAAAAATTGATACACTTTATCTTCTTACAGACCATACTTCTTTTTATGAAAAATACGGATGGGAATTTTTGTGTATGGTACAAGGGGATGGAGAGCCAGATATGTCAAGAATGTATATACATCAATTATAATTAAATGTGTTTTTTATAAAGAGGAGAAACGTAAATTTTTGATATATATATTTTTAAATATATATTATACTTAATAAAACGATGGCGTTTCTGAAAATATCTTAAAATTGCCAGAGATAATAAATCTGTAAAATATTTAATTTTGAGATACTTTGTAATGTACCAGGTAAAATTATGGGAGGGGTTTTATGTCTAATTTTAAATTTCTTCAAAGTAAAAAAGAGTATGCACTTTTTTCTGCAGCAGCAATAGAGGCAGAAAAGGTATATAATTCATCTTCTGCAATGTGTGCTGTTGGATGCAGGAAAGCTTTAGAACTTGCAGTAAAGTGGGTATATTCAGCAGATAATTCAATACAGATGCCTTACAGGGACAATTTACAGTCACTAATACATGAGCCAACATTTAAATTTGCGCTTGATTATAATACATGGGGCAAGCTTCCATATATTATTAAATTAGGAAATCTTGCAGTACATACAGAACGCAGTGTACAGACAGGTGATGCCTTGGCTTCTATGAAAGGTTTGTTTGAATTTATAGAATGGATTGATTATTGTTATGGTACAGACTATGAAGAGAGAAAGTTTGACATAGCTGCTATCCCAAAAGAAAAAGTTATTATTGATACTAAGAAAATAAAAGAACAGGAAAGCCTGCTTGGAGAAAAGGATGCTGAAATTGAAAGACTGCGTAAACAGGTGGAAAAGATGTCAGAAGAACTTACTGCACAGAAAGAAAACCACCAGGAAAGCAGGAACTTTACAGCAGAGGATATTACAGAATGGCAGACAAGGAAACAATATATAGATGTTGATTTAAAAGAATTTGGATGGAAATTTACAGGAGAGGATTCTGATGTATGGGAAGAATATCCTGTTAATGGCATGGCAGGTATGCCAGGACAGAAAGGATATATAGATTATGTACTTTTTGGCAAAGATGGACTGCCGCTTGCATTAGTAGAAGCTAAAAGGACAAGCAAAGACCCTAATACAGGCAGAAGGCAGGCTATGTTATATGCAGACTGCCTGGAACAGAAATTTAAGCGCAGGCCTATGATATTTACCAGTAATGGGTTTGAAACTTATTTCTGGGATGACCAGTCTGGTCCACAGCGCAGGGTAAGCCGTATATTTAGTAAGGGAAGCCTGCAGAAACTTATGAACAGAAGGTTAGTTAAAAAAGATTTATTATCTGTGAAAATTAATGATAAAATTACAGACCGCTATTACCAGAAAGAAGCAATAAGGGCAGTTTGTGAAAATATAGAACAGGGACATAGGAAAAACCTTCTTGTTATGGCTACTGGTACAGGTAAGACAAGGACAGCAGCAAGCCTTACGGATGTATTAAGCCGTGCAGGATATGTAACTAATGTTTTGTTTCTTGCAGACAGGACAGCACTTGTAAAACAGGCAAAAGATGATTTTAAAAATTATCTTCCAGATATGTCACTTTGTAACTTGTGTTCAAATAAGGATGATATAAATGCAAGAATTGTATTTTCTACATATCCAACGATATTAAATATTATTGAATCTGTGGAAAATAATAAAGCAAAAGAATTATTTACACCAGCACATTTTGATATAATTATTATTGATGAAAGCCACCGCAGTATATTTAAAAAATACAAAATAATTTTTGATTATTTTGATGCAGTATTAGTTGGGCTTACAGCAACACCTAAAATGGATGTAAGCAGAAATACATATGATTTTTTTGAAATGGAAAATGGCGTGCCTACATATGCTTATGATTATGAAACAGCAGTATATACAGACCATGTGCTTGTGCCATACTATACTTATATAGTAAAGACAGAATTTTTAAATGATGGGATTACTTATGAAAAATTATCAGATACAGATAAAGAAAGATATGAAGAAGATTTTACAGAAGATGACAGCCTGCCAGAGTTTATACCATCAGAAGCATTAAATAAATTTGTATTTAATGAATTAACAGTTGATAAAGTTATACAGGACTTAATGGAGAGGGGGATTAAGACCGCAGGCGGGGACAGGCTTGGCAAGACAATTATATTTGCCCAGAATAAAAGACATGCAGAATTTATATTGGAAAGGTTTAATAAATTATATCCTGGTTATAAAGGGACATTTATGCAAAGGGTTATATGTGATGATTCTTATGCACAGACAATTATTGATGATTTCAAGAAACCAGAGGGAGAACCGCATATTGTAGTATCTGTGGATATGATGGATACAGGGATTGATGTACCAGAATGTGTTAATCTTGTTTTCTTTAAAAAGGTACGTTCAAAAACAAAATTCTGGCAGATGATTGGGCGTGGTACAAGGCTTGCTAAAGATTTAAACTGTATTGACCTGTTGGATGGGGAGTATACTGGTAAAAGAAGGTTTTTAATATTTGACTATTGTAATAATTTTGAGTTTTTTAATACAAAGCCAAATGGCTATGAAGGCACAGAGGTAAAAACACTTCAGGAAAATATATATGGAAAAAGGATACAATTAATAGCAGCTTTACAGGAAAGTTCTTTTGCAGAGGAAAGATACCAGGAATGGAGAAAGGAAATGGCAGAAACATGCCATTACCAGGTTACAGCTTTAAATAACATGCTGGCATCAGTCAGGTTAAAAAGGCAGTATGTTAGTAAATATAAAAATAAGGATAGCTTCCAGTATTTAAGTGAAGATGACCAAAGGGAACTTGTTAAAGAAATAGCACCTCTTGTTACTATGGAAGATACGGATGAAGCAGCAAAGAGATTTGATAATTTTATTTATGGAATGATTTTAGCATATATTAAGGCAATGCCAGGTTTTAAACGTGCAAGAATACAGTTATGTAATCTTGCCTCAGAATTAGAAAATAAAGCTAATATTCCACAGGTTAAAGAGAAAATTAAAATAATAAAAGAAATTAATACAGATGTGTTCTGGGATGCTGGTGATATTTTAATGTTTGAGGAAATTAGAAAAGAGTTACGTGGGCTTATGAAATTCTTTGACAAAGATACAGATGGAAAAAAGCCAGTTATTACACATCTTTCCGACCCTGTTATAGAGGAACAGGAAAATATCCAGTTAGACACTGCTTATGATTTTGAAAATTACCGCAAGAAAGTGAACCGTTATGTGGAAGAACATAAAAATTCCATGGCAATTTATAAATTAACTCATAATAACCAGCTGTCGGAAAGTGATTACAGGGAATTAGAACGTATATTAACAGAAGAACTTGGAAGTAAGGAAGATTACCAGCATGAATTTGGAGATACTCCTTTTGGTTTGTTAATACGCCAGATTGCAAAGCTTGACCATGAAGCTGCTATGGATGCATTTTCTGGGTTTATTAATGATTCTTCACTGAACCAGAAACAAATACAGTTTATTTACAAAATAATAAACCATATTGAAAAATATGGGTATATGGAAAATGTCCTGGATTTGCAAAAACCACCATTTGATAAGCCAGTACCATTTATAAAGATGTTTGATGCAAAAACAAGGAACTTAATTATGCAGACGATTAATGGAATTAAAGATAATGCAATAAATATTATTGCATAGATATTAGTTGTAATGGCATAGAATTGTGTATTATATTTAGTCTTAGGTAAAACAGGGTGACAGGCAGAAAGATAAGTGCAACTATAATAATTAATTAAGTTGCTGGATTTTTTATGCCTGTATGTGGGGTACAAGCAGATTAATAACAGAAGTTATGGGAAGGGGGATTTTTGAAATGGAGAGCAATGTGCTTTCCATTTCAAAATACTTCTGTCCAATTAATAATTTTATCAATATTAATTAAAGTCTTTTTCTTAACCAGTTTTTTTAATTCCAGTTATAGGATTTAAAAAACAATGTCTACTATATTTTTATTCTGTAAGTTCACAATGAAAAATATCTGAAAAACGTTTTATATATCCATATTCAAACAGAGTACCATTTTCTACATAAAGAATGTATGTTTTATGCTTCCACCTGGTAACAGGGTTAAATTTTTATTAAACTTCTTTTGTACAATTAGTAGATATAATGATAATAATAAATTTAGTATATTCTAATAGATTAACAAAGTAAGTAATATAAAATAAAAAAATTTTATAAGGTAATATTAATGAAAAATTATTAATATTTCACTTAAATAAACATAAAATTAAACAAAATTAGTTATTTAATAAATATATAAATTTCACTTTATTAATTAACAATTATATGTTATACTTTATCTGGATAGTAAATATGTTTGCTATCAATGTATTTTTTTGCTTTTTAAGTATTATTAAAAAAAAAGAAAGGAGGATATAGCATTTTTTAAATTAATTTTTAATTACAGATTAAGTGAAAGATTTTATGCAACAAGCTCAATAATAAGTATTATGAGCTGTCAAAAAGAAAGGAGAAAATGAATGATGACAAAAGAATCTTATGTTAAAAAAAGGTTAAAACGAGTAATTGTTACTGCTATGACATTTTGTCTTACAATAACCAGCCCTGTTTTTACAAAAACACAGGCACAGGCTGAAACGCAGATGCGTGATGCATGGACTATTACAAAGGATATGAAAGCAGGATGGAATTTAGGGAATTCACTGGAATCTGAAAATGATGAAACAGGCTGGGGAAACCCTAGAATTACCAAATGTATGATTGATGCAGTTCATGATATGGGCTTTTCAACACTCCGTGTACCAGTACGCTGGGATGACCATTATATTGATTCAAACTACACTATTGATACCAATTATTTAGAACGTGTAAAAGAAGTTGTTAATTATGGTATTAATAATGATATGTATGTAATACTTAATGTACATCACAATGACCTTCAGACAAAGACCAGTACAGAATACTGGCAGCAGGAACAGGTAAAAAATGAACTGAGGACTATATGGACACAGATTGCAAATTATTTTAAAGATTATGGCGATAAGCTGGTATTTGAAGTAAATAATGAGCCACGTGCAGGTGAAGACTGGGGCGGAAACAGTGGGTTATATGATTGTGTAAACCAGTACAATGAAGCCGCACGTGCTGCAATAAGGGCAACAGGAGGCAATAATAGCCTCAGGCTTGTTATGCTTCCTACATACTGTGCATCATCTGATGAGCCTAAGCTTGCTGGCTGGAAGAATCTTAGTAGTGATGACAGAATTGCAGTTTCTATTCATGCATATGTGCCTTTTGGTTTTGCTTATGAAGGAAATACGACACAATGGAACAACAATCTACATGAAGAACTGAAATTTATTTTTGGAAGATATTATACATACTTCCATAGCAAAGGTATTCCAGTTGTAATCGGTGAATTTGGTGCTACCAATATGAATAATACATATGACCGTGTACAATATACCTCTGCATATGGTACTCTTGCAAGCAACTCTGGTATTCCTTCTATTTTATGGGATAACCACAAATTTGATTATGGACAAGAGAACTATGGCCTTTTGGACCGTTATACTTGCACATTCCGTTTTCCTGAAATCGCAAAAGCACTTGTTGATGCATATGGTGGTAATGGCGGAGAAACAGGTGATCCTTATAAATCTTTATACTGGAGCGAAACAGGCAGCTCTGCTTCTGGCTGGGACCAGGCTGTTTCTGTAATGACAGAGAAAAATGGCGGTACTTTTAAAGGCAGTGATATTACAAGAGGTGGTTACTTCTATGTAGAGTATGATGGGACACAAGGCGGGGTAGAATTTATCTTACAGAATTTTGATTCAAAAAAATGGGCAAAAGTAACAAGTAGTGAGAGTGGTTCTGCTAATGGACACTACTATGCAAAATTCTCATATGATAACTGTGTATCCGCTTTTGGCACAGATAATTTTAATGATATGCTGGATCAAATCCATGTAGGTGCAACAGATAATTGGATTAATGTTTACTCTGTGTGTTACTGTTATCCAAACTAATGTATTTGATAAAATTATGTGTATAACTTATATGTTATATATTATACATACCAGCTGCTTGGTTTTTAAAGTGGTATGTAATACACCAGAATATATTATATTTATATAAAATACGGGTTGTTTAAGTAGATAATAGACAAGAATTTTATGCAATCTATCCAAAATAAAGCAGCCCTATAACAAAACAGTCCAGGCTAATGGCATGTACAGTAATAAAAATGTCATTGCTTTGGACTGTTTTTGTTTTATGAATAAATAAAATATACAGCATTTATGTAAAAGGAGTTTTATTTTATAAAACTTTGTGTATATTAACTTGTACTTATTCAACTGCCAGGTGAATTATTGTATTATATTCCCTTATTGCGTTATTGCAGTAATCATATGATTATACTAAGATAAAGAAAATACAGCACAGTATTTAATTTAACAGTAAAGGAGAGGAATAGTAAAGATGGACAATATGAAA